>OCVR010000098.1_pt1 | contig 66530 bp, 61 predicted proteins | sample 1539091 | NCBI WGS metagenome assembly OCVR01 (sample SAMEA3355530, study PRJEB22509) | marine metagenome | biome: marine; feature: coastal ocean; material: water | place: USA | collected 2010-08-07 | depth 16 m | reverse complement strand
CCGCCGCGAGCCAATCCTCTGGGAATAAAGCGAAATCAGCCGCGTCAAAGGCGCGGTCGCTCAGGCCATCAACAAGCAACGTGAAGGTCACAAATTCCGTGTGGCGCTCCCATTTCAAGCGATGCTTACCGAGTTTGCCGAAATAATGCGTCGCACCGGGCTGCGGATGTGCCGCGCCATAGCGATCCAGCAACATGATCAGATGATCAATGTCTGCTTGAACCGCATCAACGCCAGCGACATGTCTGTGCTTCAGCGCGAGAAAAACGGCGCGCGACGCTGTTGTGAGGGTCGGAAACGGACGTGCGTGCAGCTCATTCGAGAGTTGGAAACGCAATGGGTGGTCTTGGATCGGCGGCACGGGCAATCACCTAATAACTTGGATGTAGATTAGTAGTAGCTTGCGCACGCCGCAGAGGAAAGAAAAAAATCGTTCTATTGCAATAAGTTAGCGGAATACATTGGTATACCGGCCGACATCGCCTCCCTTACGCGTTGCAACTACTAACATCAACGCGGACCCGGGCGGTGGCGTCAAAGACTGCCGATTGGCTGCCCTCTACGCTGTTCACTTTGACACGTGCACCAGCAATTTCAGCGCCAGTCACCGTGATTTCGCGAGCACCACATGTGTCATCAACATCCAAAGTAAAGGCCACGATCTGTCCTTTTGGCAGTTCGGACAAGCGCAAGCTGAGCGCAGTATCACCGTCCATGACTGCGGGCGCTTGATTCACCAAAGCGGTGCCAGCGGTCAACTCAAACGGATGAAACACTTCAACGCCCGCACCCTTGCTTGCGGTGTCAAAGATCAACCCACCTGCGGAGTCTTTAAGATCGATAGATACCGTCAGCGGCCCGTTCAAGCACTCGGAGTCTGAGCTGATCTCAAAGCGGTCTTTCGGCGCGCCTTCGATGAAGCGCACGGTCGCGTCTGCCCGCACGACGGAGGCTAAAGCGAAAAGGAAACTCGAAAGGATGAGGATAGTTTTTATAGAAAAAATCCTTATAAGCATCAGAATACGTGGCGCAGAACGCCTCGAGGGCAAGTCATCGGCAGTACTTGAAACAAAAAAGCCCCGCCAAATGGCAGGGCTTTCTTAAATTCTTTAGGGTACGTTTTAGTCGATCAATGGCAAAAGCTTGTTCAAGCTTTCTTTCGCGTCGCCGTAGTACATGCGCGTGTTCTCTTTGTAGAACAATGGGTTCTCGATGCCAGAGTAGCCCGTGCCCTGTCCGCGCTTGGAGACGAACACTTGCTTGGCTTTCCAGCACTCCAGCACGGGCATGCCCGCGATTGGAGAATTCGGATCGTCCTGCGCCGCTGGGTTCACGATATCATTGGAGCCGATCACGATCGCAACGTCCGTTTCTGGGAAGTCCTCGTTGATCTCATCCATTTCCATCACGATGTCATAGGGCACTTTGGCTTCCGCCAAGAGCACGTTCATATGACCCGGCAAACGACCTGCCACAGGGTGGATCGCAAAGCGCACGTTCTTCCCTTTTGCACGTAGCTTGATCACCATTTCAGCAACCGCTGCCTGCGCCTGTGCCACAGCCATGCCGTAACCCGGGATCAGAATGACGCTATCCGCTTCGTTCAAAGCAGCTGCAACGCCGTCTGTGTCAATTGCCACTTGCTCGCCCTCAACGGCCATCTGCTCACCCGCAGGACCGCCAAAACCACCAAGAATAACGGAAACGAACGACCGGTTCATCGCCTTACACATGATATAGCTGAGGATCGCGCCGGAAGAGCCAACTAGCGCACCAACCACGATCAACAGGTCATTCCCGAGAGAAAAACCAATCGCCGCGGCTGCCCAGCCAGAGTAGCTGTTGAGCATGGACACAACCACCGGCATATCCGCGCCGCCGATGCCCATGATCAGGTGATAACCGATAAACAAGGCTGCCAAAGTCATCAAGAACAGTGGCAAGACACCGCCCGTGTTCATATACCAGATCAAGCAGATCGCCGACAAGATTGCAGCACCCGCGTTGAGAATATGACCGCCCGGAAGCTTTGTCGCCGCACTATCCACTTTGCCCGCGAGCTTGCCATACGCAATTACTGAACCCGTGAAAGTGATCGCGCCGATGAAGATTCCAAGGAACAACTCAACCCGCAGAATGCCGATCTCGACGCCGTCTTTCTTGGCCAGCAATGCTGCAAACCCTTCAAGGGACTTTTTCGCCGCATCGTCCATCGCTAGCACGCGGCCTAACTCGATATGTGCGATCAAACCAACGAACACCGCTGCAAGGCCAACCAAGGAGTGCATCGCAGCAACCAGTTCCGGCATCTGCGTCATTTGCACTTTCGTCGCCAATTGATAACCAATTGCGCCACCACCGATGATCATCAAAAGCGACACGAACCAATAGCCCGAACCCGGGCCAACCAAAGTTGCGGCCACCGCAAGCGCCATGCCCACGATGCCGTACCATACCGCGCGTTTCGCGCTTTCTTGTCCTGACAAACCACCCAAAGACAGTATGAATAGAACTGCTGCAACCACATAAGCTGCTGTTGTAAAACCAAATTCCATTGAACCAGCCCCCTTACGATTTCTGGAACATGGCGAGCATGCGCCGTGTTACAAGAAAGCCGCCAAATATGTTGATGCCTGTCATAAAGATCGACACCGCTGCGAGCAGGATCACCAAGGACGAGCCTGAACCGATTTGCATCAGCGCGCCCAGTATGATGATCGAAGAGATCGCATTCGTCACCGCCATCAGCGGTGTGTGCAAGCTGTGCGCCACGCCCCAGATAACTTGGAAGCCCACAAAGACCGACAGGACAAAAACGATAAAGTGCTGCATAAAGCTTGCAGGGGCAACGAGACCAACACCCAACAAAAGCACAGCACCAACAGTAAGCAAAGTCACCTGCTGCTTGGTTTGCGCTTTGAACGCTGCGGTTTCTGCCGCGCGCTTTTCCTCTGGTGTCAGTTCTGGAATGACTTCCTTCGGCTTAGCCGCAATGGCCTGAACTTTCGGCGGTGGCGGTGGGAAGGTGATTTCTTTGTCAAACGTCACAGTCGCGCCGCGAATGACATCGTCTTCCATGTTGTGATTAATCTGGCCGTCCTTTTCAGGGGTCAGGTCAGTCATCATGTGGCGAATATTCGTCGCATAAAGCGTGGACGCTTGCGCCGCCATACGGGATGGGAAATCGGTGTAGCCGATTATTGTGACGCCGTTATCCGTGACGATTTTCTCGTCCATAACAGTCAGCTTACAATTGCCGCCCTTCTCAGCGGCAAGGTCGACGATCACAGAGCCGGGCTTCATGCTTTCAACCATATCTTTGGTCCAAAGCTCTGGTGCTTCGCGGTTCGGGATCAGGGCTGTCGTAATGACGATGTCCATGTCCGGCGCAATCTCGCGAAACTTGGCAAGCTGTGCGGCAGCAAACTCAGGAGACGACACGGCGGCGTAGCCACCTGTGGCCGCGCCATCTGCCTGCTCTTCCTCAAAATCGAGGAAGACGAACTCAGCACCCATGCTCTCGACCTGCTCGGCCACTTCAGGACGCACATCGAAGGCGTATGTTATTGCGCCAAGGGATGTAGACGTCCCGATGGCAGCCAAGCCAGCAACTCCAGCACCGACAACCAGAACCTTCGCTGGCGGAACCTTACCCGCCGCGGTGATCTGACCTGTAAAGAAGCGAGGGAAGTTGTTACCTGCCTCGATCACCGCGCGATAGCCCGCGATATTCGCCATAGACGACAGCGCATCCATCTTCTGAGCGCGCGAAATACGTGGAACCATCTCCATGGCAATCACGTTCGTGCCCTTTTTCTGCGCCGCGTCCATGCCCGCGTCATTCGCGGCTGGTGTGAAGAAGGAAATGAGCGTTTGGCCCTCGCGCAAGCGCTTCAGCTCAGCCGCTTCGGGCTGGCGTACCTTTGCAACGATGTCCGCACCCTTCCAAAGCGCCGCTGCGGTTTTGACAACCTCAACGCCAGCCTCTTTGTACAGCGCGTCTGAAAAACCAGCGTTCGCACCTGCGTCCGTTTCGATTATACAGTCATATCCGAGTTTCTGGAGTTGCTTCGCGCTTTCAGGCGTCATGCCTACACGGTTTTCTCCCTCGAACACTTCCTTTGGTGTTCCGATTTTCAAAGATCTGCCCCCTTGTAACAAAATAAGCCAAATCACTGGCCGAGCGGCACAATGTTGCTGCCTTGCTAAAGGGCACGCGCGAGACGTGCAAGCAAAGGTCGCAACAAGCGGACTTAATGTCGCAAATCAGACGCCACAGTCAAAGCCACCGCCTAACCCTCTGACAATACTTGGCAAAATCAGCGCGAAAGGTGATGCGCAAGCGGTTTTCTTCTAGCACAATAAAGCGGCGTTCCAGTATACTTATGAATACAGGGATCAACGGGAGCGCTAAAACAGCGTCCCAACGCAGAATCAACCCAGTAAGGATCAGCACATCCCCAAGATAAATCGGATTACGGCTGCGCTTGAAAATGCCACTCACCACGAGGTGATCCGCGTTCAAATGTGGAGTGACGGTGGTGCGATGTTTGCGCATCTCACTCACTGCGAGCAGCATCAAAAAATGCCCGCCCCAACCAACAACCCGCCTAGAAAGTCGCTCCAAGCGCCACCAATACTTAACCCAAAGTTCAGAAAATCGCTTTGCATCCACGCGAGTGCACAAAATCCGAAAAGCCAAACGGGCGGAATATTAATGAGCTTAACAAGGGGAGCTTTCACATGTGGGCTATCGTTTAAACGCGTCTTTCTGAAGAAATCTTAAACACCAAGTGACCACACGGCGCGTCTTGTCACCCCCTCAGCGCGCGGTAGTGTGAGCGTCAAAGGGAGTAAACATCATGGATCTAAATGGCAAACACGCATTGATCACGGGCGGCGGTACGGGCATTGGCCTTGCGATCGCGAAGGCTTTGGCGGAAGCCGGTGCAGAGGTGACGATCACGGGACGTCGCAAAGACGTGCTCGACAAGGTCGCGGGCGGGCGCATCCACGCGCTCACGATGGACGTCGCGGATGAGGCCTCTGTGGTGGACGGGTTCGCTAGCGCCGTTGCCGAGCGTGGCCCCATCGCGATCTGCGTCGCCAATGCGGGTATCGCAGAGGGCAAAGCGCTTCATAAGATGGACATGGATTTCTGGCGCAAGGTCATCGGGATTAATCTGGATGGTGCGTATCTCACGATGCGCGAAGCGATGAAATCAATGACGGGGCTAGACTATGGCCGCATCATTGCTGTGGCTTCGATTGCGGGCATCAAAGGCTTGCGCGGCGCGCCTGCCTACACGGCATCCAAGCACGGAATGATCGGTCTTATCAGAGGCCTAAGCGAAGATTACATGGGTTCTCCCATCACCTTCAACGCGATCTGCCCAGGTTATGTGGACACAGCGATTGTGTCTGAAAACACAGTCTCCATCGCTGCGCGGGCGGGCATAAGCGAAGAGCAGGCTTTGAAAATGATGGTAAAGACGAACCGCCATCAACGCCTCATTTCGCCTCAAGAAGTCGCCAACACAGCGCTTTACCTGTGCTCCGAATTGTCGGGCTCAATAAATGGACAAACCATGGAGATCGCAGGCGGGCAAATGTGATGCTGAGCCGTGAAGCCATCAACGCCTATTGCAAATCACTGCCTCAAAGCACGCACGTCGTGCAGTGGGGCAATGCTGATGTTTGGAAACTCGGCGGCAAAGTGTTTGCGATATGCGGATGGTCTGATGGCAACAGCGCTGTGACGTTCAAAGTTTCTGAACTGGCCTTTGAAATTCTGAGCGATATGCCCGGCATGCGCCCCGCCCCATATTTAGCCTCGCGCGGGATGAAGTGGATACAGGTCTATGACGATCCGGGGCTGCCTGACACCGAACTGATGGCACATCTGGATGCAAGCTATGAAATGATAAAGGCGAAGCTGACTAAAATGCTACGCAGCGAGTTGGGTCTGATCTGAATGTGCACCGCGCACGCTTTTTAAGCATGCTTTAAAGGCGAACAAATTTGCCTCGGGTGGGGAAGCTTCAGGGAACAGGACCCCGGATTTTCTCATAGTTTCAAACCTTTGCCAAACATCTTGGCAAGCTGTGCGGCGCGTGCCTTATAGACAGCATAAGTCGGCAGAGGTTTTTTGATTCCGTAAAATGACGACATAATCGTTTGGCCCGTAATGATAGGATCGGCGCACTCGATACGGCCTTGGTCTGCTTCATCCTTCAGCCACTGCGTCAGCGCCAAGCGAATATTAGTCGCGATTTTGTCGATCGCTTCATGGCTTGAACCGCTTTTCACATCCATCAATTCGTTACCATGCTCCGCGTCCAGCAGGAATGCCATTGCAGCATCGGGATCGAATGCGTCAAAAACACCCTGCAATACCTGCTCTGGGTTTCCCGAGTGAGCCAAAACCGCGTCAACCCTCGCTAGCACTTTGGTGAAGAAATCAAGGCCAAGATACCCAAAAATGTCCTCTTTGCTTTGAAAGTGCAAATAGAGGGCGGGGCGCGACATGCCAGCCTTATTCGCAATCAACTGCATCGAGGTTTTGCGAAATCCATGCTCTGCAAAAACCATAAAAGCAGCGTTTGCGATCGATTTTTTTTTATCTACCTCAAAGGCTTCACTGTCCATACACCGCTTTTGACAAAATAAACCAATTTTGTCAATTGACACCCTGACATTATGACTTACTTTTGTCAGAGAGCTCAGATTGACCTTTGGAGACAGAAAATGGCGACCTCAATTACCGTAAATGGCAAAGAACGCAGTGTCGATTTGCCCGAAGACGTGCCCCTCCTTTGGGTCTTGCGCGATGAGCTCAACTTGACCGGAACCAAGTTTGGCTGCGGCGTTGCTGCATGTGGTGCATGCACGGTTCATATCGACGGTGTCGCCGTGCGGTCCTGCCAAACGCCATTGTCGGATGTCGACGGCGAGGTCACGACGATTGAAGGGCTTGGAACGCCTGAAACGCTTCATGCTCTCCAAACAGCCTGGATAGAGCATCAAGTCGCACAATGCGGTTACTGCCAGTCCGGGCAAATCATGCAAGCTGCGAGCCTATTGGCAGATATCCCGAACCCAACCGACGCAGATATTGGTGATGCGATGCAAGGTAATCTTTGCCGATGCGGGACCTACCCTCGAATTCGCGCTGCAATCCATAGCGCCGCCAAAGCATCGCAGGGAGCATAAATCATGGCCTCATTCAAAAAAATCGCCCGCCGCACATTCCTCATTGGTTCCGCCGCTATCGTTGGTGGCGTCGCATTTGGCGCATACAAATACACCCGCCCTTTGGAAAACCCGATTGAGGCTGGCCCAAATGAGGCAGCACTCAATCCGTTCATTTTTATTGACCAAGAGGGCGTCACGATCATCACGCCACGCGCAGAAATGGGGCAAGGGGTGCACACCACGCTTGCCGCTCTCGCCGCAGAAGAGCTTGATATCGCTTGGGAGGATGTGCGCGTTCTTCACGGTCCACCCGCGCAGGCCTATTACAACAGCGCCTTGATGGGCGCGTCGCTGCCAATAGCGGAGTATTCGAAAACCGCATTTATGCAGACCGTGTCCGAAGCCTTGGGCGAGACCAACAAATTGCTCGGTATGCAGCTTACGGGTGGGTCTACGTCAATGATGGATGGCTATGACCGCTTGCGCCACGCGGGGGCCACCGCGCGGGAAACACTCAAACTGGCCGCCGCAGACGCATTTGGTATTGCTGCAAGCAATTTGAAAACAATGAACGGGCGTGTATATCAGCCTGACGGAAACTCGATTTCTTATTCCGATCTTGCACCCGCCGCTGCGAAGCTCAATCCCCCTTCGGTAGAGCTGCGTCCAAAATCCGAGTGGAAATACGTCGGCAAAACCATGCCACGTGTGGATATGATGGCCAAAGCGACAGGCACCGCAGAGTACGGCATTGATGTGCGCCTTGAGGGGATGAAATACGCAACTGTGCGCATGAATCCGCGTCTCGGCGCACCGTTGAAATCAATGGATGCCACTAACGCGTTGGACATGGCAGGCGTGGAGCAAGTAATCGAGCTTGATGGCGGATTTGCAGTGATCGCGTCCAATACGTGGCTGGCCTTCCAAGCGGCGGACGCAGTGGAGGTTGAGTGGGTCACTGCCACCTACCCCTCCGAACAGGGCGAGATTTGGAGCGCAATTGAACAGAGCTTCAACACCAATCCGAATTCTATGCTGCGCGATGATGGTGATGTAGACGCAACAATCGCGGGTATCACCGAAATCACCGCAGAGTACCGCATGCCCTTCCTTGCGCATTCCACGATGGAGCCGATGAACGCAACGGCGCTATACACGGATAGCTCACTGGAACTGTGGTGCGGCAATCAAGGGCCAACAATCGTGCGCGACAAATGCGCCGCCGCGGTTGGCCTCACGTCCGATCAGGTCACGCTTCATACGACATTGCTTGGCGGTGGCTTTGGACGGCGCGGTGAATTCGACTTCGCACTTTATGCCGCGCAGATCGCTCAAAAATTGCCCGGCGTCCCCGTTCAAGTCACGTGGAGCCGCGAAGAAGACATGCGCCACGATTTCTATCGCCCAGCCGCGCTTGGGCGCTACAAAGGGGCGGTGAAGGACGGCAAAGCGGTCCTGCTTGATGCAAAAGTCGCGGGCCCATCTGTCGCGTTTGATGCGATCGAGCGCTGGGTGGGCTTTGGCGGCGGCGGACCTGACAAGGTCCATGTTGAGGGTGCCTTTGATCAACCCTACAAAATCCCCAACTACCGCGTTGCCGGACATCTCACTGATCTCAGTGTACCCCTCGGCTTTTGGCGCTCTGTGGGAAATTCGGTCAACGCGTTCATGCATGACAGCTTTTTGGACGAGCTCGCCCATGCGGCTGGCGCGGATCCGCTGGCCTTTCGCCTTGATATGATGCGCGATGAACATGCGCCCTCCACAGCTGTGCTCGAGACCGTGCGCGATATGTCGGGTTGGACGGGTAAGACAGAAGCAGGCGTCGGGCGTGGCGTTGCCTTTGCGCACAGCTTTGGCACGCCAGTCGCGCAAGTGATCGAGGTGATTGACGAAGAGGGCAGTATCCGCATCAACCGCGCTTGGATCTCAGCAGACCTTGGCACGATCCTTGACCCCGGCAATTTAGAAGCACAGCTTTATGGCGGAATGATTTATGGACTTTCAGCGGCGCTCTTTGGGGAAATCACTTTTGCGGATGGCGAAGTCGAGCAAGACAACTTCCCTGATTACGACGCTTTGCGCATTCACAACGCGCCTGTAACAGAGGTCAAAGTCATGGAAAGCGGTGGCCACATTGGCGGTGCGGGAGAGCCCGGAACACCACCGTCAATGTCGGCACTCACCAATGCGATATTCGACCTCACGGGCAAGCGCGCGCGCACATTGCCGTTGATGCATGAGTTTGATCTACTGACCTAATCGCAACACACTGCGCGCCTTTTTGAAACAGTAGGCGCGCAGAAACAGGCTAAGTCCCCTGTCCCAAAGGCGACACAAACCCTTTAAAACCTTCCTAAAATCGCCCTAATCCGCACGCAAACGCGTCAAATTCCAATTGTATCCATTTTGGAAACGCAAAGGAAACGCACTGTTTCCAATGCCGGTTTCTAGAATGGAATACGCATATGCCCAATGGATATCTGGTCACGGTCGGCGATGCATCGCTTGATGTGAATGACACCATCGATGCGACACAGGTCTTTTTCACCATCGGTGCCACGATTGGCACGGGCGGGTGGAATTGGTCTGGAATCTGGGCAGGTAACGGCTCATTTTATTCCAACATAAATGACACGGGCACCTTCTATGAGGGCACAGACGGCAACGTCTACTTTATCCCGGACACGTGGTTCACAACCAGTGGCTCCGCCTATGTGACCTCCGCACCGGCTTTCTCACTTTCAATACTCGTCGACGGTACAAGCGGCGCAGATGTCATCGATGCCAGCTATTCAGACGGTGACGGTGACCAAGTGGATGCGGGTGATGGTTCTGGACCTTCGGGACATGAGGACACAATCAGCGCGGGCGACGGAAACGATAGCGTTGAAGCGGGCCTTGAGGACGACATCGTCTACGGTGGCGGAGGCAGCGATACGCTTGAGGGCGGATCTGGCAATGACACACTTTACGGCGATACGGACGACGTGAGCCCCGGTGGTGCGCCAGGCAACGATAGCATCCTTGGCGGCTCTGGCAACGATGTCATTTTTGGCGAAGGCGGTGCAGATAGTATTCGCGGCGATGGCGCGGCTGACGAGATTGATGGTGGCGAGGGCAATGACACGATAGCGGGTGATGCGGGCGCTGATACAATTCGCGGCGGACTTGGCAACGACAGTATTGATGGCAACGATGGCAATGATCTGATTGGGGCAGATCAAGCGAGTGACTCTTCAACGCTAGACTGGGGTACTCTCGACGAGAACGGCAGCTTTGCGATCACTGGCGCAAGTGAGACGATGAACGTCACGATCACCACAACGACCAACGGCGCAGGACAGACTGCAAACGTACAATCCCAAGGCTCCCCTGCGGCTGACGGCCTCTGGGTCTCTAGTTTAAGCGACCCTGTCACGACCACGATGACCTTTGATAGCTTGATCGAGAATGCAAATTTCGAAATCTACGATATCGATCAAAACACTGGATCATGGGATGATCTTTTGACGATCGTCGCGATAGATCAAGACGGTAACCAAGTGCCTGTGGTCTTTTCCGACTTGGACGGGCTGCATTCTGTCAGCGGCGATGACCTAAACGCAGACGGCAATGCCAACACAGGCGTTGAAACGACCGGCGCGGACGATTCCGTGACCGTTGATATCGCAGGTCCTTTTGTTCAATTGATCTTCACTTTTGACAACGGCGAAAGCGCATCAAACAGTGGCCTCTTCGGGGTTGGCAATATGACCCTGGATTTCACAGTCGATTATGACGCTGAACCGGGCAACGACGCAATCAACGGTGGGGCTGGCAACGATACGATATTCGCGGGCAACGGGGACGATTCCATATCCGGTGGCATAGGCAGCGACAGCCTTGATGGACAGGCCGGAAATGATTTCTTCAACGTTGGCGAAGGCGACACGGCCATTGGTGGCGACGGCGATGACTACTTCCAAATAGTCGAGTTAAGTGAAACCCCTGGTGCGGGTGCCAATATTTTCATCCAAGGCGACGAAGGCGACGAGACCACTGGCGACACGCTGAACCTCGGCACACTTGGTGATCGAAACGAAATTGTCTACTCCAACACCGATGACGCAGCGGGCGGTCTCAGCGGGACGCTGACCCTTGAAGATGGCACGCTTCTGACGTTTGAGAACATCGAAAAGATCATCTGCTTTACCCCCGGCACGATGATTGACACGCCCTTTGGTCAACGCGCAGTTGAAACGTTGAAAGCAGGCGATCTCGTCACGACACTCGACGCTGGCGCGCAACCAATTGCTTGGACGGGATCGCGCACGATACCCTGCACCCCTGCAACTACGCCGATCCAATTCGAAATGGGATCGATCGACGGCTTAAGCGCGCCGTTAAAAGTTTCCCCTCAGCATAAAATGCTCGTCTCACACTTTTCCTGCGACTTGCTTTTCGGTCAAAATGACGTGTTTTGCACTGCGCAACACATGCTAAATGACCGCGTGAAACGTGTGGCGCAAAAAACGGTAACCTATGTGCATATCATGCTCGACACGCATCAGGTGATCACCGCAAACGGCGTAGAAACTGAAAGCTTTCACGCCGGTCCAGAAGGGTTGATGGCGCTCTCTGATGCTTCCAAAGCCGACTTGTTCTCGGCCTTTCCAGCGCTCAAATCAGATCCCTACGCTCACGGAAAATCTGCCTATACGTGTTTAAAGTTCCATGAAACCAAACTCTTAGTGGAGGAAATTGCGATGGCAGATGCGTGGCGCATGTCCCAACAATCCGCCGCTTAGGGTCTCAGCCTACGCACTTAACCGCGCGCGCGAGCGACGCGCATCGGCAAAGCTTTGCACTGCTGCGCCAAAGGCCGCAAACAAGGGTCGCGACACAGGATCACCATCCGCGTTCCATTCCGGATGCCACTGAACAGAGGCCGTAAACCCCGGCGCATCCTTCACATAAATCGCCTCTGGCGTGCCATCTTCAGCGACCCCATCAATGATGATCCGAGGCCCCGCTTCTTTGATCCCCTGACCGTGCAGCGTGTTGGTCATCACCTCGTCAGCCCCAAAAATCTCGTGAAACACTCCGCCAGTCTTGACGCTCACCTTATGGCGGATTTCGAACTTTTCCTCGAGCGTGCCGTCAGGCGGCATGCGGTGGTTCATACGCCCCGGCAAATCGCGGATCTCTGGATAGAGCGAGCCCCCCATCGCAACATTCACCTCTTGAAACCCACGGCAAATCCCAAGGAACGGCTGCCCTTGCTCCACGCAGGCGCGCACCAGCGGAAGCGCAATCGCATCGCGCGCGCGATCAAATTCACCATGTGCCTCAGTAGGGCTTTCCCCGTATTCCTCGGGATGCACATTCGGACGCCCACCCGTGAGCAAAAACCCGTCAAACTGCACCATCAACTCTTCAACACTCACATGCGCAGGGTCCGCAGGCACTAGGATCGGCATGCAGCCCGCCACTTGCGCGATCGCATCGGTGTTCATCACCCCGCCCGCATGTACAGGATATTGATCATTCAGCAGATATGAATTCGAAATGATGCCGACGATAGGACGCGTCATGCACTCTCCTTGAGAGATGTTGCTTTACCATTGCAATATATGGCGGCAATGCGCGGGCTTGCAATGCATCTTAGTAAATAAGCGATGTGACGCATGCCACATCACAAAATCAATGATCCTGACTTTCTAAAAGACCCAACCGCGACCCTTGCACACATGCGCGCCGAAGGTGCCTTGGTACGGATCAAGCTTCCGATCATCGGGCTATGCTGGGCCACGACCACAGATGCGGCTGCACGTGATATCCTCAAAGACGACGCTCATTTCGCGCGCAAACCCGCCAATGCGGGGGGCCGCGATATCGGGCGGTATTATTGGTTCTTACCCCGCTTTATGCGTCCCTTGACCCGCAACATTCTTGGCTTTGACGGGGCTGAGCATAAACGCATTCGTACGGCTGTGGATCAAAGTTTTTCCCGAGCATCAATTGAAGCATTACGGCCCGACATCACACGGATCGCGGATCATTACCTTGATCAACTCGTCACAAACAAACTCGTTGATATCACTGAGGATTACGCCCGTCTGTTGCCGCTAGAAGTGATCTGTGTGCTGCTCGGGATCAAGCCAGACTTGCGCACCACGCTAGCGCGCGCAATCTCACCGATTTTCAAACCGACGGGTGTCTTGACGTTGCTCACCGCCCTACCCGGCCTCTATAAAACGCAAAAACTCTAGCGCGTGGAGATCACGCATATTCGCGACACGCCGCGCGATGGTTTGCTGAGCACTTTGATCCACGACCCCACGTACGATCTAACGGATGACGAGATCTTGTCGCTTGCGTTCATTCTATTCATCGCTGGCCATGAGACGACGTTACATTTGATTTCCGACTCAGTGTTTGCAATTTCAGAAGGGGCGCCATTCAACGAACCGACCTCTCTCGCCATCGAAGACTTCATGCGGTTTTTCAGCTCTGTTTTGATGACAAAACCACTCTTCGTACGCGAAACTCATGACCGCTTTCGCCAAACCCTGAAACAAGGCGACAAGGTCATCGCACAATTGATTGCCGCCAATCATGACCCTGTCCGTTTCGAAAATGCGACTGACCTCCAAACAGACCGTCGTCCCAACGCACATATTGGATTTGGCTTTGGCCCGCATGTGTGCCTCGGGATGCGCCTTGCCCGCCTGGAAACTTAGATCGCACTCTAACGCCTATTCCAGCGTTTTCCAAACCTTGAATGCGGCCCCAAAGATGCGTCCCCACTTTACAGTCAGCGCGTCGGTTTTCGCGGCATAAAGCATCTCAAGGTCAAACTCAGACCTTAAGCTCTTTCCTTTTCCACAAATATCCCCGGGTCAGCACAGCGCTCGAGGGACAGCGCCCCTCTTTTAAGCAACGCTCGCCTTTAACTCCAAACGGCGCGCGTGAAGCACAGGTTCAGTATAGCCCGACGGTTGATTACGCCCTTTAAACACCAACTCGCACGCGGCTTTATAGGCAATTGTATCAAACCCCGGCGCCATCTTGCGGTAAAGATTATCACCCTCGTTCTGGCGGTCGACAACGGTGGCCATCTTTTCCATCGCCGCACGAACCTGATCTTCGCTCACCACGCCATGATGCAACCAATTTGCTAATGCTTGGCTTGAAATCCGGCAGGTTGCGCGATCTTCCATCAGCCCTACATCATTGATGTCAGGAACTTTTGAGCACCCAACACCCTGATCGATCCAGCGCACAACATAGCCCAAAATACCTTGGGCATTGTTCTCAACCTCACGCTGAATTTGCTCAGGCGACCACTGCGCATATTTCGCCAAAGGAATTTCTAGCAAGGTCTGCACGTTCGCGCGTCGCCCCTTTGCTTTGATCTGATCCTGCACTTTTAGCACATCAATCTTGTGATAGTGCAACGCGTGCAACGTCGCCGCCGTTGGGCTTGGTACCCACGCACAATTCGCGCCCGATTTTGGATGATCTACTTTCTGCTCAAGCATCGCCGCCATAAGATCCGGCATCGCCCACATGCCCTTACCGATCTGCGCGCGCCCTTGCAGACCACACTCCAGACCAATGTCCACATTCAGGTTCTCATAGGCACCGATCCAACCCTTAAGCTTGATGAAATCCTTGCGACTAAATGGGCCAGCCTCCATGGAGGTATGGATCTCATCACCAGTGCGATCCAAAAACCCTGTATTGATGAAAGCAACGCGCGATTTAGCCGCTCGAATGCAGGATTTCAGGTTGGCCGAGGTCCGGCGTTCCTCATCCATAATACCGATCTTCACTGTATTGCGAGGCAGTCCAAGAATGTCTTCGACCTTGGCAAAAATCTCGTCAGAAAACGCGACTTCTGCGGGGCCGTGCATCTTGGGTTTCACAACGTAAACAGAGCCATGCACCGAATTCCCGCTCTCGCGTTTCAGGTCATGCATCGCAATCATCACGGTGCAGAGCGCATCCATTAAACCTTCGCCAATCTCAGCGCCATCACGGTCCAGAATTGCAGGGTTGGTCATCAAGTGACCCACATTGCGCACCCACAAAAGGGCGCGCCCTTTCAGCGACACTTCTCCGCCCTCTGGCGCTATGTAAACGCGATCCGCGCTCAAGCGGCGGGTCATCATCTGGCCACCTTTCTCGAAGGTTTCTTCTAGATCACCTTTCATGAGCCCTAGCCAATTCGCGTAAGCGCCGACTTTGTCCTCTGCGTCCACGCAGGCCACGCTATCCTCGCAATCCATAATCGCAGACAGCGCACTTTCAAGCACAACATCCGCGAGCCCTGCCTGATCGCGGCTGCCAATCGGATGCGTGCGATCAAAGACCAACTCCACATGCAGACCATTGTTGCGCAAAATGAGCGCACTTGGGGCCTTCGGATGCCCTTGATACCCAATGAATTGCGACGGATCACTTAGTGGTAAATCATCAACCAGTAGCGCCCCGTCATGCACATGATAGCGACGCACATCTGCATGCGAAGCCCCTGAAATCGGGAAAGTTTCGTCTAGAAACACACGTGCACGCGCCACGACGCGGGCACCGCGGCCCCTGTCATATGCGCCTTTTGGCGCAGCGCTGCCCATCACATCCGTACCGTAAAACCCATCATACAAGCTGCCCCAACGCGCGTTCGCAGCGTTCAGCGCAAAGCGCGCGTTCGTAACAGGTACCACCAATTGCGGACCGGGCGTTTTTGCGATCTCTGGATCAACGTTGGTCGTATCGATCTGGAAATCATTCCCTTCAGGGAGCAAATACCCGATCTCACGCAAGAAACCGAAGTAGGCATCTCGCGTGTCACCGCCTGCCTTGTGCGCCCTATGCCAAGCATCAATCTTGCCCTGCATTTCCACGCGCTCTGCAAGTAATGCGCGGTTCTTTGGCCCCAGATCATGCGCCAAATCCGACAGACCTGCCCAGAACACACCCGGATTGACACCCGTACCTTCAAGCGCGTTGCCTTCAATGAAATCCACAAGGATTTTATCGACCTGTAGCCCATGCTTTTCGATCCGTTTGGTCATGTCATTCACCTGCAAATGTATCTCATTACGCCTGACCTAGTTCACGCAGCAGTACGGGGCAACAAAAGCTTTGAAAGACTATTCACAAATTTCGAAAACTAAATGCATTCTGCACAGACGCACCAAACAAATACGCCTCATGGGCGCGCAGAAATAGAAATGCTGCGGTCATCTTGGATGTGGTCTTCAAAAAGTCGGGAAAAAGCGTTTCAAGCTGTTTGATCGTGGTTCCAGTGACCAAAGATTTTACCGCAACCAAAGCAGCGCTCGTTCCGAAATAAAGCTGGGCCATCGGGTTGCTGACATAAACGCAATGGTTGGGCGACAAGCGCAGGTCTTGCGAATTTCCTATAGCCTCCGCCTCAAAACAAATTGGCGCAAGCTTGCCGCGCCCACGTACCGTGTTCTTGCCACACCAAAGGACTTCTTGCACCCCATTTTCCAAAGTCACAAGATGATCAACGGCGCGTATTTTGGCCACGTCAAGCAAGCCAAAATTGGTTTAATGTTCGTGCTTTCTGCGAAGCATGCAACTTAATCGTCATACGCATTTGGTCTGTGTGTAAGATGTGCGTTCCTGATTAAACGTGTAGCTGCTGCCCGGGCTAAACGGAGCTGTGGAAACAAGGCCATCCACAGGCCCTTGTTGGTAGCCATCTCCGCCAAAGCCTCATCAGGCAAACCACCGATAAAATCGGACGGGCTTTATAAGTGAAGTTAATAAGGCATAAAACGCCCTCATTCATGAACACTCGTACTCAACTAACTTTTAACTATTCCCAGATTGCGTAACTATCTTGTCTTTTGGTGACAATTTTGGGTCGAGTATATTAATTAGCGACAGACTGGCGGCAATCGCGATCTAATCAGCCTTACTGCGCCGACATCGTTCGGAGCAATATTTTACGCTCTCCCAATCGCGTGCCCATTTTTTGCGCCATGTAAACGGCAGCCCACAACATGCGCAAATCTTGCTCGGCAGATTGGCTTTCTTCACACCTTTTGGCATCGTTTACTCCTTCTTTTCATTGCTCTCTCAGTTCGTTAGCCTGCGCCCTAGCAACAGGAGCACACCATGCGCGAGCCAGCACCGCAAACGATCTATCTCAAAGACTACACAGCTTTCGGTTACACCGTGGAAGATGTGCATCTGACGTTCAAACTCTCCCCCACCGCCACGCGCGTCCTCTCACGTATTCGCTTCGCGCCCAATCCCAAGGCCACTGATAAGACGTTCTTTCTACACGGGGAGCAACTTGATCTGAAATGGGCAAAAATCAATGGCGCAGATATCGCGCCAAACCTCACGCCCGAAGGCTTAACAGCCGATGTCCCTGATGGACCGTTTACGTTCGAGGCAGAGGTCGAAATCAGCCCGCAAACCAATACCGCGCTTGAGGGTCTCTATATGTCGAGGGGCATGTATTGCACGCAATGCGAGGCTGAAGGTTTTCGCAAAATTACCTACTACCCTGATCGTCCCGACGTGATGACCACCTTCACAGTGCGCGTCGAAGGCCCGCATCCGGTTCTGTTGTCCAACGGAAATCCCACATCCTCCGGCACACATTTCGCTGAATGGCACGACCCGTGGCCCAAGCCTGCCTATCTATTCGCGTTGGTCGCAGGCGAGTTGATCGCGCATCCTGACCGCTTCACAACAATGTCCGGCAAAGACGTAGAATTGAACATCTACGTGCGTGCGGGCGACGAAGACAAATGCGCCTTCGGCATGGAAGCGCTCAAGAAATCAATGATTTGGGACGAAAAGGTCTACGGACGCGAATATGATCTCGACATCTTCAATATCGTTGCTGTCGATGATTTCAACATGGGTGCGATGGAAAACAAAGGCCTGAACGTCTTTAACTCCTCCTGTGTTCTCGCCTCCCCTGAAACCTCGACGGATGCCAACTTTGAGCGGATCGAAGCGATCATCGCCCATGAATATTTCCACAATTGGACCGGCAATCGCATCACCTGTCGTGACTGGTTCCAGCTCTGCCTAAAAGAAGGGCTGACCGTCTACCGCGACAGTCAATTTACCTCTGACATCCGCTCTGCTTCAGTCAAACGCATCTCTGACGTAATTGATTTGCGAGGTCGTCAGTTCGCCGAAGATGGCGGTCCCCTTGCCCATCCCGTACGCCCCGACAGCTTTATGGAGATCAACAATTTCTACACTGCGACAGTCTATGAAAAGGGTGCCGAGGTCATCGGTATGCTCAAAACCCTCGTCGGCGATGACGCTTACGCAATGGCAGTGGACCTATATTTCGAACGCCACGACGGCGACGCCGCGACAATCGAGGACTGGCTTCAGGTCTTTGAAGACGTCACAGGTCGCAATCTGAAACGCTTCAAACGCTGGTATACATCCGCAGGTACACCGCGCTTGCGTGTGAAGGAAAGCTACAAGAATGGCCGCTATAAACTGACATTCCGTCAAGAAACGCTGCCCACACCTGGCCAGCCACAAAAAAAGCCGCGTGTTATTCCGATTGCGGTAGGTCTGTTAAATGCGAAGGGCGACGAAATCGCGCCAACGCAGATCTTGGAAATGACAAAACGCCAGCAAAGCTTCAAATGGGAGGGCTTAAACGAGCAACCGACGCCCTCAATCCTACGTGGTTTTTCAGCTCCTGTGATCCTAGAGCGCGAGACGAACGATACAGAGCGCGCGTTCCTGCTCGCCCATGACACCGACCCGTTTAATCGTTGGGAGGCTGGTCGCGAGCTTGCCAAATCCACGTTGCTTGCGATGATCGAAGACGGCGCTGCCCCGAACGCAGGCTACCTTGATGGCATGCTCGCTGTGCTGCGTGATGACAGTCTTGATCCCGCAACCCGCGCGCTGATGCTTGGTCTGCCCAGCCAGTCCGATCTCACACAAATCCTTGCCGACAAGGGCGTAAATCCCGACCCGCAAGAAATTTACGACGCAGTGCAAACGCTGAAACTCTCGATGGCACAGCACATGCAAGACACGCTGCCGCGTATTTATGCTGCGTGCCAAGTCACTGGCCCCTACTCGCCCGAGACAGAACCAGCGGGAAAACGCGCTTTGGCCAACGCTGTTCTCGCACTTGGATCGCGCCTTGATGGGGGTAAGGCCGCGCAGGAACAATACGACGCTGCGGACAACATGACCCAACAACTCTCCGCGCTGGCCTGTCTTTTGCAGGAGAACGTCGGCGAAACTGCTTTGGCAAAATTCTATGAACAATGGAAGCATGACCGTCTCGTGATGGACAAATGGTTCAACTTACAAGTCAGTTGCACGGCACCAGAAGACACGGCGACGACTGCAGAAACCCTCACCAGCCACGCGGATTTTGACCATAAGAACCCGAACCGATTCCGCGCCACGCTTGGTGCCCTCGCGATGCGCCATGCAGGATTTCATCACATCTCCGGGCGGGGTTACACGCTTTTGGCGGATTGGCTAATCACGCTTGATCCGATCAATCCACAGACAACCGCGCGCATGTGCAGCGCGTTTCAGACGTGGAAACGCTATGATGAGGCCCGTCAAAACATGATGTTGGCAGAGATTGATCGCATTCTTTCCCAGCCAAACCTCAGCCGCGACACCACTGAAATGCTGACACGCATTCGCACCGCATGAGAGATTTCACCTTCCAACGCGCCGCGCGCGGCCCGCGCGCGGTTGGATTTGTTGTGCTGTGGTGGCTCATAATTTTCGCGCTTTACGCCTTTCTCAATGGCTCTTGGGTGATCCTTGCGATTTTGGCGCTGTGCAGTGTGCCTGCTCTCTTAGATATTTATCGTGGGACCTCGACTGCACTACAAATCACCGCGAAAAACATCCAATGGCGGTCTGGCAAACGCGCGGGCAGTTTAGCGCGCGGGCAACTTAGATCTGTACGGCTTGATACACGGCTTGATCTGTCTTTGCGCATGACGTTGCTCACCTATCAAGGCGAAAAATTACGTCTACCTTATGAATGCATACCGAAAGCTAGCGATATCGAAGCCGTGTTAAAAGCCCAAGACATCCCCTACGAAAGGCATCATTTCACATTGATGTCCTAAGCATCGGGCCGCAGTCGTGGTCGCACTGATTTCAAATTCCGGCAATATTCCTGTTTGCGCGTCCATGCGGCGATATCTTTGCGTTTGCAGCTGATGCGCATCGGCCCCCAATCCGCCCGCGACCCAGCGCCAACGTTTGTCCTTACTGGCCATGACTTTGTCTCGGGGCATCACTACGGTCAAAATACGCACAGCACATGCGAGATTAGACGGACCATGCTTGAGACCCTCGCGGCTTGGCGCGCTACATTTATAGTCTCGTACCGTTGCAGGCAAAATCTGCAACGAGCCATACCAACGTCCATTGCCGCCAACTGCGTCCTGAAGATGGGTGCTTTCGTGCTTTGTCAAAGCCAACATAACGCCTGCCCTAAACGCAGCGCCTTGCTCCTCGCCTGCCTCTGGATAGGCCGGACACCAATCCGCAATATCGCGCGGAACGGTTTGCAAAATGGGTTTGCCATGCGATCGCAACGCGGAAATAGCCGCGCGCATGGAGATGCGACCGGCGGGGCGATGGTCCCAACGCGCCACTGTTACACTGTCCCCCGCTCTGCGGTTTGGGCGCAGGGATTCCTGTGGTGCTAAAGATTTGGACACAGTGATTTGTGCAAAAACTTCTGAATTCAGGCGAATCGATGGCCGCATGGTGTGATCTGCTGCAATGCTCGCAACCGGGAACCACAGACACATCAGCGCAAGAATAGCTTTTAAACGTAGGTGTTTCATCGCGCCACTCTACCTATTTCTATGGCTCAGACAAAAAGCTAGTCTCTGCCTCTATCCCATTTAACCGCCTTCGGAAACAGTTTGTTCTCGCCCGTTGCCCGCCATGATTGCGCCCGATTGCACCGCCATAAGATCTTCAACGCCTCGATTAAGATGAGTGAAAGAAACACCATATGTCTATTTTCAAATCGCTTGCGGCCCGTCTGCCTGGAATGCAAATCACGCCGCGCACCGCGGTGGTGAAAAAGCCCTCAAAAGCAAGCATTCAAACTGACGCGCCAGATCTGGACAGGCTCTTGGTCATTCCCGTCTCGAAAGAGCCGCGTGAAGAACAGCTGCGCAGCTATCACTTTAATCAAGGTCAATTCTTGGCGCGCCAAGAGCGTTGGGAAGATCTAAGTATACTTGTGCAGAACGAAGACACGCAGCGCCACGCCTCCGATGGGGGCGTGCCGATTGCGGAGCTTTTGTGCCAAGGTGCGCGCTCGGATGTGGTTGCACTCGCGGAACATCTTTTGATCGATGGAAAACCCGAGGAAAACCGCCCCCTGACGGAGGCGATTTCCGCACTTGAAGGGATCTTAAACGAGTACCCGGACAACCATGTGATCGCGACGATTGTTGCGCTCGCGCATCTCGATATCGCATGGGCATGGCGCGGCACCGAGAGCACACGTGACACCCCTGCGCGCAATCTCGAAGCATTCAGCTTGCATTGCAAACGCGCGCAGCAAGTGCTTGATCCCTTTTGTGGAATAGAGCTTGATAGTTCGCTCTTAACCTCTGCGCGCTGCGCACTGTTGGTTGGCAATCCGAACGCGAACGATCGAGTGGCCGACGATTATGAGGACTTGATTGACCTCGCGCCGCAACAACAACGCCATATCCGCGCGCTTGGACATCACATGTTGCCGCAATGGTTTGGCAGCTACGGCTCCCTTGAATTGGAAGCCCGCCGAACAGCCTCCAGAACCCAAGATATATGGGGGGCTGGTGCCTATACATGGGCGTTTTTTGACGCGCTTTTGGTTGATCCGGCCTGTGCCCGCGTTCTCGACATTCCATTCTTCTTGGAAGGTATGCGCGATATTCTCGAGCGCTCAGAAGATCAACATAATGCAAACATGTTTGCCTCCTTTGCGGCAGTGTCGATTCCGAACGCAGCAAAACAATGTGGTGAAGACCTCGAAGCAATCGCAGCACTGAAACAAATTCAAAAATCTGCGCAGTGGATTATGTCGGATCATCTGCATGAACTGCATCCCCTCATTTGGGGGCATGCTATTGAAGGATTCGACAACCAAGCCCGCATCGCATCCATTGACGCCCTTTTTAAGCAAGGTCGTGAAAAGGCGAACCAAGTCTTTGTGAGCCTGTTTGGGGATCAAATGTTAAAAGGCAACGCGCTAATTTTTACACCCCAAGGACTTTTTGTTCAACAAGCGTAAGCCAATCAATGCGACCGCTAGTTTTGGCGTTAGCGCCCTGTCTTCATAAGAAACGCGGCTGTTCCAAACAGCGCTTCGGTCATCGGCATTGAAATCTCTTCATGTGATAAAATCTTAGGGGGCGCTTCTATCTTTTTAAGATTCTGAGTTTCCGGTTGCTTAACGAGGTGCCAAAATGCCCCACTGGACTTTCGTTGCTCCTCTTTCTCGGACGCGTTGAGAACGGCATCGAACGATAGTTCTGCGCTCGAGCGGGACACCTTTGTATTAACCATCAAAAACTTCGACCCATCGTTTGCGATTTGGAACGGCTCTGTATTCATTGAGCGGACAATTTGCGCTTGCAGTTCTACTTGCTGCGACATTAGATCTCGATCTAGCGGAAACCTTAGGGACGTTGAACCGAAGGAGAACGCGAGATCAGCATCCTCAAAACCTTAAAAAAAACGCTTTCGTACCAACCCCAGAACTGTTCCACGCCAAGCAGTCGGCATGAACAGAATAGCATATTTTGGCTTAGTTTAAAACCAGCCCGGTTGGGGGTCCATCATTCTTGAGCTCATACGCAAGGCAATCTCACGCACGAACGCAGACCTCATCATCGCGCCATGATCAGTGTCAAGCGTTGCAGATTCTGCCAACCGGTATTCTCGAGTGATTTTAAGCTCTTCTGCATCGAGCAGATGAGCGGCAATCGTGATCGATGCAAGATTGAAGATCGCAATTGGAGCCGACGCATTTTCCAAGAACCAGCTTTGTGCAGGTTCTTGCAGAACAACCGCCGCACAAAAGTGTAGCGACGCCATATAATAGAAAAAGACCAGGTGTTTTACTTTGTGGTGAAAAGGTGGACGCGTGAGCCGCGCCAATAATCCACCGGCGCAGACTGCGATGATCGTTGCCAAAGTGCCTGACAACATGCCGATACAACCAAGACCGAACCGCGTTATCACTGTCATGCAAAAATAGATCAAAGACGCACGCCGCCCCAAAAAACCGCCGCATAGAACCAGCGGAACATTGCGTAGGTCGATAATGAGCCCATCCATCGGCTCCAGCGGCATATTGAATCGCAACCAAACAGCAGCCCCGAATCCAACCCGCTGCGGAGCAAATCATCTCGTATGCCCCACTTGTTCCTGTTGTTAGCGCCCAAAGGCTTAAGGTTGGTTTAAATGACCAAAGTTTTGCGATCCTTTAGAATCCCCCCTGTTATTGAGATCTCTGACAGAGCCCCTCTTGCCCCCTCCTCAGCTCTGCCTTAAAAGCCCTTAACGCCCTGATTTCATGGACCCACAGCATGCTTGATCTGACCTTCGAGACCCCGAAAATTAAAACGATTGCGGGGGCAAAACACGATTGGGAACTTGTCATCGGTATGGAAGTGCACGCGCAAGTCGCTTCGAACTCCAAATTGTTCTCTGCTGCCTCGACAAAATTCGGCGCAGAGCCCAATTCCAATGTCGCTTTCGTTGATGCGGCAATGCCCGGAATGCTGCCTGTTATCAATGAGTTCTGTGTTGAACAAGCAGTACGCACGGGGCTTGGTTTAAAGGCAGAAATCAATCTGTTCTCGGCGTTTGATCGCAAGAACTACTTCTACCCTGACCTGCCGCAGGGCTATCAAATCAGTCAGTTGTATCACCCAATTGTCGGCGAAGGCGAAATCATCGTTGATCTTGAGCCTGGCATCGCGCGCCGAGTACGGATCGAGCGTATTCACCTCGAACAAGACGCGGGCAAATCGATTCACGATATGGACCCAAATATGTCTTTCGTTGATCTCAACCGCACGGGCGTCGCCTTAATGGAGATCGTCTCGCGCCCAGATATTCGCGGCCCCGAAGAAGCCGCTGCTTTCGTGGTCAAGCTGCGCCAGATCCTGCGTTACCTGGGCACCTGCGACGGCAATATGCAAAGCGGCAGCATGCGCGCAGACGTCAACGTCTCGGTCTGTTTGCCGGGCCAATACGAGAAATTCATCGAAACGGGTGATTTCGGCCACCTTGGCACACGCTGCGAGATTAAGAACATGAACTCCATGCGCTTCATCCAGCAAGCCATCGATGTTGAAGCAAAACGCCAGATCGCAATCATCGAAGCGGGCGGCAAAGTCGATCAAGAAACCCGCCTGTACGATCCAGACAAGGGCGAAACCCGCTCTATGCGCTCCAAGGAAGAGGCGCATGATTACCGCTATTTCCCCGACCCTGATTTGCTCCCTTTAGAGATCGAACAGGCTTGGGTCGACGATATCGCCAAAACTCTGCCAGAGCTGCCTGATGAGAAGAAAGCACGCTTCGTCACCTCATTTGGCCTTTCCGAATATGACGCCTCGGTCTTGACCGCAGACGTTGAATCCGCAGGCTACTTTGAGTCCGTTGCGGAGAACCGCGATGGCAAGCTCGCGGCGAATTGGGTGATTAACGAACTCTTTGGACGTCTAAAGTCAGACGAGAAAGACATCATCACCTGCCCGATCACACCAGCCCAGCTTGGTGGCATCATTGATTTGATCAAGGCCGACACGATCTCTGGAAAAATCGCCAAGGATCTGTTCGAGATCGTTTATACGGAGGGTGGCAACCCCGCCGACATCGTCGAAGCGCGCGGAATGAAGCAAGTGACAGATACGGGCGCAATCGAAGCCGCAGTCGATCAGATCATCGCCGACAATCCGGCGCAGGTGGCGAAAGCAAAAGAAAACCCGAAACTCGCAGGCTGGTTCGTCGGTCAGGTGATGAAAGCGACAGGTGGCAAAGCCAACCCGAAAGCCGTCAACCAGATCATCGCGGCAAAGCTCGCCGAATGATACGCTACGAATATAAGGTCCTGCCTGCACCATCTCGGGGTCAGCGGGGCAAAGGCGTCAAAGGCAGCGACGGCAAATTCGCCAATGCGCTCGAAACCCTGATGAACCTAATGGGATCAGACGGCTGGGAATATCAACGCGCTGACACTCTGCCCTCAGAAGAACGCGCAGGTATCGCTTCCAAGACCACAGTGTTTCGCAATGTGTTGGTGTTTCGCCGCCCTATTGAAACCGATGTAGAGGCGTTTGAGCCAAAATTGCTCGATGCACCGAACGAAGAACCAGAGCTCGACAGCGAAGACACTGAAACGGACGAGCTGGCCTCTGACCCAGCGCAACCCTCGGATCCAGACGCCACCGTGCAAAACGAAGACCCCGACGACCACTGAGCCTAACCCTCCAAGACTTCTTTGGTCCCGAAATACCTCGGAGGGTCTGCCTCGAAGACGGGGGCAGCGCCCCACCGCTCTAAACAAAACTTGCGCCCACTAGGGCACGTCTAGATCCAACGCCAGCGCATGAATGCGGCCAATCAACTCAGGCCCAAGTGCTGCATGCACCATGCGATGCCGCGCAATCCGGCTCTTACCTTCAAACACCTCCGCGCGAATACGCAGGTTATAATGGCTCTCGCCACCTTCCTGATACCCGCTATGCCCGCGATGGCTTTCGCTATCATCGACCACATCCAACGCGCTTGGGGTCAATGCGGCCTCAAGTTTTGCACGAATTTCATCTGCCTTGGACATTTTTACAAAACTCCCCTTCTAACCCCTGCCAAATCCTCTATTGTTATGCCCCTGATAGGACGAGGTGAGCAATGCAAAAGAAGAGCGATCCCTTTGGTTTCGATATGTCCGTATCGTCTGCAAAGAAGAAAAATCCACGTGGTCGCAGGGGCATGTCGGGCGAATCAGAGACCTCGCAGCGGGTGTGCGCCAAGGACGGCTGCGAATTGCCGGGCAAGTTTCGCGCACCGCGCGCGCCTGATGTTCTGGATGATTTCATCTGGTTCTGCAAAGATCACGTGCGCGAATATAATCTAAAATGGAACTTCTTTAACGGCACCACAGAGGCCGAGTTGAACGCACAGCAGAGCAAGGACAAGGTCTGGGAACGCGAAACAAAGCCTGTCAAAGACCCCGAAGCCGCTGCTTGGGCACGCCTTGGCATTGAGGATCCACATCAAGTTCTTGGCGGTAACGCCACGCGCAATCCGGGCAAAGGCGGTGGTGCGGGCAAGCGCCTGCCACCCACTGAGCGTCGTGCAATGGAAATTCTCGAGGCCAAAGATTTCTGGACCAAACCCGAAATTCGCAAGTCTTATAAAGCCCTTATCAAAGTACTACACCCCGATATGAATGGCGGCGACCGCTCGCAAGAGGAGCAATTGCAAGAAGTCGTTTGGGCCTGGGATCAAATTAAAGACAGTCGCAACTTCAAGTAGCGAAAAATATGACAATACACCCACGTCGGGAATTCCAGACTTTCCAACACGCGGCAAAACGTAAACGATCTCCTAATATTTGAATATTAGGAGATTTTTTTATGACCGATGCGTTTCTGTCCTCAATTCATACCAAGTCAAACGACACATCAGCCGACCAAGCCAGTAAATGTGAAGAAATCCAGCACACCGTGAGCGACTTTATCGGCAAAAACTGTGAGCCACTCGCTAACAGCTTGCAAAGAACTGACGCCACCATTTGCGCTTGTGATCAAGCTTCACCAGTTGATGGCGTGGACCTAATCATATTAATTGATCAGTCAGGGAGCATGGATGACATTGCTCCGCTTGTTGCCGATGCAAGTGCGGCCGCCATAGAATCCGCCAAAGACAAGTGTGGCGCGGAAAATCTAAGGGTCGCGTGGTTCACTAACGATGGCTCCGACTATGGAGCCTCTATCCCACGCGCACCCTATATTGCAGCAGGTTTCACGCAAACCCATGAACAATACTTACGCGGACTTGGTCACACGGGCCCTTTCGCCGGCAACGACTTCCAAGGAAACAACCGCGAAGAAGGCGCTAAATCGATTAACGATCTCGCACGCATGTATGATTGGCGCCCAGGTGTTTGCCGCGCCATTTTCTACGTCAGCGATGAGCGCTTTGGCGATTATGGCCGTACGCATCAACAACAAATGCAAGCGGTTAATGCAGCTGTGGCTGAATGCTTAACGGCTGGCGTCAAAGTATTTGCACATTATGAAGACGGTGGAGAGCATAGTGGAACACGGCTTGCCGAAAATACCGAAGCCTACGAAACCTTGTGTAATTCAACCAGTGGACGGGCCGAAATCGGCGGCTCTGCGTCGCAAGCACTATACGAAGGGCTTCTCGGCGAAGCGATATGCGAAGCCTGTATTACAGACGCAGGCTGCGCAGTCGTGGACTGGCCTGACATTAAACCCTGCATCGATATCAGATGGGGGCAAAGCGACTGTGACGGCATTGAATCCGATGATCACGAAGTGCTCTGCCTCTCAATTTGCAACTGTTATGAGAATGTTACCTTCTCAGACGTGAAGATCGGATATCTTTGGCTCACAGACGAAAATGGAGAGGCACCGCCCGCACTGCCCGACGGAACTCCCTCCGGTCGTATCTACCCGCTAGGCCCCATTTGCTTCGGCGATATCGGACCCTGCGTTGATGGCGAACCAACTTGCGTCCACCGCGAAGCGATTGTCGTACTTAGGGGCGTGAAACCAGGTAAATATAACGTTTCTGTCGGTGGATTATGCTTTGATATCAAACGTTCGGTCTTCGTTGAGAAAACTACATTTGAAATGATAGTCTGCGCAAGTTGACGCGTTAAACGCCCAGCATTTCCTCTTTTGTACAAAACGTCTATATATCGCGCCAAGCAGCCCAAGTGAGCGGGACACAGCAGCGATGCCAGCAAAAAAGACCCGCGAAACCGATCTCTACCCCCCTGTGAAATCCTTTTTGGAAGCGCAGGGGTATGAGGTCAAAGGCGAGGTTGGCAAGCTCGATGTCATGGCCATGCGCGGCGATGAACCACCCTTGATCGTGGAACTCAAAACTGGCTTCTCGCTGTCACTGTTTCATCAAGGGGTGGAGCGGCTCTCGATCTGCGACACGGTCTACATCTGCGTACCGCGACCCAAGGGAAAAGCAGGGCTAAAGTCGCTCAAAAACAACAAAAACCTGTGTCGTCGCTTGGGTCTTGGCCTGCTCACAGTGCGCGCCTCTGACAATTTCGTGGAGGCGCATGTGGATCCAACACCCTACACCCCGCGCAAGTCGAAAAAGAAAGCCGACCGCCATTTGCGCGAATTTCAACGCCTTGTCGGTGACCCCAACACAGGCGGCTCAACGCGGCAAGGGCTTGTGACTGCCTACCGACAAGACGCGCTCAAATGCTTAGGTTTTCTTGAAGGACACGGGCCAACCAAAGCCTCCGAGATCGCAAAAACCACAGGCGTGCCAACGGCGCGCAATTTGATGTCGCACAATCACTATGGCTGGTTCGAACGTGTGTCTAAAGGCATTTACTGGCTCAGCTCCAAAGGCCAGGAGGCCCTAGGCGAGTATGAAGCAGACCTTGATGCGATCCGCGACCTTTATCCAGAGCCTGAGGAATAGCTCCTGATATATCGTGGAAAAATCACTTACGCCGCTTTGAACACCAAAGACACTCCGTTCAAACAATGACGCTTGCCTGTTGGCGCGGGTCCATCAGCAAAGACATGACCCAAGTGCGATCCGCATCGGCGGCAATGCACCTCTGTGCGCACAGCAAACAGCTTGCGGTCTGCCTTTGTGCCAATTGCATTTGGCAAAGACTGATAAAAGCTCGGCCAACCCGTGCGACTGTCATACTTGGTCCCAGAAGGATAAAGCGCCAGATCGCAGCCGCGGCAATGATAGGTGCCAGCCTCATAATTCTTATCAAGCGGGGACGAACCTGCGCGCTCCGTACCCTCTTCTCGCATCACCTTATATTGGAGAGTGCTTAACATCGCTTTCCACTCTGCCTTCGAGCGCGTCACTTCAAACGTGCCGGCGGCCGCAGAACCCGGTCGCGCACCGAACGCGCCTAGAACGCTCATACTGGCCAAACCGCTGGCCGCTCCGAGGGAAAGAAAGTGACGTCTATGCATGTGTAAACTCCTTTCCTCAGATTTGAGGGGCCGCCCCAACATTTGCAAGACAAGCTAAAGCACATCCATGTGAGGAGTGTTACGGCCAATCGACCCCAAACCGCAGCTTAAAAATCGGATCGCTTCATAAGCGGTGCCATGCCCAAGAATTCAGGTGTCTCTACCGCTTGTGAAACCGCAAGCATCACCCCTGCGCGCAACGACCTGCTTTGCGCGCCATTCAAACGCAGCGCACCATGGCGTTGCACAGGTATCACCCCAAAAGACACAGGTGCAGCATCGCCCTTTACGACCCATACCGCAAACCTGCTGCCCTCTAATTCCTGCCCATCGTCATATTCAAAATGCAGTAAGGCGGTGACTGGGTTGAACACAAATGTAAGGTCGGCCTCATTTTGGGCAATCTGAATGTTTGCTTGCAAAACATCGGTCACGGGGCGCGATCCCATGTCTGAATTATAGACGAAATACGCCAGTAAAGCCGCAGCAATGCCGCCAAGCGCATATTCCCAGATGCGAATACGGCGCCGCCAAGGCAACCGATTTTCCGACCACAATTCCCTTTTGAGATGATCGAAGACGGATAATGGCAGATCGCTCTGGTAAACATTCATACCAAGCGCGGTGAAATGTTCCTGCCAGCGGGCCACTTCATCGCGCAACTCCGCACTCTCTTTGAGGCGACGCTCAAACACGACCCGTTCGTCCCCGTCCAACAGCCCAAGCGCATATTGCCCCGCCAGATCAGAGCGGTCCGCGCCAGTACCATGCCCTGAAACGCGCTCCTCCGTCATCGCCCCGCGCCCTTTAGGACACACAAAACACAAATGAGTGCAAATCTTTCCATGCACGCAAGCTGCCACGCCATTGCGTTGAAGCCTAGTAAAAAGACTTTGAGCAGGGTTTGAATTTCGCCGCCCTTCCCCTTGTCCTTGGGTCGGATTTGAGGCACGAGTTGATCATCAGATACGGCTGCGCCGCACGCACAAGACAAGGACAGACACCATGGCCGACGAGATGCTGGACATCGACATGAAACCAACTGAAGACATCTCCGTTCGCGAGGTCTTTGGCCTCGATACGGATATGGTCGTCAAAGGCTTTGCCAAACGCACAGACCGTGTCCCGGAACTCGATAGCACTTACAAGTTTGACCCAGACACCACGATGGCGATCCTTGCGGGCTTTTCGCACAATCGCCGCGTGATGGTTCAGGGCTATCACGGCACGGGTAAATCCACCCACATTGAACAGGTTGCGTCACGTTTGAACTGGCCTGCTGTGCGTGTGAACCTCGACAGCCACATCTCTCGGATTGATTTGATCGGCAAAGACGCGATCAAACTAAAAGACGGCAAGCAAGTTACTGATTTCCAAGAAGGTATCCTGCCTTGGGCCCTGCGCAATCCAACAGCGATTGTGTTTGATGAATACGACGCGGGCCGCGCGGACGTGATGTTCGTAATCCAGCGTGTTCTGGAAACTGATGGTAAATTGACGCTTCTAGATCAGAACAAAGTGATCAATCCGCATCCCTATTTCCGCATCTTCGCGACCGCGAACACGGTTGGTTTGGGTGACACGACAGGTCTTTACCACGGTACGCAACAGATCAACCAAGGTCAGATGGACCGTTGGTCGCTTGTAGCTACGTTGAACTATCTCAGCGTTGATGCTGAAAGCTCCATCGTTCTTTCCAAGAACGCGCATTATAATAGTGAAGCGGGTCGCAAGACTGTGAAGCAAATGGTCAAAGTAGCTGACCTCACGCGCACAGCCTTCATGAACGGGGATCTGTCTACGGTGATGTCACCGCGCACGGTTATTGCATGGGCGCAGAACGCAGAAATCTTCCGCAATGTGGGCTACGCGTTCCGTCTGTCTTTCCTCAATAAATGCGACGAGCTTGAGCGCCAAACGGTTGCTGAGTTCTATCAGCGTTGTTTCGATGAAGAACTGCCTGAAAGCGCTGCAAGTGTGAGCTTGGGGTAATGCGAAGCGGCCTTCACCTGCTAAGTATGTCATTGCTTCTAATAAAAGCAACCGCAGTGCAGGCCGCGCCGAACCCCGCGCTCATTGAAACCAAAGCAATCCAAGCAGGCGGTGGCGTTGAAACCATTGCACCATCTTGCGCGTTGTTGGCAGAGATTTTACGCCAAGAAAACACGTTTTTTGGACGTACAGAAAATGCTAACGAATTTTCCGAATTTGTCGGTGCCTTTGACGAGCTTTTTCAACGTACGACTGGTCATGGCTTGCACATGGCATTGGGAGCGTCTCTCTCTCAAATCGCGAACGACGAATTGGACTATTTGAAGGGCCAAAGTCAGCCCACTTCATTCGGCGAGCTTGAAAATTGGAATTCGTGCTTGGAATTTGCATCTAAACACTCAGAAACTGCGGATTTAGTAAAATGAGCCAACAAAACGACAATCCAGCAGATCCATTCAAAAAGGCCTTGGCCGAAGCGACTAAGGTCATGGCGAATGATCCCGAGTTGTCCGTGACATACACGGTCGACCCCTCTGGCGTTTCTGGCGACACGATGCGCCTACCCCAAGTCAGCCGCCGCATGACCCGCGAGGAAGTCTTAATCGCGCGCGGCACCGCGGACGCGCTTGCGATGTACCGCAAGTTTCATGATGGCAGCACCCATTCGCGGTATGTCCCGCAGGGCGAAACCGCGCGCGAGCTTTATGAAGCGATGGAAACAGCGCGTTGTGAGGCAATGGGTGCGCGCGACATGCCCGGCACCGCGGGAAACATTGACGCGAAAATCGGCAATGAGGCGCTGCGCAAGGGCTATGACCAGATCAAGGATGCCGCTGATGCGCCTTTGGCCACTGCCGCTGGCTATCTTGTGCGCCACCTCGCCACGGGGCGTGATCTACCAGAGGGCGCGCAGAATGTGATGAACCTTTGGAGGGATTTCATCGAAAAGCAGGCCGGTGACACACTTGATGATATCGATGCTTTGCTCGATGATCAGGCCGCCTTTGCCAAATTATCGCGCCAATTGATCCAAGATCTTGGTTACGGCGACCAACTTGGCGATGATCCTGATGATATCGATGATGATGCGCAGGATGATGCAGAAGAAAGCGGCGAAGACGAACAAGAACCCGATAGTTCCGGTCAGGATGACGAGGGCGAAGAGGCTGACGACGCCTCCGCTGAGCAATCTCAAGAAGAACAGCAAGACGCCGCGCAGGCCCAAGTCTCCATGGACGATGTTTCTGATCAGGAAATGGGTGATGAGGCAGAGATGCCCGAAGGCGAGGCCCCTCTTGAGCCGCCGCAGCCTCAACCGATTTCTGATGCTGATCCGAATTATCAGGTCTATGACACCCAATTTGACGAAGAAGTGCGCGCCGAAGATTTGGCAGAGCCAATCGAGCTGGAACGCTTGCGCGCCTACCTTGATCAACAGCTAGAACCTTTGAAAGGCGCGGTCTCGCGCCTTGCCAACAAATTGCAGCGCCGCTTGCAAGCGCAGCAAAACCGCTCTTGGGAGTTTGATCTTGAGGAAGGTACGCTTGACGCGGGCCGCCTTGCGCGCGTGGTTGCCAACCCGACAACACCGCTTAGTTTTAAGGTCGAGAAAGACACAGAATTCCGCGACACGATTGTGACGCTCTTGCTCGACAATTCCGGTTCCATGCGCGGTCGTCCGATTTCTATTGCTGCGATCTGTGCTGATGTTCTGGCACGCACGCTTGAGCGCTGTAATGTGAAGGTAGAAATCCTAGGCTTTACCACGCGCGCGTGGAAAGGTGGCCAATCTCGCGAGGCTTGGCTCAATGCGGGACGTGAACAACAGCCCGGACGCCTGAATGATCTGCGCCATATCATCTACAAAAGCGCCGACAGCCCTTGGCGTCGTGCGCGGCCCAATTTGGGCCTAATGATGAAAGAAGGTCTGCTCAAAGAAAACATCGACGGCGAGGCACTGGAGTGGGCGCACCGCCGTATGACTGGTCGTCCTGAGGCGCGTAAGATCTTGATGGTGATCTCGGATGGCGCACCTGTGGATGACAGTACTTTGTCCGTTAACCCCGCGAATTACTTGGAAAAACACCTGCGCGATGTGATCGCGATGGTCGAAAAGAAACGCGCGGTTGAACTGCTCGCCATCGGTATCGGTCATGACGTGACGCGCTATTACGAGCGCGCCGTGACGATCACCGATGTGGAACAGCTTGCAGGTGCCATGACAGAGCAGCTTGCCGCTTTGTTTGACAGTGACCCACGTGCCCGCGCGCGGGTGATGGGTATGCGGAAAGTCGGTTGACGCCCCTCTGACTTTGCGCTCCTCTCAGTCAAAAGAGGATGCGCGCCATGCTTCAAAGCTTTGACACCACCAGCACGCCAGAGCATGGCGCTGCGCGTCTTGCAAACCTGCGGGCTCAGATGCAAGACGCGCAGCTTGACGGCTTCATCATCCCGCGCGCAGATGCGCATCAGGGCGAATACGTTGCACCTCGGGATGAGCGTTTACAGTGGCTTACAGGTTTCACAGGCTCTGCGGGCTTTTGTTGCGCCCTGCGCGAAACCGCTGGTGTGTTCATCGATGGACGCTACCGCACGCAGGTGAAATCCCAAGTTGATCTCGCCCATTATAGCCCTGTCCCTTGGCCCGAAATTTCGCTGGCGGATTGGCTCAAAGAACAGATGCCAAATGGTGGCACCGTGGGATTTGATCCATGGTTAATGACTCAAGGCCAGTTGAACATGCATGAAGACGCGCTTGCCGATAGCGGAATTGTACTGCGCCCCTGCGATAATTTAGTGGACTCAATCTGGGCGGATCAACCGGCTCCGCCAATGACGCCAGCTTTCACCTACCCCATTGAATACTCTGGAAAATCATCTGTAGACAAACGCAACGAGTGCGCTGCAGACTTGCAAGAACAGGGCGAACAAGCAGCGTTGATCACCCTGCCCGACAGCCTGTGTTGGTTGTTGAACATTCGCGGCAATGACGTTTCCAAAACCCCTTTGATGCATGGCTTTGCGATCTTGCACAGCGACGCGCGCGTGCAACTATTCGTGGAGCCGTTCAAAGTTGCGAGCATCGGCCCAGATCCGTCAATCGACATCGCACCGCCTTCTGAGTTTAAAGCCGCACTCAGCCAATTTGCAGGCAAAGTGCGCTGCGATAAAACCTCTGTGCCGGTCGCCGTGATCAACGCACTCGCGAAGGGCGACGCGGAAATTACATATGGCAACGAACCCTGCGTCCTGCCTAAAGCGCGCAAAAATCCTGTCGAGATCGAAGGCACGCGCAACGCTCACATCACAGACGCCACAGCCGTTTGCGAGTTGCTCTGCTGGCTTGATCAACAGCCCGCCAATAGCATTTCTGAAATCGACGTAGTGAGCCAGTTGGAGCATTGCAGACGCGCCACCAACGCGCTGCAAGACATCAGTTTTGATACCATTTCTGGCGCTGGCCCAAACGGCGCGATCATGCATTACCGCGTCACGCATGAGACTGCGCGCACCCTACGCGACGGCGACCTTTTGGTGCTCGACAGTGGCGGGCAGTACCTCAATGGCACCACCGATATCACCCGCACCATCGCGATTGGTCCCCCTGGGAACGAAGAACGCACCGCCTTCACGCGCGTGTTGCAAGGAATGATCGCGATCTCGCGTTTGCGCTGGCCCAAGGGTCTTGCGGGACGTGATATCGAAGCGGTTGGACGTGTGCCGCTCTGGCTTGCGGGACAGGATTTTGATCATGGGATTGGACATGGCGTCGGGCATTTCCTTGGCGTGCATGAAGGGCCGCAGCGGCTAAGCCGCGTCAGCCAAGTCCCCCTTGATCCGGGCATGATCCTATCCAATGAACCGGGCTATTACCGCGAAGGGGCCTTTGGGATTCGCATCGAAAATCTTGTTGTTGTCTGCAAGGCCGGTGTGCCCAAAGGCGGTGATGTCCACCGCGTCATGTATGATTTTGAAACGCTCACATATGTGCCAATTGATCGCCGCTTGATCCGAACCGATCTGCTGAATGCGGCCGAATTGAAGTGGATGGACAGCTATCACGCTGCCTGTAAAGCCAAGCTCACAGGCAAACTCAGCGATGCTGCGCAAGACTGGCTGGAAGAAGCTACTAAGCCCTTGTAAACGATTAGCTATGCTCTTCCGCAGCGGTCGCAGCCAACGCACGATTATAGGCTTTCAACGCGTCCACTTGATACAAAGCGCCCCACAATTCGGGCGCTTGGTCTTCCCCTGAGAGGGTCACAACAGGAATGAAATCAACGCCGGATTTGTCAAAGATCGGCATCGCTGCCTCTAATGTCGCGTTGCCATCCACGTAGATCCCTTCCGAGATCATCTCCCAACAGGCGTCCTCATCAATGCCATCCTCGGACTTGCGCATCACCCCCGCCACCCGGAACATCGCTAACAGATAGGCCTGCGGTCCAGCAGCAAGATGGATATTGCGCCGCTCTAACTGCGTTAAAAAGAACGAACGATCCACCAATCGCGAAGCCAAGGCCGTAGACAAAGACACCGACACCATCACCGCAAGGCCAGTCTGCCAGTCCCCCGTTAACTCGAACACGATCAAGGTCGTCGAAATCGGCGCGCCCAAAACTGCAGCCGACACAGCGCCCATCCCTGCCAACGCATAAAGCGTGTGCGATCCGCTGATCTCTGGAAACACCGAGGTCGCGATCAGACCAAACGCCAAACCCGTCAACGCCCCGATCATCAAGGACGGCGAGAAAATGCCACCCCCCATGCGTCCACCCATCGTGATGGCGACCGCTGCAACTTTGATCATCGCAAAAACGATCGCCTCGTGCAGCAACAACTTACCTGTCAAAGCGGCCGAAGTAGTCTCATATCCCACACCAATGATGTGCGGAAACCAGATCGCCAAAAGCCCAAGTAGCGCCCCCGCAAGGGCAGGCCTGATCCAATACGGCAGACCCAATCTGCTTTGAAGGCGCGACTCCATGTCATCCGCCCAAAACACGCAGCGCATCAAGGTCACAGCGACCAAGCCACAGACGAGTCCAAGGATCAGATAGGCTGGCAGCTCTGCGTAAAATTCTAGCGCCGTGGTGCCTGGTAAAGCGAATTCAGCAGTGTCACCAAAGGCCAAGCGGTTGATCACCGTACCCGCCGCGCTTGCGATTACGATGGGGGCAAAGGCGTGCACTGCGAAGTGACGCAAGACCACTTCCAAAGCGAATAAAGCACCCGCAATAGGCGCGTTAAAACTCGCTGACACCGCCGCCGCAACGGCGCAGCCCAAAAGGTCGCGCCCCGTGATACCATCCGCGCGAATAAGGTTGCTGACCCAGCTCGAAATCATCGCCGCGATATGCACCACAGGCCCCTCGCGCCCAGTCGATCCCCCCGTGCCAAGTGTGATCATCGACGATAACGCAGAAGCGACGCCCGCCTTTTTTTCAACCCGACCTTCGTTGAGGGCCGCTCCTTCGATCACGTCCGCAACGGAGCGCACACGCCCATCAGGGGTAAAATGATGCAAGATGATCCCCACAGCAACACCGCCAACCATCGGTATCATCAACACCCAATACCAAGGCAGATTTGCCGCAAAACTATGCAGCTTGGTGACATCCTCAACGCCGTACAGCGTTGTTTGCAATAGAGAAATACCGTACCTGAATAGCACCGCTGCAAGGCCTGCCGCGATCCCGATCATCAAAGCGATAAACCAGAACTGGATTTGCGATGGACCCCGCCGCCGCATATGGGCCCAGACCTGAGTCAGACTATCCTTGGCGTCCATCAAAACTGTGCCGAGCGCTGAAAGGACAGATCGTATCACATCAACCCGCCAGCAAAGACCGCGCGGCGGCGCGCGCTTCATCGGTGATCGTATCGCCTGAAATCATCCGCGCGATTTCGTCGGTCCTCTCGTCCGGTGACAAGGGCAAAACCGTCGACAATGTCGCCTCGTTCACCACACGTTTCTCCACACGCCAATGATGTCCACCAAGGGCCGCGACCTGTGGCGAGTGCGTGACAACCAACACCTGTCCGCCCTCCGCAAGACTTGCCAAACGACGTCCGACTGCATCCGCTGTCGCGCCGCCGACACCGCGATCAATCTCATCGAAAACCATCGAGATGTCTTGGCTTTCATTCGACAAACAAACCTTTAAGGCCAGCAAAAAGCGGCTCAACTCGCCGCCCGAGGCTATCTTGTTCAAAGGCCCGCTTGGCGCACCGGGGTTCGTGGCCACTGTAAATGCAACCGCGTCACGCCCTGTCGCTGTCGTGGGCGCTTCACTCACTTGCGTCGTGAACACCGCGCGCTCCATCTTCAGTGGTGCCAGTTCTAGGGTGACCGCCTGATCCAAGGCCATCGCTGCTTTTCCACGTGCGTCGCTCAATGCCTGCGCGGCCCGGTCATACTGCGTCTCTGCCTCTTGAACTGCCTCTCGCGCCTCACCCAATTGCGCGTCCCCTGCATCCAACGCTGCAAGGCGATCGCGTAATTCAACCGCGAACACCCCAAGCTCATCCGGCGTCACATTATGCTTGCGCGCCGAGGCACGGATCGCGAACAAACGCTCTTCGCAATTCTCTAGATCCGTTGAATTGAATTCTAGGTTATCAAGGCAATTCTCAATTCCAGCACTCGCCTCCCCCATTTCTTCCAATGCACGGCTGAGCCGCGCTAAAGGCGCGTCCAACTGCCCCTCCGCTTGCGCGGCAACGCCATCAAGCCAGCGGATCGCTTCGCCAATCACTCCTTCAGCGCCCTCAAATCCAATCATGTTATGCGCGCGCGCCACGTCACCACGGATCTTCTCTGCGCTCTGCATCTTACGTCGCACCGTATCAAGCGCCGCCTCTTCGCCCGGTTGCGGGCCAAGATCATCTAATTCGGCCACCGCGTGGCGCAAGAAATCTTCTTCCTCACGCACCGCAGCAATCGCAGCCTCCAATATCTTCAAGGACTTGCGCGCCCCAGACAGTTCTTTCCATGCGCTAGCCACAGCCTTGTGTAGTTCTGGTTTATCAAGAAATGCATCCAGAACAGCCATGTGGCCTTTGGGATCTAGCAAGCCACGATCATCGTGTTGTCCGTGCAATTCCACCAAGGTTTCGGACAGCGCACGCAACACCTCGCCAGAACATCGCCGATCATTGACCCAAGCCGTTTTGCGTCCATCGCTACGGTTCACACGGCGCAGGATCAACTCATGTTCGACAGGTAAACCCGTCTCTTCGAGGATGCTCAGTGCTGCGTGGCCCTTCGGCAAATCAAAGACGGCTGTCACTTCACCTTGCTCCGCACCTGCGCGAACAAGTTCGGCGCGACCGCGCCAGCCCAGAACAAACCCGAGTGAATCCAAGAGGATAGACTTTCCTGCCCCCGTCTCACCCGTCAAAACATTCAAGCCCGACTGAAAGCCAAGCTCGAGATGATCAATAATCAAGATATCACGAATATCGAGCGTACGTAGCATTCAGCCACCCCTTCGCGCGAACCAGTCACGCGCATACAGGATTACAGCCACTTGCCTTGCAACATCTGGCGGTAAACTTGACGCAACCAGCTGTCGCCCGCCGCTGTCAATTCCAAACCACGCCCTGTGAGCAGCTTGAAACTATCCTCATACCACTCCGTGCTTTTATAGTTGTGGCCAAGGATCGCACCCGCAGTCTGCGCTTCTTCGTTCAAACCAAGGGACAAATAGGACTCAACCAAACGATGCAGCGCTTCAGGTGTATGTGTCGTCGTCTGAAAATCCTCCACAACGACGCGGAAGCGGTTGATAGAGGAGGTGTAGTGATCACGACGCAGATAATAACGGCCAATTTCCATCTCTTTACCCGCCAAGTGATCAAAGGCAAGATCGAATTTCAATATCGCAGAACTCGTGTATTCGCTATCAGGATAACGCTCAATCACGGTGCGCAGGCCCTGCAAGGCCTGGAAGGTAAGGCCTTGATCGCGGCCCAAATCTTCGATCTGATCGTAATAACTCAACGCCAGCAAATATTGCGCATAAGCGGCGTCATCATCGGTGGGATAGACATCAATGAAACGCTGCGCCGAGGCGCGAGAATTCTCGTAGTCTTTGTCTTTGTGATAGGCAAAGGCCTGCATAATCAAACCGCGTTTCGCCCACTCTGAATACGGATAAAGACGCTCAACTTCACCGAAATAGAACGCCGCATCATCATCGCGCTTACGTTCCAATTCGAACTCACCGCGCTCGTAGATTTGCTCAGCTGTAAAAGTGTCCAGGGGAATAGTAGATTTACCGCCCAGAAAACGAGAGACCCCGCCTCCACCACCGCCGCTGCATCCGGCAACCGTCAGAGTGAGTACAGTCGCAACTGTCAGAGCGTGACGCACAGATTTGCGTTTCATTCCAGCACCTTTGATCGAACCTGTCAGAGTTTTATCTCTGTTTTCACGTCGGTCCTAGCACATAATATCCACATGCAAAATGGCTATACCCCAAAATCTTGGGCCAATGCGCATCTTCACGTCATATTGAGGTTAATGAGCCGCAGGAATCTCGCTGCGAGTGACACCAGCACCGGGCAAATTGGCGTTGATCGAGGCATCACACTCGACTATTTCATAGGCCGTCGGATCCGCGAACAAAGCGCGCAGCAAAGCGTTGGTCATCGTATGCCCTGCCCGCGTGCCGGTGTAGCGACCCAAAATAGGCGCGCCGGCCAGCGACAGATCACCCAAGGCGTCGAGCATTTTGTGACGCACAGCTTCATCCGAATGACGCAAGCCACCCGGGCTCAGCACACGGTCACCATCGACAACGACGGCATTCTCCAAAGTCCCGCCCTTGGCGAGCCCCTGTGCATACATCGCTTCCACGTCCGAATTGCGGCAGAACGTGCGGCTATTGCACAGCTCGCGCACGAAAGTTCCGTTCGCCATATTCAGCGACTTGCTTTGCGAGCCAATCGCTGCGTCTTCAAAATCAATTGCGAAATCTATTGACAGGCTGCGCGCAGGTTCAAACCGTGCCCACCCTGTATCTGTCTGAACTTCAACGGTTTTTAGGATTCTCAAAGCCCAACCATCATAGCTGAGTGTAAGCACACCCTTGCCCAACAGCCCGCGCACAAACTCTGCGGAGCTGCCATCCATTATCGGCACTTCCGCGCCGTTGATCTCGATCAACGCGTTACTAACACCACATCCAACGAGTGCTGCCATGATGTGTTCAATCGTAGACACAACCGTTCCATCGGCATTCTCGATCTTAGTGCACAACGGCGTTGGATTCACTGCGTCCCAACGTGCTGGCACCATCGCGTCAACAGCCGTAACGTCACTGCGGCGGAACCAAATCCCGTGTCCAGCAGATGCCGCATGCACAGTCATCTCGACTGGCGCACCAGAGTGCAGGCCGACACCGATAAAAGTAACAGATGATTTCAAAGTCGTTTGCAAGGCAGTCTCCGATACCAGACAGGCACACTTCGCCCCTCCGAAAGTTAACGATCTGGTAACGATGCAGGTAGAAACCCTCAACTCAAACTTTGTAACGGTCTGAAACATGGTTATCAGGCGGGTAAGCGGGTTTATGCTGAGTGTGCTCAACCCCAAGCCTAAAGAATTGTTTCAAAACGAAAAAAGGGACGCTCGAAAGCGCCCCTCTTAGATCGAGTTAACTATGATTTAGTTTGCTTGACGGCGCAAAAATGCCGGAATTTCGATGCGCTCTTGCTCAGGATCGCTCTCTGCGATTGGCTGAGCTGCCGGTGCAGGTTGACCCGTTTGCATTTGAGGTTGCTGACGCGCGGGCTGCGCTGGGGCACCCTCTTGGCCATGGCCAGTCATGCGGTTGATCAAAGAATTGATCCCAAAACGTGGGCGCTCAACCGCGTCAGATGCAGCAGGTTGCTGGTATTGTGGCTGCTCTGCGGGTGCACGGTGAACCGCAGCTTGCAAACGCGCCATCGCTTCTGGCGACGGCGTGCCCAAACTTGGCGCTTTTGGCGCGACATAACCCGCTTGCTCTGGTTCATGCATCGATTGTGGCTCAAACACAGGAGGCTGATACGCGGGAGGTGGTAGGTCTTCTGCAACAGGCGCTGGCGCGCGCTGCTGGCTGCGATCCGCGATAAAGCTTGGAAGTTCAGGCTGGAATACTGCTGCTTCTTCCTCGAAGATATCTTCCGCTTGTTCAGAGGCCGCGACAGCTTGCGTGTTCATTTCTTCAAACAACGCAGGCTCTTGCGCGACAGGTGCCGTGGTTGCGACGGATGAAATCGTAACCGGCGCGGCGGGGGCTGGCTGCTCGTCTGCTTGCGTTGCCAAAGGCTGCGCCATGGAGCGGCGCGGCACTGGTGTTTCGCTGGTCGTTGAAAGTGCGTCGATGCCCGTAGCAACGACAGAGACACGCATGCCACCTTCCAAAGATGGATCCATTGTGGAACCCACAATGATGTTGGCGTCTGGATCGACCTCTTCGCGAATGCGGTTCGCCGCTTCGTCGAGTTCGAACAATGTAAGGTCGTTTCCACCAGTGATGTTGATAAGAACGCCCTTCGCGCCGCGCAATGAAATCTCGTCCAACAGAGGGTTGGCAATCGCCTTCTCGGCTGCTTGGATCGCACGATCCTCACCTGTCGCCTCGCCTGTACCCATCATCGCCTTGCCCATCTCATCCATCACAGCGCGCACGTCTGCAAAATCGAGGTTGATCAAGCCGGGACGCACCATCAGATCTGTAACACCCTTAACACCTTGATAAAGAACATCATCTGCAAGACTAAACGCCTCAGTGAAAGTGGTCTTCTCATTGGCTAGACGGAACAGGTTCTGGTTTGGGATAATGATCAGCGTATCGACAACTTTCTGAAGGGCTTCAACACCATCTTCAGCCTGCTTCATACGCTTGCCGCCCTCAAACTGGAACGGCTTGGTAACTACGCCAACGGTCAGAACACCCAACTCACGCGCGGCTTGCGCGATGATTGGTGCCGCACCCGTTCCAGTACCACCGCCCATTCCGGCCGTGATGAAACACATGTGCGCACCTGCGAGGTGGTCAACAATTTGCTCGATGCTCTCTTCGGCAGCAGCAGCACCAACAGTCGCACGCGCACCGGCACCCAGACCTTCAGTGACTTTAACACCCAGCTGAACCCGACTCTGCGACATGGATTGTTGCAGCGCTTGCGCATCCGTGTTCGCGACCACGAAGTCAACACCATCGAGCTCTTTCTCAATCATGTTGTTGACGGCATTGCCGCCCGCTCCGCCCACGCCAAATACCGTAATGCGTGGCTTCAAGTCTTCCTGTCCTGGCATCGTTAGGTTCAATGTCATGCTCTGTCCGCCTGTGTCTGCCGATCCATTTTCGGATCATTTTTGTTGCCTGATTGTGATTAGTCTAACCAAGCGATTCGGTGACGTCACGCAAAAAAGCAAAAAAACCCACAAAATATGCGAATTTTTCAGCGGATTTCTGCCGGATTTAGCCTAAACGGCCAGATATAGCGGTCACCAGTTGTCGCGGAACCACTTTACAGCGCGTTTGAACGAACGCCCTTGATAATTCTCAAGAATTTCAAAGTCCCACCATTCGTCTTGTGGATGCGCCGCAAACAGGCACAAACCAACGGCGCTGGAGAAGCCAGGGCCTGTGGTCGCACCAGGCAAACCATGCACACGCAAAGGCCGACCAAGGCGTACTTGCTGGCCCAAAATTTTACTTGCCAAACCGTCAAGACCCGGAATTTGGCTACCGCCACCTGTCAAGACAATTTGCTGGCTCGCCAGATGATCAAATCCAGCCGCATCAAGACGTGCGCGCACGTCTTCTAGAATCTCTTCGACGCGAGGACGCATAATCCCGATCAGTTCCGCACGGCTCACTTGGCGACGATCGTGATCCCAATCGCCCGTGTCACCGCCCGTATCAATCATGTCACGATCATCCATACCTGTCGCCACAACTCCGCCATTCACGGTTTTGATCCGTTCGGCTGTGGTCATCGGCACTTGCAAGCCCATCGAAATATCCGATGTGATGTGATCACCACCCATGCGAACGGCATCGGCGAAAATCATGTGCTTTTTCATAAAGATAGAGATGCTGGTCGCCCCGCCCCCCATATCAATACACGCCGCACCCAGTTCCTGTTCATCCTCAACCAACGCGGAAATGCCCGACGCGTAAGCAGAAGACGCAACGCCAGCAAGTTCAAGATCACAGCGCCGCACACAATGTGCGAGATTTTGAATCGCTGCAGCATCAACAGTCAACATGTGCATATCAGTGTTCAACTGCTGACCAATTTGGCCACGCGGATCGCTCAGGCCAGATCGATGATCCAGTGCAAAATTCACAGGCTGCGCGTGCAAAACTTCGCGCCCCGGCCCGAAATCAGGCACATCACAAGACGAAAGCACGCGCGCCACATCCTGCTCGGACACGACAGTATTTTCGATTTCGACGGATCCGTCGAGCCCGTAAGAGCGCGGCTCCGCGCCAGAAAAGCAGGCAATCACGTGATCCACACGAATTTGCGCCATTTTCTGTGCAGACTGGAGCGCTGTGCGTATGGCGCGTTCTGTCTCTGACATGGCGCTGATTTCACCAAAACGCACACCGCGCGAACGCGTCGTTGCCGCCCCAATCACGCGAAATCCGGTCTGTCCCGCGAGTGAACTAACGCCCTCGGTTTCGCTCACCTTATCCGAGCCATCAAAGCGCAAAACCAGACAAACAATCTTGGAACTGCCCACATCCAATATCGCCACGACACCGCGCTGCATCGCTGCTTTTCGCATACTGCGCATTGCGCGCTGAGAGCTATAAAGATCATTCATTATCAGGGACTTTCACTGCTGTCGTCTTGATGCGCCATAGTTCTTGCACGGCGTTCTCGTTCATTCGAATTGTCGGTCTGTGCGCAAGGCGCATGTCAACACGCGCCAAATCACGTTCAAGCACGTCTTGGACTTGGTTCAACGCAATCACGCGTTCAAGCGCGCGCACGGGATCATCTTTGGGAAGCATGATGCGCTGATCACGATCCAACACCACATCCCAACGCCGCGCACCCATGCGCACAAACCCCTTAAGACGACTGCCCAAAGGTGCCGCCGTCGCCATCAATTCTTGCGCTTCAACAACGGCAGCATCTGCGCCGTCACCCGCAAGAATTGGCAATTTGGGGTAGTTATTTCGATCAAGGGCAATTCCAATGTAGACACCCTCTTTGTCGAGACGAAACAACCCATCATGCGTACGCCAAAGCGCAGCCACCTGGCGTTCATCGACCATGACTTGCAACACACCACCCGGCTGAAGATGCACATTTGCGCTGCTTACAGGATTCATATCGGCGATGGTTTTTTGGATGTTTGATAGCTCGATATCAAATGAGCTAACGGGGAATTTGATTGAAATAATTTCGTGAATGGCAGAGGCAACGTCTTCGCTCGCCCCGTCAACCTGCATCAAATGCACCATGAACTCAGGGCGCTCTTCGATGTTGGCACGCATCTCTGCGACGACATCCTGCAACTCCGTACGGCGCGCTTCGTCTGACAAATAAACCAGCCCTAACGAAAAGGTCAGTGCAAAAGGCACACCCAGACGCAGGGAAAAGCGAAAGAGCGGCGTCAACATCAAACGTTGAAGACGATAGGACCAACGCGATGGCGCAGGATCGGCCTTGCGCCGCTTAGATGCACGATTCAGCACGCGACCACCTTGCCTCTGTGGGCCGCCGGATATGGCTGGGCCTACCTGTTGCATGACGCATCCTCAACCATCCAAGAACACAACTCGGAAAAACTCATACCAATCGCTTGGGCCTGCTCGGGCGACAGTGACGTCGCTGTCATGCCAGGCTGGGTGTTGGTTTCCAAAAGAATAAGACCTGCCAAACCGCGGCTTTCATCCCATCGAAAATCTGTACGTGACACGCCGCGACAGCCCAATGCTTCATGGGCGCGCACCGCATAGTCCATACAGGCATCCCAGATCTCTTGAGGGATTTGCGCGGGTACAACGTGGCGCGATCCGCCTTCTTTGTACTTTGCATCATAGTCATACCAACCATCCGTCAGGATGTCGGTGACAGTCAGCGGGCGATCACCCATGACTGTCGTTGTCAATTCGCGGCCCGGTGCAAACGCTTCAACCATGACCATTTCGGGCATCGTGCCATCAAGCTGCGGCGGACCATTCGCTGCCTCATTGACTAGATACACACCCACGGAGGAGCCTTCGCTATTGGGCTTCACCACATAAGGCGCGTCCATCACATGACGCGCGCGCACGTCGGCAGCAGGCACGATAATGCTTTTCACGATTGGCAATCCTACCTGAGCGAACACTTCTTTGCTGCGCTGCTTATCCATCGCCAAAGCCGAGGCCAAAACACCAGAATGCGTGTAAGGAATCTGCAACCATTCAAGCACACCTTGAACGCAGCCATCTTCACCCAAGCGCCCATGCAGCGCGTTGAATACAACGTCGGGTGCGATCGCGATGAGGCGGGTCGCCAAATCAGCGCCTGCATCCATTTCCGTAACTTGGTATCCGTGTTCCCGCAAAGCTGCGGCGCATGCGCGCCCAGAGGAGAAGGACACTTCGCGTTCAGCCGAAGGTCCGCCCATCAAAACAACTACGTTGCGGGGTTGCCTGTTCGACATACCCAACTCGTGCCTCAAATACTAGTTAGAGCTGCTCGCTCTTTTGCCACCGAAGCGTCCGTTTGTCGGACGCAATTTTTTTATGGAACCGGTTCACCGATCCTCAACACTTCCCAGTCTAACTCTATTGATTGTGTTTGGAAAACCTTTTTTCGCACCATCTCGCCCAAACCCTCAAGATCTGCGGCAGTTGCGCCACCGGTGTTGATCAAAAAGTTCGGATGTTTGGTGCTCATTTGTGCGCCACCAAAGGTCGCGCCGCGCATTCCAGCGTCATCAATAACTTTCCAAGCCTTTAATTCATGCGTGTCATCCGCCTGCCCTGTGGATGAAAAACCAGCAGGATTGCGAAAGGTACTCCCCGCAGTGCGATCTTTCGTGGGTTGCGTTTCATCGCGCTTGCGCAACTGCTCTTCCATCCTTGCGTGCAGCGTTTCGGGATCGCCCCGTTCTGCGCGCAGCACAACTTCGGTCAGAACATAACCCTCGGGCAAACTACTTTGGCGATAGGCAAACTCCAGCTCATCGGTGCTAATGCGCACCTCTTCACCCGCCCGCGTCACGGCCGTCGCTTGCACGAAATGATCCGCAACATAGCTACCATAGCACCCCGCGTTCATCCGCACAGCGCCGCCAATTGCGCCAGGGATCGTGCGCAGAAACGTCAAATCCAGCCCCGCATCCGCCGCTTTGCGCGCCACATGTGCATCCAAAGCAGCCACACCAACGCGCATCGTTTCGCCTTCGACCTCGATATGGTTGAACCCGCGCCCCATGCGAATCACAGCCCCTTTGATACCGCCATCGCGCACGATTAAATTCGACCCAACGCCCATCGGGAACACCGAGGTCTCTATCGGTAAGGCTTTAAGAAAGGATTGAAGATCGTCCTTGTCCACAGGCTGAAAAAACATTTCCGCAGGACCACCAACACGCAACCACGTCAAATCGGCCAATGGGCGATCCATCGTGATCTTACCACGAACATGGGAAAAGTCGGTCATACTCTGCTCAATCTGCTGTTTCAGCCCTGTTTCAATCCTGTTTAGAGCGCGCTTCGCACATTGAAAAGAGTCCGCGTATACACCTTAGCTAAGCAACTACCCCGTTTCGGGCTCGGTCTCAGGCGCATCACTCTCAACAAGTTCCAACGTCGCTTCACCCGTTTCAAGATCCTCGTTCTGATCCTCTTCAAAGGCGACTCTGTCTTTCACAACAGGGTCTTCACCCGTCAGATCATCGCGCTCCACCACGCGACGCTTTTCGTCAACAGCCTTGCGCGCCATTCAAAGACCCCGAGAGGTATTGCGATAATCACTCTCTTCGCGATCCTCAAAATCTGCACTTCGTCCAGCGACACGGCAACATCTTCGCGAGTTTCTGAACCCAACCTCTCGGTCGAAACCTTGGCAGCGTCTAACATTGCCTCGCCAAAGCGTTCTTTCTCCTCGCGTTTGCAAGAACTCAATCGCACAGCAAGTCGAGACCTCACTGTCTTTTCAACGTCCGCGTTAGATTTACGAATGTCCGTCACGCCCGTCTCAACATCAAACTCAAGATCAGTGATCAATTCATCCAACGGACATTCACCAGTCTTTATCTCGCGTTCGAGATAGCGCTGCATCTTCAGAAACATATCATGCATACGCTACGGGTTGTTCGCACAACGCAGAAAATGCGTTTCAAGTCTTTTAAGGACTGTCAGAATAGCTGTGTATTGGTTGCTATCTTTTGCCTCACAAATCGCTTTGATTTCATCGACGGTATAAATGACTTTCTCGATAGCGTTCTTAAAACGGAGAGGAGCATGGACTGTCGCAGGAAGATAGTCGAAGAGACCGTTTTCAATTTGAATGATCTCGTCAGATTTTGGGGTTCGCTCAATTGCAAGGTCGGCTTCGATCCCCGTAATCACCTTTGCTATATGCTCAGGCCCCTTCTCTCACTCCCCATCCTCAATCAGCGCAACTTTCGTCTGCAAATCCCAATGCAACTGCGTTCTATTTTTGGCCCCGTCCCACCAACGCGCCCAAAAGGTCCACGTCGCGTGGTCATCACGCCAAGCTTCCAGCAAGGAAACGTCAACCGCTCGAAACCAATCGGGGGGAGTTTCTGGCCGAACCGTTTGCGTCGACAAATCTACTCCATCTTCAACTAGATGAACGTCTTCAGAAATTTGAACCCAAACTTTAATGGAACTGTCGGTATCATCAACGGCATAGAAACATCACTAGCAAAGGAAGTGTCAGCTGCAAAATCAGCTGCATGGATAACTTGGGCTGAAGCAAAAGCAGCATGAATCGATACCTTGGCACTTTAGGAAATTTGGCCTGCTTCTTCTGCGGCATGCATAAGCTCTAAAGTTGAGTATTTACTCGCAATACCTGCGATTAGACCCCATTGAAAAAAACCAAAACGTCGTCAGTTCCCGCTTGCCAGAGATTTCACTCGAGTACGCTTCCCAAGCGAACGGAAACACGCACATTGCAGCGCGGCGAGCAATGCTCACTGCAACCTTGCGCGCAGCTTATTCGTCCATCCTTTGGGACTTCGGACACTCTTCCCGCCACCGCTCGAGGCTCTAACTATCTTTTATATCGTCTGCTGCAACCATCTTTGTAACTGGGGCGATAGACGCGCCACCATCAAGGGAAATCCCTTCAACGCACCGCACACAGATATTAACCCATTATCAATACGCAATAAATGTTTCGCGCGCGAAACGAACTAGCGGGCCAAACTCTTGATCCACCTGACCAGATAAATCACTGGCCAGCGCAGCACCGACATCGCCGCGATCAGCACAATCAGGGCCACCCAGAACCCGTTTTGCCAGCCAACCCAAATCAGCAAGGGAATACCCACGCCGATCAGCACATAGGCATTGCGCCAGTGGTAATCTTTGGATGGGAACATCGCGATCACATTAGCAATCAACAACCACACTAGCGCCAGAACCAAAGACATGCTCATTCGGGTAGTTCCGGTCGTTCACCCCTCGCGACGCGCCACAAATAGCGAAGTGGATTGCGAAACATTGACAGGAACGCAAACATGCCAAGGGCAAACCAGATCCAGCCATGTTGATAGCCGATAAAGCCCAGCAAAAGCGGGGCCGCGATCAGCATGATGCCAGCAGGCCAATATTGCCGCCGGATCGGCAGCATCGCGACAATCGCCGCACAGAGCACATATACAGCGCCTAAAATTAAAGAAAGACTCATGCTTTCATACGTTTAGGCAATTCATTGGCCCATGCCGAGATCGTACCGGCGCCAAGACAGACAACCATATCCCCCGGTTTCGCTTGCTCTTTCACTAAAGCCGTCAGCTCATCCTGTGTCGTGATAGAACGCGCATGACGGTGCCCATGACGGATCAAGCCCGCCACAAGATCATCGCGTGACGCACCTTCAATCGGCTCTTCGCCCGCTGCATAAATCTCTGTGATCGCCACGACATCCGCTTCGTTAAAGCAGGAGCAAAAATCTTCAAAGTGGTGGTGCAAGCGCGTATATCGGTGCGGCTGATGGATCGCGATCACACGCCCTTCGGACGCTTGGCGCGCCGCTTTCAGAACCGCTGAAATTTCGGTTGGATGATGACCATAGTCGTCAATGATCGTTACGCCATCGATCTCCGCCACTTTGGTAAAGCGTCGGTTTACCCCACCAAACGCCGCCAAAGCGCTGCGAATTTCATCGCCTGACATGCCAAGATGGCGGGCCACGGCAACCGCGGACAAGGCGTTGGACACGTTGTGATCGCCCGGCATCGGCAGCGAGCAGCCCTCAATCACTTGATCTTCGTTCTGCAAATGGATGTCGAACATCGCGACGCCGCCTTTGTAGTGCAGCCCCACCGCGCGCACGTCCGCTTGGGCATTAAAGCCATAGGTTACCACACGACGATCCGTGAGTTTGCCAACTAGCGTTTGCACATCTGCATCATCGGTGCAGCAAATCGCGAGACCGTAAAAGGGGATGTTCGATGTAAAATCAAGGAAGCCTTGATGCAGATTTTCCTCTGTGCCCCAATGCTCCATATGTTCAGGATCGATATTTGTGACAATCGCAATGGTCGCGGGCAAGCGGTTGAACGTGCCGTCGCTTTCATCCGCTTCAACAACCATCCATTCGCCCTGTCCCATCCGCGCGTTGGAGCCATAGGCATGGATGATCCCGCCATTCACGACCGTCGGGTCAAACTTGCCCGCGTCGAGCAAAGTCGCGACCATCGTCGTGGTCGTCGTCTTGCCATGCGTGCCTGCCACCGCGATGTTGAGCTTGAGACGCATCAGTTCCGCGAGCATTTCTGCGCGGCGCACAACGGGTAGTCCGCGACGGCGCGCCTCATCAAGCTCGGGGTTGCCGGATTTGATTGCGGAAGAGATCACGACGACTTCTGCACTTTCAAGGTTTTCGGCCTTCTGCCCCACAAAGATGTGGCCCCCAAGTTTCGCAAGGCGATCTGTGATCGGCGAAGATCTCAGATCAGAGCCTTGCACCACATATCCATGGTTCAATAGCACTTCGGCGATGCCAGACATGCCGATGCCGCCGATACCAACGAAATGAATAGGCCCCACATCACCCGGAAGTTTCGTGGGCGGGCTCAACGACAGGGCTGCATTCATGGGAAGGTCTTTCATTTGGAATTAAGGGTCGCGAGGTGCTCAACCAGCGCGGCCAATTGCTGTGTTGCATCCGGCTTGCCGCAATTCAGCGCGGCGTTTGCCATCTGTTGTGCAGCTTCAGGGTTCGTGAGCACAGAAGCGAGTTGCTCGCTTAAAGCCTCAACCGTGAATGTGCTTTCGGGCATGATAATCGCGCCGCCTGCTTCTGTTAAAGCACGCGCATTTGCAGACTGTTCGTCACGAATAGCAGCCGCGAGGGGCACCAAAATTGAAGGACGACCAATGACGGAGATATCTGCAACCGAAGATGCGCCTGCGCGACTGATCACAAGCTGTGCTTCGCTCATGCGGTTTGGAACATCGTGAAAAAACGGCTGCACATCCGCGTTGATGCCTTGCTCTGCGTAAAAATGCGCGACGCGCTCGCCATCTTCATCGCGGGCCTGGTGGCTCACGCGCAGGTTTTGCAAGATATCGAGCGGAAGTGCAGCAATCGCGGGCGGGACAACATCAGACAAGATACGTGCACCCTGCGAGCCCCCCATCACTAAAAGGCTCATCGGGTAGTCACCAGGCGGGATGTAACCCGCGCCAGCACGTTCCAGAACAGTGTTGCGCACAGGATTGCCCGTGTGCGCTATATCAATGCCTTCTGGCAGTTCTGTTGGCCAAGTGCCGCAAGCAACGCCGCTGACACGTTTTGCAAAGACCTGGTTCACGCGTCCCAAGACGCCGTTTTGTTCATGAATCATGCGCGGACGGCGTAGGATTGTCGCAGCCGCGAGCGCGGGAATGGAGGGATATCCGCCAAAGCCAACAACGACATCGGGCTTATCGCCCAGCATTTTGAAGATAGACCCAATCACGCCACCTGCGATCTTTGGTATCACGACGAGCTTTGCAACAATGCCACCACGCGCGAATGTGGCGCTGGCAATTTGTTCGATCTCGACGGTGTGCGGAAAGCCACTTGTGTAGCGTGCACCCCGCGCGTCGGTGCTGAGCTTGACCCGCCAGCCTTTGCGCAACATCGCCTCTGCAAGGGCTTGGGCCGGAAACATATGGCCGCCTGTCCCGCCAGCCGCGATCACCAACAACGGTGCTTTGACACTCATTATTTTCGTCCTCTGAGAAGGTCCCCAATTTCGCCTTGAGGGCGTGTACGTGTGAACGCCAGAAGCATGCCGATGGCAATGCCACCTGCGATCAAAGACGAGCCACCGTAGCTGACGAAGGGCAGCGTCATGCCTTTTGCGGGCAGCAAACGCACCGCCACGCCAAGATTGATCATCGCCTGCACCGCGAACATGCAGGCCAGTCCTGTGCCCGCGAGGCGAATAAACGGATCACGTTCGCGCATGAGGCGCAAAAGAGAACGCACGATGATACTCGTGTAAACCGCGATGATGCAAAGCACGAGGAAGAGGCCATATTCTTCTGCGGCGACCGCGATGATGAAGTCCGTGTGCGCGTCGGGCAGCGACCATTTCACTTCGCCCTCCCCCACACCGACACCGAAGAAACCACCCTCGCGGATCGCGTTGCTGGCGTAGCCGAGCTGCGTTGTGGGATCCACATCTGTAGAGAGGAATCCATCAATGCGACGCGCGAAATGTTCTGAGTTATTGTAAGCGACCATGCCGCCTGCGACGACAAGACCCGCCATGCCAAGGAGAAGCGTCATGGGCGCGCCTGCTACGAAATACATGACACCCCAACCGAACAAGATCAGAGAGGCTTGGCCGAAATCAGGCTGCATCGCGAGGATCAGAACGATCGTGATCGTCAACATGAAAGACCAAAGTCGCCCCGGCGGGCCACCAATTTCTTGCGATGCAGCCATCATCCAAGCCGCCACGATGATAAAGCCAGGTTTGAGAAATTCGGAAGGTTGTACGGATGCGAACCCCAAAGAATACCAGCGCGTGGCCCCTTTGCCGAAATCCGTGCCAAAGAACGGCAGAAAGATCAGCGCGATGAAAGCAGCCACAAAGCCAAGCACCGCAAGGCGACGCACGACAACAGGGTTGAGTATGGATGTGATAAACATCGCAGTGAGCGCAAGACCACCAAAGAACGCTTGCCTTTGAACGTAATGAAACGGTTCGAACCCGTTTTTAGCCGCGAGAGGCGGAGATGCGGCAAGGCCGAGCAAAAGTCCAATACCGAAGAGAATAAGAATGCAAGAGATCGACCATTTGTCGACCGTGCGCCACCACTTTGGGAGAATAGGCTCGCCATCCCGCACTGGGACGCTGCCATACACCATTTCTGTCATAGGTCACCGCTGATCGTTACCTCGTTCATGTCCCGTTTGCCAGGATCTACAACCTGTTTAGCGAATCAGTGATTCGAATGCCAGCTTTGTTTACTATTAAGCGGAATGCCGCAAAACGACATGCTTGATGTGCATGGGCAAGCCCATGCGAAGTGCCTTCGGTGGAAGTTTATTTCGAAAGATGAAGGGGCTTGAGTTTGCGGCTCTTCACGTGCAGGTGGAGGCTATGGATTTTGATACGATCATTATTGGCGCAGGCGCTGCCGGCATGATGTGTGCCGCGCATTCTGCTGGTCGAACGTTGGTGCTTGATCACGCGAAAGCTGCGGGTGAGAAAATACGTATCTCAGGTGGTGGACGTTGTAATTTTACTAATTTGGGGGCCTCACACGCTAATTTTATCTCTCAAAACGCGCATTTTTGCAAATCCGCCCTTAGCCGATATACGCAATGGGACTTTCTCGGTCTAATCGCAAAGTATGAGATTGCGTGGCATGAGAAGACTTTGGGGCAGTTGTTTTGTGACGGTTCCGCAAAGCAAATTGTTGCGATGTTGCTGGAGGAGATGAAGCGTACGGGCGCTGAATTATGGCTGAATGCATCCGTCAAAAAGGTGGATCATGACGGTGTGGCCTATCGATTATCGGTTCTTCGTGACGGTAAAAGAATTGATCTGAGTGCGCGTAATTTGGTGCTGGCAAGCGGTGGAAAATCGATCCCGAAAATGGGAGCTACTGGGTTTGCCTATGATATTGCTCGGCAATTCGGGCTTAATTTGACGGACATTCGCCCTGCACTCGTGCCGCTCACTTTCTCGGATCAACGCTACATGGCGATTTCTGGGGTCAGTGCGCCCTCGCGGGTGTCGGCGAATGGCACCACTTTTGAAGAAGCCACTTTGTTTACCCATCGCGGCCTTTCTGGACCTGCAATTTTGCAAGCCTCCTCCTATTGGCGCGACGGAGATCCGGTGGTTTTGGATATTGATCCGAATGGCACTTTGTTTGAGGCCTTGCGCACTGCGCGGCAAACGCAGGGCAAGAAAGACATCACAACGGTTTTGACGCAATCTTATCCAGCTCGATTGGTGCAGCACTTGAGCGAAGAAATAGGTATTGGCGGCCGGATCGGAGATCAGTCAGATCGAGCTTTGCAAGAACTGTGTGACAAACTCAGAAATTGGTCTCAGGTGCCAACGGGCAGCGAAGGGTATCGTACTGCGGAAGTCACTTTGGGTGGTATCGACACAGATCATGTTTCATCGAAAACGATGGAGGCAAAGGCGCGAAAAGGGCTTTATGTGATAGGTGAGGCAATTGACGTAACCGGTTGGCTTGGTGGATATAATTTTCAATGGGCATGGTCGAGTGGCTGGGCCGCAGGCACGGCGATATCCGCCACGTTGAATTAGATCTTCGGGTCGGGATTTTCCGTGTGGCCATCGACCGCTATGACCTGACCGGAGACCAAACGCGCAGCGTCACTACCCAAGAACACCGCCATGTTTGCTATATCTTGTGCGGTGACAAAAGAACCCATGGATGTGCCGCTTGCGTAGCCTTGATAGACCTCATCGCGTGTCATGTTTTTTGCTGCCGCTTCACGGGTGAGAACCCCTTCCATACGAGGGCCCTCAACCGCCCCCGGGCAAATCGCGTTGGCGCGTATGCCATGAGGTCCCAGCTCCATCGCTAGGGTTTTCATCAGGCCTATCACCCCCCATTTTGCCGCCGCATAGGGAGCACGATTTGGGTAACCGTATTGGCCTGCAGTAGAGGAAACCAAGATGAGTGCGCCCTTGCCTGCTTGCTTCATCAAAGGGGCTGCGTATTTTGCGCTCAGAAATGCGCCACCTAAAGTGGTTGAAACGCAGGCATTCCAATCTGCCCACCCCACATCTTCGACTTTTGCAGTTGGCCCTGCAACGCCCGCATTGGCACAGACCACATCTACAGTGCCCCAAACAGCGGCGATTTCGTCAAACAAAGCAGACATTTGCGCATCATTAGCAACATCCACACAAGATTTGCGCCAGCTCGCTGGACAGGATTGCAGCGCGTCCTGATCAATGTCGGTGATCCAAACCTCATTGCCTGACGCGGCGAAAGCTGCGGCCATAGCATAGCCAATGCCGCTGGCCCCTGCGGTGATGAGAACGAGGGTCACTTTCGCACGCCGACCGACGCACCCGCCGCATCTGGGCGCGGCAAAGCGCTGTGACCTTGGGCGATACGGATTAGGTTGGCTTCAATCGCTGCGCTTGGCGCAGAAGGACGGCGCGTTTCCAAGCTTACGTGGATCAACATATGCTCCCCCGTCGCCAAGAGACGTGCCCCGTCATACATTTCATGCCACAGGTGCATTTTCTTACCTTCACCCAGCAAGACCTGCGTGCGCACCTCGATGCGCGTGCCCGCGTGGACCTCGTCGATATGACGGATATGGGTTTCGGCGGTGAAATAACTGCCGCCCGTCGAGATGTAATCCGCGTCGCAGCCCACAAGCTCCATAAAGCGGTCCGTGGCGTCGCCGAAAGCCTGCAAATAGCGCGCTTCGTTCATATGGCCGTTGTAATCGGTCCAATCGAGGGGAACCGTGCGTTTCGATGTAACCACTTTCTGGGTCGGATCTATGTCTGCGGCCATCGCGTCCATGCCGCTGAGCGCCGCGAGGGTTTGATCGTGGGCCTTCGTGGTCGCACCCGCCCCCCAATTGCCTGCGCGTAGAGAACGGATGATGCCAACGAGATTGCTATCGCGCACGCGCTCAAGGTCGCGGGGGCTGAGTGCACCGGATTGGGTATCGCATTGATCGCCCACCATTTCGACAAAATCATCTGTAAGATCAGGCACATCCATAAGTTTCGTCCACGGCCATTTGAGGCAAGGACCGAACATCGCAAGCATTGCGCGCATACCGCCTTCGCCGCCCGCAAGGTGGAAGGTTTGCATCGTGCCCATCTGCGCCCAGCGAAGGCCAGGGCCGTAGGCGATCGCCGCATCGAGCTCCTCTGCGGTAGCAACCTCATCTTTGAGCAGCCAGAGCGCTTCGCGCCAAAGCGCTTCTTGTAGGCGGTCGGAGAGGAAGCCTTCGATCTCAACACGACAATGAAGCGGATGCATGCCTATGGAGCTGTAAAGCGCCTTTGCTTTTTCTATATTAGCAGGGTCGGTTTTCTGACCTGCAACCAGTTCGACCAGCGGCAACAGATAGACCGGATTGAATGGATGCGCGACGATCAAGCGTTCGGGGTATTGCAGTTGGCTTTGCAGGTCAGTCGGCATAATGCCGGAGGTGGAGGACGCGATGAGGCCCGTTGCGTTGGCCGCCTCAATCTCTGCATAGACACTGTGTTTTACGTCCAACCGCTCAGGCACAGCTTCGACGATCAAATCGCAACCTAAAACAGTATCTGAGACTTTTTTACAATGGGTTAGCGTGCCTTCTTTAGGCAGGGCCACATCTGTTAACCCTGGCAAAGCGCGACGTGCATTTTCAAGAACCGCGCCGATCTTGCGTTCGGAATTTGGGTCAGGATCATAGAGACGCACATCCCAGCCGTTCAACAAGAAACGCGCGGCCCAACCGCCCCCAATGACGCCGCCACCGACGATTGCTACACTTTTAGTCATGCCTTGATCCTATTTCTGAAGAACGTCTTCTAATTCTCTGACATCATATCCATTTTTAGAAAGTACACCTTCTGCCTTGGCACGCTCTTTCGCGCTGATGCGCGGGGTGCGCGCCAAAATCCAGCCAGTTGTTCCTTTCGGGCTGCCCACTACCGCGAGGCTGTAATCAGAGGCCACATAGAGCACCCAATAGTCGCCACGCGCGAAGGGAAGCCAAGGCACAAAATTCACCGACAAGCGCCCCGGCGCTTCGACACGCGCACTGCCGTCTGCAACCTCAACTTTGCCGTTTAGCGTGCCTTTGCGGCAGGTGTTGAGCACGCGCACATCGCCGTCTGCGCGCATTGAATATTCGGCCGTGACCCCGACACATCCGCGTTCAAACCGGTTCGGAAAACGGGCAATTTCATACCATTTTCCAAGATATTTTTTCAGATCCAGCCCCGCCTGAACTGCCATCGAAACAGAGCGGTCACGGTAGTTCGCTGCTTCGGCTTGAACCGCAAAACTGATGAAGGCCGCCGCTATGAGGGTGTTGAGAACAATACGCATGATCATAACTTTAGGTAGCACGTGCGCGTTTAGTGAGGCCAAGCTTTTGCCGCACAGCCTCGGGCCCGATGACGCGCGCGCCCATGTTTTCGATAATTGTCACTGCGCGATCAACCAATTGTTCATTTGTTGCGAGTACACCTTTGTCGAGCCATAAATTGTCCTCCAATCCGACCCGTACGTTGCCCCCTGCCAAGACCGATGCTGCGACATATGCCATCTGATGACGCCCCAGACCAAAGCCACTAAACGTCCAATCGTCAGGAACATTGTTCACCATTGCCATGAATGTATTTAGATCATCAGGTGCTCCCCAAGGCACTCCCATGCAAAGCTGCACAAGCGCGGGACTATCAAGCACGCCGTCTGCAACCAATTGTTTTGCATACCAAAGATGGCCAGTGTCAAAAGCTTCGATTTCAGGCTTCACACCAAGTTTGGTCATCATACCACCCATTGCTGTCAACATGCCGGGGGTATTTGTCATGACGTAGTCAGCTTCCGCGAAATTCATTGTGCCGCAGTCCAAGGTGCAAATTTCCGGCAAACACTCAGCAATATGCGCCACACGTTCGCTCGCGCCGATCATGTCTGTGCCTGCGGCTGTTGGAAAAGGCTTCTCTGCACTGCCGAAAATGATGTCGCCACCCATACCTGCGGTTAGGTTTAGAACCACGTCCACGTCTGCGTCGCGGATACGGTCTGTGACCTCGCGGTAATAGGTAAGATCACGCGAAGGCGCCCCGCTTTCGGGATCGCGCACATGGCAATGTGCAACAGCGGCCCCTGCTTTGGCGGCCGCAATGGCGCTATCGGCGATCTGTTTAGGGGAACGTGGAACATGGGGGCTGCGATCTTGCGTCCCGCCCGACCCTGTCACTGCGCATGTGATAAAGACTTCGCGATTCATTGTAAGGGGCATAGACTCAAGCTTTCCAGAAATGATTTGGGTCACGTTGCCGCGAAACGCCAAGATGCGAAACCACAAAAACGACGTCGCTTGGCGCTTTGCCCTTATCTGATGAAATATGACGCAAAAATTGTAAAGGTGGGCTGTCGTTTGCTACGTTTTTGAGTAGTGATCTGGATGCTGGCAGGATGACGATAGTCCCAACGTTGCGGGCAAGGTTGTTTAAGGCTGACGCTCTAGCTCGAGCAGGGCGCGTTTGCGCCACAAGCCGCCCGCATATCCGGTCAAGGATCCATCAGCACCTATCACACGGTGGCAGGGGATCAAAATTGCGATTTGATTAGCACCGTTCGCGCGCGCAACGGCCCGCGTCGCGGTCGGATTGCCCAACGCTATCGATAAATCCGCATAGCTGGTCGTTGTGCCAAAGGGCAGCTTGAGCAAGGCGGTCCAAACACTTTTGGTGAAATCTGTCCCGTGCAACACCATCGGAATGGAGAAATTTGAGAGCGACGTTGCGAAATAGGCCCCGAGTTGATCGTGTAAATTGCGTGTGATCTGGGTTTGACCCGTTGCAATGGTTCCCAGAGCCCCCCCCAATTTGCGTAATTCTTTCGGCAGTTCTCTACGATCTGCGAACTCAAGCAAGTGCAAATGGGTCGCGTCACATACAGCGACCATCGTGCCAACTGGCGTTTCAATAGGGTGCGCGAACAGCTTGGCCGCCCCTTTTTGCGTTCCCATCCAGTGACTCAGCGTAGTAGAAAAATCCTGCGCGCTGTTAAATGAGGGCTCGACCTTTGGCGCTGGCGCTGATCCTAAATCAAAGCCGAGCTGCTCCATCGCTTAATACACCTGCGGATGCTGGCGGTGCGCCTCATTGAGATCGTCAAGTGCCTCTTCGCTGAGGGTCACATCGACGGATCCAAGCGCATGTTTGAGCTGAACCGTGCGCGTTGCCCCGAAGATCGCGGAGGCCATAAAGGGCCGTGTGCGACACCACGCGAGTGCCATATGAACTGGATCCAGACCATGTTTTCGCGCGATTTCAAGGTAGGCATCGACGGCAGGGAAGACGCGATTCGTGACGCGTCCACCAAGCCCATCTGACACGCTGAGGCGAGACCCATCGGGCACAGCCCCGCTTTGATATTTCCCGGTTAGCAATCCCGTTGCCAAGGGAGAAAAAGCCAGCAAGCCCACGTCTTCATTCACGCTGAGTTCTGCAAGGTCTGTGTCATAGAGCCGGCAGAGCAGCGAATATTCGTTTTGGATCGATGCAACGCGCGGGCCGTGCCCAGACTCGGACAGGCGCAACCACTCAGATGTGCCCCAAGCGCTTTCATTGCTGAGACCGAACGCACGAATTTTCCCTGCATCTACAGCGGCTTGCAGCGCTTCTAGCGTTTCGATCATGTGATCTAGGGTTTCAACGCGGTTCTGCTTTGAGGGATCAAAGGTCCAATTCTGGCGAAACATGTAGGAACCGCGATTGGGCCAATGAAACTGGTATAGATCAATGTAATCCGTCTGCAAACGCTCCAGCGAACCGTCGATCGCTTCGGGAATGCTGGCCGCGGAAATGCCCGCTTTGTTGCGAATATGATCCCAACCATTGCCGGAGTGTTTTGTCGCGACAATCACATCATCGCGCCGCCCCGTCTTCGCGAGCCACGTGCCAACAACACGTTCGCTGTCACCCTGCGTCTCAGCACTGATTGGATTCACCGGATACATTTCCGCGGTGTCGAGAAAATTTAAGCCCGCATCGAGCGAGATATCAATCTGCTCATGCCCCTCCGCTTCGGGCGTTTGGGTGCCAAAGGTCATCGTCCCAAGGCATAGCTCAGGCACAAGAATTCCAGTCCGACCTAGCGGGTTCATTTTCATATTAACACTCCGGCTCGTCAAGTTTGAGGATTGTAAGTCATTGCTCTTAAATCAAAATTCGAAAGACTCTTCCAACTGACTATCGCATGCTGCGAGAAACAGCATTTTAGGGGCCATCGTCATTGTGATCTTAAGTTTGGTCATTTGGGATTCCCGATAGGTCTTATAAATTCAAAAAATTATGGGGCAGACCAGATCAAACGACAAGCGATTCTGCCGCTTTGAGCAGTGCTATTTGCGCCGAACCCGCGGGATACGACTGCTGGTGAGTTCGTATTCAGCGTCAGGATGCGGTGGTTTGCCGTGGTTTACTTGCCAGTAAGAGAAACCGCCGAGCTTGAGAAAGGTCGGGATCGCCAAGATCAGACCCACCATGAAGCCACCCGCATGCGCCCAATAGGCGACGCCGCCAAGATCAGGATCAGACACAACACCATTGCCGATCTGCAACGCGAACCACACTCCTAGCATAACCCACGCGGGAATCGGGAAAATGCGGAAAAAGACGATTAAGATCAGTAAGATATCGACTTTCGCTTTTGGGAAAAGCAACAAGTACCCCCCCATTACACCTGCGATTGCACCCGATGCGCCGATGGTGACGATAGTTGAACTTGGCTCAACGATCCATTGCGCGAGTGCTGCAAAAACGCCGCTGACAAGGTAGAAAATAAGGAAGCCGATGTGGCCCATTTCATCTTCCATATTGTCACCAAAGATCCACAAAAACAGCATATTACCGCCGATGTGCATGATGCCGCCATGCAAAAATTGAGAGGTCACAAGCGTGTAGAAATCCTGCCCCCGCGAGATATGAAGCGGCACCATGCCCCAGTCATAATAAAACACATTCAGCGCATGTCCGTCCCCCAGCGAAAGATTAAAAGCAAGAAAAATCAGCACGTTGATGGCGATCAGCGTGTAAGTGACATAGGGCGTGCGCCCCGACGGGTTATGGTCGCGAATTGGAAGCATCTGGGCAGGCTGGAGTTTGCCCACCCAAAGGTCAAGCGATTAGGTATCAGGCGCGCTTTCAGCGAGGAGCGCGGCATTGCCGCCAGCTGCGGTTGTATCGACGCAAAGATGCTGTTCTTCGAGCACGTATCCGGCGTTTGGCAAGCCGGTAAGGAGCGGAAGGATTGCGCCTGTGCGAGCGGCCAGTGCTTGGGCGATGTCGCGTTTTTGCGTGGTTCTTCCCCAGAAGATCACGCCTGAAATACCATTGAGTTTGATCAAATCGCTTGGCGTTAATTCGCCCATAACGATGATAGCACGGCCGCCTAACGCTTTGACCGCCTCCGCTTGGGTCTTTGCCGCGTCTGCCCCCGGCCCCATGCATAGAAATGGCGCCCGCGCTTGGCGGCTGATTTGGTTCAGCTCACCCGTGGGACCTGGCAGGATGGATTTGTGGATTTTTTGCGGCGTATGTTCGGCTTTGATAGCTGTTTTTAGATCGGTCAACGACATTACGCTGTCAAAGGACCCGCTGGCGTCTACGGTTTCGAGTTTACGAAAACGCGAGAGATAAAGTGGCCCACCCGCTTTTGGGCCTGTACCAGAAAGTCCGGTGCCCCCAAAGGGTTGCGAGCCGACGATTGCCCCGATTTGATTGCGGTTGATATAGATATTGCCCGCCTTGATCCGCTCTGACACGTGTTGCACGCGGTCATCTATGCGAGTTTGCAGACCGAAGGTCAGACCGTAGCCGGTATCGTTGATGTCGCTTATCACGCGGTCCAGCTCGCTTGATTTGAAAGTGGCGATATGGAGAACGGGGCCGAAGACCTCGCGTTCAAGATCGGCGATACTATCGACGCGGATCAACACAGGCGGAACGAAATAACCGTTCTTCGGCGGATCAAGCTGGAACAAGACGCGCTCCGACGCGCGGGCGTGCTCCACATATGCGCAGATTTGCTTTTGCGCCTGCGCGTCAATCAAGGGGCCGACATCCGTGTGCAAGGCCCAAGGCGCATCCATGCAAAGTTCGCGCATGGCCCCGATTAACATATCCTGAATCGTGTCGGCCACATCTTCCTGCACATAAAGGCACCGCAACGCAGAGCAACGCTGACCTGCGGATTGAAAGGCGCTTTCAATGATGGCCGTGACAGCCTGTTCGGGGAGTGCCGTACTGTCCACGATCATAGCGTTCAAGCCGCCGGTTTCCGCAAGCAAAGGCGCGTCGGGCGTGAGGTGCTTAGCCATAGAGCTTCGGATGATTTGCGCGGTCGCGGTTGAACCTGTGAAGGCAACGCCGCCTACCCGTGGGTCAGACGTCAGCGCGGCGCCCACCTGCCCCGCCCCTAGGATCAATTGCAACGCTGTGCGAGGAACGCCTGCTTCGTGGAGCAAGGTAACCGCAAGATGCGCGATGAGCGGGGTTTGCTCCGCTGGTTTTGCCAGAACTGCGTTGCCCGACGCCAATGCGGCGCTGATCTGGCCTGTGAAAATGGCCAACGGGAAGTTCCAAGGGGAGATGCATGTAAAGGTGCCGATGGGTGCATCGTCATTTGTGTGTTCTGCGTAATAGCGCAAGAAATCAACGGCTTCGCGAAGTTCACCGACGCAATCGAGCAGGGTCTTGCCAGCTTCGCGCGCAAGCAGTGCAAAGAGTTCGCCGAAGCCTGCTTCAAATAGATCGGCAGCCTTGTGGAGGGTTGCGCGGCGCTCTGAGGGAGATGCGCTCCAGATCTGCGCGCCGCTCAACGCTGCATCTAATATCGCGTCATTTGCAAGGTTGGCCGTGCCGACAATCTGATCGGGATCAAACGGGTTGATGACATTGATTGTGTCCCCCCTCCCGGCCTGCTCCGCGGTCAAACATGTGGCAGACCATGTGTGCGTTTCAAAGGGCGCGCGCACCGCTTTTATTTGTGCGAGATCCGGCGTGTAGTTGAGATCGAAACCGATTGAGTTCACACGCTCTGGCTGGAACAATCCCGGCCCCGTGACGAGCCACTTTTCAGCACTAAACGCCGCCTCAAACGGGTCTTGTGCGATCTCTTCGGGGCTAACGTTTTCGTCCACAATTTGGTTCACGAAGGAGCTGTTGGCCCCATTCTCCAGCAAACGGCGTACGAGGTAGGCCAGCAAATCGCGGTGCGCACCGACAGGGGCATAGATGCGGCAACGGGTGTTGTGTTGGGCCATGACAAGGGTATGCATCACCTCGCCCATGCCATGTAAGCGTTGGAATTCAAAAGTGGAATTATCGGTCGCCATATGCAAAATGGCGCTGACAGTATGGGCGTTATGGGTGGCAAATTGCGGATATATGCGATCCGTCATGCCCAGCAATTTGCGCGCGCAGGCGATGTAGGAGACATCTGTGACGGGCTTGGAAGTGAACACTGGAAAACCGTCGAGGCCCTCGACTTGCGCACGTTTCACTTCCGTGTCCCAATACGCCCCCTTGACGAGACGCACCATAATGCGGCGATCCAAACGGATCGCAAGCGCATTCAGGTGGTCGATCACAAAGGGCGCGCGGGGCCCGTAGGCTTGCACGACGACGCCGAACCCATCCCAACCTTTGAGAGCTTTTTCGGATAAAACCGCTTCGATTACGTCGAGTGAGAGGGTCAAGCGATCCGCCTCTTCAGCGTCGATATTGAGGCCCATGCCTGCGGATTTTGCCAGTAAAGCGAGCGAACGCAGGCACGGAACGAGTTCCTCCATCACGCGCGCGCGCTGCGACACTTCATAGCGCGGATGAAGCGCAGAAAGTTTAACGGAAATGCCGGGATTGTCGCGACTGTCTTCAGAGTGGCAAGCCTGCGCAATCGCCGAAATCGCGCGACTATAGGAGAGGTGATAACGCTTGGCATCCGCATCGGTTTTCGCCGCCTCGCCAAGCATATCGTAGGAATAGGTGAAGCCCTTCGCTTCCATCTTGGCTGCGCGTTCCATGGCACTCACAATGGTTTCGCCAAGCACGAACTGACGACCCATTTCCTTCATCGCGCGGCTGACGGCGGTGCGAATGACTGGTTCACCCAAGCGTTTGATCGCACCGCGTAAATGCCCCGCCGGCCCCGGTTGATCGTCCTGCAACACACGACCCGTCAGCATCAACGCCCACGTGGACGCATTCACTAAAGAGGATGAGGAATGGCCCAAATGCTGGCCCCAATCAGAGGGTGCGATCTTGTCTTCAATCAACGCATCAATGGTGTCCGCGTCAGGAACGCGCAACAAGGCTTCCGCAAGGCACATCAGCGCGACGCCCTCGTCAGTGGAGAGGCCATATTCCGCAAGAAAGACTTCCATCAGACCAGAGTCATCCGCGTTGCGAATGTTTGTGATGAGCGCGGCCGCATTTTCGCTGATCCGCGTGCGATCTTGCACGCTGAGATCGGCTATATCTGCCAGTGCGTGGACCCTTTGAGTTTGATCCGCAAAGGTCTGCGAGTCGATGTCGGCGTAATGAGGGATGTTGTAGGACATGGGCCAATCTCCTGAACGGGCATTTCACTCACTATAAAGTATTTTGCAATCCGTATCGATTGACTTTCTATTATAAAGCGGATAAATGTCCCGAAAATTGAGGAATTATAATGCAAATGAACCGCAACGATTTGGACATTTTTGACCACAAGATCCTCAAGATCATCGCATCGGAGGGGCGTATCAGCGTGACCGAGCTTGCAACCCGTATCGGATTGTCGAAATCCCCTACCCAGACGCGATTGAAACGACTTGAAGAAAACGGTGTTATCAAAGGCTATCGCGCAATGCTGGATCCTATTCAGTTGGGGCGTGAGCATGTGGCTTTTGTAGAAATCAGGCTATCTGACACCCGCGAAACTGCGCTCAAAGCATTCAACACAGCCGTGCGCGCGATCCCTGAGATCGAGCAAGCCCATCTTATTGCTGGAAATTTTGACTATCTGTTGAAGGTACGCGTCAGCGATATGAGCAGCTATCGGCAGGTCTTAGCGGAGAAGCTTTCGACGCTGCCCCATATCTCGAACACCTCGACCTATGTAGCGATGCAGGCAGTGAAAGAAGACAGCAGCGAGGCGTTTTAGGTGTTCACACTTGCGTGGCGCTGAGAGGCACCATCTTGACAGGATGCGCATTCACGCCATTTCTCAAATAATGAAAAATCTTTCTCTCTCCGCTATTCTCGTCGGTTTCGCCAGTTTTGCGGCCGCTGACTGCCCTGCTCCAACCGATCATCGCGCGTCTATGAAACGCTTGCTAGACGCCGTAAAAATTGCCCCCAATGAGATGGCGGCGGCACAGATTGCCAACGATATGTGGGCGCTTTGGGCCGATGCTCCGGACGATAAAGCCCAGCAAATGTTGGATGACGGGATGGCGAGGCGTTCCAGTTTTGATTTTGACGGCGCAATGAAAGCGTTTGAGCTATTGATTGCCTACTGCCCAAACTACGCCGAGGGCTACAATCAGCGCGCATTCGTGCTGTTTTTACGCGAAGACTATGAACCCGCCTTGATTGATTTGGATCGTGCGATTGAGCGTTCCCCGACACACATCGCCGCAATTGCAGGCAAAGCACTGACCTTGATAGGGTTGAAACGCGATGCAGACGCGCAGGTCGTTTTGCGAGAGGCCTTAGCACTTAATCCCTGGTTGAAAGAGCGCCAGTTTCTGACCGGCGATGCGCCCACTACAGAAACAGATATTTAGACGCGTTATCCGCATTTTCGGCCTTGAAACGCATTGTGATCGCCATTGCGTGGCGCTAAAGATTACCTCAGTACTTTTGTGAAGCAGCAAAGGACTATGCGGGCGTGGTGGAATGGTAGACACACCAGACTTAAAATCTGTTGGGCGAATGCCCGTGGGGGTTCGAGTCCCCCCGCCCGCACCAAACTAACTCTTGATTAAACAAACGAATCAAGGGGTTAGCAAATGCTAGTTTTAAGCGAAGTTTTCGATGAGTTTCTGGACCTAAAAGAGATCAATCCAAAGCCCTCAGAGCAGTCTGTAAGGCGACTCATAGAGGTAGCTGGTGATTTACCAGTAGACCAGTACACCAGAAGTCATGCCAAGGCGTTCCTAGCGTCCTACCATGAACAGAAAACCAGCACCCGTAGAAGAAGGCTCCAGTGTCTTACGTCTATCTTGAACTTTGCCTATTGGGAGTACGACATAGACAAAAGGAACCCGTTCTCAAGGATCATCATCAAGGGTGAAGGTAAGGATGTAACCTCAAGGGAGCCTTTCTCTGTGGCTGAACTCAAGAAGCTGTACAGCGCCTCTTTAGCTTATGGTCAGCTACGCTTAATACTGCCTATTCTTGGTGAAACTGGTTGTCGATTATCTGAAGTCCTTGGCCTAATGAAACAGGATGTAATCCACTCTGAGGACTTACTGGTTATTAATATCAGAGAGAATGACAGCAGAGGTCTCAAGACTGAGAATAGCAAGAGGTCGCTACCTGTCGTCTCTGTCAGTGCCACAAAAGCCCTAAAGAAGTTACTAGGGGCTAAGAGCGACAGTCTTTACCTATTCCCTCGCTATGCTTCCTGTGGCTACCTTAACAATACAGGGGCCTCAGCTACG
>OCVR010000095.1_pt1 | contig 67375 bp, 60 predicted proteins | sample 1539091 | NCBI WGS metagenome assembly OCVR01 (sample SAMEA3355530, study PRJEB22509) | marine metagenome | biome: marine; feature: coastal ocean; material: water | place: USA | collected 2010-08-07 | depth 16 m | reverse complement strand
CCCGGAGGAGATCACCAACCGCAACGACATTGTTGTTGTTTACCAGATACTTGGTTTTTTGTCAGCATGAGGTATTTATTTATAAATTTTAAAAGCCATAGTAAATAATCAGCCGCGCAGCCCACCGACGATCAGCGATTAAAGGTATATAAACCGTCATGATCCTAAGCAGATTAAAGTGCCGGCAATAAAACAGAAAACGCGGTCCCCTCGCCCAGCGTACTTGCAATTGCCAAGCGCCCACGATGGCGGTTTACGATATGCTTGACAATTGCCAGCCCCAAACCCGTGCCTCCCACCGCCCGCGATCTGTGGCTATCAACCCGATAAAACCGTTCCGTAAGGCGCGGTATATGCAGCGGATCAATCCCGGGACCCGTGTCACAAACACATAAACATATGGCCGGTCCCCGCAGTGTTGCATCATGGTCAACCAACTCGATACCAACGGTAATCCTGCCATTGGCGCCACCATATTTAATGGCGTTCTCCAGCAGGTTATTGAAAACCTGCCGCAGTTGATCTTCATCGCCTTGAATGAAATATTCACTGCTTTCATCGCCTAGAAGAGTGATATCGACCTTCTCTGACTTTGCCGGAGCGGCCATCGTAATAATGCAAGATTGCAACAGAGTATTTAGCTCAACCTGCTCAATCGGGCGCATGCGCTCATCACTCTCGACACGACTGAGTGATAACAGATCGTCCACCAAACGATTCATCCGTGCCGCCTCTTTTGACATAATACCCAAAAACCGCTTTCGGGCTGCCTCATCTTCGCGGGCCGGACCTTGCAGGGTTTCGATAAAACCGCTGAGTGTGGTGAGTGGCGTGCGCAACTCGTGGCTGACATTGGCGACAAAGTCGCGGCGCATTTGAGTGGCCTGCTCGACGTCCGTTACATCACGAAAACATACTAAAATCAGATTTTTTTTGGCAAGTTTGACCCGTCTGCAAGTCATATCATAGGTGACATCCTGATCGCCAAGAGCCGCAGTATAGCGGGTTTTGGCCTCGGCCTGCCCGCCCAGTGTTACCTCAATGGCGTTTAACACCGCAGGATGGCGCAGCACCGAAATATAGGCCAGACCAACAAGATTGTCGCCAAACAATAATGTTGCCGCGCTATTGGCACATAGAATTCGTTCCTCGTCCGTGATCAACAGGCCGGCAAGTGGAATGGCTTCTAACAGCGCGCTGAAGATCGTTTCGTTTCGCATCACTGCGCCTTTATTCCTAATTTATGACCGCGATCGCGCTACCTTTTCTGATCCGCTGCAAGTACCGCATCAGAAAACACCGAACGCAGGCTTTCAATCGATTCCAGCCCAACGGAAATGCGGAAAAACCCCTCCGTGATACCCAGAGCCAGACGCGATTGCTCAGATAGGGCACGGTGCGAGGAACTGGCGGGATGGGACAGAGTTGTACCAACATCACCGAGCGTCGGGGCAAAAGCCAGCTCTGAGGCGGCCTGCACGAAGGAGTTGGCAGCGGCGCGACCGCCCTCAAGCTCAAAACTCACCATATTGCCGCCATTCGCCCCAAGGACGGTGTGCGCCAGATCATGATCAGGATGATCAGTTCGTTTGGGGTAAAGCACCTGTTTGACCCCAGGCAAGTCGCCAAGCGTCTCAGCTAAAGCCTGCGCGTTTTGTTGCGCCCGTTCAAACCTGAGGTCAAAAGTCAACAGGCCGCGTTCGGCCAGCCAGCAATCAAACGGGCTCGCCGTCAGGCCGGCCGTGACCGCAAAATCAAACATCTGTTGACGCACCTCAGGGCTTTTGGCCGCGACATATCCCAGTGTCACATCAGAATGTCCCGCCAGCAGCTTCGTCACGGAATGAATAACAATATCGGCTCCGGCCAAAAGTGGCTGTACCGCGCGGGGGGTTGTAAAGGTATTGTCCACCGCCAGCAGAATACCGCGCTCCTTGGCCAAAGCCACCAAACCGTGCAAATCTGCCACGCGCAGTGTCGGGTTTGAGACGACCTCAATCAAGATTAATTTGGTTTCGGGTCGCAGCGCCGCGCGCATGGCCTCCACAGATCCCGCATCGGCGAAACTCGTTGTGACGCCCAAGCGCGGCAAATCTTGTTGCAGCATGCGCAGAGACCGTCCATAGAGCTGATCTCCCCCCAGCACATGATCACCCTGGCCCATCAAACCCATCAGCACCGCCGAAACGGCCGCCATGCCTGATCCGGTCACAAACCCGCCTTGCGCAGATTCCATACGGTCCAAAAGATTCGCCAGGACGTCGGCGTTAGGATGTCCTTCGCGGGCATATGTATAACCCGAAAGATCCCCATCGTATTGTGCATCCAGCTCATCGGGGGATCGTGAGGCATAAACCACAGAGGGCGATAGAGGTGTCACGACCGGTGATGACACGCTGTCAGGCAGTCTGAACGGCCGCATCAGGTTGGAGATGTTGCGTCCGGTCATAGTGTGTCGACCACGTTTAGTCCCGCTTTAAAGCGGAGCATATTTTCTTGATAATGCAGCGCGCTTGAACGCAACCCCATAATGGCTTGGTCATCAACTTCGCGGACCACCTTTCCCGGGACACCCATCACCAGACTGCCATCAGGAATTATTTTATTTTCGGTGATCAATGCGCCGGCACCGATAATACAGTTTTTGCCAATTTTTGCCCCATTGAGCACAATTGCCCCCATACCGATCAGGGTGTTTTCACCAATCGTACAACCATGCAACATTGTCTTATGGCCGATGGTACACCCTGCCCCCACTGTCAGCGGAAAGCCCATATCGGTGTGCAGGACGCATTGCTCTTGCAGATTGCTGCCCTCATTGATCCAAATCACCTCGTTATCGCCGCGCAGCGTGCAGCCAAACCAGACAGAAGATCCGCTCTCGATCACCACTTTGCCGATAACATTGGCATCAGGCGCTATCCAACTGTCGGATGCGATGTCGGGGCGGTGCCCGTCTAAAGCGTATAGTGTCATTTGCGCTCCTCAAATTCAGCGTTCAGGCGGCGAACGGTCTCTACGACGTCCGGCTGTTGTGACAATCTCAACCGCTCGGCATCAATTATTGTGCGCAGCTGCTGTTCGGTGCGATCGAGATCTTGATTGATTAGGACATAATCATATTCGGGCCAGTGACTGATTTCATCGCGGCTTTTGGCCATCCGGCCGTTGATAATTTCATGACTGTCCTGACCACGCGATTGCAGGCGGCGCTCCAGTTCAGGGATCGAGGGTGGCAGGATAAAAATCGACAGCGCATGTTTGCCCAGTTGGGAATTGCGCAGCTGTTGGCCGCCCTGCCAGTCGACGTCGAATAAAACATCCTGACCATTGTCAATCGCGTGCGATACCGGGGCTTTTGGGCTCCCATAAAGATTGCCGAACACCTCAGCGTGTTCCAGCATCTCGTCGCTGGCAACCAGCGCCTGAAATTCATCACGGCTGTGAAAATAATAGTCGCGACCGTGGGTTTCCCCGCTGCGTGGCGCCCGCGTGGTGGCCGAGACAGAAAATTGTATCGCGGTGTCCCAGGCTCGCAACCGCTTGGCCAGCGAAGATTTACCAGCCCCCGACGGTGAGGATAGAATAATCAGTAGACCGCGCCGCTGGTTCATCTGTGCCCCCTATTCCACATTCTGCACCTGCTCGCGCATTTGATCGATTATGGTTTTAAGGTCCAACCCCACGCGGGTCAGTTCAACCGAATGAGCTTTAGAACATAGGGTATTGGCCTCACGATTGAATTCTTGCGTCAAAAAATCAAGTTTACGGCCGACCGGTCCTTTTTGTGCTAAAAGACCGCGCGCCGCGTTCACATGCGCGCCCAGCCGGTCAATTTCTTCTGTAACATCGGATTTTACCACCAAAGTGGCAATTTCTTGTGCCAGCCGCTGTTCATCCAAGTCACGCCCATCAAGCGCTTTTTCGATATTGCGTTGCAACGTCTCAGCCATCTGAGACCTTTGCGCACGCGCATGGTCAGCGGCCACGTCTGTCAAATCCGCAATGGCATCAACCTGCTTGGTGATTATGTCATACAGGGCCCGGCCCTCAGACGCACGCATCACCATTAACGACTCGAGCACGGGCGGCAGAGACGCCAACAAAGCGGCACTTAAGGCCTGCGTGTCAGACGGTTCTGGAGCCCCTTCAAGCACCCCCCTAAGAGCCAGTATATCACACGCATTTGACGGTGACAGCGCAAGCCCAATATCCATCGCTTGCGTCTCAACAGCCCCCATTGCGGCAAGCACTTTGCTCAGATGTGATTGATTTAAAACAACCGCGCCAGCGCTCTCTTCACGCGTGACACGTAACGTCAGCGATACGGCACCCCGGGACACCAGTGGGGTAATTAGGCCACGCACTTGTGCCTCGAGACCTTCGATCCAATCTGGCACCCGCAATCGCAGATCGCGCCCCTTGGCATTGACGCTGCGCAGGTCCCAGACCCAGACGAACGTGTCATGGCTTGCAGAAGCCGAGGCAAAGCCTGTCATCGATTGTATCACAAAACGCTCCTGAGTTATGCAAACGCAGATAAGACATATAGCCGACCCGAGGCAAGAGAAACCCACGGCTTTCTCTACAGTGTATTTTTTTTAATCCGATTAACCATGTGTTAAAAAAAATCGATAATAGCCATTTCAGCGTGCAATATTAACCAAATGTTAAGGTAGGTTAAGCCTATGTCAAGAAACTGAAGCGGGAATAATATGGATAAATTTAGCATGGATAAATACGGTCGCCAGACAATTGTTCCAGCAGGGAGCGACCGGGTCAATGTTGTTCCATTTAAAAATTACAAACGCGAAGGCGACAGCGAAACGCTGAGGGAAATCGAACGATATTGGCTGCAGCTCAGGGGCAGTTTTTTGCTCCCACAGAGTGGCAACCTGAAAGCTGAAGACCTGAAACCATACCTCTCCAATATCTTTATTGCAGATAAAATTGCACCCGGACTGGTTCAAATTAAAACCGCAGGAACTGGAATATCGGCGCGCCTCGGCATGGACCCAAGGGGCATGCCCTTGAGCGCGTTATTCCGGGCTCAGGCGCGTGGGCCATTGGCCAGCGCCGTACATGCAACCTTGGATACGCCAGAGGTCACCAGATTAACACTGCATGCGGCCACCAACCCACTAATGCCAGCGATTGCAGCTAAAATGCTATTGCTGCCGCTGCTTGACAATCAGTCCGAACCAAACCGAATTTTCGGCGTTTTAACCTGCAGTTGTAGCAAGACAAGCGATCGTCTTCGGTTTGAAATCGCCAAAACGCAAAGCTATCCTATAGATCTTACATTTAACACACCAACGACCTGCGAACGGGCGACCGTAAATACCGGCCGGTACCAGAGTGCGTCAGGAACGGCCAATGATCAAAACCACAGGTCAAACCCAAATACTGACAGAAACATCATCCATTTCAAGTCTCCCATCGACAGAGCGTAAAGCCGTTCATTTCGTGGCGGTTACGGACGATTCAGGGCGCAGGTCTATAGGCTTTTAAGGCAGTCCTTGCGGCCGGGAGGTAAACAACCGGACTTCGGCCATGGGCTTTGCCACTGCAGGTGTTCGGGACAGCTGAAGCACAATACACTGAGGCTTGTACCAGCTTACTGAATTAAAACTGGCCCAACGAACGGGCCAGGTTCAGGCTTTTAAAAAATGATGTTAATGATGTTTATGAGTGGGCATCCGCCCCATCTCCCGCAGCTAAGGGGATGAGGCGGGCGCATGTTAACCCGTTTTGGCAGCTGTTTGAACCCGCCGTTGGGTAAGTTCTTCGGCAACCAAGAACGCCAGTTCCAGCGATTGGCTGGCATTAAGTCTTGGATCACAGGCCGTATGATAGCGGTCTGAAAGGTCTTCGTCGCTGACCGCCCGAACGCCACCGGTACATTCAGTCACATCCTGACCGGTCATTTCGAAATGCACGCCACCGGGCACGGTACCTTCGGCATTATGAATTGCGAAGAACTCTCGTACTTCGCGCAACACGCTGTCGAAGGGGCGGGTTTTATAACCACTAGAGGATTTGATGGTATTGCCGTGCATGGCGTCACAAGTCCAAAGGACATTAGCCCCCTCTTGCTGAACTGCCTTGATCAGCCGCGGCAGATGATCCCCGACTTTTCCGGCACCAAATCGCGCAATCAACGTCAAACGCCCGGCTTCGTTCTCGGGGTTCAGCTTGGCCATCAGAATTTTGAGGTCTTCAGCGGTCGTGGTCGGTCCACATTTCAATCCAATCGGGTTTTGCACTCCGCGACAAAATTCGACATGGGCTCCATCCGGTTGCCGGGTGCGGTCGCCGATCCAGATCATATGACCCGACCCTGCCAGCCATTTGCCAGAGGTCGAATCAAGCCGCGTCAGCGCCTCTTCGTATTCCAACAAAAGGCTTTCGTGACTGGTGTAAAAATCAACCGTTTGCAGGCTGGGTGCCCGCTCACTGTCAAGCCCTGCGGCGGTCATGAAATCCAGTGCGTCGCTTATTGAACGCGCCATATCGCGGTATTCTTTGGCCTGATCGCTTTCGGTAAAGCCCAAAGTCCAGCTGTGCACCTGATGCACATCGGCATAGCCACCGGTTGAAAACGCTCGCAGCAAATTCAGCGTCGCCGCAGCCTGTGTGTAGGCCTGGAGCATCTTTGAAGGGTTCGGCATACGTGCCTCGGGCGCAAACGACAGCTCGTTGATGATATCGCCGCGGTAGCTTGGAAGCTCCATGCCATCAACCACTTCGGTCGGGGCAGATCTGGGTTTGGCAAACTGCCCGGCCATCCGCCCGACTTTGACCACCGGCACTTTGGCCCCATACGTCAATACCATCGCCATTTGCAGCATGACTTTGAATGTGTCGCGGATTAAATCGGCGCTAAATTGTTCAAAGCTCTCTGCACAATCGCCGCCTTGCAGCAGAAACGCTTCACCCCGAGATGCCGCCCCAAGAGCCGCTTTCAGGCGCCTTGCCTCGCCGGCAAACACCAACGGAGGATATTGCCCAAGTTGTGCCTCCACAGACTGCAGAGCGACCGCATCCGTATACTCCGGCATTTGCACTCTGGGTTTACTCCGCCAGTTATTCTTTTGCCAGTCAGTCATCTGTTTTCTCCGCGCTTGGTAGGTATTCTCAAGAGCTTATAACGGTGTCTGTTTAAAGTGACCATATAGTAATTGAACACGCCCTATTGACCAAACCCTATAGTTTGGTTCAATGGGGGCAAAGTGTGCGTTTATTTACGTTCGAACTATCCAATTACATAAAGGCAGGATCGAGATGCAGTCTCAACTCCAAAGTGTCGAAAATTTGCCCCGAGGGATAAGGCCGCGAAAATTTGTTTTCGTGTTGCTGCCAAAGTTCACACTACTTTCCTTTACATCAGCGCTGGAATGCCTGAGAATTTCAAATAGAATGGCCAATCAGGTTCTATATAGTTGGGAACTTGTAAGTGAAAACGGGGCTCCGATAACCTGTTCTGCTGAAATTGAATTTTCGATTGATCACGATCTGGGCGAGTTGAATCGTGATGACACAATCATGCTTTGTGGCGGAGAAAATATACGCGCGGCGACCACCAAACGCCTGCTGAGTTGGCTGCGCCGGGAATCCCGACGCGGGCTCGCTATCGCAGGTCTATGCACCGGAGCTTTTCCTATGGCCAAAGCCGGACTTTTGGAAGGAAAGCGCGCCACCATCCATTGGGAGAACCAAGACAGTTTTGCGGAAGAGTTTGAAAGTGTTGAACTGACCAAATCAGTCTTTATCATCGAAGGCAATCGTATGACCACCGCTGGTGGGACCTCGTCGATTGATCTGATGTTGAAGTTAATCGCAAACGACCATGGCGAAGACCTAGCCAACGCAGTGGCCGACCAGCAGATTTATTCGTCAATTCGTACAACTCAGGACATCCAGCGCCTGTCCGTTCCAACCCGCTTAGGGGTACGCCATCCCAAGCTTGGTCAGGTCATTCAAATGATGGAGCGGAACATAGAAGAGCCGATCAGCCCGTCGACACTGGCAAAACACGTGGCGATGTCCACGCGGCAACTGGAGCGATTGTTCCGGCGATATCTCAGCCGAAGCCCAAAGCGCTATTACATGGAATTGAGATTGCAAAAAGCCCGCAATCTTCTGATGCAGACCGATATGAGCGTGATCAATGTCGCACTGGCCTGCGGGTTTGCCTCTCCATCGCATTTTTCAAAATGCTATCGCACCCATTACGCAACAACACCATATCGTGAACGTGGCAGCCAATCGACCAAACCATAAAATATCACTTGCAGGTGCGAAAACAGCTGCAGTAGTGACGCGGCCCATGCCTGGCAGTGCACAAAGTTATTACATTTAAGGTCAAAGAATACAGAAACTTAACGAAAAACCTTCGGCAGGCACCGTCAACGAGGGATACTGAGCATTTTGTTTTTTCGCCAAGAGATGCTAATATTGCTTTCATTTTATATACATGACTATTAAATGGACACCTGAACGCTGGGTTCAACTATGGGAGATTTATAATGAAAAAGCTGATGACAGCAACGGCAGCCGCCGCGCTGCTGGCGGGGTCTGCATTTGCAGGCGGCCACAACGAAGTGAAAATTGGGGTGATCCTTGGCTTTACTGGCCCGTTGGAAACCATCACACCCGCAATGGGTGCGGGCGCTGAACTGGCAATGAAGGAAGTCACAGACTCCGGCAAACTGTTGGGTGGCGCAACCGTGACTTCGGTTCGGGCAGACTCAACCTGCATCGACGCCGCAGCGGCAACAGCCGCAGCCGAACGCTTGGTGACATCCGATAAAGTCAACGCCATTATGGGCGCAGACTGTTCTGGCGTGACCGGCGCGATTTTGCAAAACGTAGCGCGTCCGAACGGCATTGTGATGATTTCGCCATCTGCGACGTCTCCGGCTTTGTCGACTGCAGAAGACGACGGTCTGTTCTTCCGCACCTCACCCTCTGATGCGCGTCAGGGTGTTGTGATGACCAATATCATCATGGACCGTGGTTTTAAGACCGTCGCTTTGACCTATACCAATAACGACTACGGCAAAGGATTGGCTGACAGTTTTGCTGCCGCATTTGAAGCGGCTGGTGGCACTGTGACCATCAACGCAGCCCATGACGAAGACAAGGCCGATTACTCTGCCGAAGTTGGCGCTCTGGCCTCAGCCGGTGGTGACCTTCTGGTCGTCGCAGGTTATGAATCCGGCGGTGGCAAGCAGATCATTCAAGCCTCGCTTGACACCGGCGCGTTTGATACCTTTGTTCTGCCAGACGGCATGGTCGGACAGGCGATTGTTGATGCAATCGGCCCAGATCTGAACGGTTCGTTTGGTCAGTATCCCGGATCGGAAAACAAAGGAGCAGATGTTTTTGGTGGTTTGGCCTCAGCCGCAGGCTTTGAAGGGTCCTCAGCATTCGCAGGCGAAAGCTATGATGCGGCAGCTTTAATTATGCTGGCAATGCAAGCCGGTGGATCGAGCGCTTCAGCTGATGTCATGCAGCATGTGATGAATGTTGCTAATGCGCCGGGCGTACAAATCATGCCGGGTCAATTGGGCCAAGCGCTTGTTTTATTGGAAGCTGGCTATGATATCGACTATGTGGGTGCGACCGCGGTTGAGCTGATTGGGCCAGGTGAGTCTGCAGGTAATTACCGCGAGATTGAAATCCAGAACGCCAAAGTGGAAACAGTTGGTTATCGTTAATCACGCGAACTTTGAATTTGAACAGCCCGGTTCGCCGGGCTGTTTGTCTGTTTGGCGGCAGAACACGCCCTGCCCTCATCCCTGCCTTGAAAGAACAAACCTTTGATTGAAGTCGAAAATCTGCATAAGCATTTCGGCGGTTTTCATGCTGTTGACGGTGCCAGCCTCAAGATCGCCAAAGGGTCGATCACCGGGCTAATCGGTCCTAATGGCGCTGGGAAAACCACGCTGTTTAACGTTATTGCCGGGGTACATAAAGCCACCTCGGGTCGCGTCTTGATGGAAGGTCGCGACATCACGGGGCTGGCGCCGCATGAGCTGTTTCATCAAGGATTGCTCCGGACGTTTCAGATTGCTCATGAGTTCACGTCTATGAGCGTGCGCGAAAATCTGATGATGGTTCCACCGCAACAATCAGGCGAAACGCTTTGGAACACTTGGTTCGGCCGCAAACGCATTGCTAATGAAGAGCGCGCCCTGCAGGCCAAAGCCGATGAGGTTATCGATTTTTTAACCATCTCACATCTCAAACAAGAAAAAGCCGGCAACCTGTCGGGCGGTCAAAAAAAGCTGTTGGAGCTGGGACGGACGATGATGGTTGATGCCAAGATCGTGTTTCTAGACGAGGTTGGCGCTGGTGTGAACCGCACTCTGCTTGGCACGATCAGCGACGCTATTCTGCGCTTAAATCAAGAGCGCAATTACACCTTTGTGGTCATCGAACACGACATGGACTTTATCGGCAAGCTCTGTGACCCGGTGATCTGCATGGCCGAGGGCAAAGTATTGGCAGAGGGCACTTTGGAAGAAATAAAGGCCAATGAGCAGGTGATTGAGGCCTATCTTGGCACCGGTTTGAAAAATAAGGCGGTGGCGCAATGACTGAAGAGCCGTTTTTAATCGGAGACTCTATGACCGGCGGCTATGGTGGCGGCCCAGATATTTTGCACGGATGCACAATTTCGGTTGAAAGAGGCCAGATAGCGGTGATTGTCGGCCCCAATGGCGCCGGCAAATCAACCGCAATGAAGGCGGTTTTCGGAATGCTGAACCTCAACGGCGGTTCTGTGCGATTGAACGGTGTTGATATCACAGCTCTTTCACCGCAGGACCGGGTGAAACACGGCATGGGGTTCGTACCCCAAAACAGCAATATATTTACATCGATGACAGTTGAGGAAAACCTCGAGATGGGGGCGTTCATCCGCACCGATGATTTTAGCGAAACCATGGAGCAGGTGTATAGCCTGTTTCCAATTTTGCAGGAAAAGCGCAATCAGGCTGCGGGAGAATTATCAGGTGGCCAACGCCAGCAGGTTGCGGTGGGGCGTGCGTTGATGACGCGCCCTAAAGTGCTGATGTTGGATGAACCGACAGCTGGGGTCTCGCCGATCGTGATGGATGAATTATTCGATCGCATTATCGAGGTGGCACAATCAGGTATTCCGATTTTGATGGTAGAACAAAATGCCCGCCAAGCCCTTGAGATCGCCGATAAGGGCTATGTATTGGTACAGGGACGCAACGCCTTTTCGGGGACCGGCAAAGACCTGTTGAACGATCCCGAAGTCCGCAAATCATTTTTGGGAGGCTGAGCATGCCCCAACAAATTTGGTTGTTGAACAAAAAGTCCCTTTTGGCGTGTGTGTATGCCCCGCGCAATCGGGCGGCTGGTATATCTTTTGAGGCGCTGCGGCGCGGAGCGTATTAATGGATTTTCTGAATGCAATTATAGCCCTGTGCAATTACGTAATTGTTCCCAGCGTGACCTATGGCAGTCAACTGGCACTTGGGGCTTTGGGTGTGACGCTCATTTACAGTATTTTGCGGTTTTCCAATTTTGCCCACGGCGACACGATGGCCTTTGGCGCAACAGTGACCATTCTGGTCACGTGGTTTTTTCAGGCCAACGGTATCGGTCTGGGGCCATTGCCAACCGCTCTGTTGGCGCTGCCGTTCGGTATTCTCGGCTGCGTTGCGCTGGTGCTGCTTACCGATCGCCTGGTCTATCGATTTTATCGCGCCCAAAAAGCCAAGCCGGTTATTTTGGTGATCGTCTCAATGGGGGTGATGTTCATCATGAACGGTTTGGTCCGGTTTATTCTGGGTCCGGGAAACCGCACAATTACAGATGGTGAGCGGTTTATTATCTCAGCGCGCGAGTTCAAATCCATGACCGGGTTGCGTGAGGGACTGGCGCTGAAAACCACCCAAGGCATCACAGTTATTACGGCTGTTGTTGTTGTCGTGGCGCTGTTTTGGTTTCTCAACAAGACACGCACCGGAAAATCCATGCGCGCCTATTCGGATAATGAAGATTTAGCACTATTGTCAGGGATCAACCCTGAACGGGTAGTAATGGTGACTTGGCTAATTGTTGCCAGTTTGGCAACGGTGGCGGGTGTGCTCTACGGTTTGGACAAATCCTTCAAACCATTCACCTATATGCTGTTACTTCTGCCTATTTTTGCCTCTGCTATTGTTGGCGGATTGGGTAATCCGGTCGGTGCAATTGCCGGTGGATTTCTCATTGCTTTTTCAGAAGTAACAATCACCTATGCTTGGAAAAAAGTTCTGGTTTATGCGTTGCCCGAACCCTTGGAACCGACGGGTTTGGTGCAATTACTCAGTACAGATTACAAATACGCGGTGAGTTTTTCCTTGCTTGTTTTGGTCCTTTTATTCCGTCCCACAGGCCTTTTCAGGGGGAAATCAGTATGACAGACCGCATGAGAACGTCCGGCCTGTTCGCCCTTGTTGTTGTCTTGATTCTGGCAACCGGGCTGTTGCAAAGTTGGAATTCGGCGCTTTTGATCCTCAATATGGGATTAATCAGTGCGATTATGGCGCTGGGTGTCAATCTGCAATGGGGTTTTGCAGGCCTGTTTAACGTGGGTATTATGGGGTTTGCAGCGCTTGGCGGATTGGCCACTGTACTGATTTCCATGCCCCCCGTCCCCGAAGCATGGACAGCGGGTGGTCCGCGCGTGTTACTTGGGGTGCTGATCGGCGCCGCCACATTAAGTGCTGCCATTTTAGGATATCAAAGACTGCCAGCCGGCCCAACCCGTGCCCTGGGTCTGATATTGTTTTTAATAATTGGCTTTTTTGTGTTTCGTTGGGTGTTTGACCCGGGTGTCAAAGCGGTTGAGGCGATCAACCCAGCTGGAACCGGCTATCTTGGCGGCCTTGGTTTGCCAGTGCTATTGGCTTGGCCGCTCGGAGGGCTTTTGGCGGCCGGGGCCGCTTGGGTGATCGGGAAAACTGCGTTGGGACTACGCTCGGATTATCTGGCAATTGCGACCCTCGGGATCGCCGAAATTATCGTTGCGATGATGAAGAACGAGGATTGGCTCGCGCGCGGTGTCAAGAATGTTACCGGCATTCCGCGCCCGGTACCCTATGAGGTTTCACTACAAAATAATGCCGGCTTTAACGCCTCAGCGCAAAGTCTTGGGCTTGATCCGGTTGTCGCCTCGTCACTTTATGTCAAACTCAGCTATTCGATTTTATTTGCCGTGGTACTGCTGGTATTATTGTGGCTGGCACAACGCGCCTTAAAAAGCCCTTGGGGCCGCATGATGCGGGCCATACGCGACAATGAAGTCGCGGCCGAAGCGATGGGCAAAGATGTCACCGCACGTCATTTACAGGTCTTTATTTTGGGGTCGGCAATCTGTGGCATTGCCGGTGCGATGATGACGACACTCGACGGGCAATTGACCCCCGGTAGCTATCAACCGATCCGCTATACATTTTTGATCTGGGTGATGGTCATTGTCGGAGGCTCAGGCAACAATCTGGGCGCTGTTTTAGGTGGTTTTGTGATCTGGTTTTTCTGGGTTCAGGTCGAGCCCATTGGCCAATTATTGATGACAGTGGCCACGATGGGTCTGGATGACAGCAGCGCATTAAAACTGCACCTGCTCGACAGTGTCGCCCATATGCGTTTGCTGACTATGGGGTTGATCTTGTTACTGGTCTTGAGGTTCAGCCCACGCGGTTTATTGCCTGAAAAGTGAATTTGACTACGACTGGTTTGGTCTTGTTGCGAATATACACAAAAAATTAACCTCTAATATGTAGCTTGGACGGGAACAGAGCAGCGAGTGTTGGCTTTGTTTTATTTTCCTCCCAGTTAAACTGGCTGCGCCTTGACGGTGCAGCCTTTTTTATATCGACGTCTCACAATTTCTTATTGACCGCTCTGATCGAAATAAGTAGCGTGTAGAGCATAATAGTCGGCGAGTTCGACAGGGAGCATGGAAGAGAGAGCCTTTTGGCTCTTTTTTCTTTTTTGAGATATGTGTGACGTGGTTTGAATGAAAAATGACGCTTGAAATCAGAGTATTCTTGTATTCTTTTTCTTGATAAAACTATAGATGGACCAAAAGGTAAAAACCATATGCCTAAAATTTTTGTCGTGATCGCCATAATCTGGTCTTTGATGACAGGGGCTCAGGTAACCGCCCAAACGGATGACAGCCCTGTACCAAAACCGCCAGAACTGGCAATGGGCACGACGGAGGGCGAACCGCAAATGGGTCAACCCTACACCGCTGAAAAAGTTGGCAGCTGGGAGCGGCGCTGCGTACGCACCGAGCCGGATCAGACGGACGATCCCTGTCAACTTTATCAATTGTTGGAAGATGATCTTGGTAATGCTGTGTCAGAGATTACCTTGTTTAAGCTCGATACCGGCGGGCAAGCGGTGGCCGGTGCAACCATTATCGTTCCTTTGGAAACTTTGTTAACTGAACAACTTAAACTGCGGGTCGACGAAAGCCCGGCCCGAATTTACCCTTTTTCTTTTTGCACGTCGGTCGGCTGTATTGCGCGTATCGGACTGACCGCAGACGATATCAAAAGTTTCAAACGCGGCGCCGGGGCCCGTTTGTCTTTGGTACCGGTTGCCGCGCCAGATCAGTTGGTAATTTTAAAAATGCCCCTTGATGGGTTCAGCGTCAGTTATTCAAAAATTAGCCCGCTCAAGGAATAACGCACGCTGTACGCCGCTACGGTACGGCACAGCCTACCCTTCACCGTTTGACGCTCCTAATCCGGACAAGGTGGCCTGTGCAGCCCTGATACCGGGTTTTGTGCCGCCCTGCCCCAATTTAGCCATCGTGCGTTGCATTGCACTGTGCTGCGCTTCGGGGTTCGACAGCAATGCACACAGCGCGGGGACAATTTTATCAGGCCGGCAATTGGCGCCGATAAACTCGGGCACCACGCGGGTTTCCGAAACCAGATTGACCAAAGTTACGGTATCGACCCGCAACATTCGACTGATAATTTGTCGCGACAACCACGCCATGTCATAAGCAATCACCATCGGAGTTGCGGCGGCTGCCAGTTCAAGCGACACCGTGCCAGAGGCCGCCAGAGCAACGTCAGCGGCGGCAAAAGCCGCGCGTTTGTCACTGTGAGCAGTTTCGACCAAATGCGCTAGCGTCTGCGTTTGTGTCCGTGTCGCTGTCGCTGCCTTTGGACCTACAACGATTGGCTTGCCAGGCCAATCCGCAACAGTTGTTCGCACCTGACTTTCAACGGCCGACACCGTCGGCACAACCACCCGAAGCGCAGGATGCTGCCGGATAAGCGCCGCGACTGCGCCCCTAAAGATAGGCAGCAGACGACGCACCTCAGACCGTCGCGATCCTGGCAGAACCAACAGTAATGGGGCCCCCTCAATATTATGCGTCTTGCGAAAGACTGCGATCTCGGATGGTGTTGCCTGAGGGTCAGTGACAACCGGATGTCCCACGAAATCGCATCGCATACCAGCGGCGCGCATATAGGGCGGCTCAAACGGAAACAGCGCCAGCACCTGATCGATATAGGGGGCCATTTTTTCCGCCCGCTTCGGTCGCCATGCCCAGACCGTTGGGGCCACATAATGCACTGTGCGAATAGAACTGCGTGCTTTGACTTTTTGCGCCACGCGCAGATTAAATTCGGGCAAATCAATGGTGATCAAAACGTCCGGTTGGAACTGTAATACCGCCTCAACGGTTTGCTGAATACGGCGCTTTAGTGCGTGATATTGCATTAAAATTTCACCGATGCCCATAATGCTGATTTGGTCCATTGGAAACAGGCTTGTCAGGCCCTGCCCAATCATCCCACTACCGCCCAGACCTGCAAACTGAACCTGTTTTCCAACCAAATGTTGAAGCCCTTTCATCAATTCAGCGCCCAGTTTGTCGCCAGAGGCTTCACCGGCAATGATAAATACCTTCACCTCATATCTCCTGGGCTATAAGAAACAACCCAAACTGAGCCACCAGTGCGCGCGTCTGTTCGGGCTCTAAAAGCAGCACGCGCCCGGCGTCTATGGCCAGACCTGCCAATCCTGCCGCCTGCACTGCCCGTATGGTATCGGGCCCAATTGCAGGCATATCCACCCGTAGGTCCTGCCCTGATTTTGGCGTTTTGATTAGAACGCCGCCCTGCCCTCGCCGCAGATGTGAGGGAGTTTGCCCAACAAAACGAAGCAGTGCATCGGTGCCCTGCAATGTCTCAATTCCAAGGCACAGGCCATTTTCAAATACGGTGCTTTGCCCGATATCGGCATCTGAGAGCAACCCCAGCAAAGCTCGCCCCTTTTCAATATCCTCATGGTGCTTTGACTGGGGGACCACTTGCGACAATATCCCTGCCTTTGCGGTCATCTCAGGTAAGAGCTCATGAGCGCCGCACACCGTAAACCCATGAGATTCGAACAAATTGATGACAAACCGCAGCAGGCCGTCATCCCCAAGTTGCAAGGCCGCCACAAGCTGCGGCGAAATTTGGCGCATAAAGGCATCGAAATTTTCAGGGTTTAACGCCGGCCGGTACATTGAGCCTGCCATAACCACCCGTCGAATACCGCGCTCTTTCAGAACCGCAAACAACTTTCCAAGCCGCTCAAAACTGTGGTCTTCCGTCCGGCCTGGCAGGCTGTGGTTGATGCCGGTAAAGGTAATACAAAGCGCATCTGGATAGGCGCGCGCCAAGTCTGGTGGCAAAGCACCCGCACCGCTTAATATGGCCAAGTCCAAAGCCATGGATCAGCTCGGCGTCAAAAAGGATCGGTCACTATGACCCAAAACAAACTCTACGATATCCTGAACATAGGCCGAGGTGGTTTCATCGCCGAGCTTTTTGGTGCGCTCCAAAAATGTCCCATCGCCTTGCGCCAGCATCTGAAACGCTGCGCGCAAGGCGGTTATATCCATTCGGTCAACCCCTTTGCGTTTCAAACCAACAAGGTTCAAGCCATCCAACGCACCCCGGGGGCCCTGAACCAGACCATATGGGATAACATCATTTGTGACCATTGTTACCGCGCCGACAATCGCACCGCGACCTATACGGACAAATTGGTGAATGCCTGAAAGACCGCCAATGATAACGTCATCCTCGATGATGCAATGGCCGGCCAATGCGGCGCTGTTCACCACGATAACCCGATCACCGATCTGGGCATCATGCGCGACATGACAGCCTGCCATAAACAGCCCATCATCCCCAATTTTAGTCACACCGCCGCCGCCATCGGTACCGGTATTCATCGTCACATGTTCCCGAATGCGATTGCGCTTACCGATCACAAGTCGTGTTTTTTCGCCATTAAACTTGAGATCTTGCGGAATTTCGCCAATCACCGAAAACGGAAAAATCGTCGTGTCTTGACCAATTGTCGTCTGTCCCGCGATCACAACGTGACTTTTTAATTCGACACCAGCCTTCAACACCACATTCGGACCAATATGACAAAACGGCCCAACCCTACAATCGGGCGCAATCACCGCGCCCGCTTCAATCACTGCGCTTGGATGAATATTGACAGTCTCGTCCTCTGCGCGGGTCCTGTCAGTCATCTGCCGGCTCCTGCGGCATATCCATCATCGCGGTAAACTCGGCCTCAGCAGCCATTTCCCCCTCGACAGTGGCCACACCGCCAAATTTCCAAACCTTACCCCCGGGTTTGCCGCGCAGTGTTGTCATGCGCATTTCCAAAACATCGCCTGGAATGACTTTACGCCGGAATTTACACTTATCAATTGCCATAAAATAAATCAGCATGTTTTTATCAGCCAGATCCAGTGCAGTTCCCACCATAACCCCCGCGGTCTGCGCCATTGCCTCGACAATGGTAACGCCGGGCATAATGGGTGCACCGGGAAAATGGCCTTGAAAATGTGGCTCATTCATCGAGACATTTTTGATCCCGGTTGCAGATTTATAGCCATCTATTTCAAGCACTTTATCCACAAGCAGGAACGGATAGCGATGCGGCAATATCCGTTGGATAAGTTGAATATCCGCACTCAAAACGGGTGAAGTCATACTGGGATCCGATCCTTGTTCTTACGAGAGTAATATCTATCAAGCCCTTGAAAGCGGGACAAGCTTACTCTTTGCCCGCCCCGGAACTGGTTTTGCCATCCCCGAGAAACGCATCGATCCTTTCGATGGCCACATCCGTAAGATTTATGGCGTCATTCCAGATAAAGGCATAGCGCTGCTCAATGATTACATCAGCGCCGGTGTCGCGCATCAATGTCTCGAAAACCGGACCGGTCGCGGACATTAATATCATTTGATCCTTGCGGCGCTGCTCCATGCGCCTTTGATTTTTGGCTTGTTGTTGGTTTGAAATAAGTTGGACTTTTTCGTCAAAATTCGCTGCCAGAACTCTAAATTCATCGGCGTTCATCGAACTGCGTTGTTTCGTCAGGCTCGCTTCTTCCAATTCCAACTCTTGCAAAAGGCGTTTATTGTCGGCGATCTGTAATTGCTCCATCTGGCGCAATTCAGATGCAAGCCGGCGGCCGTATAATGTTTCACTTAGCACGCGCTGTTTATCAATGATGATCACCGAGGTGCGCGGCAGGGTGTCTGTTTGCGCCCAACCAAACGCCACAGTTATGACCATTAAAACGATCCAAGTGGTCAGGATGCGAATTGTGGTCATAATACCCTCAGAATCTTGTGGCGATGGTGAGCTCGAAACTTTCGGTTTTATCAAAGGTCTCAGATTGCAACACATCCATGAAATTAAACCTCAGTGGTCCAATGACTGTTGTCCAAAACAACGAAAATCCGATCGTGTGACGCAGTTTAAACTTTTCGGATACCACAAGATTGTTAGTAGTTTCCAATCCCCATAGAGAGCCTATGTCGTAGAACACACCCCCAGTGAGCCCGTATTCGTTTGGTATTCCCAAAGGAAATTGGGCTTCAAAGCGGGCAACCGCATAGTCTGTGCCGCCAAGAGCGTCATCGTAAAAGCCTGACTTTATTTCGCGGGGGCCTATACCATTCGCGTCAAAACCACGCATGACATTGGATCCAAGCGAGAAGCGATCGTTAACCCGACTGCTGCCCTTCATATACGACATTGTGCCACCTTCAAGAGTAGCAGAAAGTGTAACTTCTTCTGCCATAACCGTGGTTTGCCCGATAACTTTAAAATTTGTTTTGACAAAGGAATTATCACCGCCAAATCCACCAATTTCCTGCCCTAGTTGAAACAATGCTCCTGAATTGGTGTTAAGGCCCTTTCGACGATTGTCGTAGGTATATGTATATCCGATCGAGCTGTTGAGTACATCGCCCTTTGCAACTTCATCTTTTATGACACCACTGACATAAGCGCTGGTTGTCAGACCAGTGGCAACGTTGGACGTACTGAGGTTATAGCTCAGGTTTAAGGCACTATATTCGGTCAGCGGAAACCTAACTGAGGGCGAAAAAGAAGTCGTGTTGGATTGGAAAGATACATCATCAGGGGTATAGGAAACGTAACTTAATCCTATTCCAGCAGACAAATCACGCCCTAAAAATGCGGGTTCGCGAAAACTGAATTCAAGTTTTTTATTGGTTGCCGCCGTCGAGATGGCAAGTCCAAGCGCCTGACCTCTGCCTAGAAAATTAGCCTCCTCAAAAGTTATTTCCGCACCAAGCCCGGTCGTGCTGGCATAGGTGCCACCGAACCCGAGGCTTCCGGTTGGTTTTTCAACCACCGACACGTCAATAATGACCTGATCCGGGGAAGATCCCTCCCGCGGCTCAACTTTCGACTGTGAAAAGTAACCCAGCGCCTTGATCCGTTCGGCGCTCTGGCGAATTTCGCGTGGATTAAACGGGTCGCCTTCAACCACATTAAACTGCCGCCGTATAACCTTGTCCAAGGTGGTTGCATTGCCTTTTATATCGATACGCTCGACAAAGACACGCGGCCCGTTGGACAGCTTGTATTCTATATCCAGTGTCAACGTCCGATCGTTGCGGGTAATGTTGGGCTCTACTCGCAGGAAATCTTTCCCCTGCATTAGGGCAAAACGCTCGAGCCGTGTGATGTCCGTCTCGATAGGCAGGGGTGAGTAGGTATCACCAGTGGTCACTTTAATCGCAGCTCCAAAGGCGTCGAGATCGACCGTTTCGATGTCTGAGACCACCGATACCTCGCCAACGGAAAACTGCTGGCCCTCTTGAAGCATGAACGTTACAAACATGCCGTCGCGTTTCCGCGACAGTTCCGAAGCGACATTGGTAATTTTAAAATCAACAAAACCACGTGACAAATAAAAATCAGCCAGCAGCTGCTTGTCATAATCGATCCGGTCCGCGATGAACGTATCCTTGGATATAACACTGCGCAGCAGCCCGGCCTGTTTTGTGGCTAAAACCCGCCGCAGCCGGCGTTCCGAGAACGCTCTATTGCCAACAAAGCTCAACCGCTCAATTTCAACCAAGCCCCCTTCAAAAACCTCAAACACCAAATCGACACGATTGTCAGCACGTCTGATCGCTTTGGGGGTAACTCTTGCCGCAAGACGCCCTTTTTGCACATAGGCATCCACGACGCGCGCCGCGTCCTGTTCGGCTAATTCCGCGTTGAAAACACGCCGGGGCTGCGACTGGATCGCTTTTAACAGGGCTTCACTTTTGAGCCTTTTATTCCCTTCAAAAACAATCTGGTTCAGAGTTGGCAACTCAACCACCAGAATTTTCAAAGTGTCTCCTACAGGCTCCATATCGACGCGCTCGAACAAGCCACTGGCCAGAATATTTCGGTAGGCTGTGTTCAGCGCACCGGCACTTATTGTTACATCACGCTCGAGACCCGCGTAGCTCAGTATGGTGTTGCTTTCGATACGTTGGTTGCCACTGACCTCGAATTTTGAAAATACATACGATTGCGCTTCTGCGGACGGCGTAAATGAGAATGCAATCATCCCCAAAAATAGAACCAAAGTCCGAACACGGAGCAGGACTGCGCAGACGGGAAAGTCCGGGGTCTGTGCCCAAATTGTAAAAATATTCTTCATCACGTGTTCCCAGTCATGTCGTAAGCCCTAAAAAAGGTATCTGTATTGCCCAAGGATGTCAAAAGACAAGCCGGTCATTTCCCCATCATATACACCAAGGTTTGTCACATGCCCCAAACCGACCTTTCAACAACGATAAAGACCCTGATATGAAAATGCTTCGCATAAATCATAAATAAAATCAGTCTTTCCGCCCCACGCTGCTAAGGGCAGAATAAGTCATTTGACACACCAAACACCATCAAAGCCAATATAGCCGCCAATCCAGCCACCATAAGAAACCGCACCAGAGAGTCATTTGCTGGCCGACCGGTTATCGCTTCATAGGTGAAGAACAAAAGTTGCCCGCCATCTAAAGGCGGAATCGGGAAAAGATTTAACAGGCCAATCGCCGTGCTGAGCACCGCAATAAACACAATAAAACTTTGACCGCCTTGACTGGCCATAGCGCCAGAAACCTGTGCAATTCCAATCGGTCCTGACAGATTACAGCTGCTGATCGCCCCGGTTATCATATGGTACATCCCCGACAGCGACCCCTCAATAATCCGCAGCGTCCGCGCGACCGCGGCGCTGAAGGCCTGCCAGACGCCAGGGGCTTGTGTGGCTGGTTCAAAAACCTCGCCACCAACAATTCCGATTCGCCACTGCGTGACAAACGTATTATCTGGCCCCGGCTCATCCACCCGACGCGGCGTCAAAGCAAATTGCAGTTGCTCGCCTGCTCGCCAGACATCCAGTTTTAAAACCTTACCGTTGGAATTTTCCACATGTCCTTTGAGTTGGTTGAACGAAAACACCGCCATTCCGTCAACCGCAGTAATCACATCTCCGACCTTCATATCGATGGCATAGGCCGCCGATTGCGGCGCAAGCTGGGTGATATGGGCCGGATAGGGGTGTGGCCCCTGCACCTGAATTTCCATGCCAGCGCGTCGCACCGCATACGTCAGGCTGGCCTTATCGGGCAGATCCGTGAGAAACCCGTAGAAGGCCGCACCATCGTTAAAGGACGGCAGATCCACACCTTCAATACCAAGGATCTCATCGCCCAATTTCAAACCCTGTGGCGCAGGGTTTGGCAGCAAGCGCCCCACAGTCAAAGGATCAGACGGCACGCCCTGCATCATCAAAACGCCAAAAAAGATCGCGATCGAAAGAATAAAATTGAACACAGGTCCGGCAACCACGGTAGCCATGCGCGCAGCAACGGGAGCACCATGCATCGTTTTGCGTAATTCCGCCGGGTCTTGGGTTTGCAGCGCCTGAACATCTTTGCTGCTGGCAGCGTCTGCATCACCCCGAAATTTTACGTATCCGCCAAGAGGCAATGCCGCAATTTGCCAGCGTGTGCCGCGGCTGTCTATTCTGGAAAACAGAACCGGCCCAAACCCGATTGAAAAGACATCAGCCTCGATTCCCGACCAGCGGCCAACGATATAGTGACCGTATTCATGGATGGCCACGATAATCGACAACGCAATGACAAACGCGATCACCGTCGAGATCGCATCTCCAAAGACAGGAATTATTGAGTATACTGTCACACTTGGTCCTTAACTATCAAAAATTCGCAACCTGATGGTCTTATAGTTCAAATGGTGGAGTTTGCGTCCGGTATCAAGGTCAAAATGAGCGGTGAAGATTGGCGCAAGATGTGATGCACATACTGAGGCCCATTTGCACGCAGAATGCAAACCGTAATCCACAGCGTGCCTTCAGCCCAAAAGGCGTTAGTGTTGTCAATCCGAAATTGGGATAATGCATCAAAATCCGATCGAAGGCGACAGGAACATTTGAAGTGCAAAAATAACAGCAGCGGCTGCAATCATGCCATCAAACCGGTCCAAAAAACCACCATGTCCGGGGATCAGAGATGAGCTGTCTTTTACCCCGGCCTGACGCTTGAGATGACTTTCAAGAATATCGCCGCACTGCGACACGATGGACAGCAATATACTGAGAGGCACAATTCCCCAATGAACACCTTCAAGCTGCGAGACAAATATGCCTCCAACGCATCCAGATCCGAGCCAACCCGCAACCGTTCCAGACCACGTCTTATTGGGGCTGATTGAGGCCCAAAGTTTTGGCCCCCCAAGCAAACGACCTGCAAAATAACCGGCAAGATCGGTGATGATCACCAGACTGATCAGCCAGATCACCGGGGTAAGGCCGGATTGGATGTACAGACCAGAAACCCCCATGGCCCCCGCTGAGACAAGCGCGCTATAGGTTGGGAAAAGTAAACCTTTGACGGGAAGTCGCTTGTAAATCAGAATAACAGCCGCGAGCATAACAAACGCGGCCCCGCTGACCGGCAACCATGTTGCACCAAAAAAGGCCATTGCAGTGGCCGCGGCAAATCTCAGCGCGCGCTTGCCCTCATGCGGTGCGAACAGACAAATAACCTCCCAGATCATCGCACCACAGACCAGCGCCAATAACGCGCGCAACCAAAATCCGCCAAGAGCGAGCGCCGCGCCGCCGACACCCAGCATAACCACAGCCGATATCAGGCGCGGCGCCAAATCATTCCAGCGGGCCACTCCGGTCATTCGGCCACTGCGCCATAATTACGTTTGCGCAACTGAAATCCCTGAGTCAGCAAAGTAAATTCAGCAGCGCTGAAATCCGGCCATAATGTATCGACAAATTCATATTCCGCATAGGCGGATTGCCAGAGTAAGAAATTAGAGACCCGCGCCTCACCACTGGTGCGAATAACCAGGTCAGGATCAGGCAAAACATAAGTATCCAGATACCTTGGAAGGGTTTCTTCATCTATGCTTTCGGGGTCCAGTTCTCCAATCGCCACATCTTTTGCCAAGCGTTTTGTCGCTCGGGCCACCTCATCGCGACCGCCGTAATTCAACGCCACTGTCAAGTTTGTTCCGTCACAATGGTCCGTAGCAGTTTCCAAATCATCCATTAAGGCGACCAGTTTGGGATCGAGCCGGATCCGATCCCCGATAAATCTGACTTTTACGTTGTTCTTGACCAATCCCCGCGTCTCTTTTTGAATGTAGGCCCTGAACAAGCTCATCAAACCTGACACCTCGGACTGGGTGCGTTTCCAGTTTTCCGTAGAAAACCCGAAAACAGTCAGGTATTTCACTCCGAGATCAGGACACACGGCAACGATTTCACGGACCCGTGCTGCGCCAGCATGATGGCCGAATAAACGCGGACGTCCGCGCTGGGTCGCCCAACGCCCGTTTCCATCCATAATAATCGCAACATGATCCGGGCCTTGACCCGACACTTTGGTATTGCCGTTTGCAGACAATCGAATACCCCTTGTTCAGACCTGCATAATTTCAGTCTGTTTAGTCTCTAAGTTTTTATCGACCATCGCAATAAAGCGGTCGGTCAGATCTTGAACTTCGCCTTCCCACAGCTTTTGGTCGTCTTCAGACATGCCGTTAGATTTGGCTTTCTTGATCTGGTCCATGCCATCACGCCGGACATTACGCACTGAAATACGTGCACTTTCTGCATATTGCGCAGCAACTTTTGTCAACTCACGTCGCCGCTCCTCGTTCAATTCTGGAATAGGCAACATAATAATCGTGCCGTTCAGTTGCGGATTGATGCCAAGACCACTTTCGCGAATGGCTTTCTCGACCTTACCCACCATAGATTTATCCCACACGTTGATCGTCACCATACGGGGTTCTGGCACGTTGACAGTTCCGACCTGATTAATTGGGGTCTGTGATCCATAAGCATCCACCGTAATTGGCTCAAGCATACTGGATGAGGCGCGCCCTGTTCGCAGAGAGGCGAATTCAACCTTGAGGGACGAGACAGCACCGGCCATACGACGCTCCAGATCATCGGTGTCAATCATGATTTCGTCGTCTGTCATGGTTTGTCTTTCCTGTTCGCCTGTTAGATATTGCTCAGTGTAACCCTAACCATGCACTTTTGTATAGGTGCCTTCACCAGCTAAAATACCCCGGAAGCCACCCGGCTCATCAAGTGAAAAAACGAATATTGGCAAATCATTATCTCGCGCCAAAGCGATGGCGCTGGCATCCATGACCCCCAAATGTTGGGCCAGAACCTCATCATAGCTGACCGTGTCAAAGCGTCTCGCATCGGAGAACTTTTCCGGATCCTTGTCGTAAACGCCGTCGACTTTCGTCCCCTTGAAAATCGCTTCGCAAGCCATTTCGTTGGCGCGCAGTGTTGCCGCTGTATCTGTGGTGAAATACGGGTTGCCGGTACCAGCCGCAAAGATACACACCCGGCTTTTTTCGAGGTGGCGCACTGCGCGACGGCGAATATAGGGCTCGCACACCTGATCCATCGGGATGGCGCTGATCACTCTTGTAAACACGCCAAGATCTTCCAGTGCACTCTGCATCGCCAGCGCATTCATCACCGTGGCCAGCATGCCCATATAATCTGCGGTGGTGCGTTCCATACCCTCGGCACTGCCCTGCAGGCCACGGAAAATATTGCCGCCGCCGATGACCATACAGATTTCAACGCCAAGCGCATGCACCGATTCAATCTCTCGGGCGATTCGCTGCACGGTCGGCGGGTGAAGACCAAAGCCCTGATCGCTCATTAATGCCTCGCCGGAAATTTTGAGCATAACACGCTTGTATTTCGTCATCTCGGTTGTGTCATCGGGCATGGTGCGCTCCATTTCGGCAGTGGTTTACATGGCAAATCAATGGCGTCATAACTCACAATCTCAATGCGCTTTGCTTGAACAAAAGGCAAGATACCTAGGAACGATAAATGACCATTGCCGGCCTCGCGGCACATTTTCCCGCGCTCGACAGTCACACCCCTGTGCTAATTGCCGGTCCAACGGCCTGCGGCAAATCAACATTGGCGCTGCAAATTGCCGAAACCTATGGCGGTGTGGTGATAAATGCCGATGCGATTCAGGTATATGGTGCTTTGCGATGCCTGACAGCCCGCCCCACCGTTGAAGACGAACAGAAAGCACCGCATCTGCTCTATGGCCATATTGCTTACGATCAGCCCTATTCTGTGGGCCAATGGCTACGCGACGTGACACCGTTGTTGCACGGTGGTGAGCGGCCGATCATCATCGGTGGTACGGGACTGTATTTTCAGGCTCTAACCCAAGGTCTTGCGGATATACCACAGATTTCACCACAGATTGTGGCCCGCTCGGAACAGATTCTCGCAACCGCGGGCCACGGGGCGCTCGCTGCAGAATTAGATGCTGCCACAGCTGCCAGAATCGACCTGCACAATCCCATGCGGGTGCAGCGTGCCTGGCAGGTACTGAACAGCACCGGGCGCGGATTGGCGGCTTGGCAGGATGGGACCCCACCGCCGGCGTTGCGGGTTTCAGACAGCCTACCCATTGTTTTTGACGTGGCCCGCGATTGGTTAAACCAACGGATTGAAACCCGCTTTGAGAGCATGGTCAAAGGCGGCGCTGTGGATGAAATACGCGCCCTGTTACCGGTTTGGTCCCCAGAGCTGCCTTGCGCCAAGGCCATCGGCGCCCGGCAATTGGTGGCCTATTTAAGGGGTGAGATTTCGCTTGAAACAGTCCAAAGTGAGGCCACGATTGCCACTCAGCAATTTGCCAAGCGGCAACGGACTTGGTTTCGATCGAAAATGGCAGATTGGCACACCTACACTCCAAGCGAAGCTGCCCGCACAACGCCCTGAACTGCGCGCTAGCTCTCGACCGCAGGGCACATTGTTCACTCAGATTTGGTTTTTCAGACTGCGCAGATGCCAAAATAGAAATATACACGCAACAATGGCAGCCTTCAAAATCTTAAATTTTTAAAATGGCTGCGATGTATTTCTGGGTTTCGCGATAGGGCGGCACACCGTTGTGTTTGCGAACAGCCTCCGGCCCGGCATTATACGCCGCCAGCGCCAGTTTCCACGACCCAAAAGCGCGGTACTGCGCCTTGAGGTAGCGCGCGCCACCATCAAGATTTGCGGCAGGGACCAATGGGTCAACGCCCAGATCACGGGCGGTGCCAGGCATCAACTGGGCAAGCCCCACCGCGCCTTTGTGCGATTTAACCGATGGGTTCCAGCCGCTTTCCTGCTCTACCAGCCGCAAAAATAAACCCTCCGGGATGCCGTGGCGCTGCGCCGCAGCCCTTGCAAGCGATAAAAACGGACCCCGGTAACTGCCGCGGTAGCCCTGTAAATCAAATTTGGGTGGAACGCTGATTCGTGGACGGTCAAAGCTAATGGCCCGGCTCTTTGGCCGCGGCAAGCGTGAATCCAACACTTTGAACTGATCAGCTAACAGGGCGCGTCTGGTTTTTGAGGCCCCAATTTCAGCGTTTGCGACGCCACTGATACTCAGCAGCAAGATGAATTGTATACCCACGCGCCAAAGCATCGATATGTCCTGTATAGCTGTCCCCGATGATCCTATCATACATCAATAGGTTACAGATACCAGTTAAACCAATTTCCCAGTATTTCGAAATCAAAATACACAATGGTCAAAACTTTGTGATCGATCCTTAGTCGATATCGCGGCTTTTTATGCCTTGTCGGAAACAACTGTCATTTTAAGGTTTCCTTCATCTTGCTCGAGTGGTGTAAACATAAAGTCAATAATATCGGATTCGATGGAGGAACATATGGCAGGGTCGGTTAATAAGGTCATTCTCATTGGCAATCTGGGACGCGACCCAGAGGTCAGGTCCTTTCAAAATGGTGGAAAGGTTTGCAATCTGCGTATTGCCACTTCTGAGAATTGGAAAGATAAAAATACCGGTGAACGGCGCGAAAAGACCGAATGGCACAGTGTGGCTATTTTCCAAGAAGGACTGGTACGAATCGCCGAGCAGTACCTGCGCAAAGGATCAAAGGTCTATATTGAAGGGCAATTACAGACCCGCAAATGGCAAGACCAATCGGGACAAGACAAATACAGTACGGAAGTTGTTCTGCAGGGTTATGGCGGAACACTGACCATGCTGGATGGTCGTGATGGTGGCGGTGTCGGTGCACCCTCTGGTGGCGGATCAGGCTATGATAACCGGCAGGATGGCGGCTATGACAGTGGGTATGACAGCGGCTATAGCGGCGGCCCTGCGCAAGGGGGCGGGACCCCGGCCCCGTCGCGCGATTTGGACGATGAAATTCCGTTTTAAACGGGTCGAAACACCTTGGCACATACTGGGTGACAAATGTAGGCGACAGCAGCAAATAGACGGTCTGTCGCCGTTTTAGTCTTTTGGACAAGACTTTGTGCCTCTGCCAGCGAGCTCACTGTTTCACTGGTTTTTGTGCCGCAAAGCCTCGTTTAACAAGTCGAAAACACGCTCTTTGGGTACATCAGATGTTATGAAGCTCTTGCCGATGGCGCTTGCCAGTATGAATTTCAACTGGCCATCAACAACTTTTTTATCTTGCGCCATCAACGCCACAAGGGTTGCGGCATCGGGCAAATCACCGTCTATGTCGGCCAGATCAGTTTTCATGTTCATAGCTTTGAGATGGGCCCTGACCCGGCTTGGATCCTCTTGAGCGCAAAGCCCAAGGCGTGCCGACAACTCAAACGCCAGCGCGCATCCGATCGCCACACCTTCCCCATGCAGCAGCCGGTCAGAATAGCCGGTTGCCGCCTCAAGCGCGTGGCAAAAGGTATGACCCAGATTAAGCAAAGCGCGCTCGCCCTGCTCGGTCTCATCACGCTCGACGATCGCCGCTTTCATTTCACAGGCCCGTTTCACCGCTGTAATTCTTGCCGTTTGATCTCCGCCGGCCAGTGCCGCCCCGTTGCTTTCAAGCCAGTTGAAAAATTCCGAATCTCCCAACAGCCCGTATTTGACCACTTCGCCGTAACCGGCGATGAAATCTCGCGGTTTAAGTGTCTCTAGAACGGCGATATCAGCCAAAACCAGCGCCGGCTGGTGAAACGATCCGATCAGATTTTTACCCTGTGGCGCGTTGATGCCGGTCTTACCGCCGACCGAGCTGTCGACCTGTGCCAAAAGCGATGTTGGAATTTGAATAAACTGAACACCTCGGCGCAGAATAGCCGCGGCAAACCCGACCAAATCCCCAATCACACCGCCGCCGAGCGCAATAACGATGTCATTGCGTTCGATCTTTTGATCCAGCAGCCATTCGACGGTCTGGCCCAGAACCTGCCAGTTTTTTGTCTGTTCGCCTGCCGGAAGTGTCAGGGCCACCATTTCGATATTGGCCGTCAACAACCCTTCGCGCAGCGCTTCCAGATGCAAATCGGCCACGGTGCTATCGGTGACAACAGCCACCCGTTGTCGGCGCAGGAACGGCGATATATATGCACCGGCCTCGGCCAGAAGACCGGGCCCAATGTGGATATCATAGCTGCGGGTTTTCAAATCAACCTTGACGGTTTCCATCACGGCACCTTTTCTAAAATATCTGACTGCTCCACCAGGCAGGCCAGGACCCGTCCGGCCATCTGATCGATCGACACAGACGGCGCTGCCGGAACGGTCAGATCAGCCAATGCATAAACTGGACCACGCTGGGCGAGCATAGTGGTCAGTGTTTCATACGGATTTGGCGTCTGCAACAGAGGGCGGCCAGGCTTAAGCCGTACCCGGGACCACAACAAACCTGGTTCTACTTCCAGAAACAGCGAAATCGCCTTTGACGAAATTAGATCACGATTTTGGGGCGTCAGAAAGGCGCCGCCACCGGTGGATAGAATACAGGGATCATGGTCGAGAAGGCGTGCGAGAATTTGAGTTTCCTTTGCCCGAAAAAACGCTTCGCCATCCCGAGCGAATATTTCAGAAATAGCCATATTGGAGGCAGATTCTATCTCAGCGTCCGAATCAAGAAACGACACCGAGAGAAGATTGGCCAAGGCCTTGCCAATCGCCGTCTTACCGGCCCCCATCATGCCCACAAGAGCCACTGTTTTTTTCAATCGATAGCGCATTTACACCGTATATCGGCAAACCGCCGAGAAAAATCACATCTGATGCCTGCATGACGTGATTTTAGGTGAAACACCATAACGAAATGCTGTATGCTCTGAATGGAATGATCGGAGGAACGATGCAGCGTCTCGTCAAATGGCTTTTATATCTTGCTGTCATTGCCTTGGTGTTGCTTATTGGCTACGCCTATATAGGCCCCTATTTCGGTGCTGATTTTGCGCCAAACCAGGAAGAGATTCGCGTGCCCGTTACGTTGACCGATGATTAAAATATGGCTTCCGCTTATTCTTTTATCGTCGGAAGCCTTTGCCGGCCCGCCGTTGTCTGCCATTGAATGGCTACAGACTACCGAACCGCCCATCGTGGCAAACCCGGTAAAACCCGCTCATAAAATTGTCGACATCGACAAGCCCGACCAGATGGCTGTGCAGCGCCCGTTGATCAGCGTCAGCCCTTTGAGCCGCCTTTCCCCAGAGGCGGTTGGCTTGCTTCCTAGCTATGTTACCGGGTTTCCGGGGGATTTGTGGGCCAACAGCCCGCCAGATCTTTTGGCAAGATTGATTCGAAATTTAGAGGTTGGCGACAATCCGGCGATGCAGGCGTTGCTACTGACACTTTTACTGGCCGAGACCGATCCACCTAAAAATGTCGAACCAGGCATTAGTATTCTTCTGGCGAGGGTCGATAAACTGATTGAAATTGGCGCGATTGAGCCCGCACTGGCGTTGGTTGAGCGGGCGGGCTCTCAGGATCCTGCCCTGTTTTCACGGGCTTTTGATCTTGCTCTTTTGGCTGACAAAACTGATCCTGCTTGTCGCGATGTACTGACCAAACCAACCCTCGAACCTGACTATACGATCAGAATATTTTGCCACGTCCGCAACGGGGATTGGGCCCTTGCGTCGTTTATGTTGGAAAATGCCATTGCGCTTGGGGAAATTGAGCCGCGCACAGGACTGCTGTTGGATTTATTTCTCAATCCGGACCTCGCCGAGAGCACATTGCCACCCGTTCCAAGCATAGAGCCCAGCCCGCTTGAATTTAGACTTTTTGAGGCAATTGGCAGCCCGTTGCAAACGGCGTCTCTGCCTGTGTCTTTTGCGATTGCCGACCTGTCCGGCAACAGCGGTTGGAAGGCGCAGCTGGAAGCTGCCGAGCGGCTGGTCAAATCCGGTGCCCTGTCTGAAAATCAGTTGCTGGGAATATACACGGCGCGTCTGCCGGCCGCCTCAGGCGGTGTTTGGGATCGGGTTGCGGGTTTACAACGGTTTGATCAGGCCCTAATTGCCGGCACTCCGCGCGAGGTAGAGGCCGCATTGGCCGAAATTTGGCCCCAGATGACCCGTGCAGGCCTAGCGGTGGGATTTGCCAGAATGTTTGGTCGCATTTTGATGGAACAACCCTCAAGCCAGACCACCGACCGGTTGAGATTTGATATACAAATGCTGGCACCAATCTATCAAACCGCCGCACAGTTTCGCCCTTTGCGCGATGATGAAGACAGGTTTTTAACCGCGCTGGCGCAAGGCACTCTAGCACAGCACAGGCCGTTTAATGATACCAGCACCGCAGTATTAAGGGGCTTTACCGCCCAACCCATACCCTCAAGGCTGCGCACTCTTTTAGACCAGAGACGCTTAGGAGAGGTTATTTTACGCAGTATTGCTGCGTTCAGCGATGGGGCTGCGGGTGATTCACAGCAATTATCCGAGTCTTTGGCGACGCTGCAGGAGGTTGGGTTAAACACCACGGCTCAAAGCGCGGCGTTGCAACTCTTGATACTCAAGCGACGCCAATGACCGATGACCGCTGGATTGAATTGTTTTTAGACGCAAAAACTGCCGAACAGGGGCTCGCGCATAATTCGCAGCTCGCCTATCTGCGCGACCTTGCTGATTTCAAAACTTTTTTGCAACGCGCCAAAACCCCGTTCAGCGCGGTCACACACTCCCAAATTCAAGCCTATCTTGTCGAATGTGATGCTGCTGGACTTGCGAAAACCACCCGGGCGCGGCGGCTCTCGGCTATCAAGCAGCTGTACCGTTTTGCCTATCTTGAGGGCTGGCGCGAGGACAACCCTTCGCTACAAATTGCCGGCCCGGGGCGTGACAAAAGGTTACCAAAGGTTTTAAACACCACCGATGTGGACCAATTGCTGGCGGCGGCAGAGCGTTGCGGCAAAACGGCTCGGGACCGGCAACGCAACATCTGTCTGATGCAACTGCTCTATGCCACTGGTATGCGGGTCACCGAGTTGATGTCTCTGCCGATCTCGGCGGCTCGGGGCGATCCGCAATTGCTTTTGGTACGCGGCAAGGGCGACAGGGAACGTCTGGTGCCTCTGTCCCCGCCGGCCCGCAGCGAACTGGCAGCCTGGCTGGTGATCCGCGACCGCGACGAGACTGCAAAAAAGACCAAGGGCGCGCCAGGGTCGCGATTTTTGTTTCCATCCCATGGAAAATTGGGCCATCTGACGCGGCATTGGTTTTTCGGTTTGATCAAAACCCTCGCAAACGAGGCTGGTCTGGCCCCCAACAGCGTCACCCCACATACGCTGCGGCACGCTTTTGCCACCCATCTGCTGGCCAATGGCGCCGACTTACGGTCAATACAAACTTTGTTGGGCCACGCCGATATTGCGACAACCGAAATCTATACCCATGTACTCGAAACACGATTGCGGTCTTTGGTATTGCATCATCACCCGCTGTCTCGCGCTTCGGACAAACGCTGAAACCGTCAAGCGAAAGCAGGTCCCACTGCGCTGGCAGGTATAATCGTTCAAAAGCAGCCGACAAAAGACTGCAATGTCTTGTAAAATACTCCACGCTGCTCAATATGCCGGTAACCACTGGTTAGAAATTAGGAAACCTCTGTCGATGGACTTGGCTCATACAGATTTTGATCTTGCGTTTTGGACAACGGTGGTGGCGATTTTGCTGTTACTGGTGCTCTCGGCATTTTTTTCTGGCAGCGAAACCGCCCTGACCGCCGCCTCACGGGGCAAGTTACACGCCCAAGCTGACAAGGGCAGTCGCGGTGCGCGCCGCGCGCTTGAGATCACCGAAGATAACGAGCGGCTGATTGGCTCAGTCCTGCTTGGAAATAATCTGGTTAATATTCTGGCCACCTCGCTTGCCACGGCCCTGTTTACCAGCATGCTGGGGGAAAGCGGCGTTGCATTGGCCACTTTGGTTATGACGGTACTGGTGCTGGTATTTGCCGAAGTTTTGCCAAAAACCTATGCGATCACCAATGCCGAAGAGGCTGCCGCACGCACCGCCCCCATCATCGGCATCGTCATCGCGTTGTTTTCGCCCATCGTCGCGGCGGTACGCTGGCTTGTGCGGTGGGTGCTGCGGGTTTTCGGGGTCGTAACAGATCCCGACAGTCAGGTACTGGCTGTGCGCGAAGAAATCGCCGGAGCGCTTAATCTGGGGCATTCAGAAGGGGTTGTCGAAAAAGAGGATCGCGACCGAATTCTTGGGGCGCTTGATCTCTCTGAACGCACGGTGGAAGAAGTTATGTTACACCGGTCTGGCATCGAAATGATCGACGCAAATGAACCGCCAGCTGAGATTTTAAAACAATGTCTTTCAAGCAGTTACACACGTTTGCCCATGTACCGCGATGATCCGGAAAACATCATCGGCGTGGTACATGCAAAGAACCTGCTAAGGGCGATGTATGCGCTGATGGAAGACCCTGAAACCGCGGTTGCCGCCCTGCAGGATTTTAACATTAGTGACGTGGCCATTGAGCCGTATTTTGTGCCGGATACCACGGCGCTTGACGATCAAATGCGGCAGTTTTTGGAACGCCGAAGTCACTTTGCGCTGGTGGTCGATGAATATGGATCGCTCGAAGGGTTGATCACACTTGAAGATATTCTCGAAGAGATCGTCGGCGAAATCACCGATGAGTTTGATCCCGCGCAAGAGCAGAGCCTGACCCCATCCGATGATGGCCATGTCGTGGTCGACGGAGCGATGACAATCCGTGATCTGAACCGCGCCAAAGAATGGTCGCTGCCCGATGACGAAGCCAACACCGTTGCGGGTTTGGTCATCCACGAGGCGCAAATGATTCCAACCGTTGGGCAGGTATTTTTGTTTCACGGGTTTCGTTTTGAAGTTCAAGCCCGGTCTGCCAACCGCATTACTGAGCTTAAAATCCGCCCTCTGTGACAGGCTACGTCGCGCCAAACTCTGCACTGCGCGGATGTATTTTAAGCCAAATCCCGGCATTTGAGCGTACAGTCAAATGAGCAACCGGCGTCGGTCGGTGTTCTGAGAGCGCTTCAAAGCGAAAACTCTTGAGCAACAGCGACAATAACAGCGGGCCCTCGACCATCGCAAAACCGGCGCCAATACAGACCCGTGCACCGGTGGAGAACGGGATATAGGCGTCACGTAGACAGGCTTTGCCATTCTCGCTGTGCCAGCGCGACGGATCAAACCCATCAGGATTATCCCAAAGCCTTATGTGCCGGTGCAGATGCCAGGGACTGATCACCATCTGACTTCCGGGCGCAATCTTGCGATTGCGAAACGTCACTGGGCACCGTGACTGGCGCACCATCATCGGCACCGGTGGATAAAGCCGCAATGTCTCGCGAAAAACGTCCCGGCTGAGTTTTAATTTCGCCACAGACCCATAATCGGGCTCGGTCAGGATGGCGGCCTCTTTTGCCACTTTATCCTGCCACTCGGGATGTGTAGCCAGCAGATACAGCGCCCATGCCAACGCCGAGGCGCTGGTTTCATGGCCTGCCAGAAAAAATATCGCGACCTGATCCACCATTTCGTCGATTGAAAACTGCTCATTTGTCTCAGGATCACGCTGGGTCATAATCTTTGTTGCCAAATCGTCGGGGGCGGTGCCCGCAGTTATCTGGTCCATCCGCGCCCGGGTCAATTGGGTAATCAAGCGTCGGATCGAGTGCGCGGACCGACGTGTATCGCGCCTGAAAAATCCAGGCAACCAACGGGGGAATTTCAAAAAGGCTGCTATATTAAGTAAAGGCTGGCTGCGTTGATAGATTTTAAACTGCTCAAACACCTGTGCTGCGAGCTGATCGGTGATTGGCAATGAAAACAATGTTCGAAAAATCACATCTGCCGCTGCGTGGCTGGTCTCAGCCTCGATTTCGACTGGCGTTTTTAGTCCCGCGTGTTGATGTAGGCGCGCAACGGCCTGCAGACCTGCCGCCCACATCGCTGGAAAGGCCTGTCTTATCCCGATGTTTTGAAAGGCCGGGTCGATGATCCGCCGTTGACGCTGCCACTCGGCGCCATTGGTCAAAAAAACGCTATTACCCAAAAGTGGACGCAAGCCAACGCCGATACGATCAGATTTCGGAAAATCCATCGGCTGTGTTTTTAGGACTTTTTTGATCAGTTCAGGTTGGTTTAACAGATACGATCGAAAAAACGGTGTGCGAAATTCAGCCATCCACGCCCCATAAAGCCGTTTTGGCTGTGCTGAAAGAATATCGCGTCGGAACAACGCGAGATACCGCCACAACGAAACGCTGTCTTTGCGGGCCTCTGGTTTAGGTGGCAAATCTAATGTGGGGGGGCGTCTGATCATGGGAGCACTGCCGTATATTTAGACACCGCTTCAGTGATACATGATGGTGAAGAGGCCCGCGATCCAAGGCGCTGGCGCAACGTCAACGGCCCGGCGGTAATTTGAAAATAATCATAGTCATTGGGGCAATCAAAGGCGCAGAGATATTGAAAATGTACTCTTAAAAACCGCCAGCGAATACGTCTCCAGCGTGCAGGTGACAGCGTCTGGCTGAAAGCGGCCGAAAACACCACGGGCCAATACTGGGATACCGGGGCAACGCCGCTCACCGCCACTGGATCACACAGCGCAAAAGCACAAACATCCCCAAGCGCGCTGACATCTACCCAAGCCATTTGATCACAACCGGCCAGATATTGCAGGTCACCACGCAATCGCATCGCGTTTGGTAAAAATGACACCATCGGCACCACTTGCCCCAAGGATAGAAAGTTCAACATTGGGCCATTTGGAGCAAGCTGGACCGTCCGCAACACATCGGCAAGAACCGATACCGCCAAATAAGCTCCGGATGAATGACCCACCACAAGCACTTCGTCCACATCCCTTTGCAGACCTTCCACAACCGCCTGTTTGAATACGGCAAGCCGCGCCTCTAGTGCGGCGGGATAGGCGCCGTTTGCCTGCGCTGAAAAGGCGTAGTCATGCATCAAATAATAAGCAAAGAAACGACTATCCAACCGCCGAAACAGCACCAGCACGCCGCCAACCACCACCCCCCCGAGCGGGGCAAGCCAAGGCGAGACCATTTCCCAGAGCCCTGCCGCCATCCCCGCGCCCAAAGCGACAGCAAGCGCCAGCTGCATCACCAACATAACAACCGGATAAAGTGCGGCAAGAACCGCACCTTTGCGCAGACGTGCCAAGCGCCGCAATGACCCGCTCGCAACGTATATCCAAACCGTCGTAAGCAATTGTCTGTAGGTGGCCACAATCCCCTGTGCCATACTGCTGCGCACCAAATCTGACCATGGGAGGATCTCGAAATCGGTCCTCACTGTCTGACCCTCGATGTTTGCCTCCACGTGCCACCCAAACCTGCCACTGCTCAGCTTGGGATGCAGGACCATCTCAAATCCCGAAATCACCGCCTGTTTGGCCGATTGCCTGCGGTACAATTCTCGGTACCGACGCGGCGGCACCGGATCATAACCTGGAATATACAACACCAATCTGCGGCGGACTACCTGCACGCGCGACCCATCTTAAATTTTGAAATTACAAATATTGTGTAGGCATGAATAAAAGCTTTTCTAAGGCATCACCCCAACGTTGCCAAAGCGGGAAATGTCTCAAGCAACCAATAAGACATACTGGCAAACCCACCCGTGATCATCAACAGACCCACCGTCCATAACAACAAGCCCATAATACGTTCAATCTGGGCGGTGTGCTGTTTCATCCAACTCAGCAAGCCACCGAGACGCGGCAAATACACCGCAACAAGCAAAAACGGCACTCCGAGCCCGCCCGCATAAACCGCCAGTAAAACCGATCCGCGAAACATTGATCCCTCGGACGCAGCCAGTGACAGAATTGCCCCCAGTTGTGGCCCGATACAAGGTGTCCAACCAAAAGCAAACGCCAGTCCGAGAATGTAGGCCCCAAATGCCGACCCACCACGATCGCCTGCATCAACCCGCAATTCCCGGTCGAAAATTGCAATGCGATAGATGCCAACAAAATGCCCCCCCAGTATCATAACAGTCAATCCGGCGATGGTGTTGAACCAATTTTGATAGGATAAAAAAATCATACCCAAGTAGGAGGCCGTGAAACCCAACAGTAAAAACACCGTTGACAAACCCAGAACGAAAAACACCGCCGGCAAGATCGCTCGGTTGCGCCCGTCTTGTTGGGCCGATAATTCAGTCACTGAAATACCGCTCATATACGCCAGATACGGCGGTACAATAGGCAGGACACACGGGCTTAAAAACGACAGGACCCCAGCCAATAAGGCGACGGCTATCGCGGGCAATAAAGACGCATCAATAAGATCAACTACTATCATGTGTCTGATATAAAGCAAAATTCGCGCTGCGTCACGCAATCGTCGATCACAACATTGTGGACAGATGGTCACATCCGTTCTAGGTCTGCGGTATGAAAATAGTTACCCTAGATACCAAGGGCTTGCTCTGCCCTCTGCCTGTACTGAAAGTACGCAAACGGCTCAAGTCGCTCGAACCCGGCGATAAATTGAAGGTGTATGCCACAGATCCGGCTGCTTTGATCGATATTCCGCATTTTTGCGTCGAATCAGGTCATTTTCTAGAGAGCACAAACGACGAAGACGGCGTACAGATCTATTTGATACGCCGGTCTTGAAACAGAGTTTCATTAGACGCGTGGGGGTGCCCTTAAGCGCTGTCATGCCTTGGTCAAATTTTATTATATCAATTCGAGATCTCAAACTCGGGGTGGCTCACAAGGCGGCTGAACAGGGTCAGATCAATCTCGCCCTCAAAGTACAAAATGCCGGGCTCTGAAAGACCCGACATTTTGCTATTTTTACCCTCAGAAAATCCTGTGGGATTTTTGCTTTGAGCTATTTTCCCAAAGACCACCAACCACGCCTTTTAGGCTTGGTTGCAACCTCTGGTTCTGCTGGTTTTGCCGTGACCTCCGGTTCAGACAGTGCCGGCGCATCCACGGGTGGCACATCCACGGGTGGCACCTCCACGGGTGGCGCATCCACGGGTGGCGACGTTATTGGCTGCTCAGGCTGAGGGGCCGGATCGGGATGACCCACCAAAGTTTCAACACTACCCTCGGATACTGGCGTGGCACCCTCGGATATTGGTGCACTGATCTCGGGCGGCGTGGCCTGTGGCAGCGTGGCCTGTGGCGTCACATCGGGCGCGACTTCAGCTACAGCAACAGGCTCGGCCTTTTTGCGCCGACGACGTGGTTTTTTTACCGCTTCTGGCGCAGCGGCCTGCGCTGCAATTTCGACCTCTGGCTCAGTCGCGCTGGTATCAGACGTTGGTGTCTCGCCATCCGCCAAACCGACGCTTTCTGCAGCCGTCTCTTCCTTGGCCATTTTCTTAGACGCCCGCTTGCGCGGTGTGGCAGTCTTGCGACGAGCTGTTTTTTTAGGCGCTTCGTGCTCAACGGAAGGCTGCACTTCCCCTGCGCTGTCGCCCGTGATTGTCGTCTCATCAGTCCCTTGGTTGCTCAAGCCACCGTCAGGTGTCTCATTTAAAGCCACACTTGACCGGCCGTCTTGGGCGACATTTGCAGCATCATTGTCGCTGGACGTGACAGACACGGCAGAGCCTTCCGCATTTTCTGGGGCCGATTGTTCTGTCTCAGATGTAGATTGAGGTGCGGGACTATTTGATATGTCCCCAGAAGCGGCCGCCTCTGACTGTCCGGCCTCGTCATTATCGACACCGTTGGACTTACGGCGCCGCCGCCGCCGTCTGCGTTTTTTGGGTTTTTGGTCCTCACCGGCGACCGTATCCACCGTTTCATTCTCTGCAGTATCTTGTGCTTCTTTCTCAACACTTTCGGATTCGGCATCGATCTCATCCAAAATTGTACTATCTACAGAGACAACTGCTGCGGACGGCTCAGAGATGACCCGCGTTGCGGTTTTTAGCTTTTCAATGCTGAAGTCAGGACTGACAAGCGCCGCATCGCCTTCAACACGCACAGCCAACCCATAACGGGCCTCTATCTGGCCTATATGTTCGCGTTTTTGGTTCATCAAGAAATTGGCAATCCCGACGGGACATGTCACGACAACCTCGCGCGATCGACGCCGTACGCCCTCTTCTTCGATCTGCCGTAAAATCGCCAATGCCAAATTATCATCGGACCGGATCAAGCCGGTCCCGTGACAATGCGGACAGCCTTGCGTTGTGGCCTCTATCATTCCTGGACGCAGCCGCTGGCGACTCATTTCCATCAAGCCAAAGCCGGAAATCCGCCCAACTTGGATACGCGCGCGGTCTGTTTTCAGTTTGTCTTTGATCCGCTTCTCAACCGAAAGGTTGTTTTTGCGCTCATCCATATCGATAAAATCAATGACAATCAGACCGGCAAGATCACGCAACCGCACTTGGCGCGCAACTTCTTCGGCAGCCTCAAGATTTGTTTTTAAAGCGGTGTCCTCGATTGAGCCCTCTTTTGTCGCCCGACCAGAGTTCACATCCACTGCCACCAATGCCTCGGTGACGCCGATGACGATATAACCGCCAGATTTCAATTGAACGACAGGATTAAACATGCTGTTGAGATAGCTCTCAACCTGAAAGCGGGCGAACAAAGGCAAAGTGTCTTGATAATTCTTAACATTTTTAGCGTGAGACGGCATGATCATCTTCATGAAGTCTTTGGCGATCCTGTATCCACGCTCACCCTCGACCAACACCTCATCAATCTCGCGATTGTACAAATCGCGAATTGAGCGCTTGATCAGATCCCCCTCTTCATAGATCTTTGCCGGAGCGATTGATTTCAGCGTCAACTCACGTATTTGTTCCCAGAGGCGCTGCAGATATTCATAATCGCGTTTTATCTCAGTCTTCGTGCGTTTTGCACCCGCTGTCCTGACGATCAAGCCCGCCCCTTGCGGAATTTCGATTTCACCGGCAATTTCTTTGAGTTTTTTGCGGTCGACCGCATTGGTGATCTTACGGCTGATACCGCCACCACGGGCCGTATTTGGCATTAACACGCAGTACCGCCCTGCAAGGGATAAATACGTCGTTAGTGCAGCGCCTTTATTACCGCGTTCTTCTTTAACCACCTGAACCAATAAAATTTGCCGCACCTTGACAACTTCTTGGATCTTATAGCGACGGGCGCGAGGTTTACGCAACGGGCGAATATCTTCTTCGTCGTCTTCATCCGCGATCGACTCGATGGTCTCATCTTTAGCAGTGGCATCGGCCGCGCGAGACGAGACCGGTTCACCCTCTTGGGTGGCGGAAACTTGTGCCTCAGTTACGTCTGTCTCATCCGTTTCAGATGCATCCTGCGATGGCGCCGCTTTTATATCGTCAGTCGCTGCCGCAGCTGTGTTTTCGCCGGAGACATCTTCCGTCTGAACAACACCCTTTTCATCACTGGCCTGCGCAGCTTCATCGTCAGGGGCCTTTTCGCCATCTTGCTCCGCGACCGTCTGCTCGGATATTTGCGGCGCATCATCTGCAACGCGTGTGGTTTTAGCGTCAAACGGTCCATGGTACTCAGGGTGTTCAGAAGTTTCTTTTTGCCCAAGCTCACTGACGCTGTGCTCACCGGTATCAAGATCAATGGTTTCCATACCGTTGATCGTTGTCGAAGGCACCTCTGATGTTGCCACCGCATCTTCTGATTTCACCGCCGCCGCCTTGCTGCGCGACCGGTTGCGTGACCACGAGCGCGCTTTTGGTTTGGGCTTGTCATCCTCGTCGTCACGGGCCTTTTGCGCTTCGGCATAGGCGCGCTCTTCTTCCATCAGCGCTTCTCGGTCGGCCACAGGGATCTGATAATAATCCGGGTGAATTTCCGAGAACGCTAGGAATCCGTGTCGGTTACCGCCATATTCAACGAACGCCGCTTGCAGCGACGGTTCTACCCGGGTAACTTTTGCGAGGTAAATATTGCCAGCAAGCTGGCGTTTTGCGTCTGACTCAAAATCGAATTCCTCGACTTTGGTTCCATCCACCACCACAACCCGAGTCTCTTCGGTGTGGGTGGCATCGATAAGCATTTTTTTAGCCATTTTATCCGTATGCACCTCGGCAAATCAGCTATTCCAAAAGGTATAAACTGACGCGGAGGGTGTCTTGTAAGGGGGATGTACAACGCGTGACAGAGCTGGCCCCAAAAGACCTGTGCCCGTTTTCTCAATCGTCTCGCGCGTTTCATCGCGTTTTTTCTCCGACAGAGGCGAGTTTGATCAACACTCTGTCCGTTTTACGCTCATCGCAACTGCGATCTGAGCAATTCTGGTGACCCGAGGGCCCACTTTTTATGATCTTCGACGCAGCGAAAAGCTCAACTGGCGCCCAATACATAGAAACTGTCATGCCTGACCCGAACAAACAGATCATGGCGTATGTTTATATACATACGTCTTCAGGCAGGGGAATTACAATGGTCAATTATGTATAGTTAAAAAAAGGATCATTGAAATGAACCCTTGGGGCGGGATGGTGACGCGCCGCTGCGCCACCATTTGCGGTCATCAGCCGTCAAGTGCCTTCAACCGCTTGATCAGGCTCGAAGTGTCCCAACGCCCACCGCCGATATTTTGCACATCTTTATAAAATTGATCCACAAGAGCAGTCACTGGCAAGCTGGCACCGGTCTCATCTGCTGCAGCCAGACAAATCCCCAGATCTTTACGCATCAAATCTACGGCAAACCCATGCTCGAAATGATCGTCTAGCATGGTTTGATAGCGATTGGACATCTGCCAGCTTCCAGCAGCCCCTTGACTGATCACCTCGACGACAGCCGCACCATCAAGACCGGCCTTATCAGCAAAATGCAACGCTTCAGACAGCCCTTGTACTAAGCCCGCAATGGCAATCTGATTGCACATTTTGGTCATTTGTCCCGCACCGCTGGGCCCGATCAGCCGGCAGATCCGCGCATAGGCGGCCATCACCGGTTCGGCGGCGGCATAAGCGGCCGCATCACCGCCACACATCACCGACAACACACCATTTTCGGCTCCGGCCTGACCACCCGAAATTGGCGCATCGATAAATTTTCCACCCCTCGCGCCCCATTGACCGGCAAGTTCTTTTGTAACTTGCGCAGACACCGTGGTGTGATCCACAAAAACTGCGCCGGGATCCATGGCAGAGAACGCACCGTTCTCACCAAGACAGACCGACCGCAGGTCATCATCATTGCCCACACAGGCCATCACAAAATCGGCCCCAGTTGCCGCAGCGGCCGGCGTCGCAGCTTGCGCACCGTTGTGATCTCTGACCCAATTGTCCGCTTTGGCCTGAGTGCGGTTATAAACCGTCACCTGATGCCCGTGGGTCTGCAGATGTCCCGCCATCGGATAGCCCATTACGCCAAGGCCTAAAAAACCTATTTTAGCCATTTCATTTTCCCTTTATTGTGGTGCATTTCGACTTGCGCCCTGTTGCGCATTCCCCGCGACACACTGTAGTGAATATAATAAAAAGGTGAAGGCATATGCGTCTGGTTTTCCGAGGCTTGTTTGGTGTGACAACCGCGTTGCTGGTGCTCGCAGTGCTTGGCACGGCCATAGTTTATTATCTGGCAGCCAAATCGCTGCCAACGTATGACAAGTCTCTCTCTGTGGCCAATTTATCGGCGCCATTGGACATCATCCGTGACAATGTCAATATTCCAAATATCGCTGGATCCAATGATCCTGATGTATTTTTTGGCCTCGGCTATGCGCACGCGCAGGACAGGCTTTGGCAAATGACCATGCTGCGCCGCAAAGCCCAAGGAAGGTTGTCGGAAGTTTACGGAACACAAACCGTGCAGGCAGATATATTTATGCGGCGGCTCGACCTCCAAGCGCTGTCGGTTCAGTCGCTTTCCGCGCTACCACCCAACGCGCTCGCCGCGCTTGAGGGCTATGCCGCCGGGGTCAACGCCCGTTTGGCTGAAATTGATAAAGGCGCGCTGGGCCGTGGTGCACCCGAGTTGTTTTTGTTCAATGCCCCGATAAGTTTTTGGCAGCCAGCAGATTCGATTGCGATTCTCAAGATGTTGGCGACACAGTTTTCAGGCCATATGGATGCCGAAATAATACGTGCAAAAGTCACGCTTGCACTCGAAGATCCCGCACGATTATCCGATATTTTCCCTGCAAGCCCGGGGCAACCAGTCACTAATTTGCCTGATTATGCCTCGCTGTTTGACCCGCCAATACAATTTGATCTGAGAACAGAAACCAGCCTTGCGGATATAAACGCTGTGATCGCGCCACGCACCATGGCCGGGGCATCGAATGTATGGGCTGCCGATGCAAGCCGCGCCGCTTCGGATGGGGCGCTTCTGGCCAACGACCCACATTTGATGTTTACCGCCCCAACATTGTGGTATCTTGCGGGTCTTAAATTGGACAGCGGAGCCATTGTCGGAGGCACTATACCCGGACTGCCTGCAATGTTTGTCGGGCGCAGCGCGTCGCTGGGCTGGGGGGTGACCGCATCCTATCTGGACGATCTGGATCTATATATCGAAAAACTCAATCCTGACGATCCGGACCAATATCTTACTCCAAACGGATTTCGCACATTTCAAACGCGCGAATCAGTGATTCAGATAAAAAATGCAGACCCAATCACAATCACTCTGCGGTGGACGGAAAACGGCCCGGTCATCCCCTCACAGTACAAACCTTTGAAAAGTATTACGCCCGAGGGACATGTCGTCTCACTGCGCATGACAGCTTTAAGCCCAAACGACACAACCCTTGGCGCTGCCTTGGCGATGATGCGGGCCCAAAACAACGCTGAGGCGATACAAAGCGCCAAAGATTACATCGCTCCATCCTGGAATTTAACTCTGACTGACGCCCGCGGTATCGCATTGAAAACAATTGGTGCCATGCCCCGACGCGAACCGGGCCATCAAAGCCAAGGCAGGATGCCCTCACCCGGCTGGATTGCCGAAAACCGTTGGACTGGGCGCCTACCCTATCGCGATAACCCCGAATTCATCAACCCCGCGAGCGGTTTATTGGGCAATACCAACAACAAACTGATCGACCGACCATTTCCCCGCCATATGTCGTTTGATTGGGGCGACAGCCAACGTATCAAACGCTGGCAAAAGCTGATGACCACACGCAAGGTCCACAGTCGGGACAGTTTCATTGAGGCCCAACTTGACACAGTCAGTTTTACCGCACGCTCTCTGCTGCCATTAATCGGAGCCGAATTATGGTTCAGCAGCGAGACCGCAACCGGAAGCACAGCCGAAAAGCGGCGCAAAAAAGCGCTGGATATGTTGGCCCGCTGGAATGGCGAGATGAACGAACATCTGCCGGAGCCGCTGTTATATTCGGCCTGGGTAAAAGCGCTGCAAACCCGCCTTATTCAAGACGAGTTGGGCCCGTTGGAAACAAGCTTCCGACACGTGGAACCGCTGTTTATTGAACGTGTATTTCGTAATTTGGACGGTGCAGAAATCTGGTGTGACGTCAAACAGAGCAGCCGAATCGAAACCTGTGCTGAGATGTCCCAACTGGCGCTGGACGACGCGCTTGTCTGGATTGCCAAAACCTGGGGACGGTCTCTGGAAGGATTGCGCTGGGGTGATGCACATCAGGCCACGCATGACCATCCGGCCTTGGGCAACAATCTCTTGCTTAAGTATTTTGTGAATATCCGCCAATCCACAAGCGGCGGCGACAATACGCTGATGCGCGGCCGTGTACGCGGCAGCGGGCCAAAACCGTTTGAAAACGTCCATGGCGCAGGCTATCGCGGGGTCTATGATTTCGCCGACCCTAACAGTTCGGTGTTCATAACCTCCACAGGTCAATCCGGCCATTTCCTGTCGCCGCATTATGACGATCTGGGACAATTATGGCGACGCGGCGAATATGTACCGATGACGCTGGATCTGGATCTGGTCCGCGCCGCGTCAGTTGGGATAACCCGACTGCTGCCAAGTCAGCCAAAATCCACCCCGAACTAGGACGCAAAAGTCACAGATGCACATCCCTGATCGCGCGACATCTTTTCCCAGATTTTGCAAACACACATAACCAGTTGGGCCGCCGCTGAAAACAAACCGCCAGGACAGAACCCGAACCGACCTAAGGCCCTCTGAGACGCCCAATCAAAAAGGCCTTGTTCCGAGCCATTACAGATCGTTGAACTGCTTTTCTTGTTTGGCGGTCCAAGTGACTGTCATTTCAAACCCGGCGTCGCTTTGGCTTTCGCTGTCGACCAAATCCTGTGCAAACAGCCAGGCGCGTTGCTTGCCTTGGGCAAACGTTAACGATAGCCGGCTTGTGTGAGAGGTCTCGCGCAAGGTTTTATCCAGAACCGCAAGCAAATCCTCCAGCCCCTCGCCAGTTAGCGCAGAGAGCGTTAAAACCCCATCATCACGATCAGCGCGGGTCCGCGTCGCCTCGGCGCTGTCGGGCGGCATTTGATCGATTTTGTTCCAAATCTCAAGCTGCACGGTTTCTTTACGAACCCCCAAACCTTCCAGGATTACCCGCACATCATGCGCCTGATCTTCCGTAACCTCATGCGATATATCACGCACATGCAAGATTACATCTGCGGCAAGCACCTCTTCCAATGTGGCGCGAAAAGCCGCCACAAGTTCCGTAGGCAGATCCGAAATAAACCCGACAGTATCCGACAAAATAATGTCGAGACCATTGTCCAGATTGACCGCGCGCATGGTGGGGTCAAGCGTGGCAAACAACATATCCTTGGCCATCACATCAGCGCCCGTCAGCCGGTTGAACAAAGTGGATTTTCCAGCATTGGTATAACCAACCAGCGCCACGATTGGATAGGGCACTTTTGCCCGAGAGGCCCGGTGCAAGGCACGGGTTTTGACGACTTTGTCCAACTGGCGCCGCAAACGTACCAATTGATCATCAATCGCCCGCCGGTCAGCTTCGATTTGGGTTTCCCCCGGCCCTCCCACAAAGCCCAATCCCCCGCGCTGACGCTCAAGGTGGGTCCAGGCCCGTACCAAACGGGTCCGTTGATAGCTAAGCGCGGCCATCTCAACCTGCAAAACCCCCTCGCGGGTGGCCGCGCGGTCTGAGAATATCTCAAGGATCAGACCTGTCCGGTCGAGCAGCTTTACGTTCCATTCCTTTTCAAGGTTGCGCTGTTGCACCGGCGTGACATTTGCATTGATCAAAACCAACTCAACGTCATTTTCGGAAAACCGCGCTTTCAGTTCTTGGATCTTGCCAGAGCCAAACATCGTCCCTGCCCGGGTTTTGGGCAGTGGTACAATTTCACCACCACAGACCTCAATGTTGGCCAACGCCCCGGCGAGCGAAATTGCTTCGGCCAAGGCCGGCTCCGGGTTTCTGCGACCGCGGTCAGATTTAAGGTCTGGGTGCAAGACCCAGGCCCGGGTAAAAACCGGGTCGTGCTCCATCAATTGGCGTCTTCACCTTCATATAAACTGATCGGTTGCGAGGGCATGATGGTAGAGATAGCATGTTTATAGACCAGTTGAGATTGACCATCACGGCGCAGCAGCACGCAAAAATTATCAAACCAGGTAATCACACCTTGCAACTTTACGCCGTTAATCAAGAAGACTGTGACGGGGACTTTGGTCTTGCGAACGTGGTTTAAAAACGCGTCCTGCAGGTTTTGTCGATCTGTCGCCATGGGTTTTGCCTTTATTATTATTTTCAGGCGCCGAAATTGACACCCTCACCACACAGGCATTATGTGACCTGTGCGAAGGAGTTTCCAGCCAAAAAATTAAATCACATACAACTTCGTACAAAATACCAGTTATTCTTGATCCATGGCTTCAAAAACCAACGCAATTATCGCCAGTGTTTCAAGACGTCCAAACACCATCGCGACACAAAGAATCGACTTTGCCTCAGTTGCCAACTCTGACAAGTTAATCGGCGTTGTCGCGGCAAATGTGACCAAAGGACCAGTCGTCGACAATGCGGCTACGGCAAGGATAAGCGCGTTTTCAAAATCGATCCCCATTGCCGCAAGCAGGATGGCTACCAGCGCCAGGGACAGACCGAACAGCATGAAAAATACCCAGGCGATGAAAGCGCCTTTTCGCCGCAAACGTTGATTGCGCTCGGCCAATCCTCCCATCGAAGACGGATGGACCAGTTGATCAATTTCCCGCAGACCATTGAGATAGAGCGCATAGACCCGCAATAGTTTGACACCACCTGCGGTCGTGGCAACGCCACCACCCATCAGCGCCAGCCCCATCAGCACCATGCCCGGCGAACCGAGGCCAGACCAGGCGCGGGTTGCAGCCCAATCGGCGCTTTCGAACCCTGTGGTGGATAAAAAGGACAAAACTGTAAAGACCGCACCCCAAAATATCCGCATAATATCCCCGAAAGAATAAACGCTGTTCAGGGTCTCATCGGTACCAAAATGGCGGAACATCAATAGAACCGGCACGCCAAGTACGAACAGAAGTCCCAAACGGAATTCCGGATCGCGATAGAACCTTCCCTTAGAGGTGGTTAAAGTATCATTTGAAAACGTCAGTCGACACAGCGCAAACAGCAAGAAACACGAGATCAGCATCTCTGCCAACCGGCCTGTTTCATTGTCAGCCAAACCCCCAATCGGCGAAATGCCACTGGTGGCCATCACTGACATGGCGTGGCAAAGCGCCACCATAGGGGCACTGCCCATTACTGTTAGGCCAACCCATAATACGGCAGTCAGCCCAACATAAAGTGGCAGCAAGCGCAGCGTTGTTCGCATTAGTCTTTTTGAAGGATCAGCAATTTGCATTTGTGATAATTGCGTATCGCGCTGCCCTGGCTCAGCGGAGGCTGTCACTTCAAACCCACCCAGATTAAGCGGTGCCAGAACGGCGGCTGCCGCGATCCACACAATCAGACCACCAAACCAACCCACCTGTGCACGCCATAGATGAACCGCCCCACCCAACCGGCTGTAATCATCATATAGGGTTGCGCCTGTGGTGGTGATGGAACTGACCATTTCAAAATAGGCATTGATAAAACTGGTGGTTTCAACGGCCTCATAGAAGGGCACGGCTAGGATTAGGGGCAAAACCGTAAATGCCCCGAACAGTGAGGCCAATTGTTGCAGACTGCTCTGGCGGATTGTACGGTTGGAAATCGCCACCATGATCATCAGTGCCAATATAAGGGTTAACGTTCCTGAATAGAAAAAACTGCGCGCAATATGGTGATCACGTTGGTTTAAGGCATAAGACGCTGGCACGTACATCAACACGGCTGACACAAGCGTGAGCAATAAAAAAAGCGGCAGTTTGAACAAGCGCATCAACATTCGTTAGAAAAATTCGATGGAAACTTGCAGCAAAAGCTCGACCGCAGGAACGTCTTTGGAAAGTGAGAAAATCGCGACAATATCGCCCTCATTTATCCGCAGACCTCCGGTGGGTTTATGCACCTCACCCTCTTTTAAAACCGCACCAATCAAAACTCCTTCGGGAATATCTATATCGCGGATTTTCTGCCCCGCAATTGGTGAGGTGGACATCACCTCAGCCTCGATGATCTCGGCCTCTGAATCACCCACAGAATAAACCCTACGGACCTGACCATGTCTTATATGGCGCAGGATAGAGCTCACAGTCGTTGTGCGTGGATTGATATAGGCATCAATTCCCAAAGGCTCCATCAAAGGCACCAGAGAGGGATCGTTGATCAGCGCAATCGCCAGTGGGCAACCCTCAGCCTTGGCCCGCACAGCCGCCAGCAGGTTGGTTTTATCATCATCAGTCACGGCCAGAACAGCATCGGCCCGACTGATATTGGCCTCAGTCAAAAGCGCGATATCCAAACCATCACCATTCAGAACGATTGTCCGCTCAAGCGCCTCCGCTGCCACCTCGGCCCGGACACGGGACTTTTCAATCACCTTAGCGCGAATTCTGTCCTTACCAGCCTCAAGACGCTGGGCCACCAACAAACCGACATTACCAGACCCGATCACCACAACGCGCTGAGTTTTTTGTTGGGTTTTCCCAAAAGTTTCCATGGTGCGTGGGACATCGTCAATATGCACGAACACATAGCAATCATCCCCAACAAACAATTGGTCGCCGGCATCGGGCGCAAACAGCGTCCCATCGCGGCGTATGCCCACAACGATCGCCCGAAGCGTCGAAAACAAATCCGAGAGTTGCCGAAGTTGTGTGTTAACAACCGGACAGTCCTCTTCGATATGTAGGCCTAAAAGTTGCGCCTTGCTGTCCAGAAACGTCTCAGTGTCAAACACCGACCGCGCCAGCAGCCGTTTCAGCGCAGCCTCGGCGACCTCGCGCTCGGGACTGATGACCACATCAATTGGCATGTGATCGCGGCGGTACAGATCAGAGTAAATCGAATCGAGATAGTTCTGTGACCGCAATCGCGCAATTTTGCGTTGGATCGCAAACACCGAATGCGCGACCTGACAGGTCACCATGTTGACTTCATCCGAATAGGTTGCCGCGATAATCATATCCGCATCTCGCGCGCCGGCGCGATCAAGAACATCGGGATGAGAGGCGAAACCGGCAACGCCCTGCACGTCCAGCGTATCGGTTGCCCGACGGACGAGGTCTGGATTATTATCCACCACTGTCACATCATTTTTTTCGCCAGACAGTTGCCGGGCAATTTGCCACCCGACCTGCCCCGCGCCGCACACAATGACCTTCATTTCTCACCTCCGGACTATTGGCGCAAAGACTGTATTGGCTCTGACATCCTCAAGAGGACCGTCACCAATGCACCAAACAATGCGCCTAAATTGGTATTTCATCCTGTTGGTCACTTAACAGAGCCACGCGGGTTCCCGATTTCGACGTCGTCACCACACCGAGCGATTTCAGTTTTCGGTGCAGAGCGCTGCGTTCCATGCCTACAAAATGGGCCGTGCGGCTGATATTCCCACCAAATCGGTTGATCTGTGTCAGTAAATACTCGCGTTCAAACGCCTCTCTTGCCTCGCGCAGCGGTAAGGTGACAAGATTGCCAGACAGGCTGACCTTGCCCTCGCCGCCATTGGTGATTCCTGTCTCCGGCAATTCGTCTGCAGTGATCGGACCAGAGGATTGACCCATCAGCAACACCCGTTCAATCAAGTTTTTCAGTTGCCGGATATTGCCCGCCCAAACCATCGTCTGCAGCGCACCAACAGCCTCGTCGCTCAGCGGACGCAGCGCCAGACCTTGCAACTCGTGGTATTGCTCGATGAAATAGGCAGACAACAACGGGATATCTTCGCGACGTTCTTCCAGCGATGGGACCGAAATCCCGACAACATTCAACCGGTGAAACAACTCACGTCGGAAATTGCCAGCCTCTATTTCTGCCTCAAGGTCAAGATTGGTCGATGACACCACCCTGAGGTCAACTTCAACCCGAACTGTGCCACCCACGCGTTCAAATTTTTGCTCAACCAGAACCTTAAGAATTTTAGACTGCGTGGCAAATGGCAGATCTGCAACCTCATCAAAGAAAATGACACCGCCATTGGCCTGTTCTAAAAGCCCTTGCTGGATGGTGCCGTCTGGCAGTTCGCGACCAAACAGCATTGGCTCCATGACCTCAGGCTCGATCGTCGCGCAGCTCACCGTTACAAAGGCCGCTCCAGACCGGTTCGAGGTTTTGTGCAAATAGCGCGCAGCCACCTGTTTGCCCGCGCCAGAAGGCCCGGTCAGAAGCACCCGGCTGTTAGATTTTGCCACCTTGTCCAACTGTGAGACCAGAGCGCGCACCGCCGCCGTCTCACCGATTATTTCTGCGGAGCACATGTCACGCTGTTTCAAAGACAAGTTTTCACGCCGCAATTTCGCTGTTTCCATAGCGCGCTTAACAACCACCAGCAACTGGTCGATATTGAAAGGCTTTTCTATAAAATCATACGCGCCTTGTTTGATGGCTGCCACTGCAATTTCGATATTTCCATGGCCCGAAATGATCACCACAGGTACATGCGGATGATCGCGCTGGGCAATTTTTAGAATATCAATCCCGTCCATACTGCTGTCTTTCAGCCAGATGTCCAAAATTAACAGCGACGGTGAGCTGGCCGCCAATGCGCTCATGCATTCGTCAGATGTGCCTGCGAGCCGGGTCTCAAGCCCTTCGTCCTGCAAAATTTCCGAGATTAGCTCCCGAATATCACGCTCGTCGTCCACGATTAAAATGTCGTTCATAGTACCGTTAACACCCATCTTCCTGCGTCACATCCGCCTGTTGCAGCAGTTTGAGCCGCACACAGGCCATTGCCCCAGCATGGCTTTGCTGCGCAAAAACCTGCGCGGTATGAAGCGATAAACTACCGCCATGATCTTCGATTATTTTTTTGACAATAGGCAAACCCAAGCCGGTTCCTTTTTCCCGGGTCGTGACGTAAGGCTCAAACAACCGACTGCGATCCGGCGGTAACCCAACACCATTATCCGCGATTTCTATCACAGCATAATCTGCCTCTTGCGCACAGTAAATCCTTACTTTTCGGATCCAGTCTGCCGGCATCGATTTTGCTTTTGTCTCTGTGGCCTCGGCTGCGTTTTTCAATAAATTCCCAAAGGCCTGAGAAATCATCCCGCGATCCAAATCGACTAAAAGAGGATGATCTGGCAAATCAACATCAAACGTCACATCGGGTTGCCCCGCATCTTGTAACAGAACGGCATCACGCAAAATCGTCACAATATCTTCGGTGTTTTGACGGGGTTCAGGCATGCGTGCGAATTTTGAAAACTCATCTACAATGTGACGCAGATCATTGGTTTGACGGATGATAATTCCAGTCATTTGTTGCAAAACATTAGCCTCATCCGACGAGAGGTGTCGGCTAAATTTTCGACTTATTCTCTCAGCTGATAATTGGATCGGGGTCAGTGGGTTTTTAATCTCATGAGCAATTCTACGCGCCACGTCCCCCCAGGCGGCGGTCCGCTGTGCCATGACCAGATCTGTGACATCGTCAAAAGCCACCACATACCCCTCTAAATGGCCTTCCGCCGTGCGCCGAGTGGCCAATCGAACCAGCAGATGTTCTTGTTCGTGTGCGCGAATTATCTTGATCTCGCTGCGTACAATTTCCAAGTTTTCGGTCTGTAATTGCGTAAACATACCGCTCACTTCGGGCAGCGCTTGGGCCAGGGTGACCGCTTGCGGGTTCGCAGAGCCATCCAATAAATGTTGAGCGGCCCGATTTACCAAGGTAATATTTCCCAGAGGGTCAACTGCGATAACCCCCGACGTCACAGAACTCAGCACTGAATCAAACAGCCGGCGACGGTTTTCTGTCTGGCGCGTGTTGTCCAGCAAACGATCTTGCTGCGCTTTTAATTCGCGGGTCATCTGGTTAAAATACCGACTGAGCAACCCAATCTCATCGTCGGTTTGCTCCTCGACAACCTGTACATCGAGATCGCCGCTGCCAACTTGTTGCGCCGCAGTTGTCAGGCGCCCCACCGGACGCGACAACCGTTCGGCGAACAACAGGCCCAACCACATGGCCGCAAGAATAATTATCAAGGCAAACCCAAGATAAATTATCGCAAACTCAAATAACCTCTGGCCACGCAGAGCCTCTTGTTCCTGATAAAGTTTTGCGGTTTCCTGCGCTTCATCCAGCAGACCAAACAGATGGCCGTCGATCTTGCGACTGACCAGAAGGTACTTGTCCAAATAGCGCCCCAGCCGGACCAGTGCCCGCAGCTCGTCGTTCACCAAGTCGGGAATAATGACCAATTGCCCCGCCAGAGCCGCCTCAAAGGCCGCGGGGTCCGGCTTTTCATAATCAAACAAATACGATTTATCACCCCGGGCTTGAAGTTCGCCAATACCATTGACGATATAGGCTTCACGCAAGCCGCGCTGAACCTGCAGCTGCCCGTCTTTTAACACCGCACGCATCCCAAATCGCTGTATGTTCGACACACTGTTTTCAATCATATTTGCCAGAATTCGGGTATCATATTCCAAAGCCTGACGCTGTTCACGCTCATAGGATTCGGTCGCCATCAAAGCGTTGCCGACGACACGGCGCACCCGTTCGGAAAACCACGCCTCAAGCCCCATGTTAATGGTAAGAACTGCGAAAACCGCAACAGAGACCGTCGGCAACAGCGCCAGAAGTGCAAAAACTCCGGTTAGACGCAAATGCAGACGCGCGCCCGCAGATTGCGCGCGCCGGGCCGCAACAATACCTATGATCCTATGCAGCACCAAGGCAGCCAGCAGCAGCACATAGACCACGTCTGCCAAAATAACCAAGCGGAGGCTGGGGGAAGACGCGCCCTGATCAAACGGCCCCAACACCAGATAAGTTGCAATACTCAACAACGGCGCCATGACCGTCAGGCTGACCCCAGCAATCGTCTGGATCTGCCTGCGGCGCCGCAAACGAAAAAATTGCTTCCAATCTATAATCCGTGCTCGGGCGATCTCCCAACACCTTCTTCTGATGCAGTTTCTCACGACCGGTATACTTCAAATGGCCAGGGTACCGCCCCCAGTTCTTGAGCGGCATTTGACCAAAAAAAGCCCAGTTGTTCCGCCCCTTTACATCAGTTTTCTGCGGCGGGACACTTTAATTTCAAGCTGAGTGATTTTCTTGCGCAATGTATTGCGATTAATTCCCAGTAAATCCGCGCATTTCGCCTGATTTCCACCGGTTGCTTCAAGCGCAATCGTGATCAGCGGGCCTTCGACCTCCTTGAGGATACGCGCGTGCAGCCCCGGTGCCGGCAACATCTGACCGTGTAGATCAAAATAGCGTCGCAAATGACGGTCAACCGAGGCAGATAGCTTCTCACCGTCGCTGCCCGACAGAACCGGCGTTACGTCCGGTTGATTGCCCAACAAAATTTCCACTTCCGACCGGCTCACCTCATCGGTGCGATTGGTCAACGCCAGACGCCGCACCACGTTTTCCAGCTGGCGCACATTTCCCGGCCAGCTGTAGGCGCGCAATAATTCGTTTGCAGCTGGCGCAATTTCGCGGCGTCTGGTTTCTGTAGACGAGGATTGCTCAAGAAAATGCCTGATCAACAAGGTGATATCTTCCACTCGGTCCCGGAGAGTCGGCACCGTTATCATCGCCCCGCCCAGCCTGAAATACAGGTCTTGCCGAATTTTTCCAGAATCCATTGCCTTGGTCAGATCTATCTGGCTGGTCGCCATAAAACGTGGCACATACTCGTTTGGCGCATCAATCATACGCACGATCCGCGCCTGAACAGCCAGATCAATATCGGCGATCTCATCCAGCATCAACGTGCCACCCTTGACCCGCGCCAAAACTCGTGCCGGCCCTTCAAGGTCAACCAAATCTGCACCATTCACGGTGATAAAGGGCAGGTTTCGGCGATCTGAGAAATCATGAATCGTGCGTCCAATCAGCGTCTTTCCAGTGCCTGATTCCCCAATAAGTAAAACCGGCAGATCGGTATTCATCACCCGGGCCACCACCTGATATAGGGATTGCATGACTGGGCTCTGTCCAATCAAAGGCAAGTCATCAGAACTTTGCCTGTCGGTCTCTACCGAGACAGAACTGCGACGTTTTCGGTTCAATTCCAATGCCCGGGCGGTGCGCTTCATCAAGTCGGGCAAGTCAAAAGGTTTGGGTAAATAATCGTAAGCTTCGGCTTCGGCAGCTTGAATCGCAGTCATAATTGTATTTTGAGCAGAGACAACAATAACCGGTAGCCCAGGTCGGTCTTGGGCAATTTTAGGCAGCATTTCCAGACCGTTGCCATCCGGCATCACCACATCAGAGATAATAACATCGCCGCGCCCCTCAGCCACCCAACGCATCAAAGTTGTCAACGATGAGGTCGCGTGCACTTTGCATCCGGCTCGCGTCAGCGCCTGCGTTAAAACAGTTCGTATTGTCCGGTCATCATCCGCCACCAAAACTGTACCATCCATCGCACGCTTCCTTCTTGGTTATTTTGCCATCGGTAATGAGAGCCGAAAAACGGTATGGCCCGGCACCGAGTCGACCGAAACCCAGCCCTTGTGGTCAGACAAGATTTTACTCACCAGCGCCAACCCCAGGCCGGTGCCATTTTCACGCCCCGACACAAACGGGTCGAATACATCGCCCTTAATGTCCTGAGGCAGACCAGGTCCGTCGTCGATAATCTCTATCTGTAACGGCAAAGCATGCCCGGTCCCGTCTGAACGGCGCAAACTAAACGAATGTTCATAAAAGCTTTTGAGACGAATCGTCCCTCCCCCGGCCCCGGCCGCTTCAGAGGCATTTTTCAACAAATTTAACACCACTTGCAGCAGTTGATCCGGATCGCCCAGAACCTGCGGAAGTGATGGATCATAGTCTTCGATGATTTTCATCTCGGCGCCAAAACCCAAGAGTGCCGAACGACGAGCACGATCGAGAACATCGTGAATATTGACCGCCTGTTGATTGGGCGGGCTGAGATTGCCAAACTCTTCAACCTGTTCAAGTAATTTGACAACGCGGCGGGATTCTTCGACGATTAAATCCGTTAACTCTAGATCTTCCGCATTCAGGTTCATCGATAAAAGCTGTGCGGCGCCCGTGATACCTGCCAGAGGATTTTTTATCTCATGGGCCAACATTTCAGCCATTCCGATAGCCGACATGGCCGCAGATTTTACTGAAACGCTCTGGGTCATCCGGTGGGCCAGCTCACGCGGATAAATCATTAAGATCATCACCCCCTCTCGCCCCGATACCGGTGCGAAAGACAGGTTGCATTGCAATGGTGGGCGATTGCCACAACCGACATCAACATCGTTGACAAACAGCGGTGACCCCTGCGCCCGCGCACGCCTGAGATTGACTTCTATCGGCGCATCCACCGCAAGTTTGTCCCAGACGGGCGTGCCTTTGACCGCGCGTGAAGATATATTCAAAAATCCCTCAGCAGCAGGGTTAAGATCTGTGATTAGGTCGTTGTCATCCAAAAGCACTGCCGGCATTGGCAGCGAAACCCACAGCGCAGCGTCATCCATCATGCGACGACCTCCAGATTGGTGGTAAAGGCACGCCGTAGCAGACCGGTGACCTGTGACGGCGAGGTCGAGGTCAAAATGGCGCGACGCACCCCGGCGGCGGTGCCAGCGGCCTGCATATACCAGCCCAGATGTTTACGGGCCACGCGCAGACCCAAGTCGACACCATAGAACCCCAGCATCGCCTCATAATGGCCGCAGACCACATCAAGCAGGGCCTCCCGGACCGGCGGCGTGGTGGGCGCCCTGCCCTCAAGGGCCGCAGCAACCTGCGACAGCAACCATGGACGCCCCTGTGCACCGCGACCTATCATCACGCCTGCCGATTGCGCTGACTGCATCGCCGTACGGGCAGTCTGGTCGTTGGTGATATCGCCATTAGCAATTACCGGAATATCAACGGCTTGCGACACATCTGCGATCGCCACCCAGTCCGCCTTGCCTTTGTAAAACTGACAGCGGGTGCGCCCGTGAATTGTGATCATGGCGATGCCTGCACCCTCTGCGCGCCGCGCCAGATCAGGTGCATTGCGGATCTGGTCGTCCCAACCAAGACGGGTTTTCAACGTGACCGGGACTGACACCGCAGCCACGACCGCGTCGATCAATGTCAACGCATGATCAAGATCTTTCAAAAGCGCCGAACCAGAATAGCCGTTCACGACTTTCTTGGCTGGACACCCCATATTAATATCAATTAGCTGCGCACCATTGTCTTGCGCCATTTTTGCCGCCTCTGACATCCAATAAGCCTCGCGGCCCGCCAACTGCACGGCCGTGTGGTCGCTGCCGAAACCAAGTTCGGCTTTTTCACGCACCCCTTGCTTGGCCTGTACCATCTCTTGGGATGCGATCATTTCGCTGACGACAAGACCGGCCCCAAAGCTGGAGACCAGATTGCGAAACGGCAAGTCAGTGATGCCCGCAAGCGGCGCCAGAAACACCACAGGAGATATCGGTTTTTTATTCAGGTAGACTACCACGGCGCCTCGCAGAAAATTTTCATCAGGATTAGGCCAATTTCACATAAGAGACAACAATTCTTCGCACAAAATAACCGCAACGCCCAGAGAGTGCCTAAAATTTAATCATCAGCTATTCCGATTTGCCAAGAACAGCAGACAGCCATACTTAAGGCAGAGAGCAGAGGAGCCATTTATGATTTCACATACCACCGCTTTTCAACGATCTTTCATCGTCAGGGCAAACCCTTGTCATTGAGCCGAAACATTGCCACCGTGTTTGGCGTTGGAACCCTTCGCCCTGCCCCCGGGACCTGGGGATCGTTGGTCGCCCTGCCAGCGTTCTACCTGATCCATGTCGCCGGCGGGTTTCCTTTGGTGGTTGTCGCAACATGTGCGATGTTCGCATTCGGTTGGTGGGCCACTGCCGAACAGACCCGCAACAGCCTTGACCATGATCCGTCTGAGATTGTCATTGATGAAGTGGTTGGGCAATGGTTGGCGCTTTGGACGATCTCAGCGAGTGCGTGGCGTTTGGAAATTGATGTGTTGCAACTCTGGCCCGGTTGGCTGGCGGGTTTTGCGCTGTTTCGGATGTTTGATATTTTCAAGCCCGGACCTGTTGGCTGGGCTGATCGTCGCGCAGACGCGCTTGGGGTCATGCTTGACGATGTGATTGCTGGGGTCTGCGCCGCACTATGCGTCGCCGCAATGGCCGCGGTGGCCCATGGAGTGTTGATGTGACCGACTTTACCAAGGAAATCCTTACGCTGGCGCTGAAAAAAAATCTCAAAATTGCAACTGCCGAAAGTTGCACCGGTGGATTGATTGCTGCGGCCCTCACCGATTTGGCGGGCAGTTCGGGGGCCTTTGACCGCGGCTTCGTCACCTATTCTAATGCCGCAAAAATCGAAATGCTGGGGGTAGACCCCGGCACGCTTGACCAGTTTGGTGCAGTCTCACCTGAAGTCGCATTAGAAATGGCCGAGGGCGCTTTGCGCAACTCTGATGCCGCTGTCGCGCTATCGGTCACAGGGATTGCCGGCCCGGGTGGTTCACAATTCAAACCTGAGGGGCGGGTCTGCTTTGGCATTATCACCAAGCAAACTGGCGGGCGCGTCGAAACGATTGAGTTTGGCGCGCTCGGCCGTGAGCAAGTGCGCCTTGCTGCCGTGGCCCACGGTTTAAGGACCCTTCGACAAATGCTGGTTTAAATGCGCGTATAATACAGGCAGATCACAGAAATAGGGCCTAAATTTTAATCATTTTAAAAATTGATCACAGAACAAGCATCACTTCAGGGTAATGCCTCTTTTTTTCGCACACGGTTTACGCTTTGGCCTCGGATACTTAACTTCATACCGGAGGACCAAAGATGAACGGAGCAGATACTGCATGGATTATTGTCGCAACAGCCCTTGTGTTGTTCATGACACTGCCGGGGCTTGCGCTGTTTTACGGCGGTCTGGTTCGGGCACGCAATGTGCTGAGCGTGTTCATGCAATGCTATGCCATTGCCTGTTTGATGAGCGTTCTTTGGTTTATGTTTGGGTATTCAATTGCCTTCGGGGGGGGCTCAAGCGGTCTTTGGGGCGGGTTTGATAAGGTTTTTCTGTCGGGGATTACCACCGACACGCTATCAGGCACGCTGCCGGAAATTTTGTTTTTTGCCTTTCAAATGACCTTTGCGATTATCACACCGGCGCTGATTGTCGGCGCCTATGTCGAGAGGATCGGGTTTGGCTTTGTGCTGCTGTTTTCCGGCCTTTGGATGCTGGTCTGCTACGCACCGGTGGTCCACTGGGTGTGGGGCGGCGGTATGCTGGCTGACGGCGGGCTGTTCGGTGACACTGGCGTTAAGGATTTTGCCGGCGGGATCGTGGTGCATGAAACCGCAGGACTGGCCGCTTTGGTCATCGCTGCCATGTTGGGGCCGCGATTGAACAAGAACACACCACCGCACAACCCAGGTTATGTGATGATTGGCGCAGCAATGCTGTGGGTGGGTTGGTTTGGATTTAACGGCGGCTCACAACTGGCCGCCGACGGCGGCGCGGCGATGGCGCTAACCGTGACGCATATCTCGGCCGCCACCGCTTCGCTGACATGGGCGCTGTGGGAAAAATTCAAATATGGCAAGGCCTCTTTGGTGGGCATGGTCACCGGGACGATTGCTGGATTAGCGTCGATCACCCCCGCCTCTGGGTTTGTCGATCCGGTGCAGGCTCTGATCATTGGGGCGATCGCCGGCGTTCTGTGTCAGGAGGCCTGTAATGTCATCCGAGGTAAGCTTAAAATTGATGACACGCTGGATGTCTTTGCGGTCCATGGTATTGGAGGAATTTTCGGCACCATTATGATCGCCGCGTTTGGCCTTGGCAACTGGACCGCACAACTGGGATCATTGGTGATTGTTGGGATATTCACCGTGGTTGTCACCGTGGTATTGGTCAAGCTGGTATCTCTGCTCACGCCGCTACGGGTGGACGCCGAGGACGAAACCAACGGATTGGATCTGACATCACACGGCGAGCGTGCCTATGACATCCAGTCATAATTAAACAAACCTCAACGTTTAAGACGGGTCTGTAAAGGCCCGTTTTTTCCGTTTTTTTATTCGAAGCCCTCCAAGGAGGGGCCATATCTCTCGGACTGCCAGATGCCCCTGTTCTGGGGGGCGCAGCTGATCAAGCAAAAGGCTTAGGATTTTCCATAAAGCATCTCGGCACGGCTTTCAAACGCACGCACAATCCGTTGCATTGCCTCGTTAAAAACCACTCCAATGATACTGCGTAAAATGGCGTTTTTGAATTCGAAATCCACAAAGAAACGCACGTCGCAACCGGATGGGGTATCGACAAATTCCCAGCTTGACTTCATGTGTTTAAAAGGTCCCTCAAGATATTGGGTGTCAATTTTCTTGGCCATATTCCACAGCTCGACCCGACTGGCAAAACTCTCTCGAAAAACCTTGAAACTAATAACCAGATCGGCCTCGACCGTCTCGCATTCTCCTTGGATTGAGCGCGACCGAATGCGGGCCGCCGAACACCAGGGCAAAAACTGCGGATAAGCAGAAATATCGGCGACAAGATCATACATTTGGTCTGCACTATAAGGCAGCTTGCGGGTCTCGGAATGAACGGGCATATGAGGGTCTGTTTCAGCTAAGATGAATACGCTATGTCTTATTCTGACACGCAGAAAGCAAGGGGAAAATATGTCAGAACGCCCATACAGTATTGATCAGATGATATCGGCCAAATCGATTGCGGCCAGAATCGAGGCTTTGTGCCATGAGATTCATGACGAGTTTAACGGCACAAACAAATTGATCGTGGTGGGTTTGCTGCGCGGCTCTTTCGTTTTTATTGCTGATCTCGTGCGAGAATTAGACCTGCCGGTCGAAGTTGATTTTATCGAGGTTTCATCCTACGGGGACGGGATGGAGAGTAGCCGTGAAGTGCGTATTCTCAAGGATCTTCGTGGCAAAATTGAAGGCCGGGATGTTCTGGTTGTCGAAGATATTGTCGATACTGGCCACACTTTGCACCACGTTAGCCAATTGCTTTTGACGCGGAAGCCCAAGCGTTTGAAGACGATTGCACTTCTTGACAAACCAAGTCGACGCGAAGCTGATTTTCGCGCCAATTGGATTGGATTTGAAATCCCCGATGCTTTCGTCGTGGGCTATGGGATTGATTTTGCGCAGCGCAACCGCAATCTTCCCTACATCGGCAAAGTCAGGTTTACCGATCAATAAACCTGCCATTTGCAAGTTTCGAGGTTTCGCCCAAAGATGATATCCACCTCAAGGTCAAAGAAAGGCTGCATCTGCCCCCTATGATCTTACGAGGCAAATAACACTTATCACGGATGAAATCCTAGGGATGCAGCGCGACACTAACGCTTTGCCAGTTTTTTCAAACGCGCGCTGCGCAGTTGCGCAAAATCGTCGCCCGCGTGATAGGACGACCGCGTCAAAGGCGTGGCAGACACCATCAAGAACCCTTTGCCATAAGCCGCTTTTTCATAGCCAGAAAATTCGTCTGGAGTGACAAAGCGATCAACCCGATGGTGCTTGGGCGTCGGTTGCAAGTATTGGCCGATCGTTAAAAAATCAATATCAGCGGCGCGCATGTCATCCATCACTTGAAGTACTGATTGCCGGTCCTCGCCCAAGCCAACCATAATCCCTGATTTGGTAAACATCGCCGGATCCAGTTCTTTGACCCGTTGGAGCAGCCGCAAGGAATGGAAATACCGCGCTCCGGGACGCACTTCAGGATACAGACCCGGCACCGTTTCCAGGTTGTGATTGAACACATCAGGTTTGGCAGCGACCACCGTTTCAAGCGCGTCGGGGGCACAGCGAATAAAATCAGGCGTTAAAATTTCAATCGTCGTGTCGGGCGATTGGCGCCGCACCGCACGGATCGTCTGAGCGAAATGTTCGGCACCCCCATCTTCGACATCGTCACGATCCACCGAGGTGATGACCACATGATTGAGGCCAAGCTTTTTGACCGCTGCAGCCACCCTGCCCGGTTCAAAAGCATCGAGGCTCTCCGGTGGTTTACCGGTCGCAATATTGCAAAACGTGCAAGCCCGGGTACAGACCTCGCCCATAATCATCATTGTCGCGTGGCCCTGCGACCAGCATTCGCCTACGTTGGGGCATCCCGCCTCTTCGCAGACTGTCACCAGACGATTTTCGCGCATGATATCCCGGGTTTTCTTATAGCCTTCGCTGGTGGGCGCTTTGACGCGAATCCAGCTGGGCTTTTTGGGCTGGGCATTATCGGGACGATTGGCTTTTTCCGGGTGTCTTATCTGAGGTATTAAATTGTCGCGCACGATCTATTTCCCGAGCAATGGCTGTAGTAAGCATATATAGGAAACAATGAGGCCCGTCAAAGTTTTGCCCATCATAGCCGCTATGATTTTTGCGCCGCCGCATCCAACGCCGCGACCGAGGCAGTTTACCACACGTCACTTGCGTTTCCTAACTTTACAGACAGCGACCGATTTTGGTATGCTTCGGCGTCGGACCGACCCAATTTAGGTGGGTACAGCGTTTGATCAGCCAGTTAAAAAATCAGCTATTATTCGGAGAAGAACATGGACGGAAATGATGTCGGGACTGCAGGCAAATGTCCTGTGATGCACACAAGTGTTGGTGGCAGATCAAACCGGGATTGGTGGCCCAACCAACTCAATCTCAAAATGCTGCATCAAAACTCAGCGCTGAGCGACCCATTGGACGCCTCGTTCAACTATGCTGAGGAATTCAAAAAATTGGACCTCGAAGCTCTGAAAAAAGACCTCCGCGCGCTTATGACCGATTCTCAGGACTGGTGGCCGGCAGACTATGGTCATTATGGCGGGTTTTTCGTCCGAATGACTTGGCACAGCGCCGGCACTTACCGCACGGCAGATGGCCGTGGCGGCGCATCTTCTGGCACACAGAGGTTTGCGCCTTTGAACAGCTGGCCTGACAATGTAAATCTGGACAAGGCCCGTAGGTTGCTTTGGCCGATCAAACAAAAATATGGTCAGAAAATTTCATGGGCCGACCTGTTGATTTTAAGCGGCAATTGCGCCCTCGAATCGATGGGGTTCAAAACCTTTGGTTTCGCCGGAGGACGCGTGGATGTTTGGGAACCGGAAGAAGACATCTACTGGGGCGCGGAAGACGTATGGCTGGACGACAAACGCTACAGCGGCGAGCGCGAGCTTGCCAACCCTCTCGCAGCTGTGCAGATGGGCCTGATCTATGTGAATCCCGAGGGACCAAATGGCCGGCCCGATCCTCTTGCCTCGGCCTATGATATCCGGGATACCTTTGCGCGTATGGCGATGAACGACGAAGAAACCGTTGCGCTGGTGGCTGGTGGTCACACGTTTGGCAAAGCCCACGGTGCCGGCGACGCCGCACAGGTTGGGCCAGAGCCTGAAGGTGCGGGCCTGCAGGAACAGGGCCTTGGCTGGGCCAACAGTTTTGGCAGCGGAAAGGGTGTACATACCATTTCAAGCGGCATTGAAGGCGCTTGGACGCCAAACCCGACACAGTGGGACAACGGCTACTTCGACACGCTGCTTGGCTATGAATGGGAATTGACCAAAAGCCCGGCCGGTGCCCAGCAGTGGGTGCCCAAGGATGGCGTGGCCGACGGCACTGTGCCCGATGCACATGATCCAACAATCCGCCAGGCACCGATGATGACCACAGCGGATATGGCTTTGAAAATGGATCCAATCTATGCGCCTATCTCGAAAAGGTTCCACGAAAACCCTGATGAGTTTGCTGATGCTTTCGCCCGCGCCTGGTACAAGCTGACACACCGCGATATGGGCCCTCGAGCACGGTATCTAGGTGCTGATGTTCCTGCCGAGGAACTGCTCTGGCAAGACCCGATTCCCGAGGCGACGCACGCGCAAATCGACGCCGGTGACATCGCCGACCTCAAAGCAAAGATCACTGCCTCTGGGCTGTCGATCGCGCAGCTGGTGTCTACCGCTTGGGCCTCGGCCTCAACCTATCGCGGCAGCGACAAACGTGGCGGTGCAAACGGTGCTCGGTTGCGGTTGGCCCCGCAAAAAGACTGGGAGGTCAACCAACCGGCGCAACTGGCAACCGTGATCGAGACGCTTGAAGGGATTCAAAGCGCGTTCAATGCGGCGCAAGCCGGCGATAAAATGATCTCTGTCGCCGATTTGATTGTTCTAGGAGGCAATGTCGCCATCGAACAAGCCGCACAGAAAGCCGGGCATACAGTAGAAGTACCCTTTTCAGCAGGCCGTGGTGACGCCACCCAAGAGCAAACCGATGTCGATTCGTTTGCCGTGCTTGAACCGGCTTCCGATGGTTTCCGTAACTATCTCAAAACCCAATATACGCTCTCAGCGGAAGAGTTGCTGATTGACCACGCACAATTGCTGACGTTAACCGCGCCAGAAATGACCGTGCTTGTAGGCGGCATGCGGGTCTTGAACGCCAACCACGGCGGCACACAGCATGGCGTCTTTACAAAGCGCCCCGAGACGCTGACTACGGATTACTTTGTCAATCTACTCGACATGTCGACTGAATGGACACCCTCTTCTGAAGCCGAAGAGCTGTTTGAGGGGCGCGATCGTGTCAGCGGTGACCTCAAGTGGACAGGCACCCGCGTGGATCTCGTATTTGGTTCGAACTCACAGCTGCGAGCCTTGGCAGAGGTCTATGCCTGCGACGGGGCTGAAGGCAGCTTTGTGCAAGACTTTGTCGCCGCTTGGGCCAAAGTAATGAATGCGGACCGGTTCGACCTTACCTAAGCGCGGACCCAATCCAAGATCGCGGCCGCCCGTGCCGGAGAACTGAAAACAACATGAAATAAGCGGCGTTTTAAGTATGATAAAGCGCCGCTTATTTGTGAAATATATTAAAGAAATCCATCCAGACTGACGTTTCCACGCCCTTTATTGCGCTCTGTCAAGTTGATGATATTACCCGATCAGAGGTCCGTATTTGCCACATTCTTTCTGATAATGGAGGCTTAACCGCTGAAGTGCGATGCGCAACACGATCTTGCCCGAGCGTGCCGACCACCCCATCCGACGCTCAGCCGATTCCAACCCCTCCAAATGACAACAGCACCGCAACACCACATCGCCCAAGCCCGCCCCCAAAGAGGAGAGAGCCTTTTCAACCCGCTGGCGCGCGGCCGCAGGACCCGTACCCGCAATATTGTCAGACGGCGTGAACCCCGTGACCCCTGCGGTTAGAAACTGGCTCCAGTTTTGGCTAACTCTGGTATCCATCTGCGCGAGCTCGAAATCCTCTCGCATACGTTCACCCGCCGTCACCAACTCGTCACTGAGAAAAGGTTTGCCATCGCGATCACGGCGCCTTGCCAATCCCAGCAAAGGCGACTCGCTGGCGGCATAACGCACCCGCTTGGGCGTATCTTCCAACACCTTTGAGCTGGTTTTACATCCTGCTTGCGCACCCGCAAAATGCGTTTGTGCCTCGGCAAAGCCATGATAACTTTGGGTTGCGTCTTTTTGTTTCAATAAGTCTTGCAAGGCATTCCGACCGGCAGTTGTAATACGATAGCGCGAAATACGCCCCTGCTCACTGCAGGTGATCCAGGCCTTCAACGCAAAGGCCTGTGCAAGTGCGGTATCGAGCACAGCAGTTTTTGAGCTGCTCCCATCTGGCATGTCGCGCACGACAATGGCTTTCTCCATACCGTCGGCCACAGCCAAGATGGCACCAGCCTCGCAAAGCCGCGGCAAGACCCGAATTGCGTGCTCAAATAACGTTCTGTCATCTTGGGTTTTAGGTGGGCGTGCAGTGAGGGTCGACATGGTTTTAGGCTCCTTTTTGAAACTGATGGCAGATCGCTGAAAATACTTTTTGCCAAGTTTGCTTAGCGCAGCGTCCACCAAAGGATCATCCCGCCGGTGTTCAAGTCGGCGAATTTGCCGCAATACAGTCGAGGCATGACATCCCTTTTGCCGAGCTAAATATCTGATCGCCAGACCGGTTTCAGTATGTAGAAGATAATTTTGAACATCTACTGGCACCCAATTCGGCAGCGCCTTAGAAACGGCTTTCTGCACATGAATTGGCATATTGTTTTCCCATAGCTTCCTGGCATTTTAATCAAATTTGACAATATATTTTCTACGAATACTCACAGTAACAAGAGTGGTTTCTGAGAATTGTTAATACTTAATGTTATTGAACTTCCTGTGTCATTTTGATGATTATTTAGATAAGCTGTTGTAAATGTTGCGTTCGCTGTTGCGGCCAGATACGCAACAGTTTGCAACGACAGTCCATACTGAGGGATCTTCAAAAAGGAAAATTCCATGACGGACACTTTGCCGCTTTACGATCGCATGCGACTTGCTGGAGTACTGTTAAATACGGCGAAAATAGCTGTAAAAAATTATCGTAGTGAAAATAAATTGAGCCAGTTTCCACGCGAACCCAGACCTGAACCAGCGCAGGACACTGCAATTGACCCAAGGCTTGGGATTGCTTCTAACCTCAAGTTACACAGACACAACAATGCAGCCGATGACAGCATCTCCACCCATTTGGAATTTTTAATCGCCCTGACCGCAGAGGCGGAGTCATTCACCGCTGCGATTACACCATCGCATCAGGAACGGCTGCTTTCTTGCGAGCAACATAGTCAGAAAGCGCCTCGGATATCGCTGGATCAAGCGCGGGTTGTTGATAATTGGACAAGAGATACTCAACCCGAGCACTTGCCAAAGTCATAGTATCGCGCGCGCCCTCTTCGTGCCAGGTTTCGAAAGGCTTATAATCCAAAAGGTCGCTGCGCCAAAAGGCGTCTTTGAAATTACTCTGCGTGTGGGCGCAGCCAAGATAGTGACCGCTGGGGCCAACCTCGCGGATTGCGTCCATAGCCTGCGCATTCTCGTCGATCTCAATACCTTGTGCCATATGATGCAGGCTGCCCAGTTGGTCGGCATCCATCACAAATTTCTCAAATGACGCGACCAAGCCGCCCTCCAACCAGCCACAGGCATGCAACATAAAGTTAACGCCGCCAAGCAGCGCCGCATTATGGGTGTGGGCGGTTTCATAGGCGGCCTGCGCATCCGGCAGTTTCGACCCACAAAGGCTGCCGCCCGACCGAAACGGCAATCCCAAACGCCGGGCCAGTTGTCCGGCACCGTATAGTATTTTCGATGCCTCGGGTGTGCCAAAGGTTGGCGCCCCCGAGTTCATATCGATCGATGACACAAAGGCGCCGAAAATCACCGGAGCGCCGGGACGGATCAGTTGCGAATAGGCGATACCGGCCAAAACTTCGGCCAAAACTTGTGTCAATGTGCCCATGACAGAGACTGGCGCCATCGCACCACCGACGATAAACGGGGAAATGATACACGCCTGGTTGTTGCCAGCATAAACCTCGAGCGCGCCAGTCATCACATCATCAAAAGTCATCGGCGAATTGACGTTGATCAACGATGTCATCACCGCGTTGGATTGCACAAACTCTTTTCCAAACAGGATTTCGCACATCTCAACGCTATCTTTGGCCCTTGAGGGTTCCGTTACCGAGCCCATAAACGGCTTGTCCGACAAGGTCATATGGGCATGAAGCATATCGAGATGGCGCTTATTAACCGCAACATCGGTCGGCTCACACACCGTGCCACCAGAATGATGCAACCA
>OCVR010000092.1_pt1 | contig 67776 bp, 69 predicted proteins | sample 1539091 | NCBI WGS metagenome assembly OCVR01 (sample SAMEA3355530, study PRJEB22509) | marine metagenome | biome: marine; feature: coastal ocean; material: water | place: USA | collected 2010-08-07 | depth 16 m | reverse complement strand
CCCAGGCGGTCCATGACCAGCTCCAGGCGTTCTGCCATGGCCATCAACACCGCGGCAGATCGATCGTGGCGTCGAATGCTCCTCATCACATCAGCTCGGCCCGCAAGGGCCCATTGATCCTTGACGCAAAGGGCTAATGGTTCAGCTATGGCCTCAATGCTGGCTGCATAACTCCCTTGAAAGGCCTTTTTCAATGCCTTTTCTGGCGACTCAATGAAGCCATCAATGGTCGACGTAGGGCGCCACTTTGCGTAGTCCCTTGAGCGGAGTTTGTCTTGATTGCTGTGCCAGGTACTGATTCGACTGACCCCTTCTTCCGGCAAGGACTCGAGGAGTGCTTGGTAGCGATCAACCAGCTGCAAAGCCTCTTTTTGCAGGGACTTTTCCAGTTGACGCATGGCTTGTTGGCTGGCTAAATGATCCTTGCTACTGAACGCCTGCATGGCCTCAATGGCCTTGCCTGCAGCCTCCTTCGGAAGCTCCTTTGCCATGTTCATCAAGGCGTCATGGATGTCAGGAGCCTTTTCATCCTCAATGTTTTGCGCAACAAATTGGCTGAGCATTGTAGTGAGGGTCGCGTCTTCACCAAGGTCTTGGTAAAGGGCTGCAAGGGACATTTCCAGCAAGGTGTCCTGCTCAATCTCTACATCAAACTGTCCGGGAAGACCCAATTCAATAGCAAATGTTCTGACGAGCCTGTGTGTGAATTGATCTAACGTGCCAATCGCAATGGAACCATAGTCATGCAACATGGCATGCAGGACCTTTTTCGCTCGATGGTGCATTTCCTCTTGATTAATGCCCAATTTTTTCTGCACTGCATTGGCTAAATCCTCTGCTTCTCCCCATTGAAATTGGCCATCCCTCATGGTTGCTTCTGATGCCGCCACCAATGTTTTCAGGATGCGTTCGCGCATCTCCTTGGCAGCCTTATTCATGAAAGTCAAGGCCATGATGTGTCGGAAGGCTCCAGGCCGATTGGGGTCCTTCAAGGCCGCTGTCAAGTAGGACACAGCAAGCAAGAAAGTCTTGCCTGAACCGGCGCTTGCGCTATAAACTTGAAAGGCTGCTTTCATCATAGAAATTTACAATGCTTCATCGTCAGCACAAGGCAAAGATTCAGCTAAATTTGTACCACTAGACCATTTAATCCCTCACGCATGTTCACATTACCCAACCTCCCCTACGCCTACAACAGCCTTGAGCCGCATATCGATGCGCGCACCATGGAAATCCACCACTCAAAGCACCACAATGGCTATGTCAACAACCTGAACAATGCCGTTGCAGGCACGGAAATGGAAGGCAAGTCCTTGGAGGACTTGTTGACCAATCACATGGATGTCCCCGCCGTGAGAAACAATGCAGGTGGTCACTTCAATCACAGCCTTTTCTGGACCGTAATGGGCGCCAATGCTGGCGGCCTACCGGAAGGTGAGCTGGCTGATGCCATCCAAAGTGCCTTTGGTGACTTTGATGCATTCAAGAATGCTTTTGCTAAAGCCGCAGGTACACGATTTGGATCTGGATGGGCATGGCTTTGTGTAGCAAAAGGTGGCGCCTTGTCCGTTTGCAGCACTGCCAACCAAGACAACCCCACAATGCCGGGCGTAGGCTGCGGCAATCAACCCATCATGGGATTGGATGTCTGGGAGCATGCATACTACCTCAAGTACCAGAATCGACGCCCCGATTACATCAACGCCTTCTTTGACGTGATCGATTGGGCCGTTGTCAGCAAGAACTACGCAGACAATAAGTAACACTTGCCGCTTAGGCGCAAGACCATCAACCCGGCCTTTGGTCGGGTTTTTTTATGCCTTGTCGGGCATGGTCAAAACCATGCCATCCTTGTCTAGGCGACCATAGCTGTCGTGGCAAAGCCAGTCCCCAAGGTTGACAAAATGCCAGCCTTCTGATTGAGACTCCATGGGCTTGTGGCGGTGGCCATAAACGTAGACATCTGCCTGAGTGGCTCCATGAATGGCCGCACTGTGGACAAACAAAGGCTCCTGGTTCACTGGCATGAATCGGTTGTCTAAATGCCCACTTCGCTTGCGGCTGGATCGGGACCAACGACTCGCAAAAGGAATGCCAATATCTGGATGGATCCAACGAAACAACCAACGAAGCAATGGGTTGGTGAAGGCCCGCTTCAGGGCTTTGTAGGTTCGGTCACCAGGGCCCAACCCGTCGCCATGAGCAATATAAATCCGTTGCTGATTCCATTGGTGGACTACTGGCCCGTGATGTATCACTGCCCCCAACTCCTTGGCCAGGTAGTCAGCCATCCACAAGTCATGGTTGCCCGTGAAGACGTGCAGCTGCACACCTTGATCCGACAGCGCTGCCAATTGACCTAACAAACGCACATACCCCTTAGGGACCGCATGACGGTACTCAAACCAAAAGTCAAAAACATCGCCAACCAAATACAAGGCCGTGGCATCCGCAGCGATGCTCTCCAGCCAGGCACAAAATCGCTGCTCCCTCTGCTTGCTCGTGGGCGCGTCTGGCGCCCCAAGGTGCAGGTCGCTGGCAAAATAGATGGCCTTGCCCTCGGGCAGCACAAAGGACTTTGAGATTGGCATGCCCCAAAGATAGGCCATCACCACAGGCATTTGCAGGGGCAGTTAGGATAGGCTAACTTTGCGTCATATCATAGCTGCCACTACCATGTTTGAGAATCTCGCCAACATCAACCCCATTCTTCTTGCCTTGTATGCTACCACCTTCACGTGGCTAGTGACTGCAAGCGGAGCTGCATTGGTCTTTTTGTTCAAAGAGATGTCCAGGAAGGTTCTGGATGGCATGTTGGGGTTCACCGGTGGGGTGATGATGGCCGCCAGCTATTGGAGCTTGCTTGCCCCTGCCATTGAGATGTCTGAGGCTCAAGGGAAAATTCCTTGGCTTGCCCCAGGAATTGGATTTCTGGCTGGTGCCCTGTTCCTCTACGGATTGGATAAGTTGATTCCCCACCTTCACATCAACTTCAACCGAAATGAAGCAGAGGGCATCAAAACAGATTGGAAATCCACCACGCTGCTGGTGCTTGCCATCACCTTGCACAACATCCCTGAAGGGCTAGCCGTTGGCGTGGCCTTTGGTGCAGCTGCAGCAGGCGTTGATGGCGCAAGCATTGGCGCAGCTGTCGCCTTAGCTATTGGTATTGGGCTTCAAAACTTCCCCGAAGGCATGGCTGTTAGCTTTCCTCTTCGAAGACAGGGTGTTTCCAAAAGAAAAAGTTTCTTTTACGGACAGCTGTCCGCCATTGTGGAACCCGTTGCAGGTGTCATCGGTGCTGCCACAGTAATGATCATGCAGCCGTTTTTGCCTTATGCCTTGGCTTTTGCTGCTGGCGCCATGATCTATGTGGTCATCGAGGAGGTTGTGCCTGAAACCCAGAGGGCCAATAACACGGATGTCGCCACCTTGGGATTCATCGGTGGCTTTGTCATCATGATGACTTTGGATGTTGCCCTAGGCTGATCAGCTGCCAAACAGGCGCATCACATCATTGCCGTTAACCAGCAACAGCAGCCCCATCAATATGAAGAAGCCAACCATTTGAGCGCCCTCCATGACCTTGGTGCTTGCCGGCTTGCCAGCCACCATTTCATAGATGACAAACATGGCATGCCCGCCGTCCAATGCCGGAATGGGAAGGATGTTCAAGAAGGCAAGGGCCAGGCTAAAGAAGGCGGTGAAGCCCCAAAATGCTTGCCAATCCCATGTGCTAGGGTATTGTTGGAAGATCGTGATAAACCCGCCGGCTTTCTTGTGAGCCCCGGTTTCTGGTGTCGCCATGAGTTTCACTTGGCGAGCATAGGAACTCAATGTAGATGTGGTCTTATTCCATCCAGCGCCAATCGCGGCCATGCCTGAATAGGTCTTGGTAGTGATAGGAAAAATGGCCTTCGGGTCATCCTCCCTGAACACGCCTATCTGGCCAGAGTCACTCACGGGTACCATGACCTCAAGCATGTCATCACCTCGCATAAAGGCGAGCTCAATGGACTCACCATGGTGGGATGGGATAACTGCAAAATACTCGTCCACATAGAGCATGCTTTGGCCATTGAGCGCAATCAGTCGATCACCGACCTTCAGCCCCGCCTCATCAGCAAAGCTAGCCTCAGTGAAGCCTTTGACAATGTATGGCATGCGTGGAGCCATGATGGGGCTCTCTGCTTCCAAGGCTTCTGCAATGAAGGCGTTGGTGATCGGTAGGGTGATCAGTTGACCGGATCGGTCAACCACCACGTCGCCGCCTTCGCCAAGTAGAATTTCAATTCCAATGTCTCTGAACCGGCGAGGGCGTTCGCCATTGACAAGCATCACCACATCACCATTGGCTAAGCCAAAGGATTGGCCAAGTTCGTTGACCATGATGCCTCCCTTGAGGTCTTCTGTGGCAACATAGGTCTCACCATAGTAAGCCATCATGCCGGTATAAATGATGATGGAGGTGATGACGTTGACTGTCACGCCACCCAAGAGGATGATTAATCGCTGCCAAGCTGGTTTAGATCGAAACTCGTAAGGCTTGGGCTCCTGAAGCATTTGCTCATTGTCCATACTCTCATCTACCATGCCTGAGATCTTCACATAGCCACCCAGTGGCAACCAGCCAATACCCACTTCCGTACCGCGGATTTTGGTCTTGAACAATGAGAACCATGGATCAAAAAAAAGGTAGAATTTTTCAACCCGTGTTTTGAAGGCAACAGCGGGAATAAAATGGCCAAGCTCGTGCAGTACCACAAGCAATGAAAGGCCAAGAACGAATTGGAGGATCTGTATAATCATAAGGGCCAAAGATAGTCAGGCAAGCCAACTATAAGACAAAAAAAAAGCCCCCGACACAGGGCCGGGGGCTTTGCATGAATTCCTAAGAATTCAAGTCATTCAAATCGTTCAGAAATTGATCTTCATGCCTACGTTGAAACGACGTGGTAAACCCAAGAAGACCTCAGCGTCATCCGCATCATGATCCCCGTCATAGTCATTGTACCTTGAGTTGTCCACAGCGTCCTGAATGTATAGGGCGTCAGTGAGGTTCAACACGTGAACAAATGCGTCAACCGTTGTGCCGTTGAAATCAAATGGCAAGCGGTAGTTCAAGTTCAAATCCACCAAGGTGAATGAAGGAATCTGCCATGACTCAACACCTGCATCAGCAGCGTCATCACGATCAAACACGTTCCAGTCAGAGAAGAACTTATCGTAGTGGCGCATGGACAAGCGAGCGTTCATCCCCTTGATGCCAGTGTAGGTGATAGAGCCCATGATCTGGTTCTGCGGTGCGTCACCAACATGTAGACCACCAACGTAGTAGTTAACATCTGTCGATACAGCAGCACCTGAAGAATAGTCAGTGTATTCGCCATCCAAGTCATCCAATAGTACCCAGTCACCGAATGATGCACCGATATCAATGCGAAGATCATCCATTGGCTTGATGGATGCTTCAATCTCTACACCAGAGTGATTGGCATTCATGCCTTGGAGATAGATCGCACTCTCAGCACCTGAACTGTCCACAACAAAGAAGGACCTTGTACGATTCAACCACAAGGTGTTGTAGTAGTTTGCCGACAAGGCAAGGATGCCGTTCGGTGCGCTCCAGCCCATACCAACTTCAACAGACTTGAAAGTCTCGTTGTTGGCTAAAGTCTGCTCGTACTTGCGGCCAGAATTGTCATTGATGGCTTTGTCGTACGTTGGTGTTGCTTTAACCCAACCACCGTTGACAAATGCGCGAAGCTCATCGTTGATCTGGTAGCTCACACCGCCTTTGAACTGCACACCTGGAAGGTTGTTGTTCTCCTGCATAAACTCACCATTCTCTGAAGCCATATCACCAGCTCCTGCCGCGCGGAAATGATCCGTGTAGCTGTAGGAAGCTGCAGTCACACCTGTCATGAAGTTGACTGTCATGGGGCCACTTTCGTAGTTACCCTGAAGGTATCCACCCAACCAGCTAACCGTGTTCGTGTTGAAGTAGGCAACCTTGTCGCCCAGGCCTTTCTGTTGTGATGCGGCATCAGTATCAAAATCGTTGCCTGTGTAGTTAAAGTACTCACCACCCAATAGATCGCGAACCTCTCTCCAGTGACCAACTTTCGCGGTGCGAGCGTCAATACCATAGGTCAATTTCAATTCATCATTCACCTGATGGAACAGCTTGGAAATCACACCCCATGTAGACTGCTGGTTAACTGAATTACGCAAAATGCCTGTTGAAGCAGGGCTGCCATCAGACACGTCTTGGTTTTGAGCAATCTCATCGTTCCAATTGCGAAGGCCACCGCCATCGCCGTAATCAGTTTTCACAGAACCGTAGGTACCTGTGCCACCACCTTTACCACCGCTGTAGTAGAAGATATTGCTCCACGTCATGTCGTCATTGACCGTGTGATACCAGTTGAAGTTGATCTGAGGCTTGTGGAAAAAGTTCTCACGCTCATTCAAATGATCCGTCACCTTGCGGTCACCAATCGTTGTGTTGTACATGCTGAAGTGCTGCTGGCCATCGTAGCTAGCGTCAACCGGTGAATAGTTCTGGTTGAAGTCGCGACCAAACTCTTTGTAGTCGTCCTTCGCTGCGGGGTCATAGCCTTCCATGTTGTCAGCTAATGCGTGTGAGTAACGAGCAATGTTTTGCTTGTACAAGTTCTGTCCATGACGCTGAGGTGCGCCGATCACATAAGCCTCCAGCTTGTTCTTGTCGTCAACCTGGTAGGATGCACCCATGTAGTAAGCCCATGCATCTGTCCATGTGCCCTTTGCGAAACCATCACCGGTTTTACGAACCAACGTGGCGCTAATTGCCATTTTGTCATTGATACGACCTGAATTCAAGCTCATGGCAGTCTTCAAGAAGCCGTAGCTTCCAACCTCTTGACGAACGGATCCGCCTTTGTTGTATTGAGCAGGGTCAGAGATGATGTTGATGGTGCCACCAATAGATGGTACCGCCAAGTTGACACCAGACAATCCGCGCTGTACTTGAATGTTGCTTGTTGCATCACCTAAGCCATCCCAGTTAGACCAGTATACCCAACCATTCTCAATGTCGTTCACAGGAACACCATTAATCATGATAGCTACGTTGCGTTGGTTGAATCCACGAACGTTGATTCTGGCGTCGCCAGCACCACCGCCTTGGTTGGTTGCGTAAATAGAAGGTGACGTGTTAAGCACCTCGGGGATGTCACGTGATGCAAGTGTGTTAGTGATTTGCTTTTTGTCGATATTGGTCACCGTAAATGGCGCTTTTTCATCGTAGCGTGAGGAGACAATTTCTAGCTCTGTTAGCTCGATCACTTCTCCCTCAACTTGGGCATTCATGCTAAAGGCAAGAATGGCCGCACTGATTGTTAATACATGTTTCATCATAAGGGGTTTAGGTTAATTGGATGATTTAAACAAATATGGCAAATCCTGGCACAACCATCACGCCACAGCAGCAAATGTTATCAACCGTTTCAAATGTTATCAACCGTTTAGCAGGAAGCCTTTATCATAAAGGGATGCCGCCAATTTAGATCTGGTTTAAATCGTTGTTTTCTGTGGCTTTATGCACCTTAACTCATGAAATCCTCGATGTCCCTTCGGTCTTTTTTTGTAGGCCTACCTACAACGCGGTGAGAGCCAAACCCTTTGGCCGCCGCAAGCTGGTCCCTGCGGTCCAATTCAGACTGTGCAGTGGTCTCCACAAGCAAGTCTGGGACAAGCTTTGCCCCAACGCGGGAGACGGGAAGGGCCAACACCTTGAACTGTCGCTTGTACCCTAGGTAAGTGATCTGAAACTGGGCGCCAGGACTCATCACCCGTGAAGCCTTGATGCGGACTTCGTCCATGGTGACTTTGCCCTTTTTTAGTGCTTCAGCCGCCAGGCCTCGGGTTTTGAACAACCTCACTGACCAGAGATAGCGATCTGCACGCATGGCTTAGTTGACCTGAGCCAAATCCGTGAACAGTGCGCGACGCGCCCTGACCTCTTCATGGGTCACTTCAAAGATGCGCTCTGGGCCAAATGCTTCAACGGCAATGCTGCCCATGGTGGCTGCTTCCATCAAGGCGCGCTTCATGTTGTCAAAGGAGAAGTCATTGGTTTGAGCGAGGTGCCCTACAAACCCACCAGCAAAACAGTCCCCAGCTCCTGTGGGATCTACCACATCAGCAAGGGGTAGTGCTGGGGCAAAGAAGATTCTTCCTTCTGGGCCAAACAACAAAGCGCCGTGTTCGCCTTTTTTGATGATCAAGACAGACGGGCCCATGGCCTTGATGCCTTCTGCTGCTTTGACAAGGTTATGCTCTCCAGACAGCAGACGTGCTTCTTCATCATTGATGGTCAATACGTCAACCTCCCTCAAGATGGCCAATAAATCCTCAAGGGTGTTGTCAATCCACAAATTCATGGTGTCCAGCACGACAAGGCTTGGCTTATTCATGGCTTTCAGCGCCATCATTTGGATCGCCGGAACGAGGTTGCACAAAAGCACAATGTCACACGACTTTGCAGACTCAGGAACCTTCGGGACAAAGTTCTCCAGCACGTTCAGTTGCGTTTCTATGGTGTCACGGCTATTCATGTCCGTGTGGTATTTGCCTTTCCAAAAGAAGGTTTTCTGATCTGCAATCACCTCCAGGCCATCGACATTGATGCCTTTATCTGCCATTAACTGAATGTCTGAGGCAAGAAAGTCGCCACCCACAACGGACACCAATTGCACATCGTCAGTGTACAGAGCTGCGCTCAACGAGCCATACAAGGCAGAGCCACCAAGGATTTTCTCGCGAACGCCAAAGGGTGTCTCCAATCCGTCAAAGGCAACGGTTCCTACGATCAACAAGCTCATCTTCACGATTTTTTAAAATTCAGGGCAAAGATAGGGGGAAGCTTTGCCCCACCGGGTGAATCTTTGTAATATTGCACCCCTTAACAGGAACACATTCCTCCTTAGCTCAGTTGGTTAGAGCATCTGACTGTTAATCAGAGGGTCCTTGGTTCGAGTCCAAGAGGAGGAGCAACATATAATGATAAAACGGTTATACTTCTATAGTGTAACCGTTTTTTCTTTTAACGAGGAGTTGTACTTCGTATGTTTGAATCTTGTTAAGATTCGTATTCTTTATTGTTGTCTCGTCTACATTTCTCTTTAGAATTGTAGAACCGTCTATTCATCTTCTTCACCACCACCATGAAGAGAAGACGGTTTGTAATGATTTAGATACTCATTTTCATGAGACTGTAGAATCATGCACTTGGTCAGATGCAAGTTTATTGCTCTCAGATCGGGGACATCATTTTTTAGAGCTACCAAGATTAGTTTTTGAGGAAGACGTATTTGAAGTGTTCAAGAGCGACCATTTTAAGCGTTTAAATACTCATCGCTATTTGAGAGGTCCCCCTGTTATTATTTAGAAATCTTTTTACTAGTTCTTTCCCGGGAATTGAAGTTTTTTCATGAGGCTTCAATACCTGCAGTATTCCCTTTTTTTGAGAATGCGATGCGAAAGACAGAATTCAATTATTTAATAACTATTATTTCAATTTCAAAATTTTTAACGATGAAACATTTCATTTGGATGATGTTACTTCCAATACCCTTATTGGCTCAGGTAGACTCATCAAAAACCTATTTTATAGAGCTTGGTGAAGCCACTGTTGAAGGCATTTCACACAATCCTAATTTTTTTAGTGCTAACATTCTTGCTGTTCCAACAAAGACCCTTTCAGATCAAGGGCCTGCTGCACTTAATAGCCTGACACGTCAATCTCCGAGCCTTCAACTCATGAGTGTAGGAGATCATACTGTAAAACCCGTGATCCGTGGCCTCGGCGGTTATCGAACTGTAACTGCTTACCAAGGCTGGAGGTATGATAATTTACAAGGAGGCGTTGATCACGGTCTTGATTTTCCACTTCTTGGAATTGATCATGTGGAAATTCTTCCTGGTCCAAACAGTTTAGCTTTGGGAACAGATGCTATGGCAGGAGTTCTTTACTTCTCGGATTTAAGACCTTTAGAGACAGGTAGTTCAAATGCTCTAAAATTATCCGGTGGTGTAAATGGGTCTCCTTTGAGTGGTCAATATGATTACTCGGGCTCAGGCGAAGGAATTTATTATGCTGGAGGATATTTTGGTGCGAATCCAGAATATATTGATGGCAATGGGGATACTGTTCATGGATCTCATAGCCAAACTGCAGCAGTTAGGGTTCTTTCTAAATTCAAATCAGGTAAAACAAACCACAGACTAAAGACCTCTCTTGTATCAAGAACTCTTGGAATGCCCGAAGGGGGTCATGATGACGATGAGCCAGGTCATGAAGAAGAGCATGGGGATCAACAAGTAAGAAATGTGAATATTTCTTGGGAGTCAGATAGAAAGCTCGGAGATTGGGCTTTAAGAAACATCACTGGTTTTCAGTCGGCTTCTCGTGCAGAGTTTGATGAGCATCATGAGGATGAGCCAGGTCATGAGGAGGAAGGGCCACATATAGGATATAATCTTGTCAGTGCTAGCCAAACAACTTCATTACAAAAGGCATCCTCTGCGGGGTTATTAACACTTGGAGCCCAACAGCAATTTAGATCTTTGCAGAACAGAGCAGATGCTGAAGAGGCTCTTTATCCAAATAAAAATCAGTTTCAGTCAGCTTTGTTTGCACATATCAGTAAAACAAAGGGAGAGAATAAGGCATCTGCTGGGCTTAGAGGAGAGATTGGTGGCTTTTCAGGGGCCTCATTTCTCTTAAATTGGGTGCATTCTCTTACTGAAAATGTGGATATTCAATCTCGGATTTCATATGGGACAAGGGGTCCACAAATAGAGGAGCGATATGTTTTTGGAACGCATATAGGTGCGGGTCGATTTGAAGTTGGAGATGAGAATTTAACACCTGAAAAGCTACTTAGTGGCGAAATCAATACAGGCTACAATAGTGAGATATTTAATCTTCAAGTTGGTGCGTATTATCAATTCTACAATGACTTTATCCATACGAGTCCTAGCGACTCTAGTGGGGAATGGAGGTTTTATTACAATCAAAAGGATGCCTTACTATATGGAGTTGAAGGTAGATTGGGTTGGAACCCAACCGATCGTATCCATTTCCATAGTGTAGCTTCTCTTACAGTGGCTAACGACCTAGATGGTAATGCATTGCCTTTTATTGCGCCAGGTAGAGTATCGAGTCATTTGTTATTTGAGATTGTCCCTAAAAAACTCTAAAAAACTCCACGCAGAGATACATTATGATTTCTATGCAGAACAATCTAGGCTTTCTCCTACAGAGAAAAAGTTTCTTGATGGATCTACGCCTTCTTATGGTTTGTGGTCTGCAACGCTGACAGGTGAAATTTTCTCTAATTTTTCTTGGAATGTTGAAATCCTGAATGCTACAGATGTTGCGTATGCGCATCATCTTTCACTTGCTAGAGCGTTAGATTTCAATCAAGCCGGAAGGCAGATTAGAGCCGGATTGAGTTTAAAGTTCTAAAACTTATTTAACGAAAAAATTTATCTTATTAATTAAAGCCCTGTTTTTAACAGGGCTTTTTTTATGATCAATTACCTTTGCTAAGGTGTTAGATGATAAACTAATGTATGTAGTATGAGCGTTATTTATATCGACGGAAATTGCAACTTATGTAATGGAGTCATCAAACATATATACAAGCACCGTCCAGAAGGGTTTTTATTTGGAAGAATTAGTCCTTTGAATAACCCGGAATATGTAATCTATATTAAAAATGGCGATAGATACAATGCCGAATTAGCTCTAAGAATGATTGTTAAAGATATGGGTGGCTATTATAGCGTTTTATCATGGGCATTGAATATTGTACCCAAGAGACTTTTAAAATACATGTATTTCTTTGTCTCTAGAAATAGATACAAAGTCTTTGGAAGAAAGTCTCTTTGTGAGTTAACCTCTAAAATACCCGAAAGTTTTAAAGTTGAAGACTTTAAAAGCTTTTAAAGCTTTTATCAATATTTTACTATTTAATAGCGTTGTAGAATATGAAGAAACTTAGCGCCGCATAGAGAAGCGCTGGGAGCATCTTAACTGCTCTCTCTTTTAATTTAATCCTAACGAAAACTGCTGTTAGCATCATGCACGTCAACAAAAAAGAAGCGACTGAAAGCATCATGGGAACAAACATTCCAACTAGTAAGCCTAGTCCACCTAAAAGTTCGCAACAGGCCAGCAAAACTCGTTGGTTTTTATAACCCCACCTCTCGTATTCCGAAATCATCCTCTTAGAAAAGAAAGAATTTATTCCATAGGCAATAAAAGAAGTTGCTGAAAAAAGAAGAATAGCAAGGTTGATATCCATTGCTTAAATCAGACCGTAGTTATAGGCTGCGATGAATAAGGACAGTAGCAAAAGGAAAGCCGACGGCACGTATTTTTTCAGAGGATTCTTAACTTTTATGTGAAATGCTTGAGCGCAGATCATTAAAAAGGCCATTAATAAGGAGGCGGCTACTACCGGCACATTGTAGCAAACTCCTAAAGCTAAGATGGTTGCTAACGTTATTTTGGAAGCCCCGACCATGTTTCTGACCAAGTCCGAGAGGCCATATTGCTTAAACTCTGAAACAATGTTGTCGTATCGAAATACCCAAACAATAATGATTGATACGGAAACGATAAGCTGTGCTATAATTGATGCGCTCTCCATTGTATGTGTTTTGTTGTTTAAGTGTTTCTGGGAATGAACCGTTAGCGCTTCAACTGGAGCCAACTCAACAAAGGTCCGACTTAAATTGGTTAGTGATACTTTCATTCTAAGATCTTACTATTGAATTATTATCTTCGGCTACAAACCAATATCCAATGAATAAGCTATTTCTGTTATCCACCTTTTGCTCATTTTTTACTTTTGGGCTGAATGCCCAATCGGTTTACTCTGTTAAGTACGAGTCACAAGCGGACACAAAAGTCTTTGTTGTAGAATATGAGTCTCAAGCTGACCTTCTTGTATTCAAGGAAAAGTATGCTTCGCGCGCTAAAGGCAATGAGGGGCATTGGTTCTTTGTTGACTATGAATCTCAAGCAGACAAGACCCTGTACTTTGTAAAGTACGCTTCTCAAGCAGACCTCAAGATTTACTTCGTTGAATACGAATCAAGGGCTGGTTGGCGAAACAAAGGAAAGATTCACCTCTTATATTAGAGCTAAAGCTCTGGCAGGCTTTTTCATGATTTCATAAATTTCTTACAAGATCAGTCAAGAGCTACGCCACATCTTCCAGTGACCCTTTTGTAACTTGCCCTTTCTAACTTATCCAAGTACATGGGCCCATTGTCGCATTCTTCATTTTCGATTGAACAGGAGATCGAAAGAACATTGCGTTATTTCGAATTCTTCAAGCACCCGCTATACATTGAAGAGATCCGCAAATTTTTGAGAGTTGAAGCTTCTATCGCGGATTTAGAAAGTGCCTTGCAGCCCATGGCTGATTCTCAACAAGTGTTTTATTCAGAAGGGTTTTACGCGTTAAACCCTGATCATATTCAGGTTAGAAAAAATTGTCAAAACTTGAACCTGGGCAGACTAAAAATAGCGCGAAGAATGGGCTATTTCATTCAGTCGTTCCCTTATGTCCGTGGCGTATACCTTTCTGGCTCACTTTCAAATATGGGAATGCAGAACGCCTCGGATGATATAGACTTTTTCATAATCACAAAGGCGGGAAGAGTCTGGCTGGCAAAACTATTTTTAATTGGCTTTAAAAAGCTGTTTTTATTGAATTCCGAAAAGTACTTCTGTATCAATATGTTGATGGACGAGAGAAAACTAAAGCTGAAGAAAAAGAATCTTTATACGGCCGCAGAAGCCGCGTCTTTATTGCCGCTAACTCATCCGGAGATTATGGATCATTTCCTTCAAGAGAACAACTGGTTGTCTGCATTCTTGCCCAACTTTGTCTTTCCAAATAAACCACAACCTCCGGTAGCTTACAGCAAATGGACGGAGCAAATTCTAGAGTTTCTAGGCGCTGAAAAACTAGAACAATGGGCCAGAGGTAAGTTTCAGACACACATGACTGAAAACGCAAGTGGTGATTCAAGTTATTATGAAGCAGAGGCACATTCGTCTGCCTACTTTCCAGATAGTGTGGAACAAAAATTAATGGATCACTACAATGTTAAAAGCAAATAAAATGATTAGAAAACAAATTGTTGTCAGTGTCGTGGCTGCTGCGGTATTCTTCGCCATCGCCTTTGTGCGTCCAGCTCGCTATGAAGCAGAGACTATTTTCTTTGTCCCGCTCACGCTGCTTGAGAAGCAAATTGATCAAAATGGCATTGGTTTTGGTTCACCCATAGAGGTGGATGCGCATTTAGAATTAATGGGCAGTCAGAGTTTAAATTTGGCTTTGGTCAGCCGATACGGCTCAGACTTTTCCCTAGACATTAGCAAAACAAGAAACGGCGCGGTGCAGGTGCGTGCAGAAGCTGCTGATGCCAAGCTTGCTGCAGAGATTGCCAACGGAGCAGTGCGTGCTGCGGACTCTATCAAACAGCGCATGCTTCGACAGAATGTAGGTATGAGTTTTAACGTAATGCAAGGGAGATCCTCCTCGCTAAAAAAAGAGGAAAAGTTCTTACGCAAGGGGTTAGACTCTCTTCGTTTTGAAGCGCAGGCTGACTCTTTAGCCTTTGTCGCACTCATCTTTAGAAAGGAACGCCAATATGGAAGCGTGGTGGTTGAATTGACAAAAAGCGAACGCAAGCTGGAAAATTTGAAAGAGTACTTACACGCACCGGCTCCGGCATCTTATGTGATTTCTGTAGCAAGCGAAACTCCGAGACGAGCTGATATTCCTGCCTGGGCTATTGCCCTGTTGTCGGGACTAGTAGTCTTTGCCTTGCAGCGTGGGGTTTCCACAGAATTTCTGGCATCAGAAAAGGCCTAATCATTGCCCTTAAAAAACAAACATATCGCTCTGCTTCTGGCCATAACCACGGGGCTCGCTGTGGCACTGTACTTTGACTTTCATTGGGGGGCGATTTATGCCACAGTTGCCGCCCTGTCTCTTGCGTGGTGGGTATGGAAACGTCAACTGGAACATACAGGGTATTTACTTCTTGCACTGCTGCTTCCTCTTTCAGTAAAAGTTAAGCTCCCTTTTGGGGATTTACATCTACCCGCGGAGGGGCTGATCGTGGTGCTTTCCTTGGTGGTCCTTCTCAGGCTTCTAGCACCCCTAAACCTCTCCATCATAAAGAAAAATCCATGGCCACTGCTCTGGCTACTGAGTTTTACTCCAGGAATTTGGATGTCAGAAATCCCTCTGGTAAGTCTGAAATTTGCGATTATTAATGGACTATTTGTCTTCACGTTCTATTATGGATTCTTGCTATTGGGAAATCGGGGCAAGCCTTTCCCTATTGTGCCTTTTATGTGGGGGTTGGTTCCTGTTCTCATAGTGGGCCTGGTCCAGTTTATAAAGTTTGATTTCAACCCTCTAACCATTTCGGGAATCTATCAACCCTTTTTCTATAGCCACACGATACTTGGGGCAAGTCTTGCGATCATAGCGGGGTATGCGTGGGGCCAAACAAGAATTCAAAAAAACTGGATTTTAATTGCCGTTATAGCTACCGTTCTTACCGTCCTAAGCGGCTCTCGTGCTGCGTTATGGTCTTTAGCTTTCATGGCACTTCTTTGGGCATTAATGCACCTGCCTCAGTTTTGGCGTTGGCTTTTACCCGTGGCTTTAGTCGTGGTCTACCTTGGGGTGTTTGGCACTGACAAGATCCAGGAATCATTCACCTATAATTCATACCAAAGCCATGATCCCCAGGCCACTATAGTGGAGAAAAGCATGTCCGTAACCAACGTTCAAACAGATGCCAGCAATATTGAACGACTCAATAGGTGGGTAAGCGCCTTGCGCATGTTTGAAGAGCGCCCGTTGTTTGGTTTTGGCCCCGGCACCTATCAGTTCACCTATATTCCCTTCCAAGAGAAAAGTTTGGAAAACAGGTTAACGGTGCGGAACCCCGATTCTCCCCCACAGGGCTCAGGTGGCAGTGCGCATTCAGAAATCCTACTTCAACTCAGCGAGAATGGGATAGGGTCAGTACTGGTATTCTTAATCATTATCGGGCGCTGGGTTTACTATGGGTTTCTAAGAGGAAGCCTGGGCTCACCGCAAACAGCCTTATTCTTAGCCTTGAGCACTTACCTGTTTCATATGCAATTCAATAATTTCTTGAACCAGCCAGTATTTGCCTTCCTCTTTTGGGGATCAGCAGCCTACTTTGACATCCAATTAAGACGCAAAGACCATGAGCTATTACCGTGAAGTAGGGCATTATTACGATAAGGATGCCGTAGATTTTGAGCGTCGCTATAATTTGAATCCTGCACTGCAAAGGATTAGACAGAGTTTTCGCGAGCGCGTAAAATCTCATCCACAATCCACGGTGTTAGAGGTTGGGTTTGGTCCAGGATTTGACCTGGTCCATTTCGCAGAGCAGTTTCCAGATCAGCAGTATTACGGCATTGATGTTTCAGCGGAAATGGTACGCCTAACTCAAGAGAAAATTGACAGCTATAAGCTGAAAAACGGACAAATTGCCCAAGGGAGCGTAGAGCATTTAAATACGCTGTTCCCTGATGTGAAATTTGACATGATCTACGTTTTCTTTGGCGCCTTAAATACGGTAGATAATCTTGACCACGCCATGTCTTGTCTTCGTAAAGCGCTTAAGCCGGGCGGACGAATGGTGCTCACCTTTGTCAATAAATACTACCTGGCCGGCACACTCATTGAGCTGCTTAAAGGCAAGCCTCGGAATGCATTTGCTCGCTGGCGTAAGGTGTGGGGAGGCTATTCACCGACTAATTATTTGGCAAGCAAGTGCTACGCGCCGAGAAGTATTAGCAAAAAGGTGAAGCTGCCGTTGACATACAGCAGAGGGTATAGTATTGTTTATCCAGCGTGGTATTACCACAAGCTTCATAAGCTGCTGCCTAGCTCACTGCTCCACCTGCTCTGGCAAATAGATGATTCTGTTTCAACCACGAAACTGGGCACCTTTGGGGAGTACATGCTGTATGAATTCCAGTCGGAAGATCCCTAGCTTAACTAGCGCATCTCAAGTAATTTAACCGCCCTAGCTATCATCAGGCCCAGGTCATGGTCAACAGCGTTATACGAAGCTTTCCATTCTGTATGTAGCGTGGTTATAGGTGTATTCGAAGTCAGTGCCTCTGCTGCGGTCTTTCCGTGTTTTTTGACCAATTCTTTCTCCCTTATCTGCCTTACGTCTAGATCTAAAATTTTCGCAGTTTTCTTTGCAAATTCTAACTGAGAGATGGGCGCAAAACCAAAAAGGTTATAGCTTTCTCCTGGGGCGCCATGTGTAGCTACGTGGAGTAATTGACCCGCGCAGTCCTCTACTGAAATGATGGACATTTGTTGCCCTCCATTGCCGTAATAGGGCACAAATCCAAGCTCTAATGCCGGACGGTAAAAGAAATATTCAAACCAAGAATCCGGCCCCAAAATCCAAGCTGGTCTGGCAGTGCGGACATCTAAAGGTGCTTCAGATAGCTCCCTGGTAAATGGGCGCTCCGCATATTCATAGGCACGGGCATAGGCTATGGGGGATATAGATTGTTCTTCGTTGGCAATTTTAGCTGTATTGCCATACATCAATGTTCCGCTGCAATACACTACCGTTGGGGGCTTAGGCAGTTGCTCAAAAATGTCGCGAAGGTTGATATTGGCACGGTAGCCCTGTTTTGCAGCCGCTCTTCGGCCGCGATCTGTCTTCCCCGCGAGTCGCGCACAGTGGAAGACAACATCTGGAGGGTAATCAATGAATTTGTTCTTCTTGAGCTTGCCTAAGGAGGACATGAAGAAATTTGTGCGCTGCATAACCCAAGGAAGAATGGTGCGGTGTCCTAGAGCGGATATTCTACCGGGAAAGTCTCCTCGTTGACGCTTTTGAATTAGTAAACTCGTGAGCTGAGATCCCACATACCCTGTAGATCCCAAAATCCAAATTTCCTTTTGTTGCTTCAGCGGTTTCATTCTTGCAAAAATACACTGGGCTGCTTCAATAGGCTGGTGATCCGCCAATGATCCTTGGCCTATGAGAAGTGAGCACTATACACTGCAAGCTATGGCAGAGGTGGTTTGTTGGCTGCTATCTATTGGTTAGATTATGTTGTGAAACATTGTTTTTGACCTTCCAGGCAATAAATATGAGCAAGAATTGAATTGGCAATCTTGCCAAAGCAGCTTTATGGCTTCCTACGGCAGGTGTTTCAGAAAACACATCCCAAATATGAATTGGCAAAAACAAGAGCATTAAAATTAAAATTCCCCAAGCGCCTATGGTTGCCTGTTTTTTGAAAAGTAATGCAAGGCCAAGTATGATTTCAAGCAAACCAGAAATATATACAATGGCCATTGTAAACGGCAAAAATGAAGGCACAAAAGGAGTGTAAAAATCAGGATTTATAAAATGCTTTGCCCCACCAAAAATTAAAAATATTGCTAAACTTACTTTTAGTAGTGGCCTCGATAAAGCTCGTAGAATGTTTAATTTTTTCATCATTTTTGATTATTGGGAACAGGCATTTTCTAAAGATTAGTACATTTAGTGTTCCTCTATGCCATCGGAGTTTTCTATGAGAGCAAGTCTTCAAAAATACAGATTACCAATACTGTTCTTTACAATTAGCTTAATCTGTTATGGCTCTTTTCATATTATTGGCAGTGAGGTTGATAAGGATGGTTACTTGAAAGAGCCCTTTGCTTTAATTCCATTGGGTTATGTTTTCTTTTTTGCTTCTGTTGTCACTTCGGTTTTCTTAAAGGGAAAAACCAAACCATAGGTGCTACAATAAGCCTGATTTTCCTTCCCATTCAAGGTAAAATTGTTTTAGAAAGATCTCCATATAGTCATGTCTGTTGGAAGCCAGTCGCTTCCCTGTAGGCGTGTTCATTTTATCTTTTAGGAGCAGTAATTTTTCATAAAAGTGATTAATCGTTGGGGCATTGTTTTTTTTATACTCCTTTTTTGTCATGTATAGATTAGGTGAAATATTTGGGTCGTATAAAGCCCTGTTTTTAAATCCGCCATAATTAAAACACCGGGCAATGCCAATAGCGCCAATAGCATCTAATCTGTCTGCGTCTTGCACAACCTCTAGCTCCTTAGAGGAGAATGCTTTACCGTCTTCTTCCAGAGAATTCTTATAAGACATGTGCAGTATTATTTTTATAATATGATCAATCGTCTCTTTATCAACTTTTTGATTTTTTAGAAATTTGGTTGCTTTTTGGGGTCCGAGAGTTTCATCACCATCATGAAATTTCGGATCGGCAATGTCATGCAAAAGCGCCGCCAAGGAAACAACAAAAGCATTAACGTCTTCGTCTTTAGCTATTAAAATCGAATTCCTGAAAACCCGCTCTACATGAAACCAATCGTGACCACCTTCAGCGTTTTTGAGCTCTGACTTTACAAATGCTATCGTCTGATTAATCGTGATTGTTTGGTCCATTTCTCGTGTTTTGTGTTTTTGATGTGTGGCTGGCTACATAGCATTCCGGAAGATAAAAACAAAACTCAAAATACTTGTTGTGACAACCTGTTTAGTCCCATTAAAGGTATTGCTATTAGGCATGTGTAGCGTCATCACAACACACAAACGACATGAAGCTCTGGTTGATTTACAAGCAATAAATAGGCCAATTATACACCTACTTATTGCTTTGGTGTTGCCCTTGATTGCTTCTTGTCAAGGGAAAGGTATTGGGGTGTTGAAAGCATTTATTTTTTTGGGACTCTTTCCGTAAAATTAATATTGCCGTCACATTGAACCCGTGAACTCTGGTGAACTTTGCGCTAGTTAACCTAAACACAGACTATGGACAATCTATACATCATCATCCTTGCAGCCCTTTTGGGTCTTGCCATCATTGATCTGATAGTCGGCGTCAGCAACGACGCTGTCAACTTCTTGAACTCAGCTATCGGATCCAAGGCCATCTCGTTCCGAAACATCCTCATCATTGCCAGCTTAGGCATTTTTGTGGGGGCCATCTTCTCAAGTGGCATGATGGAGGTTGCGCGCAAAGGCATCTTTATGCCTGGGGAATTTTACTTCTCAGAAATCATGATCATATTCATTTCAGTCATGATCGCCGATGTCCTCCTGTTGGATTTTTACAACAGCTTAGGCCTGCCAACGTCCACCACGGTGTCTATTGTGTTTGAGTTGCTTGGTGCCGCTGTTGTCATGGCCTTAATCAAGATTGGCATGGATGATGCGCAAAGCGTGGCTGACCTTGGAACGTACATCAACAAAGACAAAGCCGTGATGATCATCACCGGCATCCTGCTGTCCGTGTTCATCGCCTTCACCATTGGTGCAGCCGTGCAGTGGCTGACTCGCCTGGTATTCACTTTTCAGTATGAGAAAAAAGTCCAGAGCGTGGGCTTTCTGTTCGCTGCCGTCTGCCTGACTGCCATCAGCTACTTTATCTTTTTCAAAGGCCTCAAGGGCACGCCCTATTACGGTGACATCAAGGATGTTTTAGCTGCGTACAACATCGCCATCATTGCAGGCCTCTTTGTCCTGTGGTCAGGGGCCGCCTATGTGATCAACAATGTCTTCAAAAAGAATGTCTTGGTGCTGGTCATTGGCATTGGCACGTTTGCCTTGGCGCTGGCCTTTGCTGGCAATGACTTGGTGAACTTTATTGGCGTGCCAATGGCGGCTTACCATTCCTATGAAGCCTGGTCTGCCTCTGGCGTTGCCGCTTCAGAGTTCTCCATGGGAGTGCTGTCAGAAAAAGTGCCCTCTGAGCCCATCCTGCTATTCCTCGCTGGCGGCATCATGGTCTTGACCTTGTGGTTTTCTAAAAAAGCGCAAACGGTTGTTGAAACAGGCATTGATCTGTCTCGACAAGATGAGGGCAACGATCGCTTCAGCGCCAACTTCCTCTCACGGGGCATTGTTAAAGGAAGCTCGCGCGCAGTCTCCCTGCTGAGTGCCTTCGTGCCTCAGCGCACCCTGGACCACGTAGCTGATAGTTTCAGTCGACCCATTCAAAACATCTCTGCGGACAAGGCAAAAGAACTGCCTGCCTTTGACAACATTCGTGCATCCATCAATCTGGCCGTAGCCGGTGTTTTGATTTCTATCGCCACCTCTATGAAGCTGCCACTTTCCACCACCTATGTGACTTTCATGGTGGCAATGGGCACCTCGTTTGCTGATCGGGCGTGGGGTCGCGAAAGTGCCGTTTACAGGGTTGCTGGCGTACTCACTGTGATTGGAGGCTGGTTCCTGACAGCTATTTCAGCCTTTGCCGTTGCAGGTGGATTGACCTATGTCATCTTCCTTGGTCAAGAAGCAGCCATTGCAGTGCTTTTGATTGTGGCAGTTGGCTTGCTGCTTCGCAGCTACCGTTCACACAAGCGAAAAGTAGCCAATATCGGTGTCGTTGCAGGCTTGCGAAAATTTGAAAGCAAGACTGTGCAGGGCATCATTGATGAAAGCGCTGACAATATCTCCAACGCCATGGGCCGGGTAGCAAAGAGTTATGGAGCAATGATCGATGGGTTGGCAAACATGGACGAGTCCGAATTGAACAATAACCGCAAGCGCGTCGATAAGCTTGATGGGGAAGTTGAGGGCTTGAGAAATCACCTCTTTTACTTCATCAAAAACCTGGATGAAACCTCCGTTCGCGGCAGCAATTTCTACATCACCATCCTGGCCTACCTCACAGATATGGTGCAGTCACTAGAGTACCTCGCAAAGAAGAGCTACAGCCACGTGAACAACAATCACAAAGCCCTGCATCCCGATCAATTGCATGAGTTGAGAACCATCGGTTCAGATGTGAATGTTGTTGTTCTCCAGGTTAAAGCCTTGTTTGAGTCAAGAGACTTTGATGGGCTTGGTGCTGTTCTTGAGGCACAAGAGGCCGTGTTGGCGAGAATATCTGATGTGATTGACGCACAAATCAGCCGGACACGCGCCGAAGAGTCAAGCCCCCGGAACACCACTCTCTTCTTTAATCTTGCCCTTGAGACCAAGGATCTTGTCAAGGCATTGATGAGCCTGGTTGAAGAGTACAGAAACAGTGCAACCAATACTTGATTTGCTGGGCACAAAGGCCGCACTCAAAATATGATTGAGGATGATCGTCCACTTAAGGGTTGGCAACATCCTCCGGGCCGACATACTTTCTGAAGACAATGAGAAAGAGGTAAAAGAGCGAAGTCCCTGCGGCAAACAATACCAGCAAGTACTCGGGCCAGCCCCCTTGAACCAAGGGGTGATTAACCGGCGGCGGCGATGTCACATACATGTAGTTGGACCCTAAAATCTCATTGATTCCCATCAGCAGGGCGGCAATGACTATTGTGATTCCCATCACCATCCTGAATGCTCGCTTAGGTAGACGTCTTCCAGCGTGAATCATCAAGTAAATAGGCACCACCACCACGAAGGCATGAGCTGTGAAAAACTGCGTGACATAGGGCCACGTCAGTGGCGTGGTTAAGCCTGGCGTCAAGATAGCTTGTATGCCGCCCAAGGGGCCCCATAAAGCCGCCACCGTGAAGGCCCATTGTTTATCCATCACCAAGTGAAGGAAGAGCAAAACCTGAGTGAAACTGCACATGTGCAGCGGGAGGTGCTTGGCAATGAGGTAGTCGCCATCAAGCATCAACATCGCTGTGGCCCAAACCTGATTCAGAAGGATGGCCCACCCAAGCCCTCGCTCCCATTGCTTGCGTTGTGGGTGACCTATGCGGGGTGCAAAGGCAAAGAAAAAAAGAATGAAGGCGAGCAGTACGCCCACGCCAAACCACCACAACTGTTCGCCAGGCTCAATGGCGTGGTATGTACTCATGAGGGCATGCCGTCATTGGACTTGATGCGCTTCCAAAACAAGCCAGTTAGCAACAGGTAGTGAAGCAGGCCTGCGCCAACGAATCCAATGAGGTAGTAGGGCCAAGGGCCTTGAATCAGAATGCTTTCCACCTTTGGTGGATCAATCAAGAACATGTAGTTGGCGTCAATCAGCCTGTTGATAAAGTAAACAGGGAGCATCATGGCCACGTTCAAAGCAATGATTTTAGCCCATGTCCACTGACCAATCATGCGCTGGCGAACAAAAACAAAATACAAGGGAATGATGATGATACCACCGTGAATGATGTAGTACTCAATGTACATGAAGGTGCTGTCACCGCCAGTGAGCTCTGGCGTGAGAAGGCTATGAAACCCTCCAACAATCCCCCAAAAAAACAAAGGGAAAAAAGCCCATCTGACACCAAAGGCTAAAAGCAGAATGCTCAGCAATCGGCTCATGCCACAAAGATGCAGCTCCATGTTTTCGGTCATGCTCCAGTCGCCAATCGCAATAAGTTGCACGTGCTTGACAAGAAACAAGGCAATCAGTAAACCACCCCAGACTCTTTCAAATTGGGTCAAGGCTCGGTCATCGTGCTTGATTTTGTTGCTGAAAAAGTAAACCACCAACGCATAGGCCGCGGTGATAGCTATGCCGCCAAACCAGGGGGTAGAAAACATGTCATAAACGGCATGCTCTATTTGAAAAAATGTCATTGTGTCGGGGAGTTAGGACCATGAATATAGTCCAAACTCTGCTACTGGAAGAATCTGCTCAGAATGAGGGGCGGCGCTTGTCCAAGAATGCCTCCGTGCCCTCCACAAATTCCTTTGAGGTGAATCGCTTGCCAAACTCTACAATTTCAGTATCATAACCCCCCTTGTGGTCCAGGCCTGCATTGACTGCGCGGATCACTGCAGCCTGTGCGTCGCCCGAGTTCCGCAGGTAGCCTTTGGCTCGGCTTTTTGCCTCCGCCATCAGCTCATCTTGTGTGCTGACTGCGTTCACCAAGCCCCAAGCAAGGGCGGTTTCTGCATCAATCATTTTAGCTGAAAGCATCATATCCATGGCGCGCCCTTTGCCGATGCATTGAGCCAATCGCTGTGTGCCTCCGTAGCCAGGAATCACCCCCAGGGAGGTCTCGGGCAAGCCCATTTTTGCGTTATCCGAAGCGACCCGCACATGGCACGACAAGGCCAGCTCCAACCCGCCGCCTAAGGCAAACCCATTGATGGCTGCGATATAAATTTTCTTCGCGTTGGCAATGCGGGTAAACAATAGGTCTTGTCCTCGCTGCGCCAAGGCTTGCCCTTCTTGTTGGTTGTGGGTGGCAAACTCTGCAATGTCTGCGCCGGCCACAAAGCTCTTTTCGCCCTCCCCTGTCAGAAGAACCACCCTCACATCATCCCTGCCATCCAGGTCAACCACATGCTTATGCAAGGCGTTGATAACCGCTGTGTTCAAGGCGTTGAGCGCCTTGGGGCGGGTAATGGTTAAGGTGGCTATGCGATCTTCAACGTGGAGGTGGACAAGTGGAGTGCTCATGGTTGTAATTTGTGATTCCTAACTCAAAGGTATTGAGCAAGACATGGCTACCAACATCAAATCAAGCATTCAGGCCTGGATTCAGGATAAAATTGGCATCGGCGAGAACCGAGATCGCCTCCAATTGCTGAGCAAAAGGCTGGATTCATTGGCCGTGTTGCAGCAAATGACCTTGCCTGTTCACTTGCCCTTGTCAGAGCAATTACAAGATGACGCCCTTCGTCTGGTCGGCCTAACTCGGGATGATGTTTGCCTTGCCATTCACCGAAGTGACCCCATGTTTCGCTACCCCCTCCAACACCATGGTGGCCAACTTGAAGTGACCCTTGCAGAGTATGTTGCCGCCGGGCATGGCGCAGCGAATGTTGTCGCGAGCATGGCTTCAGGTGCGGAAAGGTTGCTAGACTTTGGCTGCGGCTATGGCCGCGTCAGTCGGTTTTTGCGTCAAGCCTTGCCCGATGTAGCCATTCACGGGCTGGATCCCAAAGCCTCAGCCATGGCCTTTCAGCAGGACACGCTGGGCCTGATGCCCCATAGCGATGGCTTGACGTATGATTTGCTGTTTGCTGGATCTGTTTTCACCCATTTGCGTCCCCTGGATTTCAAAGCTGCCTTGAAGGATGTGGTTGCCTTACTTAGCCCTGGCGGCAAGGCACTGATCACCCTGCACCCCTTCATTGGCAAGGGCTATCAGGTCTTTGATTCAACAGAGGAGAGTGCCCTGCCCGAGCTGGAAGACAACCTTAACGAGTCCGACTATGTCAGCGCTTATTGCTCAAGGGATTTCTTGGATGCTGCCTTGATGGATTCATGCCCAACAGCCTCCGTTGAGGTCCTTGACGGGAAGCTGTTTGGCGGCAGTCAAGTCTATATCGCCATCAAGCTTTGACGGGAAGGGTAAAGCAAAACTCACTGCCTTCCGGACTGCTGGCTTCCACCCAAATGGTGCCGCCAAAACGATCAAGAATAGCCTTAACAATGGCTAGGCCTAATCCTGTTCCACGGCTCTTCGTGGTGAATCGGGGTTGAAAAACATCCTCCAGGTTAGCTGGATCAATACCACAGCCGTTGTCTTTGATCGTGAACGTTAGCCAATGCTCATCATGCACCACCATGAGGCTGAATTGTGGCTTATCTACCAAGACTGAAGCCTCCTTGGCATTGCTGATAAGGTTGTTGAGTACCCGAATCAAGCGCTCCCGATTCACCACGGACTGAACGCCTTCCAGGGACCTTGGAATAAGCACCTTTAGCATGGGGTAGGCGGCTTGAATTTCCAATACAATGGGGGCTATAAAGGTGGATTTGTCCTTGCTCGGTCCTTTGGATAACTGACTGAAATCGTCCGCAACCTGCGTCATGGCGTCAATTTGAGCTAGCATGCCATCAGCAAATGCATGCACCTCCTCGGCTGTCAAATTTCCTGCTTTTGTGGCGTGCATTTGCGTCATCAGTCGCATGGGTGTCAGGGGGTTTTTGACCTCGTGAGCTACCTGTTGCGCCATCTGCTTCCACGCAGACTCTTTTTCTGCTTGTGCCAACTGCTTGGCGTTATCTGCCAATTGGTCAATCATGAGGTTGTACTGGTTCACCAGCACGCCAATCTCATCTCTTGAACTCCAGGCGATGTGTTTTCGGTCTGCGGTCAGTGGGTTGTTTTTCATGGCGTTGCTTACGACTTCAACGCCCCTGGTGATGCTTCTCGACAAGAACAGGGCAATCATTGAGGCTATAAGGAAGATGATGACATACAGCGTGGCCAGGGCCTCATAAAATGCGCCTTCCTCTGTGGGAGAGAGGTAGTCTTCCAGGGCGTAAGGCACCACCATGATACCAAGGGGGTGTCCGTCATCGTCAATCAGCTCAGCTGCATAAACCATGATCTCACTGTCGTTTGATTTGTCTGAACGGAAGTTCACCACTTGGTTTCGTCGGTAGCGAATGCCCTCAGGAAGCTGCCTTGGCATGGTGCCATCAACCAGAAGTTCCGGGTTGGAAGACATGATGATTTGGCCATTCATGCCGTAGAGCATGACGTCCGTGTGGTGAATTTTACTGAGGGCTTGAATCTCCTCTGCAATGATTGCATTGAGGTCCATTGTCTTGTTGGGGCTGTGAATAACCTGCGCAATCTCTCGAATAAGGTGAGCTTCTATGGCCTTCTCCTTTCTCAACAAGCGATCCTTGTGGTAGATTTTGTTGGCGTTTTTGAAGTGCAGCGAGCTCACAATGCCTGTGATGACAAAAGAGACGGCAACAAGCAGCAGCATCATAGAAAAGATGCGACCCCTGAGTTTCAAGGCGGGACGTTTCACGGCCTAAAAATTAACAAGAAAAACCCAATCAACCATTCAAGGCTTCTGCGCCGCCAACAATCTCAAGGATTTCATTGGTGATGGCCGCCTGACGGGCTTTATTGTACTTCAGCTTCAGCCCATCACGCAGATCAGTTGCGTTATCTGTGGCCTTGTGCATGGCTGTCATGCGTGCGCCCTGCTCTGATGCTTGTGAGTCCAAAAGGGCTTTGAACATTTGGCTCTTGATGCTGGAAGGAATCAACTCGTTAAGGAGCTGTGCTTTGCTTGGGTCAAAGATGTAGTCGCCGTTGCTTTGCTCACTATCTGGTGAAGCAATGGGCAGCATGGTTTCTTCCTGGAGCAGTTGAACCGCTGCATTTTTGAATTGGTTGTACACCAAGACGACGCGATCGTACGATCCTTCACTGTAATTTGACATCACTGCCTCGGCAATGGTTTTTGCAGAATCAAAGGTCACAGTTGCAACGGCGTCTACGTCACTGTTGACGACGTTCAATGTCTTTGCCAGCATCTCTCTGCCCTTTTTGCCTAGGGCATACACCTCTACTTCAACACCTTCCTTGTCAAAGGCTGATGCCATGGCAAGGGTTCGCTTGATGACCGATGAGTTGAATCCACCACAGAGTCCACGGTTGGACGTGATAGGAATCACAAGCACCTTGTTCAGTGGCCGCTCAATGGCGTAGGGGTTTTCTGAATCATCAAACGACGCATTGACATTGGACATCAGGTGGGAAAGCTTCTGTGCGTAGGGGCGCATCTGAATGATGGCATCCTGCGCACGCTTCAATTTAGCCGCCGACACCATTTTCATGGCAGAGGTGATCTGCATCGTGCTTGATACCGACGCGATTCTGTTGCGAAGTTCCTTCAGGTTTGCCATGGTCTCGTTGCGCTAGTCGATTAGGCTGTGTAAGCAGGAATAACTTCAGCAGCTGCCTTTTCGACAATTGCCATTTCATCCTTTGTCCATTTACCGCTGCGAATGGCGTCCAAAGTATCCTGGTGCTTGCTGGCCATGTACTCTAAGAACGCAACCTCGAAAGGCTTGATCTGATTCACGGCAACGTCATTGAGGAGTCCTTTAGAGCCAATGTAAATGATAGCTACCTGCTTTTCAACTGCCATGGGTGCATTCACAGCTTGCTTCAGGATTTCCACATTGCGTCGACCCTTGTTGATGATGTTCATCGTTGCTGCATCCAGGTCAGAGCCGAATTTTGCAAAAGCTTCAAGCTCTCGGTACTGTGCTTGGTCTAGCTTCAGTGTGCCGGCAACCTTCTTCATGGGTTTGATCTGTGCAGATCCACCCACACGAGAAACAGAGATACCCACATTGATCGCGGGGCGAACACCAGAGTTGAATAGATCTGACTCCAAGAAAATCTGACCATCCGTGATAGAAATCACGTTGGTTGGGATGTAGGCTGATACGTCACCAGCCTGCGTCTCAATGATGGGCAATGCCGTCAGTGACCCACCACCTTTAACGATGCCTTTCAATGACTCAGGGAGGTCATTCATCTGTGAGGCAATGGTGTCATCGTTGATGATCTTTGCAGCGCGCTCAAGCAAGCGTGAGTGTAGGTAGAACACGTCACCAGGGTAGGCTTCACGACCTGGAGGGCGACGAAGCAACAAGGAAACTTCACGGTAGGCAACCGCCTGTTTAGAAAGGTCATCAAAGATGATCAATGCAGGGCGACCCGTGTCACGGAAGAGTTCACCAATGGCAGCACCCGCAAATGGAGCGTAAAACTGCAGAGGCGCAGGGTCAGAAGCATTGGATGCAACAATGGTTGTGTAGGCCATGGCGCCTTTTGCTTCAAGGTTCTTTGCCAGCGCAGCAATGGTTGAACCTTTCTGGCCAATGGCCACATAGACGCAGAATACTGGCTCGCCTTTGTCGTAAAACTCCTTCTGGTTAAGGATGGTGTCAATTGCTACGGTGGTCTTGCCTGTCTGGCGGTCACCAATGATCAGCTCACGCTGACCTCGTCCCACGGGAATCATGGCGTCAATTGCCTTGATGCCTGTTTGAAGGGGCTCGCTCACCGGCTGACGGTAAATGACACCAGGGGCCTTGCGCTCCAATGGCATGTTGTAGGTCTTGCCTTGGATGGGTCCTTTGCCATCAATGGGTTTACCTAAGGTGTCCACCACGCGGCCAAGCATGCCCTCACCCACTTCCAGGGAGGCAATCATGCCCGTGCGCTTCACGGTTGAACCTTCACGAACGCCTTCAGCAGAACCAAGCAGTACAATACCTGCGTTGTCCTCTTCAAGGTTCAATGTTATGCCACGTAGGCCATTCTCGAACTCCACCAATTCGCCATACTGGGCGTTTTGAAGTCCATGCGCACGCGCGATGCCGTCACCAACCTGAAGGATGGTGCCAACTTCTTGAAGCTCAGCTTCAGTGTTGCTGCCTGCAAGTTGCTGGCGAAGGATTGCGGAAATTTCTGCTGGGTTAACGTCTGCCATGGTAGGTTCAATTTAGAAGTCGGCGATGTATGAATTTTTCTTGAAATGCTGATCGATTCGGTTCAATGCTGTAGCAATGGTGGCATCCACTTGGAGGTCACCTACACGTACAACCAAACCGCCGATCACATCGGGGTTGACGACCTCTTTCAAGGACGTCTCCTTAGCGCCTGTCGCAGCAAATCGCTGTTGCAGGTTATTGCGCTGCGCCTCACTCAAGGGGCTTGCGGTCACCACGCGCGCTTCAACAATGCCATTGGCTTTGTTGTAACGTGTGAGGTAGCCACCGGCAATGTGGTTCAATCCTCCTTCGCGTCCGTGTCGGACAACAAGCTTGAGGAATTTTTTCGTCAGGTCTGTCGTGGATGCAAAGACAGCCTGGAGGCCTTTGATTTTCTCTGCGGGCTTCACCACAGGGCTTTGCAAGAAATTACGCAAGTCACGGCTGACCTTGATGGCGGATTGAATCGTCATCATGTCCTCGCGCACAGCGTCCATTTGATTGAGCTCTTTAGCTAAATCAATGAGTGCTTTTGCGTAGCGTGTTGCGAATCGTGTGCCGGCCATCTTGAGATCAGTTCAGTTTGACGTCTTCCAATGCGCGATCGATGCTGGCCTTTTGTCCCGCTGGATCCTTGAGCTCTGAACGAAGAACTTTTTCTGCCATGTCAACAGCAATCTGCGCGACATGGTTTTTCAATTCTGTCACTGCAGCCATTTTTGCGCCTTCAATTTGCGCGGCAGCAGCTGTCATGATTTTTTCAGCCTCCCCTGAAGCGATGTCCTTGGCTTCTGCAACCATTTTGTCTCGGGCAACTCGTGCCTCCTTGACAATGCTTTCGCGTTCCTGACGAGCCTCCTTGAGCAATTGCTCATTGGAAGATGTCAAGTTTTGCATTTCCGCGCGAGCGGATTGGGCTTCTTCAAGGGCCTTGTCAATGGACGCTTCACGCTCCTTCACGGCGCTTAAGATCGGCTTCCAAGCAAACTTGGAAAGCAGAACCATGAGCAGAAGGAAGACGATTGTCGTCCAAAAGATGAGGCCAAAGCCGGGCGTTATGATATCCATCGTGGTGCGATAATTATGCAAATCACAAGCTCACCAAAGAGAGAGTCCCCTTGGTGAAGCCTGCGTGATGCGAGATTACTTCAACAGCGATACAACGATGCCAAAGAGGCCCGCTCCCTCAACGAGGGCTGCTGTGATAATCATATTTGTTTGGATTTTGCTAGTAGCTTCAGGTTGGCGAGCGATGGCGTCCATTGCGCGGCCGCCGATCATACCAATACCAATGCCAATTCCGATTACGGATAGGCCTGCTCCAATTGCTGCGATACTTCCAGTCATGATTCTAGGGATTTAAAATAAAAAATATTAATGGTGGTCTTCTTGCATAGCTGTACCGATGTACAGTGCGGTTAATAGGGTGAAAATGTACGCCTGCAATGCGGCCACCAACAGCTCCAAGATGGAGATGAAGAGCGTCAACAAGACAGATGCGGGTCCAACCCATGCTGTTTCAAAAATGAATACCAGAGAGACAAGGCTCAATACGATGATGTGCCCGGCCGTGATGTTCGCAAACAAACGAATCATCAAAGAGAAGGGCTTGGTGAAAATACCAATAAATTCAACCAATGATAGGAGTGGCTTGACCCATCCCGGGATGCCGGGCATCCAAAAAATATGCTGCCAATAGGCCTTCTTGCCGTTAACGTTGGTGACAAGCATGACAATCACCGCGAGGACAAGGGTGACAGCAATGTTGCCTGTGACGTTGGCCCCGAAGGGGAAGAAAGGTATGAGGCCCATGAGGTTGTTTAACCAGATAAAGAAAAACATGGTCAACAACATAGGAACAAAGCGGAGGTAGTGCTTGCCAATGTTTGCCTTAGCAATGTCGTCGCGAACAAAAACAATCAACGGCTCCGTGAAGCTTGCAATGCCCCGGGGGGATGCGCTACCGCGGCGGCGGTAATTTTTTGCGGAAGCAAAGAAAATCCACATCAACAAGACTGCGGAAAAAAGCAAAGAGGCCACAGTTTTGGTGATGGACATGTCGACCGGTTTTGCGCTGACCGCAAGACCATCACGCATTTCCACAAAGGCGCCATCATGGTTAGCCGCTTGCGATGCGTAGTAAATCTTTTCGTGGTGGTTCACAAAGCGCTGACCACCTGCTTCAACCACGTGGTGGCCTTTTGTGTCGTGATGAAATTTTGAGGAGGAGAACGCTACAAGGCCTTCTTCTGTCCACAGTATCACGGGAAGGGGAACGCTGACCGCGTAATTGTTCCAGTCCATGATGTGCCAGCTGTGGCTATCCATCACGTGTTCCATGATCATCTCTCTGGGATCAAACGGCGCGTCCGACTCAGTAGTTTGGGTTGCGTCATGGCTGTCCGTTGATGCGGAAACCGTGACGCTGCAAAGGGTCAGTAAACCAAAAAATAACTGCTTAAATGTCATTGTATCATTCATGCTCAAATGCGCGGCAAAAGTAATATGAAATACCCGCCCTACCTATAGGTTTTTCATCCGGACAGCAATGAGCCATGTTTCAGCCAACAAGGCCAATCCATACAGGGCTGAAAATTGCAATATTTCCGCATTCATGTTGACCCCTTCACGCAATGACAATGGCAATAGGAGCCCTCCTGCAGCAAAGAGCATGCGAACCAGCCCTGCCACCGCGAATACCCCGCCAAGGCGCGTAGGCTGCCTGCGGCCAAAAACTTCTGCCACCCAGGCCTGTGTCAACCCTGTCACAGCAATGAATATGACGCCTGAAGCGAAGTAGCTGACTTGCGCAGCCCAGCAGACCATCGCCGACGCGGCAGCCAGCAGCACGTAGGTCGCAAAGAGTTGTTTGACAAGTTTAGGAATCATGGGACGTCACGTCTTTGAGTGTTCGGTACAAGGCCAACAGACAGCCAATCAGCGCGCCTGAGGCTGCACCATAAGGTGTCTGTGCATCGTCGCTATCTAGCAAGGATCCCAGCCAAGTCATCAGCCCTATGGTTGCGGCCATTTGAACGGCCATCCCGCTGAAGCGCATGGCGTTTTTCACTTAGCTAACTGAGGCAGAGGTTTGGGTCCCTGTCCTTGCTTGTTGGTCTTGGGGTTGACTTTGATTCATCGCTTTGGATGAACCCATCTGGCACGTGCCAGTGAACTGCGCACCTGGCTCGATGGCCAACTTCTCGGTGGTGAGTTCCGCTTGTATTCTTGCTGTTTTGTGCAAGGAGCTCAAACCCTTCACGTTCAATTGACCAACCACTTGGCCAGAAATGGAGACTTCCTTAGCCACGATGTTGCCTTCGACATAGCCTGTAGGGCCAACAACCAGTTTGCCGCCGACAGTTAAATTGCCTTTAACCTTGCCGTCTACACGAATATCTCCAGGGGACTGAAGGTTGCCATTAAGCTCTGCACCCTCAACAATTTTGTTGTGGTCGGACATGCTTTCTGTGGATTTGTTCTTGTTCATGGGAGGGAGTAGATGCGTTGGACGAATTGGCTGTAGCCTTGAAGATCTTTCTGGCTGTAAAATTGCGAAAAATTCTGGACAGTGATGGGCCAGTATTTTGGACCATGGGGTTTGGTGAATTGTGTGACGGTCACAGCTCGCATCACCTTGGTCCGGTAAGCCAGTGCTTCCGCGGCATTCTTTAGGCCATCCACCATGATCATGTGACTGTCATCGTCGATAGGTAAGACCCTTAATCCAAGAGGTTTTCCGCTAAAATACTTTTGATGAAAGCTCGCCAATGCGTTGCGCACATCGTTGATGTTGCCCTTGCTTGAGATGATGATCATGAGCTGGTGGGGGGCCTTGGTCGCTTCCATGTACTGGATGCCTGTGTTGTTCTGGTTGTCGGGTGCCCAGTCGCCTGTTAGGGCGTTTCTGTAGGTGGTTGCTAACGCTGCCTGGGGGCTGTTGGGGTAGGCTTGTTCAATGGCAATCAATGCATCCACATAGGCTTGTTTGCCCTGGGTTGCGCCAAGCGCTAATGCTTGGATAAAGTCTACTGACGGGCGCTCTGTCGCTAAAAACTCACCTTGCTTAAGCAGGTCTAAGCAGGCCAGCCATGAGCCTTCTTGGGAAAGATCCCATAGCTGCTGGAAATCCTTGCTCGTTTGATCTAGCAAGCCTGTTTGATCAACAATCTCTCCGCGAAGGTGTTTGGCATAGGCTGAGCTTGGGAATGTTTTCAGCACATGCTCTCTGCTTGATGCGGCCTGAACAGGCTCTTCGCGCTTCAAGTGAAGGCGGTGCATGGCGTACCAGGCTAAGGGCGATTGGCTTTCACAAAGGGCTGCTTTGTTGAGCATGCCCATCGCTGCATCGCTATCGTCAATTTGGTCGCGGTAAATGGCCGCTGCTTTAATGTAGTCTTCGCAAATCAAGCGACTCAAAGCCTGCACGGTGGAGTCGCCCCGCGGGGTTTGTTTCATGTACAGATCAACATCAAAGGCTGGGTCCTCCCCTTCTGTGTCTGTTCCGTTGCCCGCCACGCCGTCACTGCCACCACTTTGCATGACCCAGTTGGCTGATGCGCTCTGCAGGCGCCACTGATCCACATTGGGTCGATCACCCCAGGATTGCCGGAATCGCGATGCTGACATCGCGCGGGTTGGCCCATTGTAGAATAGCCATTTGCCGCTGCCACCAATGGCCGGCCCTGAGGTGGATTGCAACTCCGACTGTATTTGCATTTCTGCCTGCAGCTCAAGCTGCTGAGCCTGGCGCTCCTCCTCCGCGATTCGCTGTCGCAAGCTGGCCACGTATTTAGTAAAATATTTTTGCAGCTCTGATTCAGACATCGATGCCAGCTCACGCAATGAGTCGTTGGACTGCAGGTTGTTCAAGACCTTAACCAAGGCGTTCAGGCCTTTGCGTCGCCTATCCAGTGACTCCCGGAGGGGGTGCTTGGCTGGCAGCAAGTGGTAAGCGCTATCTAAATCTGATTGAGCGCCCGGGTAATTGGTTTGATCAAAGCGCCAATCGCCTCTTGCGATAAAGGCTTTTGCGTGCACCACCGGCCTCAGTTTGCTGCCCTGAGCAATGCACTGGCCCCAGTAAATCTGTGCCCTGCCTTCATCCTCCACTGACTCCGCCAGCTTGGCTAAAGCAAAGTAAATTCTGTCTTCATAGAGGGCGTTTTTCGGCTCCCGAAGCAGCTTCTCTAGCTCCTTGTAAAGGGACTGAACGCGGACGCCCGATCCGTTGCCATTGAGACTTTTTCTCAACTGCGCTTCCAAAAGCATATCGTAGCTACCGGGTTGCGCACGAATGCAGGCATCATAAGCCTCTCTTGCTAAGCTCCCTTCATCCATCTCCTCATGAAGTTGGCCCTTGATGAAGGCCAAGCGAGCTCGGGCCTTTGGTGACATTTTCTCTTTCAAAGCCACGGCCAATAAATCAACCACAACCTCATATTCCTTATCTGCCATCAGGGCGTGAGAGCGGACGCTTGCCGCCTGCAGGGTGAAGTCCTCGTGCAGTCCTCTTCGTTCCAGCTCATCCAAGGCTGCAATGGCTGCGTGTCCATTGCCCATCTTTGCCATGAGTTCAGCACGGTAGAGCTCAGATCGCGTCACTTGGTCGGGGTCATCTGACATGCGTTTGACAATGGCAAAAGCCTCATGGGCTGACAGGTCCAAACCCATGGCGCCCTGTGCTTGGCCCATCAAAAGGTAGGCTTGATAGGTGATGGGGTTTTTCTGTTTTCCCCGAATCATCATGCTGTGCTCAACCACCGTTTTTGTGGCCTTTTCAATGGCGCGGGTGAAGTGTTGGCTTGCTTGATCATCTTCCTTAGCAAAGCCATAAGGGTAAATTGCCAGTGGCGTGTCGTAGTCATCTACGTAAGCCTTTCTCAAGGCGTCCATGCCGTCTTCAAAGGCTAATTTGCCATTATGCATGGGGTTGAATCGCGCCGTCATCCGATGGTAGGTGCGGTTTATGGCCTTGTCTTGCGTTCGAGAACAAGACAAGGTGGCCAGGACAATAAGGGCTAGGCAGAACGTGCGGGATGTGGAATGCAGGTGGATCACAGTTTCTATCAACGGACTTCAGGCAAAGTTATTTCGTGAATGGCCTCCAAAAGCTCCTGATACCGAATATCTTTGCTGAAGCATGGTAAAAAAAGGAGAGACATCGCGCTGGAAGAAATGGCTTCACAAGTACCGCTTGGTGCTGCTGGACGAATCCACCTTTGAGGAGCGCTTCTCAATGGCGCTTAGTCGGTTGAATGTCTTTGTCGTCATTGGCACAACAACTGTCACGCTTATTATTGGTACACTGCTACTTGTTGCCTACACACCGCTTAGAGAATACATCCCCGGCTATGCCTCAACAAGTCTTCGCAGGTCAGCTGTTGAGCTAGAGTACCGCACCGATTCTTTGGTTCGTCACCTGGGTTACCACGAAGCTTTTGTGCAGCATTTGCGGTCCATGATTGGTGGCGAAGCGCCCGACACCTTAGGGTCTGCTATGGCGCCACCGGTTGGCTGGTCTTTGGAGAATCTGCGAATCAGTGATGCCGAATCTGCCCTGCGTGAAAACGTTGAGGCCATGGAGGCTGTGGCTAACCGGACAGGTGAAGACCAGGTCAGTCACCCGCTGGACCATAATCTGGTGGACAATGACGCCTCTCGCAAACTTCGACACGGCTTGCTCTACAAATGCCCGGTTGGAACCGAGGTGAGTGCCATCAAGCCGGGCACTGTTGTTGCTATTGAAGGCAGTTCATCTTTGGGTTTCTCTGTCTGGCTCCAGCACCAAGATGGCGCCATGAGCCGCTACGCACAACTCAACAGCCCACCCCTTCATCGTGTGGGGGACTTTGTGAAGTCAGGCGCCAAACTTTGCGAAGTGGCTGAACCCTTTGAGTACCTCCAAGACGCTACCAGTCCTAGCGATAGCGTCAGCACCCACGACATCATCGTCGAGTACTGGTTGAATGGCCGGGCACTGGACCTAAATCAACTTCTCACACACTGACATGGCAACATTCAAGTCAACCGCAGCCAAGCTTTTAGCCAAGCGCACCATCAAGAAGGATCAATCGTGGATCAGTAAGCCTGGGTCAACTCAGCTCAAGGTGCTGCAAAGCTTGATATCTGACGCCAAGCATACCTCATTTGGCAAGGATCACCACTTTGATGAAATCCACAATTTTTCAGACCTTAAAAAACATGTGCCTATTCGGGACTATGAGGCGCTGAGGCCCTACTTAGACAGGGTGGTTGATGGAGAGGCTAACGTGGTGTGGCCTGGTCGACCAGCCTATTTTGCAAAAACCAGCGGCACCACATCTGGGGCTAAATTCATTCCCCTAAGCACGGCCTCTGTGTCCTTACAAATCAAAACAGGCAAAAGCGCCCTCTTTGGCTACATTGTCAATGCAGGCAATGCGGACTTCGTCAATGGTAAGATGATTTTCTTGCAAGGGAGTCCTAAACTTGACGATGTCAATGGTGTTCCTACGGGTCGCCTCAGCGGCATCTCGTCAAATTTTACGCCCAGCTACCTTGAAAAAAACCGGTTGCCCTCGTGGGAGGCCAACATCATTGAGGATTGGGAAGAAAAATTGGACGCCATTGTCCAGGAAACCGTCAATGAAGACCTAACCTTGATTACTGGCATTCCGCCATGGGTTCAGATGTATTTTGAGCGATTATTGGAGGTGTCCGGCAAGCAAACCATTGCTGAGGTCTTCCCTAACCTCGCGCTTTTTATCACTGGCGGCGTGGCTTATGAGCCCTACAGGGCACGATTTGAGGAGTTGTTGGGCAAAAAGGTGGATATCCTACAAACCTATGCAACCTCCGAGGGGTTCATCGCTTACCAAGATCAAGCAGACAGTGAGGATTTGCTGTTGGCCTTAGATCATGGCATCGCTTATGAATTCATTCCGTCCGATCATTTTTTTGACGAAAACCCACCGAGGTTGTCCATTGCAGACGTTGAGCTGGGCGTCAATTATGCCGTCATCATGCACACCAATGCTGGTTTGTGGGGTTACAGCATTGGAGACACCGTCACCTTTGTTTCCCTTGAACCTTGTCGTGTGCGGGTCACTGGTCGCATCAAGCATTTCATTTCTGCCTTTGGTGAACACGTGATTGGCTCTGAGGTGGAGCATGCAATGAAGGTGGCCACAAAAGCCTTTGGTGGCCTAGTGAAAGAGTTCACTGTAGCGCCTCAGGTTTTGCCTGACACAGGCCTACCTTACCATGAGTGGTTGATTGCTTTTGATGAACAACCTACTGACCTGGCCGGCTATGCCTTGGCGCTTGACAAGGCTTTGTGCGAGAAGAACAGCTACTACAGGGATTTAATTGTTGGTGGCGTTTTGAGAAGTTGTGTGGTGACCCCGCTAGCAACTGATGCCTTCATTCGCTACATGAAGTCCATTGGCAAGCTCGGGGGGCAAAACAAGGTGCCCCGCTTGACCAATGACCGGACGATCGTGGATGCTTTGAGTGCCTTCAAGGCCTGAACGCTCCTGTGGCCTATAGGCTTAACTGCTGACTAGCTTCATAGCCTTGGTCAATGTCTGTAGGCGACTCTGCCGCCTTTACGGCTAATTGATCACAGCGTTCATTTTGCGGGTGGCTGGCATGCCCCTTGACCCACTCAAAGGTGACATCATGTCCCTCCATAGCTTTGAGAAGCCGTTTCCATACATCCACATTTTTCACCTTAGCAAAGCGACGGCGCTTCCAGTTTTCCATCCAGCCTTCATTGAAGGCGTTAACCACATATTTACTGTCAGACACAACGTGCACACGGCATCGGGGTGGCTTCAAAGCCTCTAGCCCAGCCACAACAGCCATCAGCTCCATTCGGTTGTTGGTGGTCAAGCGGTAGCCTTTTGACAGCTCCTTTTCATGCGACCCTGATTGCAAAATGGTCCCATAACCCCCCGGTCCGGGGTTGCCTTTTGCTGAACCGTCCGTGTACAGTGCTATGCCGACCATGGTGCGGGAAGTTGGGTTGGCATGGCTTGTTGCAGAAGGTCTGCTTCAATGGCGCGGGGAAATGCCCAATGCTCTCCCTCGAGGATGCGTTGCTGCAAAGCCTCCGCGGACTCTTCGGGCTTCACGCCCAATCGCATTTGAAAGACCAGCGGCCCTTCATCGTACACCTCGGTGACTTTGTGTATACTTAAGCCACTTGTCGTGTCGCCTGAAGCAATCACTGCGCGATGGGCGTGTATGCCATACATGCCTTTACCGCCAAACGCAGGCAACAAGGCGGGGTGGATGTTGTACACCGAGCCCTCAAAGGCGTCAATCCAAGCCACCGGGATGGCCTTGAGGTAGCCCGCAAGCACCAAGGTGCTTGCTCCAGAAGCCTTCCATGTGGCAATCAAATTGTCATCACCCTGCGAAAAAAGTTTAGCCTTCACAGCTAGGTTGCGTTGAAGGATGCCCGCTTTCGGGTTGTTGGTCCACAGCCCGCAGACCTGAATTTTCTGGTGATTGCTGAAGTAATCAATCAGTGAAGCCGCATTGCTGCCACTGCCAGAAGCTAGAATGATGAGGCTGTGGGTTTGCATGCCACAAAAATACCAAAATGAGATTTGTCCATATTTAATTGGAATACCTTTTCTTTGCACTTGATTTATCACTTAAAATTACAGTTATGTCAGACATCGCAAATAGCGTGAAAGCCATCATCGTTGACAAGCTCGGCGTATCTGAAGCTGAGGTCACCCTCGAAGCTTCATTCACTAACGACCTTGGTGCCGATTCATTGGACACCGTAGAGCTCATCATGGAATTCGAAAAAGAATTCGATATCCAAATTCCAGACGACCAAGCCGAGAATATTTCCACGGTTGGTGAGGCTGTTTCTCATATCGAGAAGGCAAAAGCCTAACTCAGTAGTTTATGGATCTGAAGCGCGTTGTTGTAACTGGCATTGGGGCCGTAACCCCGATCGGCAACACTGCGCAAGCGTATTGGGACGGCCTGCTCGCTGGAAAAAGCGGGGCCGCGCCCATCACCGCCTTTGATTCCTCCAAATTCAAAACCCAGTTTGCCTGTGAGGTGAAAGATTTTGATGTCCTTGACCACATTGACCGCAAGGAGGCGCGCCGCATGGACCGCTGCACTCACCTGGGCTTGATTGCCGCCAATGAAAGCATCCAAGATGCTGGATTGATGGAGGCTGGCCTTGATCTTGATCGGGTTGGTGTGATTTGGGGATCTGGTATTGGCGGTTTAGACACCTTTTTCAAAGAGGTTGTCAACTTTGCTGAAGGGGATGGAACGCCTCGCTTCAACCCCTTTTTTATTCCAAAAATGATTGCCGACATCTGCGGCGGTCATGTCTCCATGAAATATGGATTTCGCGGACCCAACTACACCACGGTTTCTGCCTGTGCCTCCTCTGCTAATGCCCTCGTCGATTCGTTGATGTGGCTGCGTCTGGGTAAGGCTGATGTCATCGTTTGTGGAGGGTCTGAAGCTGCTGTCACTGAGGGTGGCATCGGTGGATTCAACGCCATGCAAGCTTTGTCAACACGCAATGACGATCCACAAACAGCGTCCCGCCCTTTTGACAAAGACCGTGAGGGGTTTGTTCTTGGCGAGGGCGGTGCATGCATGGTTTTAGAAACCTATGAGCACGCAATAGCCCGCGGCGCAAAAATCTACGCGGAGCTCGCTGGCGGAGGGCTTTCTGCCGACGCACATCACATCACAGCGCCACACCCTGAGGGCTTAGGTGCGATCAATGGCATGAAGAATGCCCTCGAAGACGCCGGCATGTCACCTGAGGACGTCGATTACATCAATGTTCACGGAACCTCTACGCCGCTTGGCGACCTGGCTGAGATAACTGCCGTCAAAAAAGTCTTTGGTGACCACGCCTACAAACTCAACATCAGCTCGACCAAGTCTATGACGGGTCATTTGTTGGGTGCCGCTGGTGCCGCTGAGGCTTTGGTTGCTGTTTTGTCTTGCTACCACGACATCGTTCCGCCAACCATTAACCATTTCACAGACGACCCCGAGCTGGATGCAGGCTTGAACCTGACATTCCACAAGCCTCAAGCCAGAACTGTCCGTGCGGCCCTTTCTAACACCTTCGGGTTTGGTGGGCACAACGCGTCGGTTGTGTTCAGGAAGTTCAAACCCTGATATGTCATTATTTTCCTTTTTATTTCCGTCTCCGGTACCAAAAGAGCACCGGAAACTCCTCTCTGCTGTCAAGTCCATGACTGGCGTCACACCTAAGGACCCCTGGGTCTACCTTAACGCCTTTCGTCGCAAAGGCAATAGCAAGAGTCAGCACCAAGCCAACCTCAGCTATGAGCGCCTGGAGTACCTCGGTGATGCCGTCTTAGGCGTGTTGTTGGCGGAGTACTTGTTTGACAAATACCCCAAAGGCGACGAAGGCTACCTGACAAGCATGCGGTCCAAAGTTGTTAGCCGCAAGGCCCTCAACCGCATCGCTGAAAAAATGGGCATCTCAAAATGGATGAGCAACAGCCGCAGAGGTGGTCGCGGTGGTCACACGTCTGTGCCCGGCAACACCTTGGAGGCGCTTGTGGGAGCTGTCTACGCGGATCGTGGCTGGAAGGCTACGAGAACCTTTGTTTTCAAACACATGATTGAGAAACACGTCAACATCAATAGCGTTGAGCGTGAAATAGTTAGCTACAAAAGCTTGCTGATTGAGTGGGTGCAGAAAAACAAAAAACGCTTTGATTTCGTCCTGCAAGATGAAGAGGGCTCACAGCATCGCAAGCGGTTTGTTTTCAAATTGTTGATCGACGATAAAGCAGTGTCTGAGGGATCTGGCCCTTCCAAAAAAACTGCCGAAGAAGCAGCCTCTAAAGCGGCCTGCTACGAACTCAATATTCACCGCCGTGGGAACAAACCTTCTCGTTCTAGACGACCTCAAAGAAAACGGCCCTCGTGATGTCATTGGCGTTCACAGCGCCTTGGATGACGTTGCCTTGGTTTATGCTTTGAATCAACACCTTGGTTGGGGCCTGTCTCGGCTGGCTCAAGACCATGTGGTTCGCCTGAAGGACCGCGAGCAGCACCACGTGGTGTATGCTTGGCGGGATGACTTCACAGATATTCACCTGCTCATCAACCACCCTTTGGTCAGCCAATGGAACAAGGGGTATCAGCCCGAAGGTGTTGGCCTCTTTGATGCCGTTGGTTTCGCTGTGCCAAAAACCCCTTTGATTAAGAAAAAATCCTTAGCTCAAGCTGTCCTGATTTTGTCTGATCCCTTGACTAAATCAGAGATTGTACCTTTGATTCAACGTTGCAAGGCTATTCCTTTGGTTTTACAATGCATCCACTACCCTTGGATGACCCTCCGAGACCGACATCAACTCATACTAGAACCCCTGGTCTTATGAAACGCGCAAAAATTGTTGCCACACTTGGCCCCGCCTCCGCAAAGCAAGACATCCTTGAATCCATGCTTCAGGCTGGCGTGAACGTGTTTCGCGTCAACTTCTCCCATGGCAGTCATGGTGATCATCGCAAAACCGTTGGGCTAATCCGTGCCGCTCTGGATCGCACAGGCATGAGTGCCGCCATCCTTGCGGATTTGCAAGGGCCTAAGTTGCGCGTTGGTGAGGTGGAAGAGGGAACTGTTATCACAAAAGGTGAACAGCTAGTTTTCAGCAATAAGCCCTGTGTTGGTAATAAGAAACGGGTTTTCATGACCTATGAGCGCTTTCCAAAAGACGTCAAGGTGGGTGAGCGCGTTCTGCTGGATGACGGAAAGCTGTTGTTGGATGTGGTAAAAACCAACAAGAAAGATTTGGTCACCGCGACAGTGGTTCAAGGGGGTGTATTGAGCTCCAACAAGGGCGTTAACCTACCAAACACCCGAGTCTCTCTTCCGTGCTTGACAGAGAAAGATTTGGTGGATTTGACCCTGGCTCTTGAGCTTGAGGTGGATTGGGTTGGGCTCAGTTTCGTTCGATCAGTCAAGGATATTGAGCAGCTTCGTCAATTGATTACAGCCGCCAATTCCCATGCTGGCATCGTCTCAAAAATTGAAAAACCTGAAGCGGTTGCAGACATTGATGCCATCATTGCTGCCACAGATGCCGTCATGGTAGCTCGGGGTGACTTGGGTGTTGAGGTGCCAATGGAGTCAGTGCCTTTGATTCAGAAAATGATCATTAAAAAATCTATTCTTCACGCTAAGCCTGTGATTGTTGCCACCCAAATGATGGAGTCCATGATGGATAGCTTGACGCCGTCTCGGGCTGAGGTGAATGATGTGGCCAACGCTGTCTTGGATGGCGCGGATGCCGTCATGTTGTCTGGGGAAACGTCTGTTGGTCAATACCCCGTGGAGGTGGTTCAAGCCATAGCAAAAATCATTCTGTCCTCCGAAAGCATTTCTGAAAAGGTCAAGGGGGCTAAAAAGCCCAAGCTCAACGATGAGCGATTGGTCAACAAAACTCTGTGTTATCACGGGGTTCGTGTGGCTGACCAAATTGACGCGCGCGCCATTTGCGCCATGACTTTTTCTGGCTACTCCGCACAGTTGGTTAGCTCTCACCGACCGCAAGCTGCCATCTATGCTTTCACTGCCAAGCGATCTATCCTCAACAAACTTAGCTTGCACTGGGGCTTGAAGGGGTTTTTCTATGACGGTATGCAGTCCACAGATGAAACCTTTAAAGAAATCTCCCAAGCCCTGAAGGTGGGCGGTTTGGTTGACAAAGGGGACTTCATTGTTCAGCTTGCCTCCATGCCTATTGAAGCGCGCGGAACCACCAACACTTTAAGGGTTAGCGAGGTCAAGTAGCCTGTATTATCAGGGTTTATTGGCGCCTGTTCCTTGTGTTAGATCACGGAGGTGAACTGCTTCAAAAAACGCAAATCGTTCTCATGGAAGGCCCGGATATCCGGAATTTGGTAACGCTGCATTGCTACACGCTCAATGCCCATCCCAAAAGCATAACCACTGTACACCTTAGGGTCAATGCCGCTGGCGCTTAACACAGCAGGGTCAACCATGCCGCAACCCATGATTTCAAGCCAACCTGTGCCTTTGGTCATTCGGTGATCATCCTCATTTTCAAGGCCCCACCAAATGTCCACTTCGGCACTTGGCTCCGTAAACGGGAAGTAGCTGGGTCGCAGACGGATTTTGGTTTCGTCACCGAAAAATGCCGTAGCAAATGACAGCAAAGTCTGTTTCATTTCAGCAAAACTAACGTCCTTGTCAACGTAAAGTCCTTCGATTTGATGGAATATGCAGTGCGAACGGGCAGAAATGGCTTCATTTCTGAACACTCGGCCTGGCGCAATGACCCGAATGGGTGGCTCTTGGGTTTCCATGCTGCGAACTTGCACGCTGGAGGTGTGGGTTCTCAATGCCCAATCCGGACTTCTGGCCAAGAAAAAGGTGTCCTGCATGTCTCTAGCTGGGTGCTCTGGAGGGAAGTTGAGCGCAGAAAAATTGTGCCAATCATCTTCCATTTCAGGGCCTTGAGCTACCGCAAACCCCATGCGTTTGAAGATGCTCACAATCTCATTACGGACCAAAGAAATAGGGTGATGGCTACCTGGGTTGGCATCATGGCCGGGCCTTGTTGTGTCTTCTGGGGCGGTTTCAGCAGCTGTTGTGGTGGGTTTTTTTCCAACAATCACAGACTCCGCGGCCTGTTTCAACCGATTGAGCGCTTGACCAACTTCTCGCTTTTCATTGCCTGGAACCCCTTTGAATTGGGCAAAAAGCTCATGTAAAACACCTTTACGGCTCAGGTACTCAATGCGGAATTTTTCAATCGCTTCCTCACTGGTTGCCTCAAAAGCCTCAATGGCTATCCTATGTCGCTCAATTGTTTCAAGCATTGCTGTGGGAATCCGTTATATTTGCTCTTCGCTTCAATGCGTAAAACTATGGCACAAACCCGTATGACCCACTTGTTTCCTTTTCTTCGCTCTGTATTTGCTGTTGTTTGCGTGAGCGCTTTGGCGTTCGCTTGTGAGGACAATAGGCCGGTAGTCACTGAAATCAATGTACAAGCCATCTCTGTTGACAGCATTCCTGTTCAGAACGCGTGGGTGCATGTGTTTGTGCCTGGTGGTGTAGGCGATACCACATTATTCAACGACCCAACAACCCAGGGTTATTACTGGTGCAAAACAGGCATTGATGGCTACATTGGCCGTTGGGCTGACAGTGCAAAAACAGAATGGGTTCCTGCCCGGTTCAAATTCACTGGCGAAGCCTACCTTGATGTGGAGGCAAGCAAAGGTGGATGGAAAGGTTGTGGCTTCATTCACGTCCTAGAAGGTGGAGAAGCTGAAATGTCCATCGTCATTCACCCTTATGGAGACCCTAATAACGGATGCCCACAATGAAACGCTTGATCCCTTTATTTACCCTTGTCGCCATAGTGGCTTTTGCTTGCACCAAGCCTGAGCCTGAATCTTTCCAGTTCCGCATCACTGTGGTTAACGAAGAAGGTATCCCTATCCAAAACGCTTCCGTGCACGCAACGGCGCCCGTGATCAATGCTTTGCCTGATTTTAAGGGCTTCACGGGTGTTGATGGCGTTTTTCGCATTGACAATGAGGACGTGCTTAACTACGGTCTACCTGCGGTGTTGCAGGTGACGGCAGAAAAGGGCAGCAACCCTCCTGTGGTTTTTGGCTGTGGCTACCTCAAATTGGTCCGCGACTCTGTGGCTGAACTCACTGTGGTTCTCCTTCCCTACACGCCGGGGGGAGCTGGCTGCTGATGACTGTTTTTGACATCTCTTTTCTGGCCATTGTTGCCGCGCTGACCTTGCGGGGTTTGTGGCGCGGCTTCATGCTTGAGTGGGCGAGTGTTGCCGGCTTGATTACAGGCTACTTGGTGGCCATGACCTATGCTGATGTACTGGCCCAGTGGCTTGTGTCAGAAACCAACCTGCACCCATCAACAGCAAAGTATGCGGGGTTCCTTGTGGTCCTGCTTTTGACTTATGTTTTGGTAGCAGCCCTAGCTAAACTTCTAACAAAATTGTTGAAGCTTATTCTGTTAGGGTGGATTAATCGCCTGCTTGGCGCAATCAGTGGCGCTGCAAAGGGCCTGCTCTTGTCTGGTGTTCTTTTGTTGGCGGGTCAGTCCCTTCATGAGGCGGGCTTGATTGATTGGTGGGATGTTGATGCTGTCTCAAGCAGTCCCTATTTAGCCCTGCCTCAGCAGATGGCTCAGTGGGTGTGGTCGTTTGTGTCCATGGCGTCCCAAACAGCCTGAATGCCCGGCAAGGTTTTGCCTTCAAGGTATTCCAGCATAGCCCCCCCACCTGTTGATACATAGCTCACGCGATCTGTCAGGTTGAATTTAGCTGCTGCAGCCACAGAGTCACCACCGCCCACAAGGGAGTAGGCGCCCCTTGATGTTGTTGCTGTTGCAATCGCCTCACCCACCAAACGTGTCCCTTGAGAGAAGTTGGGCATTTCAAACACCCCCATGGGGCCGTTCCATAAGAGGGTTTCTGCGCCCTGAATCGCTTGGGAAAAATCTGTGATTGCCTGAGGGCCGATATCCAAACCCATCCATCCATCAGGGATTTTATCACTGGGACAAATCTGCCGACTTGCTTCGTTGTCAAAAGCATCACCAACCACCACGTCCGCAGGCAAGTGAATACGCACACCTTTGCTTTCAGCACGATCCAGGATGCGCTGCGCCGTGGCCACATAATCATCCTCAACAAGGCTGTTGCCCACCTTGCCACCTAGAGCTTTGATGAAGGTGAAACTCATGCCTCCACCAATAAGAATGCCATCAATCTGGTCTATCAACCGATCAAGGATGTCAATTTTTGACGACACCTTTGCTCCGCCAATAATGGCGAATGAGGGACTCTTTGCGTGCTTGATCACGTGGTCAACTTGGGTTATTTCTTTTTCCATCAGCAGGCCAAAGGCCGCCTGGCCCGGGAACTCTGCAGCAATCACTGACGTGCTTGCGTGTGCACGGTGTGCTGTTCCAAAAGCATCATTCACATAACAATCGCCAAGTTTTGCCAATTGCTTGGCGAAGCCTCGATCGCCGGCGGTTTCTTCTTTGTGGAAGCGTAAGTTTTCCAACAAAAGCACGTCGCCAGGTTGCAGTTGTTGAACTTCTGCTTCAGCCGCATCACCAACACAGCTGGTGGAAAACTTTACCTTCCTACCTAAAAGGTTTGCAAGGTGTGCCGCAATGGGTTTCAGTGACAAAGACTTCACCACTTGGCCGTTGGGTCGCCCAAGGTGTGACATGATCACAAGGGACGCGCCTTGCTTAATCAGGTGATGGATTGTGGGCAGGCAGGCCTGTATTCTTTTATCATTAACCACTTGACCACCTTGATTCAGCGGCACATTGAAATCCACACGCAATAGAACCCTGCTATTGTTTAGGCTTAAATCGGAAAGTTGAGGCATGCTTTTATTGGCTTTGCGGTTGCTTGCTTCAAAGGTAGGTTGTTACCTTAGCTTCATGTCTGCATCCATCTTGGAATTATTCACGGAACCCAGTAAACAGTGGGTTGATTCAGCCTTCTCTGGCAGGGTTCCTGGCACACAACTCCTTCACGGTCAAGAGGGCGGGCTGCTTTGGGGGGCGGCCCTGCTTTACACAAAGCACCTGCTGTGCGGCGAGGCTTCGGGGGCCTGTGATCGCTGTGCCAATTGTGTTCAAGCAGAAAACTTGACCCACCCAGATCTTCGTTTGAGCTACCCCCACTTAACCGCACAAAGCAAAAAAAAGGATGTCGGCATTGACGCCTCGACCCATGGCTTGTTCAGGGAGTTTAAAAAAGCCAATAAGTTTCCACTGATGAGCGCTTGGCAACAACACTTGTCTGCGGACAAAAAATCCTTGTTGATTCCTGCATCTGAGGCACACGCGCTGACCCTTTGGTTGTCTACCAAACCCATGATGTCGTCAAGGAAGGTTATCATCCTTTGGATGCCTGAGCGACTGAATCACCACGCAGCCAATCAGCTTCTTAAGACCTTTGAGGAGCCCTCGGCACATGTAACAATCATCCTAATCAGTCACGACCCTGAAAGGGTTTTAGGAACCATCCTTAGTCGATGCCAGCAGGTTTTCATTCCCCCGGCAAGGCAGTTGTCACAATGGTTGGTTGATTCACAAAACATCAGTCACGAACAGGCCGCCTTATTGGAAGAACTAAGCATGGCCTCACCTGGGTTGGCTTTGGACTACCTAAGCAACCGAGAGGGGCTTGCGCGACCCGTGGCTGCCTTTGTGCAATTGATGCGTTTTGCATACAAACAAGACCCTGTGGCGCTGCTCGCTTGGTCCGACAGCATGGCAGCGTGGACACGGGAAGAGTTGGCCGCCTTCTTGCGCCTGTCTGGTGGTTTATTGTCTCAATTGGGTCGCCTCAAGCATGGTTTAAGCTTTCGGCCTGTGTTTGAATGGTTCCCTGACATTTCATTCAAAGCCAAAGGCTTCACGAAGCTGCTCAACACCGAGGGGATGTTACTGATGCACCAGCAGCTCTCTGACGCGCAAACTGACGTCAGGCGCAACCTCAACGCTAAGGTCGTGCTCTACGACATGGCCTTAGGCATCATGAAGGCTTTCTAAGCACATAAAGCAAGCTGCTTGCATTCTGCCTGCCGCCGCGAAGGTTTGAGTAGGCGCCAACGCAAACAGCAAAAAACCAAGCGAGAACCCCCTTGCGTCCCTTGAATTGTTCTGAAAGCAGGCTCACATAAAAAGCATCCAAAGGCATGGGATGAATTGAGTCAAGGGACCAACCATTCCTTGAGGCCAACTCTTTGATGTTTCCTTTGGTGAAATGCCAGAAATGGATCGGCACATCCCAAGCTGCCCAATGTGAACCATAGTGTTTGGCGTCCCAAGACTCTGGGTTGGGTAGGCCTAAAACAATCACGGCGTCATCGGTTGTTATGTCATGTAACTTTCTTAGGGTTTCCGCGGGGTCTGGGAGGTGCTCAAGGACGTGGAAAAGGCTGACCCCATCCAGAGGGCTTGTCAGTGTTTGGTCTAAAACCACATCATCTAAATTTGTAAAAATTGGCTGATTTAGGCGTTTTTCTGCCTGTTTTCGTGCTAAATCACTCAATTCTACGCCAAAAACATCAAATTCCTTTGATTTTGCTTTCTCCAAAAAAACACCTATTCCACAACCAACATCCATCAGTCGGGCTCTGCGTCCAGAAATGGCCATCTGTTTTTCAAGGAAATTCACTTTTTTGCTTGCTGCCCACAAACGCAGGGCGCCATAAAGTTTAGCAAACAAACCCTCAGCGTCTGATGAGTGACTCAAGTAGTCGTCTGATTCGTAATAAGCAGCAATTAACTCAGGCCGAGGAGAGGTCCGTTGGAGTTGGCAACTTGAGCACGTCACAACATGAAAGCTCTCTTGACTAACCATGTGGTCTTTCACCAACAAATCATCGCTGGTTGATTGGCTGTAACAAATAGGGCAGTGGTTGATCGTCTTCATGGTGTTCCACGTGAAACATTAACGCCCCAAATGCACAAGCAAGACCTGAATGTCTGCGGGAGAAACCCCAGAAATTCGTGACGCGTGCCCAACGGTGGCTGGCTGATGGTTGCTGAGTTTTTGGCGGGCCTCATGACTAAGGGCTTTGATGTCTTGGTAAGCAAAAAGCTTAGGTATTTTCAAGGACTCCATCCGTTTCAATTTCTCAACCTGCTCTTGCTCTTTGGTTATATAGCCTGCGTATTTCAGGTTGATTGCGATGTCTTCCCACACCTCTTCTTGGTTGAAGTCCTCCTTGTCAACAGGGTCCAAGCAGGCAATCACGTCCAGCAAGGAGAGTTGGGGCCTGGCGGCCAGGTCAGCGGCCGGCATTTGTTGCTTGATCGGGGAGGATCCTTTAGAAACAAGCATTGTGTTGACTGAGTCTGTCGTGACCTTTTGTGACTTCAGCCAGGTTGACGCCGACGCAATGCGCGACATTTTTAGTTCAAAAGCTGACCATTGATCATCATCAATCAAGCCCAATGACCGACCAATAGCTGTCAGGCGCTGATCTGCATTGTCTTGCCTTAGGTTGAGCCTGAACTCAGCGCGGGACGTAAACATGCGGTAGGGCTCGTCCGTTCCTTTGGTTATTAAATCATCAATCAGAACACCTATGTAGGCCTGGCTTCGGTCAAGGATGGTGGGTGTTAGGTTCTTGCATCTGGCGTGGGCATTAATCCCAGCCATCAACCCCTGGCAGGCGGCCTCCTCATAGCCCGTTGTGCCGTTGATTTGTCCCGCAAAAAACAAACCCTTAACTAGGTGTGTTTCCAGGCTGTGACTCAACTGGGTTGGTGGGAAATAGTCGTATTCAACAGCATAGCCGGGTCTAAAAAACTTGGCCTGCTCAAAGCCGGGGATGCTGCGCAAAGCGCGGTGTTGGGTTTCCTCTGGCAACGATGTGCTGAATCCATTGATGTACATTTCTACTGTGCTCCACCCTTCTGGCTCAACGAACATTTGATGGGAGGCCTTGTCTGTGAATCGGTTGATTTTATCTTCAACCGAAGGGCAGTACCGGGGGCCAGAGCTTTGAATGGCCCCATTGAATAACGGAGAGCGATCAAAGGCTTCACGCATTATTTCGTGGGCGGTTTCGTTGGTTGCGGACAACCAACAGGAGCGCTGTTTGGTTAGCCTGCTTGTTCCATGAAAAGCAAAGGTCCTTGGATCCTCGTCGCCTGGTTGTTCCGTGAACTTCGTGTAGTCTAAACTTCTGCCGTCGATGCGCGGGGGGGTGCCTGTTTTCATTCGACCAACAGCAAAGCCTAATTCAATGAGTGACGCCGTGATACCTGTCGCGGCAACCTCTCCACTGCGACCTCCTGAATACTGGTTTTCTCCAACATGAATTACCCCATTCAAAAAAGTGCCAGAGGTAAGTATCACTGACGAGGCATGCATGTTTTGACCATTAGATAAGGTGACGCCGCTAATGGCATTCTTTTCAACCAGTAGACTTACTGCCGTGCCTTGAATGAAATCTAAAGACTCAATGGATTCCAGCGTTTCTCTCCACATGGTTGCAAATTGCATGCGGTCGCTCTGAACCCTGGGGGACCACATGGCAGCGCCCTTGCTTCGGTTTAACATGCGAAACTGTATGGCTGTTCGGTCGGAAATTTTTCCAGAAAAACCACCCAAAGCATCAATTTCTCGGACAATTTGTCCCTTAGCCACGCCACCCATTGCTGGGTTGCAACTCATTTGACCAATCGTTTGAAGGTTCATCGTAACCAGCAGTGTTTTACTGCCCATTCGTGCAGCAGCGGCAGCTGCCTCACAGCCTGCGTGCCCACCACCAATGACAATGACATCGTAATCATTCATCTTTCTCGCTATCAATGTTCCACGTGGAACAATTAGGATGTTGTGAAAGGTAGTTATTCTCTAAATCATGCATATGGGATCGCTCTGCTTGGGTGGTGTCAACATAACCACAGAGGTGTAGCGCCCCATGAATTACCATGCGGTGCAGTTCTTTATCTACACTAATTTTTAGTTCATTCGCATTAGCCACCACACGATCTATGCTTATCATTATATCTCCAAGAATACGATGCTCACGAGAACGGTCGAATGTGATGACGTCCGTGTAAGTGTCGTGAGAAAGAAAGGCTTGGTTAGCCTTAAGTAGTTGTTCGTCTCCAACCAATTGAATAGCTATATCGTGTAAAATGTAACCTTGATCCTTAATTGACGCTGTCAACCATTGATTTAAATCACGGGTGTCAACACCTTTAAGTAGGGCAGAATCAATGGTGGAATCATCCAGGGTTACGGTCATGATGGTTGTATTTGGTTTTTTATATAAAAAAATAAACCTAGCATGGGTTGATTTTACCGACACGCCGTTCATGACGACCCCCTTCGAATTCACTAGAGATAAACGCATGCAAACACTCTAGTGCTTTTGATTCAGAAATAAACCTTGCCGGTAAGGCTAATACATTGGCGTTATTGTGCCTTACAGCTAAGCTTGCTATTTCCGGTTCCCAACATAAAGCACTGCGAATTAAGGCGTGTTTATTGGCGCTCATATTGATTCCATTACCTGATCCGCAAATAACGATACCCCGTGAAGCTTTCTTTGTGTGAAGCTCCTCTGCAACACCGTGCGCTATGTCTGGATAATCCACAGATTCTTCACTGTAACAACCTTTATTAATAGTATTAATACCTTGATTATTAAGTACTTCAATGATTTTAGCCTTCAAATGAAAGCCAGCATGATCGGATCCGATAGCAATGGTTGATAGCATGTTAATAGTGTGTTAGTATTTTGTGAATAAAAGCAAACGCTTGGTTGAATACCTGACTTTTCAGTTGATTTGAACAAGTTATGAGCCGAAGGTATTGCCTTTTTCAACAGGGTTCATCCATTAATGTTATGAGCTATTGACGGTTAAATCTGGTTTCAAAGGTTTCAGTTATTTTTTATCAATGAATTAATTATCAAAGGGTTAAAATAAAAACTGCTGTGAAGAACCTGTTGACACCTTGTTAACATCTCAAATCAATCATTTATTAAAATAAAATATACCCTTTATCAACCGACCATTATATATACTAAGTACTTTAAAAGGTATGATGATGTTATAATTAAATATTGAAAACAATACCTTGAGCTAAAGGTAGGTCTGTGCCATAATTCATGGTATTGGTTTGGCGCCGCATGTATGCCTTCCAAGCATCAGATCCACTTTCACGACCACCACCGGTGTCTTTTTCTCCACCAAAGGCTCCACCAATTTCAGCACCACTTGTTCCAATATTTACATTAGCAATACCACAATCCGAACCAGCAGCAGCTAGGAAGCGGTGAGATTCAGCCATATCGTTGGTCATGATAGCTGAACTTAAACCTTGAGGTACGCCATTTTGCAAAGCAACAGCCTCTTCCATGTTATGGTATTTCATGACATACAATAAGGGAGCAAATGTTTCATGTTGAACAATAGCCCAACCATTCTCAACTTCAGCAATAGAAGGGCTGACATAACAACCACTCTCAAAACCCTCACCACTCAACACACCGCCCTTTATAAGGAAAGTGCCCCCAGCCTCTTCTACGCGCTTAAGGGAGGTTAAATAAGAATCCACTGCGTCCTTGTCAATTAACGGACCCATATGGTTGCTTTCATCCAATGGGCTGCCAATTTTCACTTGCTTGTAAGCGTTAACAATAGCGTCCATAACCTTATCGTAGATACTGCTGTGTATAATTAATCGTCGTGTGCTAGTGCAGCGCTGACCCGCGGTACCGATAGCGCCAAACACAGCGGCGGTGACGGTCATTTTTAAATCAGCCGTTGGTGCCACAATGATGGCGTTGTTGCCACCCAGCTCCAAAATACTTTTACCCAAGCGACGACCCACGATTGCAGCAACCTCGCGACCCATGCGGATAGATCCCGTGGCGGACACCAGCGCTACGCGTTTATCGTTGGTCATTAACTCACCCAACTCTCTACCGCCAGTAACGATGGTGCTTAATCCTTTTGGTAAGCCCAACTCTTCACGGACCTCATTCCAAATATGCTGGCAAGCGACGGCACACAACGGCACCTTCTCGCTAGCTTTCCAAATACAAGCATTACCACAAACCCAAGCAACTGTTGCGTTCCAGGCCCATACAGCTACAGGAAAATTGAATGCTGAAATAATACCAACAACACCTAAAGGGTGCCACTGCTCCATCATGAAATGGTCAGGTCGTTCGCTTTTGATTGTTAAACCAGTCAATTGTCTGGACAAACCAACGGCGTAATCACAGATGTCAATCATCTCTTGAACCTCACCCAAACCCTCTTGGTAGGACTTACCCATTTCGTAACTAACCAAGGCTCCCAAGGCGTTTTTGTTTTCGCGCAACTTATTGCCAAATATCCGCACAGCCTCACCGCGCTCTGGAGCGGGAACCGTTCGCCACGCCAACTGGGACTCAAGGGCGGCAGACAGGGCACGATCATAATCCTCTTTGCTGCTTTGAGACACAGAACCAATCAAGCTTCCGTCAACAGGTGAATGACTAGCAATCCACTGGTCGGACTGACTGGACTCATTACCAATCCAGGTGCCTGGGTTGTTTTCTTTGAGTCCAAGTTGAGAAAAATAGGCGTTGCGTGCTTGAGCGTCCATGGTTGGCTTATTGAAAGATTAAGCGCCAAAGATACTGCCCAGAGGTCATCTTATAAAAAAACCCCAGTAGCACTACCTTAGTGTAAACGAGCATTGAACAAAGAGCGAAATATCATGAAAAAAATCAAAATTGAGAAGTACCTAGAGGTTGCCGGAGTAGCTGTTCTTGTTGGCTTGCTCGTTTACGCATACGCGAGTGCGTGGACACAACTTTTTAATGAAGTCAGTCAATAACGCAACAAGAGTAGGATTTCTCAAAAACCCGGAGTGCTCCTAAGCTCCATGTATCCCAGATCAGAACCCTCGGTATTTGTAAACAAAAAAGCCCCCTCCAAAGAACAGGCTTTCTTGATTTTTTCCTTCGGATCGGGTCCATCAGTCGACCTGAGCCACCGTGCCTACCTGTATCCAGCCGCCGCTTCACCTACACCATAGACAAGCTCTTTCAGTAAAGTGTTTGCAGCAAGCTTTCCTAACTCATTAGATGCCAGCGGGCTTGCTCCCGTAATTAATTTTCTGTCTATGCAAACGGTATTGTCTGCTTCGGTGTTTACAATAGTGGCCCCAAGGCTTTTCAGCTTTTCACTCAAACCGGATGTCATATATCCTGGTAAATAGCCAATCATTGGAGTCATTTCATCTATAGCGTCAGGGAATACAGCCATCCTGTAACCGTCGTAAAGAAATTCCTGATCATCCAGGGTGGTAGACAACAACGCGCCCTGCCCGTGACAAAGAGTGATGGTGAATAAATCATTTTTATGAGCCCAACGCAATACGCTATCAACGTTTCTGTCTTCGGGAATACCAAGCATTGCTCCATGCCCGCCAGGCACAAACACAGCAGCATAAGAATTAATATCAGGAAATGAAGTATTAATGAAGTCTGCCAACCTCTTAGGGTGTTCAAAGTTTGATTTGTACTCATTGTAAATAGCGTTTACATGCTCATCCTCTTGTGGGAACCCCCACATCTCAAACACAACAGGCTTTCCGGTAGGAGTAGCTATTTCAAAGTCAAAACCAGCATTTTTAAGATGCAACATTGGCAGTAGTGACTCTATGGGGTTGTTTCCTGTAGAAAACATTTTACCATTCTTCATCAATAGGTTTTTTTGCTCAGTGAAAATCACCAAAACCTTTGATTTGACTCCTTGATATTTAGTATATGAAACGTCTTCAAAATCCGATTTGGAGACAGTCGTCAAATTGAGAGCCAGCGCTGAAGGCTTATACGACCCGTCATCTTCTACTTGCGGCCTGGTTGTAAAGTATAACGTTACAATAACGAGCACAATCAAGCTCGAGAATCCAATTATTATCTTTTTCATCATGATTTTAATTTTTATGTTTTTATTAGAACAAGACTTAACTGATTTTTACTACAATTTTTCCTTTTGCCCTTCCTGACGCAAGGTGAATAAGCGCCTCAATGCTCTCAGAGAATGGATACACCTTGTCGATGATCGGCTTAATTTCTTCATCCTCAACCATTGATTTAATTTCATTTAAATGTGCGCCATTAGGGTGCATGAAAATGAATTTGTAAACAACACCCCTGTCCCTGCTTGCGTTAGCTAATTCTTCTGGCAATTTATAATCCATCATACCGAACATTTTAGCAGTCGCTTCATCCAAAGGGCCCACAACACTAACTACCATTCCTCCCGGCTTAACCACCTCAAAAGATTCGAGAGAATACTTTTGACCAAGCGTATCAAACACAATATCTAGATCTTTAGCTATGCTTTTGTAGTCCTCTGTTTTATAATCAATCACCCTGTCTGCGCCTAACTCTTTAACCCACCCTACATTACTTGTGCTGGTGGTGGTGTAAACGTAAGCGCCTTTTGCTTTAGCATACTGAATAGCGAAACTTCCAACACCACCAGAGCCAGCATGAATAAGAACCTTATCGTTCTTTTTAATGCCGGCGTATTCCAAAGACTGCAAGGCCGTTAGCCCCGCCAACGGTAAGCTTGCCGCTTCTTCGAAAGAAATGTTGCCAGGTTTTTTTGAGACTGCAGCGCTATTTACAGCAACGAATTCAGCCAGCGTGCCCATTTGCTCTTGAGGAACCCGTGAATACACTAAGTCTCCAATTTCAAAACCACCTACATCATTTCCTTTTTCAACTACAACGCCACTTACATCATAGGCAGAAGTGAAAGGTGTTGGTAGAGGAAGCAGGGCCTGAAGGTTTCCAAGGATAATACTCTTGTCGATGGGGTTAATGGCTGCAGCCCTAACCTCAATAAGCACATCATTTGCCGTAACCGCCGGTTTGCCAACCTCATTAAAGGCTACACTGTCTTTTATCTCACCGTATTTTATTGTTTGTAATGCCTTCATATCTGTATCGATTTCTTTATTTAATAACTCGATACAAGAGTAGCGTGAGCAATCCAGGGAAAAATCACCCTATGGTAAGAAAATTATGTTTTTACTTTTTCTACCCTAATGCGGCTCAAGCTTTGTTGGGTGATGCCTAAATAAGAGGCGATATGAAAATTTCGAGTATGCTGCTCTATGTCGGGATATTGAGTTAAAAACAAATCATACCTCTCGGAAGCGCTTAATTGTAGTTGGCTCAAGATGCGTCTGTGCAAACTAACTACGTGACGCTCTAAGTTGTGTCTTTGATAAGACTCGAACTCTGGGAAACGTGCATGAATGCCATCCAGTTCTTTGGCGTTAAATTCAACAACCTTCGATTTAGCAAGACACTCCACAGTAAGTGTTGCGAGCTCATCAGTATGAACAGCTATATAGTCGCTAATCCACCAACCCTTGATTGCGAAGAGCAGGGTGTGCTCTCTTCCGTTTTTATCAACACAGTAAGACCTCAGGCAGCCCTCTGTGACAAAGAATGTTTTCCTTACAGCCTGCCCTTGGCTAATTAACACCTCTCCTTTGGAAAGTGTTTTTTCTTTCGATATGGAATAAAGAAACGCTTCCGCCTCTTGGCTTAGGTGTAGGCTGCTTTTTATTTTATTGATTAAATCCTTCAATTCTTAATAAGGTTTTTAATTACTCACCGCGTTTAGTTTAAAAGTCACCCGCTAAATCAAGGGCTCTCCGTTTAAGTCGGTTGTTAATACGTCTGACATAAAATCCACAAATGGACGAACATCTTTTAGCGCGAGGTTGACGCGGCTTGAAAAATCATCTTCCGTGATTTCCTGATCGCTAAAACGAACAAGAAACAGGAACTGCTTCTTTCGAATCAAGTCAATCGCGGGGTGCTGCTTATCAAAGCCCCTTGGTGCTGATTTTAATTCCTCGCCCACAAGGTCTCCCCAAGTATCCCTAAATGACGGTCGATTAAGAATCTCCCTAAACTCATCAGCTGATACCGCTAGCTCTTTACGGATGCGTAACAGATCAGCGGGTTCAGGCCCCCAAAACCCGCACGCTAAAAAACAATCCTCAGGAGAGATATGTAGGTAATAGCTACCTCGTGAGCTGGGCTGGGTACGGCGAAAGCTTATTCCAAAATTCGTCTTATAAGGCGTCTTGTTCTTCGAAAAACGGACGTCCCTATAGATTCGCATAAGCTTCCATCGCTCCAAAGAGTCGTGGGCACTAATTTGATCAAAAAGGTGGCTACCAAATTCCTTTACCCCCAATTCAAGATTTTTGAATTCTGGCTTGTGTTGCTCAAACCACTCTCGATTATTGTTCTCGCTGAGACGGTTGAAAAACTCGAAAACCTGAGGATTGATGCTGTTCATTTGCCGAAGCTATAAAAAAACGGTCAACAAATTAATTGCTGACCGCTTAGTCACTAACTAGTGAGGTCTCGAGCGGATTCGAACCGCTGTACGAGCTTTTGCAGAGCCCTACCTAACCACTCGGCCACGAGACCCTTTCTGAGGCACAAATTTAACGCATCGACGTGAAGCGAACACACACTGCCGCCACATCACCATCAATTGGTGGGTTCAATTTGCAACATTTAACGCTACAGCGCTGAACCTGAGGTAAATCCGTAAAGATTCTTTGACAAATTCTTTGAACCACTGTTTCCAATAAGGCCGCCCGAATTGCCATTTCCTCACTGACAATGATGCGAATTGCGACGTAGTCGACAGTGTCACCTAAGGCGTCACTCTTGGCGCTGGGCAACAGGTCCGCCCACACAGAGCAGTTGATCAAGTAGTCGGAACCAATGGCAGCCTCCTCATCCATGCATCCGTGGTAAGCGTATTCACGCTGATCGACCACATCGATTTGTTGCAGGCCGTTGTCAGAAAAGTCTTCACTTGAGCGCATGACGGAACCAGGCTTAACCTAATGTTTGTATGGCAGCATCCATGCGGGATTCTGCAGCCGGCTGCCCTAAAAGGGCCATAACACCGAAAATGGAAGGTCCTTTGGTGACGCCAGCAATCGCCAACCTTAACACAGGTCCAACTTGGCCAAACCCCAATTCATGTGAGGCTAAATAGGTTTTGAATGCTGCTTCCAAAGACGCCGCGCTGTAGTCGGTGTCAGCAAACAAAACCTTCAGGCCGCGCACATAGCCGGCGGCGTCAGGGGTCCATTTTTTTGTCACCATTTTCTCCTCATAGGTTGTGGGCGCTTCGAAAATACTGGTGGACGCATCCAAAATATCGCTGATGAATTCAGCGCGCTCAATGAACAGCTCAAGCAAGGCATCAGCCATGGCTGGGCTGGCAATAGAGAAGCCTCGATCAACCGCCTCATCCATCAAGAGTTCGCGAAGCACAGAAGGGTCTAGTGCGCGTAAATGCTGCTGGTTGAACCACCGAGCCTTGGCAAAATCGAAGCGAGCGCCGGCCTTGTGTACCTTGCTTAGGTTGAATTGCTCAACCAAAGCATCCAAGGAAAAGATTTCTTCATTGTTGCCAGGGTTCCAACCTAAAAAGGCCAACATATTAACAAAACCTTGCGGTAAAAACCCAAGCTCACGGTAGCCGCTTGCGGTCTCGCCATTGCTGGGGTTGACCCAATTGATGGGGAATACAGGGAAACCAAGGCGGTCCCCGTCTCGCTTGGATAGTTTGCCATTCCCGTCAGGCCGAAGCAACAAAGACAAGTGAGCAAAAGTGGGCGCCTGCCAACCAAAGCATTCATACAACAAGACATGAAGTGGCGCAGAGGGCAACCACTCTTCACCGCGAATCACGTGGGTGATGCCCATCAAGTGGTCATCTACAATGTTGGCTAAATGGTAAGTTGGCATGCCATCGCCCTTGAGTAAAACCTTGTCATCAATGTGAGCGCTGTCAACACGAACCCAGCCGCGAACCATGTCTTCAAACTTCACCTCTACGTTGCGGGGTATTTTCATGCGAATAACATAGGGATCGCCCGCATCAAGCAGTCGCTGAACCTCATCTTCAGAAAGGGTTAGGCTGTTGCGAAGGGTGGTGCGGGTTATGCTGTTGTATTGGAAATTGGCCTTACCAACAGACTTTGCGCGCTCACGAATCGCCGTTAACTCTTCCGGGCTATCAAAGGCGATGTAGGCGTGGCCAGAGGCAAGGAGCTGATCTGCGTAAGCGCGGTATATAGGCTTACGCTCAGACTGCCGATAGGGCGCATGAGGTCCGCCATCAGGTAAGCCAGAACCAACGCCTTCATCAGGCCCAATGCCACACCAGTTCAACGCCTCAACAATGTAGGCTTCTGCGCCAGGCACAAAACGTGTCTGATCAGTGTCTTCAACGCGAAGAATGAAGCTGCCTCCATGCTGCTTAGCAAAGAGGTAATTGTAGAGTGCTGTGCGCACCCCCCCTATGTGGAGAGGACCTGTGGGGCTTGGCGCAAACCGAACGCGGACGTTACTTTGTGTCATATTAGGATTCATGTGAACGACAAAGGTAAGTGCATGCAGACCGGGATTATCTTTACCCCATGGAGCAACAACTCAATGAACAAGAAATACTGCGTCGAGCATCTTTAGAAAAGATGCGGGAAATGGGCATCAACCCCTACCCGGCAGCAGAGGTCCCAGTGACCCATAGCTCAGCGGCAATCCATGCCCAATTTTCCAAGGACCCCGAGTCGCTCAACGCGGTTTGTGTGGCGGGAAGAATCATGAGCAAACGCATCATGGGCAAGGCATCCTTCGTGGTCATCCAAGACAGTGAGGGCCGAATTCAAGCCTACGTGAGCCGCGATGAAATCTGTCCCCTAGAGGATAAAAGCCTGTACAATGACGTCTTCAAAAAACACCTGGACATCGGTGACTTTGTGGCTGTTGAGGGCACAGTGTTCACTACAAAAACAGGTGAAACAACAGTAAGGGCTGCGAAATTGACGGTGCTTGCAAAAGCTCTTAGGCCACTTCCTGTGGTTAAAACGGACGCGGACGGCAAGGTTCATGACGCCTTTGCAGACCCGGAATTGCGGTACCGACAGCGCTATGTAGACTTGGTGGTCAATGAAAAAGTGAAATCCACATTCATCACCCGATCAAAGATGATGCGCGCCATGCGAAAAAACTTTGATGACCAAGGCTGGATGGAGGTGGAGACGCCCATTTTGCAACCCACCCCTGGCGGCGCAGCAGCGCGACCGTTTGTCACCCACCACAACACCTTAGACATGCCTTTGTACCTAAGGATAGCAAATGAGCTTTACCTGAAGCGACTGATCGTGGGCGGCTTTGAAGGGGTTTATGAGTTTGCAAAAGACTTTCGCAACGAAGGCATGGACCGAACACACAATCCAGAGTTCACGGTGATGGAGCTTTACGTGGCCTACAAGGATTACCATTGGATGATGGCCTTCACGGAAAACCTTTTGGAGTCTATGGCTAAAGAAGTGCTTGGCAGCACCGACCTACCGTCAGGAGACAACGTCATCGCTTTGAAAACACCCTTCCCTCGCGTGCCCATTTTGGACGCCATCAAAACCCACACAGGTTTGGATCTGATTGGGCAGTCTGAACAAGAGCTAAGGGATTCGGCAACAAGCATTGGCATTGAATCAGCACCTGAGTGGGGCTCAGGAAAAATCATTGATGAAATATTTGGTGCGCGCTGTGAAGCACACTACATCCAGCCAACATTCATCACCGACTACCCTGTTGAGATGTCACCACTAACCAAGGCGCACAGAGATGACCCAAGGCTGACTGAGCGCTTTGAGCTGATGATCAACGGTAAAGAAATAGCCAATGCCTACAGTGAGCTCAATGACCCCATTGAGCAGCGCGCCCGCTTTGAGCAGCAGCTGGCTCTGACAGAAAAAGGGGACGACGAAGCCATGTTCATTGATCAAGATTTTCTTAGGGCCTTAGAGTACGGCATGCCACCCACATCAGGCATTGGTATTGGCATGGATCGCCTTGCAATGTTGTTCACCAACCAATCAAGCATCCAGGAGGTGTTGTTCTTCCCCCAAATGCGCCAAGAGAAAGCGTGATTTGCCAACCATCAAACAAACCACAACACCATGAGAATTTCAACAATCACACTTGGTGCACTGGTGCTAATTTAACAACCCCCCTTTTTAACAAAAATTTAATTTTTAGAAAATTAAAATTTGTAAAAAATTCTTAAATGAATGTTTTTAAGACGCTATAAATTTTTTAAGTATGAATCTAAATCGTTAAATTCCATTGAAATAAGCCCTGATTTTGGTAATCTATAAATTAATTTTTTCCAATTCGGATTTTCTTTAAATACCCTTTTTAAAATTGGTCTAGCAGCTTCTTTTTTGCCATTGTTTAAAAGCGCTATTGCTTTCCAAAAACTCATTTCATGATTTTCAGGATACAGAGCTTGTGCTTTTCCATATTCGCTTAACGCTTTGTCCATGTCGTTTTCTCCGATTGCCAGATCTCCATTGTTCATGTGACCATAGGCCCTGTGAACCCTTAAGAGTCTTTTAATTTCTTTTATTGGATCACTGCTGTCATCTACCCTAAGATCAATTTTTTTATCCTCCCAAACATTAGAAGTTTTTTCAGCACCCACAACTATTAGTGCTGCGGATTGCTTCCCTCTAATATCACCCCCCACTCTTTCAGCAGCTTCAAATACTTTAATAATTCTTTCAGCTAAGGGAAGATTGGAATTATCTTGAAATGCTTTTTTCATTGCAGGAATAACGTTATCATTTAACATCATATTGGCCTGAACGGAAAAATTTTCACCAACAAAATGCCCTGCGCTTTCTATACATTTTTCTCCAGTGAACGCATTTACTGATCCATTAGCGTCAAGCATTGCTGCTTGTCTAAAATCTCTTCCTTCGTCTTTGTCTGTCAAATTTTTTAATGCGTCTTCAGCTGATACACCATTTTCCATAAGTTCAATCCCATTAGGGCCATAACTTGGATTAACAAACGATTGAGTAGCGACAACGCCTACGCCAGATTTCCCCCAGCTAACTAACGTGCCAACAGAAAACCAATGACTTTGAACTCCAACCGCCATTTCACCTGTATTAGTATCCTTTGCAACGATAGAGTAGGTATGTGCAAATTGATCAGAGTATGGATTTGTTTGTCCGCTTGAAAGAAAAGGAAAAACCAGTAATAGAAAAATAATGAGTTTTTTTATCATTCCAAAAGCAATAATCAGTTTAAAGTTTTTATTTTCCATTAAGTCTTCAAATATTTTTTTCATGATTTATTTATTTAATGCCCCGGAAATATTTTTTTCATGATTTATTTATTTAATGCCCCGGAAGCCCCCCCCCTCCACTATTATCATTTATAAGTATTCAAAGAAGCTGGACTTCTTGGTTTGGAGTAATTTACAAAATATTAGTTGATTGATGACCCCAAAAACCCGCAACCACGACCTCACCATGATGTACCCAACATCCGCGCATGAGGCGTTAGATTTCACAACCTTAACCGCCATGGTGGCGTCGTATGCATCCACCAATAAGGCCCGGTTGGCCTTGATTGACTTAAAGCCTAGCGCAAATCGCCGGGCCATAGAGGAGGAGCTGTCCCAAGTGGATGAGCTGTTGAAGCTAAGTGAGCAGGGACACCGCTTGCCTGCGGTAGCGGCAGAAGCGATCGATGACGCCATGCCTTTGTTGCGGGTCAAGGGCGCGGTCCTGCCCATAGAGCTATTCATGGCCATTCATGCGCAAGCCAACGCCTACGCCAATGCCTATCGATTCACGCAAAAACACCGCGAGCAAGCCCCATCAATGGCGGCGATGCTTCGCCCATTCCCACCTATTCCTGAAATACCCGCAGCCATTGATGGGGTGTTTGAGCGCAACGGGCAAATCCGAGGCAACGCATCCAAGGAGCTCAAAGCCATTCGCTTTGAGTTAACCAGTAGGCGATCGCAAGGTGATCGCTTGTTTTACCAAGTGATGCGCCGCATGGACAAGTCAGGTTGGCTGGCTGATATCCGTGAATCGGTGAGCAATGACCGGCGCGTGCTAGCCATTAAGTCTGCGTACAAAAGCAAAGTCAACGGCGCCTTTCATGGCAGCTCTGCCAAGCAATCCTTGACCTACCTCGAGCCCATTGAATGCTTAGCTATCAATGCGGAAATAGGAGATTTATTGGACCAAGAGATGCAGGAAATTCGCCGCATACTCAAAGCGCTAACAGCTGAAATACAGCCATTCATGCAAGAAATCAAAGGCTGCGATGAGCGCCTTCACGCCCTGGACAGCCTGCATGCACGGTCCCGCTTTGCTGAAGTGGAAGGCTGCATCCTTCCGCGCATCAGTCACGACATAACCCTTGACATCAAAAAAGGCATCAACCCCATCCTTCGGGCTGCCCACCAAGGCGATTCAACGGACATCATTCCCTTAGATGTTCAGCTCAACCCATCGCAGCGATTGTTGGTGATCAGCGGGCCCAATGCGGGCGGAAAATCCCTAGCCTTGAAGACGGTTGGCCTGTTTCAAATGATGCTGCAAAGCGGTCTACTGATACCCGCTCACCCTAAAACTGTTTTGCCCTGGTTTGATCGCATCATGGTTGATTTAGGTGACGCGCAAAGTGTTGAAAACGAACTGTCCACTTATTCAGGCAAACTCACCAAAGTGCGAGACATGATGGCGGAGGCAAACGCCAACACCCTGTGCTTGGTCGACGAGTTTGGTAGCGGATCGGACCCTGAGCTTGGTTCAGCCATGGCGTCAGTTTGCATGCAAGAGCTCCACCTGAGCCAGTGCCTAGGGGTGTTCACCACACACTACAACAGCATCAAAGCCTTAGGGGAGGAGCTTGAGGGCGCATGCAACGCCAACATGGCCTTTGACCTGTCAAGCTTTGAGCCCTTGTTTCAGTTGATCATGGGTGTCCCGGGATCCTCGTACACATTTGAAGTGGCACAGCGGGTAGGTTTGCCAAAAAGGCTCATGAAAGAGGCCAAACAAATCCTTGCTGCAGACAGCTTGGCGGTGGACCGGCTGTTGGTTGGTTTGCAAAAGCAGCGAAGCACTCTGGACAAAAACCGGACAGAGGTAAGCAAGCGACTAGAGGACTTGGAAAGCCTGAAGCAAACACAGGACAAGCAGATTCAATCCCTGGAAAATAAACTCAACAAAGCCTCTGCGGACAATGCGGCCGTCGCCGATCAACTCATGTGGGGCAAGCGCCTGGAGCAATGGGCCAGCAGTTGGCAAAAAGCTAAAACACAAAAGGCTCGCAACGAGATCAAAGACCGAATGGTTCGCTTGGTGTCTGAGCGAGTGAAAGCCACCAAACGCCAAGAGACGCGCACTGAAACCGTGAAACAGCAAGCCAATCGCCAGGCCCTTGAGCTGCTGTGGTCCATGCCCGTGAAGGTGGGGGACAAAGTGAAGGTTGTGCACGGTGGCCGCCAAGCGGGAGAGGTCATGGAGGTCAGGAAAAACAAGTTTCTTATCCAGTTGGGCGGGATTTTGTCCACATGGGCCGAACGGAAGGACTTCGTCCACTGGACACACAGAAACCAGGTTCAGCTCAAAGCAAAACCACCCAACAAAAAGCAACCCAAACCTTAGCTGAATCTGCGTGTGGCAACCCCGTCGTTGCGTGGCAATCAAGGGCGAGATTAAAGCGGACCCGTGGTCATTACTTTAGCAGCATGAAGGATCAAATAGAAGGTATTTCGGTTCGCTGGTCTGAAAAATCAGACATGCCAGCTGTTTTGTCGCTCATTCATGAGTTGGCACTGTTCGAAAAAGCACCCGAAGAGGTTTCCGTGACTATCGATCAGCTCACAAAAGATTGGGAATTGAAAAAATTCGTTTGCATGCTTGCTGTTTCAGACGCTTCAAATGAAGTTTACGGTATGGCTCTTTGTTATGAACGGTATTCAACATGGAAAGGGTTGACTGCTCACTTGGAGGACCTGATTGTTAGAGCTCCCTTAAGAGGTCGGGGCATAGGCGGCCGCTTGATGGAGGCAGCTGTTCAGTGGGCTCGGTCCATCGATGCACAGCGACTGCATTGGGAGGTTTTAGATTGGAACACGCCGGCGATTAAATTCTACGAATCGATGGGGTCAGAAATCCTTAAAGACTGGTACCCTTGCAGGTTGTCTGGATCGGACTTGACTGAGTACCCCTTCAAATACCCGCCATTTATTTGTTAGTCAAACACGACCATCAGGTCTGTTTTTCGCCCGCAATGAGTTTTTATAAATAGCGAGAAAATGCCATAAAAATGGCCAAAAACCCATAAAAATTGATTAAAATGGGTTATTTTTCCTGTTTTTAGTCTAAAACAAGAACGGCGTCACTCATGTAATCGACCACCAACTCATCGTGACTGATGAAGAGGTAACTGAAGCTGTGTTGCTCCTTCAGGTCATTCAAAAGGTTCAGTACTTGTGCCTGAATGCTGACATCCAAGGCGGCCACCGATTCATCACAGATGATCAACTTAGGCTCAACCGCCAGAGCCCTGGCAATACCTATCCGTTGGCGCTGTCCGCCAGAGAACTCGTGGGGGTACTTGCTTGCGTCTAGCGCTTCAAAACCCACAGACTTTAACAGGTCTTCCATGGCCTGTTTCCTACCCACGGAGTTGCTGTGTAAACCATGAACAACCATAGGCTCAGTGATGGCATCACCAATGGTCATTCGTGGCGAAAGCGAGGCAAAGGGGTCTTGAAAAATGTACTGAATGTCTCGGGCCAATGCTTGGCGTTTGGCGCCATGGAGTTGATCGATGCGCTCGCCGCGGTAGCGTATTTCACCCGCGTCTGGCTGAACCAGGTTCACCAAACATTTGGCAATGGTTGACTTGCCCGAGCCAGAGGCGCCCACCAGACCCAAGGTTTCTCCTTCATGGATGACAAGACTGAGGTCTTTGACCACAGACTGCCCCGCATAAGCCTTGCTTAAATCCCTAATTTCAAGCAAGACGGGACCCAATTGACTGGCGGGCCTCTCGCTGTCATCAACCGGCCTGTTTTGCATGAAGTCCTCAACCGTTGGTAAACGTTTAGGGCGCCGACCTTCCGGGGGCCTGGACGCAATCAAGCCTTGAGTGTATGGAGATGTTGGGTGGTTCAAGACTTGCTGGGTCGGGCCGGACTCCATGAGCTGACCCTGACGCATCACCATCACATGATCAGCCACCCTAGACACCTCTGACAGGTCATGGCTGATGAGTAGCATGGCCATGCCTTCCTGCTTTTGAAGCTGTCGGATTAAGGACAGAATGTCTGCGGCGACGGAGGCGTCCAAGGCCGTGGTAGGCTCATCTGCAATCACGATGTCAGGATCCATCACCATAGCCATAGCTATCATGACCCGTTGACGCTGCCCGCCACTCATTTGATGGGGGTACTTTTTGAATGATTGTTCTGGGTCCGCAATCTGCGTGTGCTTGAACCATGTCAACGCCTTTTCGTTGGCCGCCTTTCTGCTCAAGCCAAGGCTTGCTTCGGCGGCCTCTGCCACCTGTCGACCCACCCGCATGGAAGGGTTCAAGGCAGACATTGGCTCCTGAAAGACCATGGCAACACTTGGCTGCTCACCATGGACGAATGCGGCCTTTGACGTTAGTGAGTTGGGCAATAAGTTCATCATGGCTAGCGCAGACAAAGACTTGCCTGATCCTGACTCACCCACCAACGCCAAACACTCGCCCTGCTTGAAGCTCAGGCGGATGTCATTGACCAGCAATTGCTCGCCGGCATGGATGCTTTGGATGTGAAACTCTGCCATCTTAATGGCCGGCTGCAGGCAGCTTCCATGCGTAGGCTGACGCCACAGCCATGAAGGATGCAGGAAGGGCTTCACCAACCTCTTTACCTTCTGCATGGCCTGTTCGTACAATGATCAAATCCAAACCCGGGAATGTGATGACCCATTGTCCCAAGTGGCCTCGTAGGGCAACAAAGGGTCTGGTGGCTTCTGACAACGGGTCCGGCGATGGAGCGTCGCCAAGCCAAAAAGAGTAACCGTAAAATTGTGCCAATCCCGGATTAGTCGCTGTGGCAAAAAAGCTGCTGTCCATCAACTGCTCCCCAAAGGCATTGCCCTGGTTCAAAACCAAATAGCCAACGCGCGCAAAATCCCTGGCTGTGGCATTGAAGCCAGAGAAGGAAATGGCCTCACCCACATCATCCAGGTGCCATGATGCATCCATTTCAGCACCCAAAGGGAGCCATAATTTTTCAGAGGCGTATTCAGCCAAAGGCATGCCAGTGGCCTCCTCCAAGCAAAAGCCCAACAAAGCTGTTGCGCCTGATTGGTATTCATAGTGCCGACCTACCTGATCGCCCACGGCGCAACCGGTCACCGTGGCGCGCAAATCCCGACCATACAAGGCCTTTGCTGTGATGCCAAAAGGGTTGTAATAGTCTTCATCCCAATCCAGGTCTGCCAACATCCCCGTCAAATGGGCCAGTGTTAATTGTGACGCGCCGGGGCCGTGAAGCTCCTTCACATAGTCGATTGCCAAAGCGTCCCATCCCGGTAAATCACCCGATTCAATGGCAATCTCAACCATCATGGTCAGGATGGATTTTGCCATGGAAAAGCTGTTGGTTTTGGTGTTTGCCATGACCTTGTTTCCATAGTCTTCGTGGCGGATGCTGTCATTGTGAATGACCAAAAATGCGCCGGTCTCATAGACGTCTAGGGCCTGTTGAATCTCAATAGGTGGCGCCCATTCCGCACTTTTAGCTTCCGGCCATGGAATGCCAACTGGCGGGGCGTGAATGATGCCTTGATCAAAGTACTCCCCGTCAAAAATATTGGCGGTTGTGTGCCCTTGGAGGTAGGTTGCGTAAACCCCTTTGAAGAGGTAATTGTACCAAGACGCATGAATCAGGACATAGAGTAAACCTATGGTGACAAGGGTTCCAAAAAGTTTTTTCACGATGGCATTCATGCCTGAAAAGGTAGCCAATTTTCAGGCTGCA
>OCVR010000090.1_pt1 | contig 68582 bp, 58 predicted proteins | sample 1539091 | NCBI WGS metagenome assembly OCVR01 (sample SAMEA3355530, study PRJEB22509) | marine metagenome | biome: marine; feature: coastal ocean; material: water | place: USA | collected 2010-08-07 | depth 16 m | reverse complement strand
TCGTGCTGATTTCGTTCTGTCAACCTCGTGGCGCAATGAAAAGGCTACGCCGTGTAATGCTTTTTCCGGCCCTTGGTTCTTGCCTGTGACAGAATACTCAAGCAGAAATACCAGTGGTCGAACCCAGTGCCATGGAGAAGTCCCAATTTTCAGCCATGGTTGAAGAAAAAAGGGCGTTTTTCATTTCGATGGGCGTGCTCATTTTCCTGGCATGCATGTACGGAATCCTTGGCTCCACGCGGTGGGCTGTCGACCCCATTCAATCAGCGACAAACTTCTGTGAAGGCATCTCTGACGGCCTTGTAAAAGAGCCAATGAACACCCTTTCGAACCTCACCTATGTCTTCGTTGGCCTCTTCATTCTCTGGAACATGCCACCGAGCAAGGCGAACACAGCCAACCCAATGCTCGGGCGAGGGATGTATCCAATCCTGTTTGCAACCGGCTCGATGTACATCGGGGTCGGTAGTTTTGCGATGCATGGTACGAACACAGACTGGGGCACGGTGATGGATTGGACGGGCATGCTGTTCTTCATCTCCTTCCCTGTGTATTACAACTTAGCCCGCCAGTACCAGTGGACGGACCGTTTCTTTGCAACGGTTTTCTTCACCGTGTTTGCCCTCACAGCCATGCTTGACACCTACGCAACGAGCAACAACATCGTGTTGATTGAGAATTTCTCGGATGGTCGCAGGCTCCGTTTGTCCGGCCTAACCCGTGATTACCTGTGGTCGCTGTACATTGGAACGTGGATCATTCAGGAAACAAAAAACCTCACAGAGAACAAAATTGGCTGGATGATTGCTCTGCCTCTCATCGCATGCGTCACCCTTTCAGTTGGCGTTCCATTCCTGCAAATTGTCATTCTTTGTGCCTTGTTCATCGCCATTGCTTACCTCCTCCACTCCAACCCCGGCCACACGCTCGTTCGAGAGGCGAGCCCTCACCTGTGGATTGGCGTTGCCTGTTATGTGGTGGCGAACATTGTCTGGCGCTTTGGCCACAACGATGAGGCTGCTTGCAATCCGGACTCCCTGTTCCAGTACCACGCTTTGTGGCACCTCTTGACCGGTTTGTCGGTGTACTTCTTCTTCCGGTATTTTGCAACTGAATCTGAGTAGCCTTCCTTTCGGCTGTGGCAAAACAGCGGTATATAGCCCACTGAACTGACCACGGGCCATGATGGATGGTTTCCCCTCGCATTTGGCAGAGCGAACCCGTCATCGCAACAGCGTTCCGTCACCGCACGGCTCTGGCCCGGTGGTCGTATGGCTGAAGTCCTCGTTCAGACTCCATGAGAACCCGGCAATCGACCTTGGCCGGCACATTGCGGCTGAACACAATCGGCCGTTGCTGATCTACCACGGCATCGATGAGCGGTATCCTCACGCTTCGTTGCGCCATCACACCATGCTGCTCGATGCAGCTGTTGACATGGACGAAGGGTGCAGAAAAGCAGGGCTTCGCTACGTGCTTCATGTGGCGCGAGACGGCCATAGGCCCTCGGTGATGAAGGCGTTCAGCCAATCAGCAAGTTGCATCATCACCGATTTGTTTCCGCTTCCACCCTGGACCAACTGGGTCGATTCAATTGCTGCTTCAGCGGCGTGCCCTGTGTTCGATGTTGACTGCCATTGTGTAATCCCAATGCCTCTGTTTGGTAAATCAGTTGACCGACCGTACAAGTTTCGAGATGCGACCAAGAAGATGCGGAAGAAGAGGTTGCAAGCCACATGGCCCACCATCGAGGCGCGGCCAGAAGCCTACACTGGACCCTTGCCCTTCGAGCCAGTCAATGTGAATGAAGACATCAAAAATCTGTCAAAGCGGTTTGAACTCCTCAGCAAGTGCTCAATCGACCCTTCGGTGCTTCCGGTTTGGCACGAGCGCGGCGGTGAAAAAGAAGCACTGAGCAAGTGGCAGCGGTTCTACGACAAGGGATTGAACGGCTATGCTCGCCGACGGAACAACGCTGCTGATCCGACTGGAGTTTCTCGTTTGTCCGCAGCCTTCCACTATGGGTTCCTCTCGCCGATGAGGGTTGCCAGAGAGGCGGCGGCAGTTGGCACCAAGTCGGCTGAAAAGTACCTCGATGAATTGCTTATTTTCCGCGAACACCCTTGGCATCACATCTTCGCAGCAAGCGATCCGTACGATGCATCGAACTTGCCTGAATGGGCGCTTCAGTCGTGGCGAGAGACATCGGATGACCCACGGGTGGTTCGCCTCAAAGACCACGAAATGGAATACGCAGCATCGCCTTTGACGCTGTGGAATTTGTGCCAGCGCTCGTTGCTTCGCCACGGTGAATTGCACAACAACCTGCGAATGACGTGGGGCAAAGCAGTGCCTCTTTGGACAGAGTCTTTGGAACATTCCTTGTACATCGGGCAGACACTCAACGACAAGTACGCACTCGACGGGCGCGATCCATCTTCAGTGGTTGGTGTTCAATGGTGCCACGGGCTGTTTGACCGCCCCTTCTTCCCCTCAATGCCAGTGATGGGTGTGGTCCGTAAACGGGATGTTGTGACGCATGAAACTCGCCTTGACATGCATGCATACGAAGGTCACATCAATCGCAATCCAGGTCAAAACGAAGGCCCCTATGTGGTCGTCGGCGACGGTATTGTTGGCTCGGCAGTGGCTCGAATGTTGCACGATCACGGGTTTGAGGTGTGCATTGCTGCCTCTACCTCCAACAGGCAACAAACCTACGCTTCACTGAATGCAGATGAAGGCAACATGTTCCCCTCTTGGATGGAAGAGCGAGTCGCTTCGATGTGTGAACAAAATGACATCGATACGGTCGGTGACGTAGCTGAATTGCTGCGCGATGGGCTCACCGTATCCGACGCTGTGCCCGAAGGGGGCCTCGTGGTCCACGAAGGGGATGTGGCAAGCGATGAGGTGGAAGAACTGGCCTTGCTCATGCACGCATCGATGTGGCAAGCGGTTGGCAAGGTGTGGCAACTTAACACCGCAGTCAAGCGTCCAAGCGGTTCAATTCAGACCAAGTTGGTGTGATGGTTTTCTCAATTCTCTTTTCCGTTTTGCCCGAAAAATCATGCTTTAAGAACTGTCGATCCCTGTAATAATGTGACTCATGAAATCGTTACCAAGCCTGAGTTGAAGGTCCCAAAAAGGAAGGGATTCCTCTCTCACACTCTATTCATCATTCAATTCACAATCATTGCCATTATGATCGCTCTTCTGAGTTGTGTTTTGGTCGTTCTCAACTGCATCTCAGTGTTTGCAATCTCGACAGCACTCGAAGAGGTCCCACTCTCCGAAATCCTGTTGTCACACGGTGAAGGTTCACTCGTCTGAGGCGTCTTCAGTCGATGGATACAATGGCGGATAGACAAAGTTTGGATTCTTGTCTTCATCCATTTGCACCACATAGACGCCCGTCACCATTTCAGAGATGAACAGGTAACCACGAGGGTCGTATTGCAAGCCCCAGTCGAATGGAATCATGCACGAAGCCCAACAGTCAGCCATGTCATAGCCAAGCGTTGCACCTGGGTCATCGATCCATGTCGGTCCCGAAGGCAGGAAGTAACCCATGGTCTTGGTTTCGGACATTTGAGCGATGGCTGGGAAGCCGATTTCAGGTGCTGGCACGCCGTCAACCCAAACGAGGTCTTGCCAGATATCGCTGTGGTCGGTCACCCAGTTACCAGCGTGGTAATGCGTCCAGTAGACGTTGCCGTTGGTACCGGTGTCACCGTTGTGAGGGCTGTAGATGTAACCACCTGGGATGTAGTGGTGAGGGTGCTCGCTGCCGTCTGGCAGAATGCTGGAGCCCGGAAGCTTCCACTTGCTCATCAAGAACGGCTTGGCAGGATCGGTGGTGTCAATGGTCCAAATGTATCCGGTGTGGTTGGTGTTGGTACCGTACTCAGGAGCAATCATGGTCAAGTGGCGCCAGTTGATGCCGAATTCAGCATCGTTAGGTCCTGTGCCACATTCTGCGTCCCATGTTTCCATTGGGTCGGTGTCCTTGGCTCCGTTGCACAAGAGGTGGTCGTATGGAACCGCGTAGTGAATCCAGCCGTTGCCGTTGAGTGCGCCGCTGCTTCCACCCCATTCTTCGGAAGACATGTTGGCGTGACCGCCACCATCTGGGCCGTACCATCCATCGTCAGCGCTTGGGCATCCAAGCCATCGTCCGACTTCGTTGTCCTGTGGCCATGTGACGCCTTCTGGGTCTGGCACTTCTGGTGGGTTCGAGACATCGACGATTCGCAGTCCAGCATCCCAATAGGAGATGTAGAGGAGTTTCTGTCCGGTGATTGGGTGAATGTGGAACACGTTGTCGTGGTTGAAAATTGAGCCGCCACATGTGGTTTCTGGTTCAGGAGAGTAGCCGCCCCATCGGAGAATCTGTCGACTGTCGTTTTGTTGTTCATCGGTTGATGTTGGGTTCCAAGACTCAAAGCCGAGCGGGACATAGAAAATCTGTGTACCCTTGTAAAAAGTTCCCGAGTCGCCTTCGACCATTTCTGGATAAGGATCTGCTCCGTAGAGGAAGAGATGGCATTCTTCAATCGACCAGAGTGGGTTGGCAGGCTCCCAATCACAGTCCACATGCATGTCTTGGTTGTGGAATCCTGCTGGCGGGTTGTTCCACTCTGCGACCTTGATTGGTTCATTCTTGTTGACCACAGAGATGACATCCAATCGGTTTGCACCGCTGTTGGCATCGTCATCGGTTGGAATTGGGTCAAGGTCGCTGTTGGTCAATTCGTGGTTGACAAGGACCCAGTTGTTGTCTGGTGTGACCTTGATGTCAATCATGCGGCCGATCTCAGCGTAGTACGTCGAGAGAAGGACGATGTTGTTTGGCTCAGAGATGTCCAAGATTTCGAATTGGTTGTAGGATGAAACATAAGCATAGCATCCACCGGTTCCGTCAGGGTTCTTGACGCAGTCTTCCATGAAGTTGCCTTCAATTGAGATTTCTGAAGAGTCGCCAGGAGTTGGTCCAACGTTCTTGTATTCGGGGTAGCATGGTCGGCCAGCGACGTTGTCAAGTTCAGCAGGCGGGGCAACGTTGCCGTCGCAGTTGAGGTTGTGGTAGTCGATGAGGAGCATGTTGTCGGTTTGCAATCGGTGCGCCAACAAATCAGTGTGGCTGTGGTTTGCGTCTTCGATTTCAACAACCGGATCGACCCATTCTGATGTTGCCATTTCCTCAACGTTTTTGTCGCCACCAAGCGCCAGGTAGGCGGTTGCAGAAAGCAAACTAATGATGACTAATCCCACGAAAGCGTAGGTGATGAGTTGGTCTGCTGCTTCACGGTCCATGAGCAAACGTCGGGGTTGCATGGCCCTTGACTCAAGGTGTTGTATTTCAATTGGACCTTTCCCCCAGATTGCAACTTCAATGGTTTGCTATTGTTTATCTATCGGTGCCGCAGCCTTCCAGCCATGCGGCGCATGACCTCCTCAATTCTTGTGGCAATCCTGCTTTCAATGATTGTGCTCGTGCCTGTGCAATCCAGCGCACACACTGCAAGTGCCTTCACCGTTCTCGTGGAGGACGACGGCTTTTCACAAAGCTCTCCAGAGATCTTCCACAACGATTCCATCATTTGGTACAACGTCGATAATGGTTCAAACATCACGCATCGATTGGTCTACGATCATGATGGAGACGGCCTGTACAATGGCACCTTCGATTGGGATTCTGGTGAGTTGCATGCTTACTGTGAAACCGATGAAAACAACACCAAAATCGATGCGAACTGCACGGACATGTTCTTTGTTCTCTTTGATGTCAATTGGACTGAAGGCGATTATGGCTATCAAGACCTGCGCTCTGATGGGACCGTTGCCAACGGAACAATTCGCCTGTTCAAGGACATGGACAGTCACAACGCCTCGACTGCTCCAACGGTCGGCAGCTCCTTTGGCGTCACTCAAGAGGATGAAACACCCTCGGATTCCACAGCAGCAGAGGATGAGCCACTGGCACCAGAAACCATCTTGCTCTACATTGCAATGGGCACCGGTGGCGCAGCAGCGTTGCTCTTACTGCTGTTGATCGTGCGACGCGATGAAGAGCCAAAGACCCTCTCCAGCGAACAAGAATGAACCGTTCATTCTTCTTCACTGGTTGGCACAGACCTGATTTTATTTTCCTGTTCTTCAATGGTGTTCCTCAGAATAAGGCCGTGCAGTGTTTTGATCTTACGGTCTTTAATCAGTTCATTGACACGGACTTCAAGCTCAAACAACGCTTCATCGTTCTTGGCTTCAATAATCTCCTCTCGGAGGGCTTCAAATCGTTGGCGGCGCGAGAAAAACACATAGAAGTAAATCGGGATCAACAAAAATGGAATCACTAATTCTTCAGTGACCACTTCCATGAGACCAGAAAGTGACAATTCAAGTGCCTCAGCGTCATATTTGCTATCGGTTTCAAAGCCTCCATAATAGAAGAATCCAGTCGGCACCCCGAAGTAACGATTGAACGGCGTGTTCTCGGCGTCTAACGGGTCAGAACCGCGGTCGAGTTCGATGACATCGGGCCAGAAATCATTGTCATCATCTTCGTCCACGGCGTCTGGAATGGTGTCATAGTCGGTATCAATGGGGTATGAATTGGCGTCCATTGGGTCGTATTGGAAAAGGGCGCCAGAGGAGGCTATTTCCAGTTCATTGGAGATTCCATCGCCGTCGATGTCCGTATCGAGCACATCTGGGATCCAATCAAGGTCCATGTCGGAGCAGCCGAACAACACTGAGCGGCTTTTTCCAAAGCGGGTTGGACAATCGTCAGTGATGTCAAGGTTGGGCTGATCTGCAAAATTATCGCCGTCTAAATCGCTCCAAGCATCGGCGCGTTCAGGGAATGCATCAGCACCCATGCTGATGTTCCATGTTGCATCTGCATCCGAATAACCGTCGCCATCTGTGTCCAAACATCCGGTTCTGTCATGCGTCGAGGTTCCGTTCCCATTGGGGCATTCTTCAGATTCGTTGTTTGAACTACCATTGTTGCTTTCGTTGCCTTCATCTCCTTCGGCAAACGCAACAAAAGATTGCGACAGTTCTGTCGAAGGCGCATCATCTGGTTCAATCATGCCAGCGCCGACCACAAGGAACAAACAAATCCAAACGAGGAATCGACGCATGCTTCTTCGTAAGCCCATTCGGTTATCAAACCCTCCATCCGATGGCGCTCATGAGACTTGAAAGGGAAGGGATTGAAAAGGACCAAGTTGACGGCTAGCCATGCAAAAGAAAGCGCTCGTTCTGACCATGCTCCTCGCAGCGCTCAGTTTTTCTCCAGGTTGCCTTGGTGGAGACGATGCATCATCCACTGAAACCGTTCCCGAATTCACGATGATTGCAGACGATGGCCTCGAATACGGGGATGAGTCCCTGCTCGGAACGAACTACATTCTCCACTTTTCCGCATCATGGTGCAATCAGTGCCGCCCGACCATGCATGCTGTGACCAACCATTTGGATGGTGAATTGTACATTGTGGTTTCAACCGATGCCAATGATGGTGGTGAAACGAAGTTGCAAGAATGGCACACACAGGTCAACGAAAGCAAGGAAGACAGCACCGTATCCGCTCCTTTCACAATGAACGTTGGTCTTGCTCAAGACTTCGAAATCAACAACACACCGACGTTGATCCTTGTTGGGAAGGATGGGACGGTCATCGACCGTCACATTGGTCCAATGATTGACCAAGAAGTCATCGACGAATTCTGGGCTCAAATCCAATGAACTCGGCGTTTAAGTAACCTCGAACGATGTTGCACTCATGGCGAGAGCAAGGAAACCAAAGAAACCGCGCAGAACTTCAGCGGGTAACATCTCGAGTACCTTCGGCGTCATCAGGGTCTCAGAGGAGATTGACGAAATTGATGTGCAACGAAACATGTTGGCGCTCACTTGGATTGATGACATCGTCAATGATTCAAACGGGTCGCTTGAGTATGAGAACACCTCCAACGGCGTTGTAGCCGTCGGATACCTCGACAGCGTCAAAATTCAGATTGATGTTCGATTGTGCGCAGAGCGTTCCTTAAACCAAGATTACTGGGAAGAAGGTCATGTGCCGGCATTCGTGAATTCAAATGAAATCTGCATTGAGATGGGTGATGATTACAATCACCAAGTTCCTGACCTCGACCTTTGCGCAGCGTTGCTCATGTTGCTTTCATCGAAAGGCGTCCCGCTGTCAATGTACCCTTCGACATTGTACCAATTCATGCCATTTGACAAACTCAAAGGCATGCTCGCTGATGAAGACGACAGCGTGGTGAAACACACCTTGCGAGCAATGGGGCAACTTGCATGCGCTGCTTCCTTGCGTCAATTGAAGAAGACGCTTCATCAGGCCAAGGACGAATCCTTCGTGGTGACAGCATTGGAAGCGTTGTTCTACGGCCGAGGCATCAACATGAAGCCTTACATGCCTTTGCTTGTTGAATTTTCCAACAGCGACAATACCATCTCAAAAGTGAGTGCAATCGAGATGATCGGATTGATTGTGACCCCTTCACAAAAAGAGTACCTCCCTATTTTGAAGCGATTGATTCAGTTCAACGATCCTTGCGTTTTTGGTCATGTGCTCGATCTTTATATCGAGATGGCACAGGAGGATGCGCTACAGGATTGCATCCACCTGCTTCAATACAGGAATGAAATCTGGCACACGTTCATCGTTCAGAAATTGTGCACCATTCAACACCCACTGGTTCGCAACTTCCTTTCAGTGCGTTACATCACCAACTCCATTTCGTCGAATGAACAAGGGCTGATTGAGAACTATTTGAACGAAGGAAGCGAAACTCAAACCGAAAAAGCGGTGGTTGAATACATTCTTTCCCGCAGTTTGTTTGCTTTGCCAGACACCACTTCGAATGATGATGACGATGAAGAGTTCTCGGGCCTGGGAAGTTTATTCGGTTGATTCGAGGCGTCGTTGACGAAGTGCTTCAACAGCAACAACGCTGACCGCCACTTGGAGGTTGTAGGACGGGACAAACCCGTCCATTGGCAACAACACACATGCATCTGCTGCATCGAGCACCGTCTGACTGATCCCTTCCTTCTCAGCACCGACAACAAGCATCACATCGCCAGTCAAGGTTTCATCCCAAGGTCCGTGCGTGCCGACGTCTTCGACTGCAATGATTCGAACATCACTGTCTTTTGCAGCAGCAAGAATCCTTTCAGTGGTGTCGTACACAACCGGAATAAACCGATCTGCTCGCATGCTCGAGCGTCGAATTGTCCTTCGCTCTTCATGAGTTTTAGTGACGTTGAGCACGACAGCATCGGCGCCTGCAACCTCAGCGGTCCGAATGGCAAAACCAAGGTTCGTTGAGTAGGTGACGCCATCAAAGAACCAGATGGTGCCCCCTCGCTCGAACACTTCCTCAAGCGTGGCTTGTGGTGTTCGCCCAACCAAGGCTAGAGCATCCACATGGCCATCTGCGGACATTCGCCACAGATCGTTGGTGGAACCTTCCTCGAGCGGAACTCCTGCCTCTTGACACAACGAGCGAATTTCTGCCGTGTCTTTTTCACGATCTACGAGAACCATGGTGATGGCAGTGCCTTCTCGAAGGGCTTCAAGCACAGCCTCAGCCCCTGTGATTTGTCCCGCCATGGGGTTGCGTGGGCCGCAGGCCTCATGAGGCTATCCGACTTGGCGCATACATGGCGAAAACACACAGCCCGAAATTTCTCGAAATTGTGGAATCCGCTCGGGCCTCAATTCCTGAGTGCAACGCAAGCGACCTCCGAACGATGCTCTCGGACGGCTCACCTCTCCATGTAATCGATGTGCGGGAACGCCATGAATTCGAAGCTGGTCATCTGGATGGCTCGGTGCATATTGGCAAAGGTGTCTTGGAACGCGACATTGAGAAGCATCAATTTGCAGAAGACGCTCGTCTTGTCCTCTATTGTGGCGGTGGTTTTCGTAGCGCAATTGCGGCCCGTTCGCTGAAGGATATGGGTTACAGTCAGGCGTTTTCTCTCTGGGGCGGATGGCGTGCCATCCTCGCAGAAGGCTTGGAAGTAAACCAAGAATAGCCCCTCGACAGTTCATGCAGTATCCGTCTTAGATGGGTCCGGAGCCCTCAAGCCGCGTGGACAGGCTGATAAAGGGGGGTTTTGTGGTCGGAATGCTGAGAAGCGTAGGTGTTATTGATATGCTCAAAGCCTTATTTTGGCGAATAAATTTCTTTCTTAAGAATAGAAAATCGGCCAAGATTAACCGACAATTGGGGAACGGAGTCATCTCTGTCATCGTTGAAAGTAAAAACGGAGTTTTAGCAGTTGACCCTAGAGATCTAGAGGTCGGCTATAAGCTCAGAACTCATGGCAGTTATGGCATCGATGAAATAACGAGAATAAACCAATTCATCACGAGTAAATCAAATGTTTTGGTGGTCGGAGCACATATCGGTTCACTCGTTATTCCAATTGCTAAAAACTGTAACAAAGTAGTTGCTATTGAAGCCAATCCAAACAACTTCGATTTACTAAAAACCAATTTACACCTCAACAAATCAGAAAACGTAACGATCCATAACATCGCCGCTAGCTCTCAGCAAGAGACAATAAAATTCCAAATGAATGTGGTGAATTCAGGCGGTAGCAAACGTCTTCCAAAAAATAACGAATACATGTACCGCTACGATCACCCAGAGGTCATTGAAATACAAGCCCACGCTCTCGATGACTATCTTGATGAGAATAATTTTGATTTGGTTTTAATCGATATTGAAGGTTCAGAATATTTTGCCATGCAAGGCATGGAAAAAATACTTTCAAATTGTACGACATTAATCATCGAATTTTTACCCCACCACCTAAAGAACGTAGCCGATGTATCTGTGGAACAATTCTTATCGCTCGTTCCTAACCATTTTACAAAACTAACCATTCCAAGCAAAAACGAAACCCATCCAATCGATGTTGGTGGTGTAATGCTCAAGCAAATGTACGCCAATAAAGAAGGCGATGACGGCATCATATTTTCTAAATAAGAACGACATCCTAATCGTTGTTAAAATATACTTGTCACATCTACCCAACAACATGAGCGACAGGAAGCCGAGCCTGCTTGTCGCTAAGGGCAACATCAACCGGATGGGGGGTGCAGAGAGGGATCTTATCAGGTGCTTACCGCATTTACAACAATGGTACGATGTGAGTGTTGCCACATTAAACCCCTCAACAGAGTTGTCAAATATTTGTCGAGATAAAGACATCAAAATTTTCGCACCTCCGACGCCCTGGAACCCACCCAATACCCCTATTTCACAAATTTTTGACGGCGTCCACAAATCTTCAACCCACTCTTGGAACATGTGTGAAGGCCTGGTTGAAACGCTCGGGAATTTTGATTATTTTCACATTGTTAGCGGGGATGGATACCTTGCCATGATGGAACTTGTGCCAAAAAATAAGACCGCCCACCTCTATCTCCACGAACCCCACAGGGGATACCATGAAGATTCGCTGCATAGAAAACTAAACGGGAAGCTCAAGCGCCCTTCCCTGGTTACCAAATTCGTCCTCTCCAAAGGTCGGAAAAATGATCTCTCAATCGTTCGGAAGTTTGCGAACCACTCCACATTTATGGTGAGTGGCAACTCCTCGTATTCTGCTCAACGTTCAAGGGATGTGTATGGCATAGAATGTGGTATCTTACATCCATGTGTCGACCAAGAAGAATATTCGAACGACGTTGGCGATACAATCAACCCAATGAAACAAACGACACAAGCCGAATATGTAGTGACAGTTGGGACCGCTAACTGGGCTAAAGCAACGATGGAAACCATCTCAATGCTTTCGGGCACTGGAATCGCCCTGGCCCATGTTGGTGGTGGTACCGATGCAGAAAAGGCCCAGTTACAAAAACACGCAAAAATTAATTCAGTGCAATTGTGGATTGCCCCAAGACTTTCTTCGTCTGAATTGGCGAAGGTGATGTCTGATGCCCTTGCCATCGTAAGCATGGCCCACAAAGAACCATTTGGTTTGACCCCAATCGAGGCTTTTTCAATTGGGACGCCAGCAATCTTTGTTGATGAAGGTGGCTTTAGAGACACAATAATCGATGGTAAGTGCGGCCGATTGATCGCCCGAGAGAACATCACAGAATGGCATGCAGCTTTAGATCAAGCACGCGACTCAGAAAACCGAAAGAACTGGTCTAAATATGGCCGGAACCGGATCTTAGAACTAAAATTATCACCGAAGCAACAAGCAGAAAAGATCCATCAAATTCTCCAGCAATGAGTGGGCGTAAGGGTGATTCTTGGCCAATAGCCCACCATCCCTCACAAGTTTCACATCATCATCAACCTTGATGTTGGCAAGTTGCTCAACGCTTGTCGGAGGGGTTGAATCCACTTTTTCCGCAACAGGGGAGCAATCGCCAGTAAAACCTCAGTCTTGTTTTGTTTTTTCATGTCGAATTGATCGAGGTTCATGGAAACCTTCAGCAATTCATGCAGCTGAGAAACTGAGGAATATGTGCTTCAGTCAGGCGTTTCATCTCTGTTTCGGATGGCGTTCCATCCTTGCGGAAGGCTTGGAAACAAACTAAGAATTGTCTCCTCAACTGTTCATGCAGTGCGCGTTTTGGAGGAGTTCGAAGTCCTCCGGTCGCGTGGACAGGCTCATAAAGGGGAGTTTTGTCGGCAGGATGCTGAGAAGCGTAGGTGTTCATTATGGCTCAAGGATTGTACCAACACGTTCGTCAAACTTGGAAGCGCCCAAACGATGCACTGCCTCACATGTACAGGCAGACACGCATGGCTCAATGGCGCCGTGAACCTGTCAATTGCCGCATCGAGCGCCCAACTCGCCTCGACGCTGCCCGCCGCCTCGGCTACAAAGCCAAGCAAGGTGTTGTCATGATCCGAACCCGCATCCGCCGTGGTGGACTGCGCAAGGGTAAGATTCACATGAAGCGAAAGCCATCGAAGGCTGGTATCAAGAAGATCACCATGGCCAAGAACACTCAGCGAATGGCAGAAGAGCGTGTTGCACGCCACTTCCCTAACCTCGAAGTGCTCAACTCCTACTGGGTTGGCCAAGATGGAAAGCACAAGTTCTACGAAGTCATCATGATCGACACTCACCACCCTGCTATCATCAAGGACAAGCAACTCGGTGTGTTCAGTGCTGCAAACGGCAAGAAGTCCCACCGTGGACGAGCTTACCGTGGCAAGACCTCCGCTGGAAAGCGCGGACGTGGTTTGCACAACAAGGGGAAGGGCGCAGAGAAGTTGCGACCTTCGCTCAAGGCAAACCTCAACCGTGGCAAGTGAGCAGAACGCTCCCCCATGCTTTGGCGACCAATCGCTTTGGTTTCGAATCTATTCGGGTTTGATTTATTTCCCGTCGACTTCTCGCATATCTGAGGCTCAACCATGGTTCAAGGCGAAGACACCGTTACCCGCTTGACCGGGCTTGAGGTGTTTCTTCCGGATGGACGAAGGCTCGGTGTCGTTCATGACGCCGTTGTCGATGCAAACGGAATGCAATGCACGCATCTCTTCGTCCGCGATCCCGACGAAGCACTTGTCGAAGGTTCAGTGCATGTGGCAATTCCATGGCGTTGGATTCGGGCCATCGATCAAATCGTGCTGTTGCGCTGGTTCCCACCAACGCCAATCCCACTGAATTCCTGAGGCGGTGACACGATTGGAACTTCACATCTTAGGCACAGCATCGGCGCGACCTGCGAGTCAACGTCAAGTGAGTGGAAGCCTCATTTCGTGCGAAGATGGCCTTGCTGTCATCGACGCCGGTGAAGGGTTTCAATCTCGGTACGCAGATCATCGCAAACGCCTCAAATCACAAACCCCTCCAGTTTCCTTGAGAGCGGCCAAAATTGATGCAGTGTGCCTTACGCACGGGCATCTCGACCACACTTGGGGCCTGTTACCTTGGTTGCAAACCATGGCACTCGACCGCCGAGAAAAGCCGCTTTTGATCATCGGCCCCACCTCCAGCGAGACGCTCGAGGCATTGTGCGCAGGCCTGCCAGTTCCACCAACAGCACCACCGGCTGAACTCGCACGACAAATGCAATCATGGCACAGTTTGGGCGCCACAAGTGAAGGACTTGGTTACAAGGTACGTTGGATCCTCGGGGATACAGTCGCTGACAAATGGATTGAACTCAATCCTGAAACGGGTGGTTCGAGTTCTCTTGACGCCATGCCGCAACCAGAGGGCTGGAAGCAAGTGAAAATCGTTCCACTTGCCACCACGCATACCGTCCCCTCCTGCGCTTGGATGTTTGAATCGAAAGAAAAATCAGGTAAATTCAACCGGTTGAAAGCCGCAGAGTTGCGTTTGTCGAAAGAACAGCAAACAGAATTGGGGCAAGGTCGAGATGTCACGCTTGACAACGGTGAAGTGCTTCTTGCCTCTTCATTCCGCAGTGAATCGATTCGACCTCACCGCTTCGTGATTTCTGGTGACACTGCTGAGCAGGCCCCGGGATTGATCGATTTGGAAGGCGTGGATGTGTTGGTGCACGAAGCCACGTTTTTGGAAGACACGAAAGACCACGCAACAGAGCACCTCCATTCCACAGCCACTGGGGCCGTCCGCACAGCTCTTGCATGCGGTGCCCGCCATCTCGTGCTCACCCATTTCAGCGCTCGAATCAAAGACGCCAACATGTCACTTTCAGAAGCCAATAAGGTCGGTGAAGGGTCACCACTCAGCATCACTTTTGCCAATGACGGTGACCGAGTTCACCTCCACACCAATGGCCATGTGACCCATCGTTCTTGGTCACAAAATGGCTGGACAGCGTGAAACAATCCTCCACATCATTCAAGTGGACGATGAACAACAGCAAAGCATGCGTTCCTCTCTTGTGGCGGTTTTACTGTTCGTCATGCTCATGGTGCCGCCATCCGCACTCGCTGATGCAGGGCGTGCTGCACCTTCCTGCACAGAAACGACGGCGGCTGCATTTTCGAGTTCCGATGCAATCTCCGATGGAGAATGTGTCAAGGTCTCCTTGGGCGTATTGATGCCGGGCGATGTCTTCGACATCAACATCAACATCATTGATGATGCGATGGATGTTTTCGTATTCGATCAAAACACCATTCAGCCCTATGACCTTGGTCAATCCTATCGCTCATCGTATGAGCAAATTCCATCCACTGAATCCGCCTTAGGTTCGTATTCATTCCACTGGAAGGTCCCATCTTCTCTCTCTCAGAAAACGTGGTACATTGTGTTCGACAACCTTGACCACGATGGCGATCAAGGCATGGGCGACTTGGGTGGAAACGACAGCAGGGCCAGTCTGAATGTTCAAGCCATCAACGAAGCATATTGGACACCCTATCATGATTTGATTCAAATGGAGTCTGACTCCTACCAAACACTTCTCTCTGGCGATGCATTGCGTTTAGATGCGGGCACAACCGTGGTGGTGAGTGCTTGGTCGCTTGAGTCTCAAGGCGATGTTTACCTTCAAACTGAGAACATGAACAACCTCTACACAACGGGAGGCGTTGGTACCCTCTCGATCACTGGAGCGTCGTTGCAATCAGTCGAAGGTTCGTCTTCCTTTTCGTGGATTGTGCCAAATGAGTTGGATGGAGAATCACTGATTTTAGTAGCCGACAACACCGATACTCCAGTCGGCGGTGCAAACGGCGACGAAACGGTTCGAATGACCGTTCGCGTTGAACTCTCACCAACGCTCAATCCAGTGCTTTCCAATGATGCAGATGGTTCAACGACGGTTGGAGCAAGCGTGAATTTTGATGCTTCTTCAACACCCAATCGCCTCAACCAAATTGATGCAGTGCAATGGGACTTCGATTCAAACGTGGATTCAGACAACGATGGCACGCCGAACAACGACGCAGACGCTACGGGGTTCACGGCTGAAGCCTCTTGGCCAACACCTGGCGACCGCACCGTCACGCTTTGGGTGACCTCACCAACGGGAGAAATGGCCTCCACTACCACCACGATCACCGTGAATGATGTCATCGATCCAATCGCTCGAATTGGAGGCAATGGCCAGCCAGTTGCAGGGGGCTGGCGTTTGCTCGTCAACGACGCACTTGTGCTGAACTGCGACAGCAGCAGCGACGATCACCTCATATCGGCATGTGCATGGAACCTCGACGGTTCACCATTCGGGCAAAATTCCTCGGTGCTCCTCTCGTGGGCATCGATTGGAAGCCATGAAGTTGTGCTGACAGTGACCGATGCTTCAGGCAACACCAATGCCACTGCGACCACGGTTGTTGTCATCGACAACACCTTGCCTGTGCTTCAACAAACCTCCCTGAATGTGCTTCCATCGAGCGGTATGATTGACCAATCCCTCACCTGCACGGTCGAGGCAAACGATCCATTCGATGATGCATCCGCCCTCCGTTATCATTGGGACCTCAATCCCGAACTCGACAGCGATGGAAATGGCGATGCACGGGATGACCCTGATCGAACAGGTAGCACTGCGGATTTGACATTCAAACAACCTGGAACGTACACCGTTGTGGTCACCGTTTTCGACCCTTCGAACAACTCCGACGACCATGCCTTCACCCTCAATATTGGCGAACCAACAGAAGAAGGCAGCATCGCTGGGATGCTCTTGATTGTCCTGTTCATCGGAACCCTCACGATGGGCATCGCCCTTGTTGGTCATCGCCGCTGGCAACACGGCATTGCTGTCGATCTCCTCGTCGGACGAGGCCTCTCTGTCCCTGAAGCGAAAGCACACATTGCCAATGTGGTGGACGCTCGAAAGACACCGCTGTTCGCTTCTGCAACCGTTCTTGCCGGCCTTGATATCGGCGAAGTCACGTCAACAGAAGCGCAAGAGGAACATGCGAAGGCAGCAGAACTCGAGTCGATTTACGGTGGGAACAACTCCGTGCAGACCGGTTCAGCCTTTGCTCCTCCAACTGCAAACCCGTCCTTCAGTGCAGGCAGCCAAATGGCCGCCTCTGATGCGATGGCTCTGTTTAATGACGAATCGATCACGAGTGAGCCTGAAGCGCCAGCGCCCACCGAAATGGACCAAGATTTGATGCCAGCAGAAGCACCTCAAACCGTTGTCAGGAGCGGCGGAGTGCAGCTTCCAGAGGGCACCCACTCCAAATCTGTGGCGCAAGAGCAACCCGCAGTCGCACCACCGGTCGAGCAACCTGTTTCAGTTGCAGTTCCTGCAGAACAAGCGACCACCAAAACGCTCACATGTGCCGCATGCAACACTGGCTTTTCCGTTACGTTACCAGCAGGTGTTCCGCAAGCAATTGTGGCTTGCCCGTCCTGCAACGCAGACAACATCGTCACTGCTTAACCAACCGCTGAGCATGCCCTTCAGATGCCCATCTGACCCGTTCACGAAGGGGATGGGTTCTCATAGTGGCTCTTCTTGCTAAGTGCATGGATGAGGTGGCTGTTCGTGTTGTGCGAGCTGGGTTGCCTCAACAGAGGGACCCAAGGCGCATGGCTGTGTTCCTCGTCGTGGTCATGTTTGCATCCATCGCCCAACCAGCGGGAGCGGACCTGTCAGTCACCCGAGATGACTACGGCGTTCTCGATGCGCTTGAGGAAACACTCAACGCCCGTACGGACAGCGGTGAAGGCGAATTAGCCACCACAGCAGCTCTTACCGCTCTCAATGAAGTGGATACAAATGCAAGGCTAATCGGTCCTGATGATGCACTCAGCGAAGCAAGCGCTTACCTCGACAATGTCTCGTTGCGTGACAGTTCCTCGTTTGAAATCGATCACCCACGTCCTTACGAATTCCTAATTGACACGTCCACCCAGCCCGATGGATGGCCGTACAATCTGTTTGAGACGTTGTTCTCTGTCAACTCACTCGGCTTGGACAACCCCTTAGGCATTGGTATCAACACCTATGCCATCTATGTCAATTACTCCTCTCGCAATAACGGTCCATCCTTTGAGGCATGGCAAAATGGTACGTTCACAGGCGAACTCCTCGTCGGTACGGACCTTGTGCTGTTCAATAATTACATCGACATTGACGGTGATGGCGGCGACGACTTGTCAGTAGGCCTGACCATTCAAGGCCTGATCACTCAAGGCGATGGATTTGGATTGGAATTCGGAGATTGCGTCACCACGCCGAGCCCAGCACCTGGGATTCCCGATGTGACGGTTCCGTGCATCGAAGAATTATGGATCAAGCCAACATTCCAATGGGCGGTGACTGCTCTTGACCAAAACGACCCGCTATGGGATGATTTAGCAAACTTGGAAGTGAGTTTGATGAAGGGGCTTGCGTTTGATGTAACCCTTGATGATTCAGAATCCTACGCTGTTGTTATCGATACTCAATTTACCCAACCTCCGCACGAGTACACGCTCTCCGTTGGTCTCCAAAAAATCGCTTTCAAAGTGAATGCATTGGTGACCAATACGGCAGCGTTCATCGGTGGTTTGTTTGGCGGGACAATCGACCCTTCAGATTTGAGCCTCACTTCCATTTCAGCTCCATACGCAATTCGTGTGTCAAATCCAGATGCACCAGGCGGCAATCGCCAAACTGATTGTGCAGATGAATCGTACTTCGACCCGATTGCAGATCATCTTGCCAAGAGCGATGAACACAAATGCGCCCTCCGCGTTGGTGTCGGGTTCATACGGTTCGATGGCTATGGTGGTGGCACTTCAGCACCTGTGCTCGAAACGGCCTACATCGATGTAGGCTTCCACCCGGAGGAGGGCGAAACTCGAATTCCGGAGGAAATCGACATCACACTTCGAAACGATAACCTTGGGCAAAACACGTTTGACACGGTGGAAATCTTCTCAGATGTAGGTGTTGATCTCTTCCTCCACTATTTCGAAGACCGTTCGAACACAGCAGAAGGCGACAACCCATTCGGTAACATCACAGATTCTCGAAGTTGGATTCGCGGTCTTCCTTCAGGCACCATGCCCACTGAAGAGATTGCAGCCATTTTCACGATGATTGGCGAAGCACCAGGCAGCCAAGGGTTTCCTGGAGATGTCCCAGAGCGTCTTTCACTCATCATTGCCATCAAGAACTTCACTGGTGATTCAACCACGAACGTCAATGACCCAACCTTGCCAGTGAATCCTGCAGAACCACCCAACACATTGATTCTCATTGCAGGAACCGAATCAATTGACCGTTTGGAATACAAATCCACCTTCAAACGAGGCGGCTATGAGTCAGATCGCTCTTCACTTGAACTCACCATCGATAATGTTCCAAAGGTCATTATTGTCGAAGGGAGTTTCATGATCCCTGAAAGTGGACTCAGTCGAGTCAACTTTGACAATCCAAACCTCGGCACGATTGCTCAAATTTTTGACAATGCTTTGCTGACCATTGTTGAGGTTATTCTCGATGTGGGCGACATTGTCAATGGTCTGCCAGAATCCATCGTCGGCACCGCTGGCTCAGAAGGTGGAGCAGTGGGCCTGCATTGCCGAAACCAAGTCCGAAGTACGCTCGCGACCTCGGTGCGTTCCCCGATGCCGATCGGGCAGGTCACCTTCTCAATTTCCAGTACAGACAACCCGTGGTTACCCGAAATCGACCACATCTTGCTTTCCGAAGACACAGAAGCGAAATCGGTTGATGGAAGACTTGGTCCTATGCCACCTCTTGTCCCAGTGGCGATGAGTGCGCGGATCGGTGGCATCACGGATGTCGAGCATTCCTACGACCCAATCAATGACATCAGACAAATGGAGTTGCGAGGCCAAGAAGGCGGTCCACTTCTCATCGGTCACATGCGCCACACCGACGGTGACTTGGAGAATGCAACGCGCCAGTCAGCCACAGTTTCAAACCGCCCGAGCACGTTCAACCTCACCCAAACACCCGAGGCCATGACTTACTCTGCCAGCAGCCCGATTGGGACCATCACATACGGTGGAGAAAGCGCAACGCAACGCAACGCTATCCGGCTGAATGGACTGCCAGCAGCCTTCTCACTGGTGCTTGGCGACACGGTGGGGTACGTCGCAAACGAACCGATGGAATCCATTCAGATTCAGATGACGAACGCCACAACTCCACTCACAATGGACGGCGACCATTTCAGATTCTGGGTGAACGAAGACATCGGTGAAGCAAGTCTCAGCGTTGCTATTTCACAAGTCACAAGCGTCCAGCGGCTCTCACCTCTTGACCCTGGGTCCTCTGGACCGGAAGGAAACTCTCGGATCGAGATGACCCGTGCTCAATCGGCTCCATTCAATGTCATCCTTGAGGATGAAACAGACTATGTTGACAAATTCAAAGGTATGAATGGCCGCATTGCCATCGACCCTCTGCCAGCAGACATCACCATCGCTTACCCAAGCGCAGTTGATTCCACAGGCCTTGAATTGCCGACCTTCGATGAGGGTGATGGCGTTGAAGCGCTTTCGTTCTTCCTCGGTGATTTGGTTGACTTCGGAACGGTGGTGAACGATCTTGTCTACGGAATGACGGTTGACCTCGGTGGCGTAAGCACAGAGGAAAACAACATGTCGCTCGGTATTGACTTGGTCACCGGTGAAGCGTTCAACGTCACTGCCGACGTCAAGAAGGGTTCGAACGTCAATGAAGAGCCCGATTGGGCACATGGATTGTCAGCGAACTTCAATGAAGCGACCCTTGTGAGTTTCAACTACAGCAGAATGCCAACCTTCACGCTCACGGGTCGAAGCACCGTCAATCAAATTCTCGAGGATTACAAGGTGACGCCATCAGAGGCTCCAGCCTTTATTGAAGCGCTCAAATTAGCGAATGTATCCTATCCGGAGTTAGCCGCAAGGTTGCTTGAAGATGGGGTCGTGCTCGATAGTGAACTGGTGGGTGTCAATACATCTGCCTGGGTCGACCAAGGCATTTCCATTGAATTGCGCCGAGCATGGCACATGAAATCTTGGATGCCAAGCCTCCCATCGGGACGGATTTTCATCGAATATGATTTCAGAATGATCGGTGGAATTCCAGTCTATGAAATCGATTTAGCCATGGATGCTTGGCAGCCACTCCGTGACCAGTTCAGTCTGATTGTGAATGGACTCGAAGGTCGAGATGCACAACTCATCATCGATGGAATGGACACCACACAACCGAACAACGTCGTGGCAAACGCTGTGTTCTCAACTCAAGACAACCTGACTGTGCCGCGGGTGTCAATCGACATGACCTACGACTTGGGCACCCGTTTGGATTCAGCCCATGCAGTGTTCATCGATCGTCGGGCTGAAACCCGTGTCGAAGCCCTGATTGTTGGCGTCCCGCAATCGACTGATTTCTCTGCAACGATCGGTGATATTTTCCTCATCAACGTGACAGTGCCTGCTGAATATCAAGTCGGACCTGACTCCAGCGAAGGACGGGGCTACTCTGCAGATTCCTTGATGATCCAGCAAATGCGGTACATCGACGGAACGTGGTGGCCTGCCACAGCGTTCATGAGGAACTTACCTGGTGAGATGCGGCTGGCAGCTCAGCCTGAGAAACAATTCGATATCCGTGCGGATGTTTCCTTCCAAGGCATGATGACCCTCGATTACCGTTCGAACACTGAGGACATGGACCTCTACCTTGCCGCAAGTGGCCGTGCAGTGGACACCAAAGGTGACGTGCTGATGTTGGCCGAGGGCTTGCCGAAAACCTTCGTTATGCAAGCCACAGATGACTGGGGCATGCGCATCAATTCTGATGGTCAAGGTGTTGAGCGAGTCTACATCAAGCAAACGGATGTTCCAACGGCGCCCGGTGTCACGATGGAGCGTGTGGAAGTCATCGGCGAAAACTTACGGTCAGCCACCATACATGTTTACACTGGGCCAATGCAATACCCGGTCATTGTTCTCGATGATATTACAGATGGGCGAATCATTGCCAGCGCTGAGATCACCATGGAGCCTGGCTACTATGTTCCTTTCATGGGGGATTGGGAAGTCGAAGGGCGAGGGGTTCTTCTTGACACACAATTCACCGGCATCATTCCAACCGCTTCCTCGATTGGCGTGAACGGTATGGTGACCGACCTTTCGCTCATTGGTACACTCTCAAGTGGCACTGTCGAAACACGGCACGTTCTGCTCGTCGAACCTGTTACATCCATTATTGCAAGTGGTTTGGCAATGATTTTCTGAGGTGAAGGCATGAGTGGTGAACGACGCATTCTTCCCGTTGGCAAGGAGGGGGAACTTTTGGTTCACGAAGACGACCTTCAGGGCGGCACCGGATTGCTCGACCTTGTTGCCTTGGATGCCGACTATGATGCGGACATGGAAGAGACCATGGAAGATGTTCGACGGGCGAAAGAAGCGGTCGATGCACTCAGCCAGAAAATTTCACCTCGACAGGTGGCTTTAGCAGGGATTGTCCTGTTGATGTTCATGGGTGTCTTGCTCAGTGGATGGTATTGGATGCTACCGCGCGATTCAGTCAATGTGGAAACACAATACATGCAACGAGGCGGTCACCTCATGATGTCGGAAATTCACAACACAGGTAGCCGTGCCATCACAGATGTTGTGGTTCAGGTTCACTTTGAGTCGGCCAACGGCTCTGAGATTTACGAAACAATGCGCATTGAAGTGGATTCCATCAGCGCTCATTCTTCAATTGCAGGTGACGATCTCGAGATGCTTGTCGTTGGTTACACCGTGTGGGATGAATACCGAATCACTGTAGAATTGGAATGGACCGATTACACAGGTGAAGCACAAAGCGAATCTTGGGAACATGAGGTTGGTTATTGGGCTACAGAATTTTTCTACGACAAGGCAGACCGCACAATCTGGCCTTTGGATTGAAGGCCTGTACAGCCATGAGACCTGTTCAACAGACCCCAAGCGATAAAGCACGGCGACGAAAGCGCAAATCATGCAAGCACGCCGTACGGTGCTGGGGGCGTGGTTTCTCGTCACTCTATTTGTCTTGCAGAGCACGTTTTCAACCGTTGATTTGAACGACACTGCGGCGAATGAGCCCCTGCAAAATAGCGATGGTGTGGAATGGGTCCAATTCGATTTGGTCGATGGCGTCTATGGCGAGGCAATTGGCTCCTTCGACGAGGTATCCATCACGGAAACGCGAACCCTCACTGCTGATTCAAGCATCGGCACATTCGATGCTGATGGGCTTCATCTCGATCGAGCATTGTCAAGCGCTTGGTTAGAGGGAAGGGCAGACTTGCGTCTGTTTTTGGTTGACACCTCAGTTGAACTGCAAACGGTGCGTCACCACATTACTGCCATGGAAGGCGTCAGCGTACGTGAATACATTTCACCTTCAGGCTTGATGGTTCAGGGCACACCATACGCTCTCCAGCAAGCCTCTTTGATCGATGGTGTTGCCGCTCAGCACTCCGTTCCGATGGGCATGCTGGTGGATGAAGCGGTGCTTGATGTCCTGATGCTCGAAGCAGGTACTGCCTCGCTTCAAGGTGAGCTGATGCGCATTGAGGGGTGGAGGACAGAAGTCGGGCCACTTGATGAGATTGAATTCCATGATGCAATTGGCACATCCTTGATTCAAGGCTTAGGTGATGTGGCACCCTTGGTGTTCGAAGAGGTCAAAAAATGGGATGAAGGAAGGTATGAAGGGACCCTTTCAACCTCTGACTTGCTGGGCTTGATGGCTCAACCATCCCTGCGATTGTTCCAATTTGACCCTGCGTTCACGACCTACAACACCAACGCAAAGAGCCACATGAAGACCAGTCAAATGACGACGTACTTCACCACTGATTTAGACGGCTCCGGCCAAATTGTGGCTGTTGCAGATTCCGGTTTGGACGAAGATCATGGCGATTTTGGAACCCGAGTAGTCGGCAACAACGATGTCATCGGAGATGGTTCGACAGCTGACAAACATTCAGGGCACGGCACGCACGTCTCATGCACGGTGCTGGGTGATGGGGCTCAGGGAGGTTATGCTGGTGTGGCACCGGAAGCAGATTTGTTCTTCCAAGCCATGGAAAATGACAACACTGGAAATTTCCAATCCCCCTCGCTCAACTACCTCCTCAATTCTGCATACTCAGCGGGTGCAAGAACACACACCAATTCATGGGGTTCCTCACAAGCCAGTGACCAAGGAAAGTACACATCGTCTGCAGAGGACGTCGATGACCGTGCGAATTACTACGACCGTTACTACAACGGAAGGGAGGGCTTGACCATTCTCTTTGCCGCAGGAAATGATGGGCCAAACACTGGAACCGTCGGCGCACCTGCAACAGCCAAGAACATCATCTCCGTTGGAAATCATCAGAACCGATATTCCGGTGCACCAGACACCATCATGTCTGGCTCATCAAGGGGTCCAACCGACGACGGACGGATCAAACCAGACCTCATTGCACCGGGTGGCTACGTTCGTTCATGCCGCGCTCAGGAAGCAGCCGATACCGGTAGTTCGACATGGTCGAGCACGTATTACCTCGAATACACAGGGACCTCAATGGCCACCCCGAACGCAGCAGGAGCAGCGACAATGATTCGGGAATACCTCGAGGAAATCGCTCAACGCCCATCGCCCCAAGGCGCTCTTGTCAAGGCGCTCATGGTGTTAGGGGCAACGGACCTCGGCTCCCGAGACATTCCAAATGATAACGAAGGATGGGGGAAAGTCAACCTGAGAGAAACCCTCGCTCCAACCTCGGGTCAAGGCATATGGGTCGATGACCGCTCTGTGCTTTCAGGTTCTGGGAATTCGAAAAGCTACACGTTCAACATCACACAATCCAATGGCGGTTTCAAATCGGTGCTCGCATGGTCGGACGAACGTGGCTCGACCTTTTCCTCGAACCAACTTGTCAACAACCTCGATTTGGAAATCACTGCACCGTCTGGGACTGTTTACCTTGGCAATGATTTTGCAAGTGGGCAATCCACCACAGGTGGCAATGCTGACACAATCAACAACCTCGAAGTGGTGCTCATTGACAGTGCTGAGGTTGGGATTTGGACGGTCAAAGTCAAGGACACACTCCATGGCGGTAGCACGGCTCAACCTTTCGCCATCGCTGTGCGCGGGCACGGCGTGAATGATTTGCGGCCGGATCCAGAGTTCATCGTCGACGCATTCGAAATGTCCGTGTCCATTCCTCAAGTTGGTGACCAACTCCAGTTGACGACGAAAGTGTTCAACGTCGGCAACGTTCGGGCGGATTTCTTTGACATTGAATTCCGAGTTGATGATGTGCTGATTGATAGCAAGAACATCGATGTCGGTGCTGGCTCAACCAAGACTCAAATTTGGTATTGGACGCCACAGACTTCCGGCGAAACCACCCTCTCCTTCATCATCGACCCAGATGACGACATTGAGGAAATCCTCGAGAACAACAATCGGCACGACATTGAGGTCGATGTCACCGCTCCTGGGGTGAAGTTGACAGCGGAACCACAACAGCAAGTGCTGCTCAACACAAGTGCTTCTACCACATCATGGAATGTTTCCCTCACCAATACCGCACTGATTTCAACCAATGCAAGCATGAGCACCAACGGGATCACAAACATCAACACGGGTCAATCTGAATCTTGGTATGTTGGGGCGACTGAATCCAATTTCACCCTCGAGGGGCGGGATTCCGCAAACATCACCGTGACGCTTGTTCACCCGACGCCACCCACACCTGGCACGTACAGAATTGAACTTCTGGGCCTTGATGTCGATAACGGTGTGACCTACCCATACTCGCTTGACTTCATTGTTCCAGAATTAGCAAACTTGCGCTTGGAATACGATTACCAAATTGTACCAGTTTCTCCCTCGGATCCAACATCGATCGACATTCGTTTGTTCAATATTGGTAATGCAGACATCGGTTACGACTTGTTTTTGCAAGCACCGGCTGGCTGGAACGCAGGGTTCGATGATCTGGCAAGCGACCCGGGAGCAACTTCTGGGTCCACTGGTTTGATTGTGCTCGATACCTACAAGCCAATCGGCATGACGTTCACGCCTCCACAGGTCATGACTGGGGCTGGAGCAGAACGCATCGTTCAGCTGACCGCAATTTCGCAAACTGAAATCCAAGACAGTTGGGTGTTCCAGATTCCGATTAAGGTCGAGGAAGTGCGAACCATCGACATTGACTTAGAGACAAATATCGGGGTGCTTCGGCCAGATTCAACATTCAGCATGATGTTCTCCGTCGAGCACAAAGGAAACCTCGACTTGAGCCTCACGCCCTCCTTTGAATTTCCTACTGGTTGGAGCGTAACTTCTGGCTTGTCGGTACTGGACCTCAACTGGGCTTCGACAGAAAACATCCTCATTGGCATCGAAGGAGATGGAACAGCCCGAAGCGGTGAAGTGAAATTCCACCTTGATGCAGACGGCCTTCGTACCACATGGGTAGGACAATTCGAGGTTGAGGTTCTGCCTGAACCCTCGCTTCAGTTTGTGAGTCTTGTGCTTCAAGATGGTTCGAGTTACACCAACCCACTAGGCCCGGGGTCGCATCCAGCAGGTGAGCCTTTGGTGTTCACTTGGCTGGCCAGCAACAGCGCTGATGTCGAGTGGTCTCCTGAAGTATCGATCGCTCTTGGTCAAGGGCTTTTCGGGGAATGTTTGGATGTCGAACCACTCGCACTCAATGAGGTCGCACCGGTTGTATGCACGGTTCTCATTCCTGCAAGCATGGCTCCATTAAGCGAACCATCGTTCAGCATTACCCTTGCCGGAAATGGCGTGGAGCAAACTGAACTTGTGGGCCTCTATGTGGCCAGTGTCATGGAGGCATCTTGGGTTCAGGAACGCACCGTTCCGTTCGATACGGGTAAAGAATCAACGCTCGAAGTCACGCTCACAAACACCGGAAACACGCAATTTTCTCATAAATTGACCACCGATGCCAGTAAAGGTTGGTATGCGTTTATTGACGGCGATGACATCGCAGATTTGCAGCCAGGCCAGTCCATGACCGTACGACTGCTCGTCGAAGCGACCCGACCAGGAACAGGCACCATCGCCCTTGCTTTGTCAGACGCACCCGCAGTTTCAACCTCCAGCGTGATCCTCGAAGTTCAATCAGTGGGCGAACCAACGGCGACCTCGGGCGGCTCTCTCCCGGTGACGGTGCTTGGACCAATTGTCCTGCTCATGCTCGCTGGTGTTCTTGGCGCTCTTGTCATGCGCCGTTCAAAACCCGATGCAGCCCAAGCCTTTGCACAAGGAAAGCATCCTCCGGCCTTCGTTGCTCCACCGGCCACAACCGTGCCGAAAACACCTGCAGTTGCTTCTGGTCCAATGTGTTGGTCATGCCGTCAAACCATTACAGGTCCCATGCAAGGCTGCCCGGGTTGCGGCGCTCGTTACCACCGTTCGGATGTCCCAACATGCCAAGCGGGTCAATTGGAGGCATGCGTAAATTGCTCTGCCGATGCCACAACGTTCGTCTTGGCGTGAGTTCAATTTGCTTCGTGCACAACACTGGGGAGCCTTTTGATACTAAGGCTTCCACCGGGGGTCATGGACCCCCGTCGAAAATCATCGAAGCACGCTTCTCATCGTGCCCTTTTGCTCGTCGGTTTGCTCCTGCTTTCCGTCGTGCCAACCCTTGCCCCCGTGGCGAGTGCTGACGGCGCGAGGGATGCGAGTATTTTCATTACCACAAGCCCAGCAAATGGGCTCGAAGTCAACCCGGGAGACTCGGGTGAATACACGGTCCGAGTCTACAACCAAGGTTCAACGCCGATCACAGTTTCTCTTTCCTCAACCGAAGAACAAACGCAAGAATGTGGGGCCTACTCCTCAAACATTGTGCAAATTCCGGGCCCAATTGAGTCTGGTGACTATGGCGAGACCACCATGAACGTCACGTTGACTCAAAACGCAGAAGGCAGTTGTGATACCACTATTTCAGCAACGGCGACCGAACAGCCAGAGCCTCCAGAAACACCAGGACAGCCTGCAACTGAGACCAAAACAGTGACCACAACGGCTGGCGACGGCTCTGGAAGTGCGCTCTTTGGCGTCGAAGTTACCATGCCGACCACGACCAAAACATGGGGTGGGCAATCCATTATCGAATACAATGTAGAAGTGGAAAACACGGGACAAACCAACGAGACGATCGCTCTTACAGTCGAGGAGACGGATGGTGCCGGGTGCCAAAACACAGACGATTTTACAGTGGAGTTAGACGAAGAATCCGTTAGCTTGGATCAGAATGAATCGGAGACAGTTGTGGTTTCGGTTGAAGTTCCTGATGGACAAGCAGCGGACAAATACTGCTGGGAAGTGACAGGCGTCGTCACCAACGACCCGACTCAAGACGCATCAGATTCTGAAGAATTTAGCCTCACAGTTCCTGAATTGCGAGAATGCGAAATGTCCTTGTCGAAATCCACAATTTCGGTCAATCCGGGCGCAGAAGGCACGCTCACTGCCACCCTTACCAACACTGGCAACAGCGATTGGTCTGTGACCATGGGTAAATCAGCTACACCAGCAAGCCGGTCAAGTTGGGTCGCCTACGATGGGGCCTCCTCCGGACTCCTTCCATACGATGACGGGGAAGGAACCCGTACCTTCGATCTCAAAGTCTCCCCAGACGATTCGGTCACAGCAGGTTCTGAAACGGTCATCAACATTCTCGGAAAAGATGGTAACGCCGTGAAGTGCAGCAAGGAATTGCGTGTCAAGGTCGGCCAATCGTACGGCGCAAGTATTTCCGTTTCGCAATCCCTGCTTTCAAACATCGAACCGGGTAGCAACGGTACAACAACTCTCACCGTCACAAACGATGGAAACGGGCCAGACAACCTCCGCATCTCCTCTTCAAGCGCTCCAAGCGGTTGGGCGGTGCGCCTTGATGCAACGACCGTGAGCGTCGGCTCAAAGCACGGCTCTGAAAAGAGCAGTGATGTGTCGGTCACCATTGATGTTCCAATCAATGCGCTTGCCACCGAGGAGATCGATCTCACATTCTCAGTTCGACCTTCAAGCGGCGGTGCAGCCTATGACGAGGTGGTCCTGAGGGTGACTGTCAAGGCCGTTCACGGGATGCAAGCAGATGCTCCAGCGACCGATCAAACCGGACGTTCTGGGAGTGAAGTCCGCTTCCCGATTACCATCGAGAATCTCGGAAACGTCAAGGATACCTTCCGATGCTCAGTGATGCAACAGACAGCGACACCGGCTTGGGGCGTACATTACGAGGACGCAGACGGTGTCCAATTCGTTGACATTGACATCGAACCTCGTTCAAGCATTGAAGTGTTCTTGGTCGTCAGTGTCGATGGTGAAGAAGAACTCGCTTACACACGAATTACATCTCGAATCACCAACAGGGATGACAGCAGCACGGCTGATTTGGACGGCGATGGTGTCCCGGATAATCAGAGGGAATTTGAATTCCTAGCGATTCTCTCCGACCGCAATTTTGCAATGGACGTCCGTTTGATCGATGGTGGCCTCGATGAGCGAACTGGTACAGCGGTTCTCCCGCCCTCAGGCAGCCAAACATATTTGCTATGGGTGATGAACACAGGCGATGGCAACGATGAAGCACTTTTCGATTTATCAGGGTTGGAGGGCATCGCAACTCGTGAATTGACGATCAACGGACTTCCAGTGGAGGGCCCTGTGAGCGTACCAGTGGGGTACGGTATTTGGGACTTTAAGAACCAAACATACCTCTCAGGAAACGGAGGCCCAATCACCTCAGCAACGGAAAATGGCGCTCAAACCATCATGCTCGAATTGCCAGACTATTCCAATACCTCGTATGAAGCGCGTCCGTTCAAGTTGAAAATGGAACTCAAGTTAACGGTCAATCCTGGGGCAAACACTGGCGAAGGTGGCGTTTTGGACCTGACGGTGACAAGCGTATCAAACGCAGCGAACAGATCTGGAAAAATCTCCATCACACTCGATGTGCAAATCGTATACGAGCTCGAATTCGAGTCGGAAAACCTCGAGACTGAAATGAGCCTTACCTATCCAGAGCGACTGGAATACACGCTCAATTTCACCAACTCTGGCAACACTCCAACAGAGGTCTTGGTCTTTGCTTCGGAAAGTTTCCGAGGTTGGAACATTTTGATTGAGAGTGACTTTGATGGTTGTGGATTAGAAGATTCTGACTTCATTTGTGATGTTGATGTGGGCGAAGTTGTTCCTCTTCGTATCAGCGTCCGTCCTCCATTTGAGATCGACATTGAGGACACATTCAAATTTACAATATCGGTTCAACCAATCGAGACAGGCGTTGTGGATCGAGAGAATATCGAGTTCGAAGTGCTCGGTGTGCCTTCTAAGGGCTTGCTTGGACTCGGCTTGTCGGCTGAACAAGTTCAAACAAGCTTGGTCATTGTCTTGGCTTTACCCTTACTCTTGCTCTTTTATCGTGTAGGCATGCCTGCAGTTCAGGGCACGATGGAGACAAGCCGTCGAGGTCGGAAGAACGCTCACATTCAGCAACTAATTGACGACGGTCACCAAGGCCTATCCTCAACCACAATGAACGTACGCAACCCAGTTCCGTATCGAAACCCAAAGAGCCAGTTTGCTCTAAGTGTCGTAACTTTAGGAATTTATGGACTGATCTCTCACCATCAATATTCCAATGAGATGAAGCAATACGCAAACGTTGGGAAAGGCGGCTTCAAGCTCTGGCATCTCATCTTCCTTGCAATTCTGCCTGCCGTACCGTTTTGGATGCTTGCTCGCATGTTCGGCTTCTTGCGCAGCGTCAAACAACTTGAGGCACGAACTGGGCACATGACCAACCTCTCCCTTGGTTTCGTGATTATGTGGGCGTTTATTGGAATGGTTCTTGGCGGTGGAAGCATGCTGATTGTCACACAGCTTCCTTCGTTCGGGAGTTTTGATTTCATCAAGACCATTGTGCCCACCGCAGCTTACATGTGGACGGTCTTTGTCACATGGAAAGCCTTCGAAGATTCACTCAACACCTCTTGGACACTCTTCTTCACGCGGTCTTGAGTCATCGTCGACATGTTTTCACATACGCCAAGATTTCTTGGTTTGGAAGGCTTGCAAGGGCGCATGAGCGGCTTTGAAAAAGGAGTTTGTTTCTGACCTGCGACATCCTCGCAGTGGGCCAGTTAACACGGGCTAAGAATGTCAATACTCACGAGTTCAATTTGGGAACGCTTATGTGGGTCCCTCAAGTCGAAGAAATTGCGGAGCGTATGCTTTGCAACAGGGTGAACACATGTCCGGACTTGAATCAGTACCGAGCGCTTACCTTTCAATTGGATTTTTGACGGTCCTTGGCATCATCATGCCTTTGACAAATTTCCTCATCACATGGGTTGTCCGGCCTCGTGTCGATCCGGCCCGACCCCACATCACTCGGTCGTACCTCTTGGAAGGCTACGAGCGCGATCATAGCCTCTACCCTCGGCGTTTAACCACCTTCGAATGTGGGAGCGAACCGGTTGGCGATGCAATGATTCAATTCCACTTCCAATACTACTGGTACGCCATCATTTTCCTCGTCTTTGACGTGGCGTTCATGTTCATGGTGCTTGGCGGCATGGTTGCGGCAGATGCCACAACCGAAGGTGCAGCAGCAGGCGCCGTCGATGAAGCCGTCAGTGCACTTACCGTTCTCGCAGTCTTCTTTGCCACGATGTCATTAGGCGTCTGGTACGTGTTCCGCAAGCGAGGTCGCATTTACATTTGAGGTGGATATTATGGCAGAAGCAGGAGAAAACTTTGCAGCATTCAACAGCCGTGCGCTGGTCGAGATGGTCGGTGGCGTCACCGATGAAGCCCTCAAGGCAACTCGGATCAAGAAGTTCCTTGGCGTCCTCGCAGGCCGTTACTTCAATTGGGCAGGTCGCAAGTCACTGTTCACCCTCCACTTGGGAATCAAGTGTTGCGCAATCGAGATGGCAGCAGCTGCTACGCCTCGATTCGACGGTGACCGATTCGGTGTTCTGTTCCGTTCCTCACCTCGTCAATCCGATGTGCTGCTGATCAACGGGCCAATCACGAAGAAATTCGCCGACAAAGTGGTTCGATTGTGGGAGCAAATGCCCGAGCCGAAGTACTGCATCGCCATGGGCGAATGCGCCATCTCCGGTGGACCTTATTTCCAATCATACAACATCCTCGAAGGCGTCGACACGGTCATTCCAGTCGATGTCTACATTCCAGGATGCCCACCTCGCCCAGAGGCTCTCATCGATGGATTCGGCCTACTGCGTGAGAAAATTATCCGCATTGGCGGAGCGCCAAGCGTAGATCGCATGAGCGAGAAGCCAGTGATTGTAGGGGAGGACTGAACATGGGCACGAGCATCACCCAAGAACAAAACGCCTCTGCAGCAACAGCTTGCCTTGAAGCAATCAACGCCCGCTTTGAGGGCACAGGCATCACGGCCTCTGTGGAACATCACAGCAACGCCAAGAAGTACGCATTCGTTCGAATGACGTGCCCACCGCAGCATTGGATTGCGTTGGCAAAGTGGATGCGCCACGATCTCGGCGTCAACTACTGCTCGATGGTGACGGGGACGCATTTCCCAGACGGCCCTGACGAACGTGGATGGGAAGTTGCTTACCACTTCCTCCGCCAACCAATTCAAGACCAAACGCCAAACACTCACCACGTCATCGTTGCAGAAGAGTTGACGGGCATGGATATTCCAATGGAATTCGAAGTCTTCATGCCACTCGCTCAAGGCGATTCACCCAGTGTGCCTTCCATTCAATCAATTTGGATCGGTGCAGATTGGAACGAAAAAGAGACGTGGGATTTGGTCGGTATTCGTTTCGAAGGCCATGAAAACATGCACCGTGTGTTGAATCCCCACGACAGCCCAGAAGGATTCCACCCATTGCAAAAGCAACACAAACTTCGCTATCACGATCACAACGAAATGTACGATGACGCTCAAGGCTTCATGCGTAAACCTGCGGACGAGGGCCGTGTTAAGTGAGGGATTATCATGGCACAAATGTGGATTACAATGGGGCCTCAGCACCCAATGACGCACGGCTTGTGGACGCTTCGTGTAAAGGTCGATGGAGAAACCGTCGTCGATACAGAAGCAGAACTCGGCTACATTCACCGTGGTGTGGAGAAAATCTGTGAATCACGAGATTTCACTCAAGTCACTCCTTACTGCGACCGATTGTGCTACGTGAGCGCAATGACATGGGCCAATTCTTACATTTACGCAGCAGAAGATTTGCTGGAAGCAGATGTTCCTGAGCGAGCCGAATACATACGTTTGATTTCAGCAGAAATTCAACGCCTCGCATCTCACTTGATGTGGCTCGGTGCTTTTGGACCTGACATTGGAAACTTGACCCTCATGACCTGGTGCATGCGAGACCGAGAAATGTTCCTCGATCTTTTGCAAGAACTTGGCGGCTCAAGAATGCACTACAATTACCCTCGAATCGGCGGTGTCAAGCGAGACATGCCAATCGGCTTTGCAGACCGTGTCATTGCGAAGACAAAGTTGTTCGAAAAGCGACTCGATGAATACGAAATGATGCTCGATGAATCGACCATTTGGTTGGTCCGTTTGCAAGGGGTTGGCTACGCCAATGCTGAAGAAATGGTCAACGCTGGTGTTTCGGGTCCAAACGTTCGAGCGGCAGGCGTCAACTACGACGTTCGCTGGGCTCACCCATACTCGGTTTACGACGAGATTGACTGGGAGCCAGCCGTCGAAAAGCCAACATCCGTGAAGGGTGCTGACTGCTACGACCGTTACCGTGTTCGTATGGAAGAAATGCGCCAATCCTGCAGCATGATTCTCGACGCACTCAACAAGATTCCTGGCGGCATGAACACCAACTACGCTTCCGGTGATGAGATGATTTTCACCAAGGCTCCAACCCGAGCCCCTGAAGGCGCAACTGGATTCAGCAACTACGAGTGCACTCGAGGTGCCTCTCAGTTCTACATTCAAGGCGGTGGCGACGGTCGTGGAAAGAACCCATACCGTTTGTCCATCCGTTCACCGATGTTCATCACCATTCCATTCGTTGCCAAGACGATGATCGGCTACAAGATTGCAGATATTCCTGCCATCATGGGTAGCTTTGACCCGTGCATTGGAGAAACCGACCGTTGAGGTGATTGCTATGGATGACATCTACGACCTACGAAGCATCTTCTTGGGCGAAGACAGCCCAGTTCGCGACCTCGTGATTTCCTCCCTTGAAGGGACCCCTCTCGAGGAAAGCGCTGGCTCTATTGCCTTTGCAGCAGGTACATTCGCTGTTGTGAACATCGTGTTCCTCATGCTGTTCTTCAGCCAATTCGCCATCCTATGGATTGAGCGAAAAGCGGTCGCTCGGATGAACGACCGCCGTGGTGCAACCACTGCACTCCGTTCCCTCTGGGTCGGAGAAAACGGTGTCACCGCAGGTGAATGGTGGAACATGCTACCATTCGGTGCAGGCGTCCCCGTCGGTGCTGTCAACCGCTGGCTGAACAAGAAGTTCGGCAACCGTGACGAAAATTTCGCCACCGTCGACCGTGTCAACAACCGTTCATGGATGGGCTATTCCATCTTCCCCGGGTTCTTCCAAAACGTCGCTGATGGAATGAAGTTCCTGCTCAAAGAACACATGGTCCCTCGCCGTGCTGACAAACTCATCTTCGAGGTGTCACCTTTCCTTATCGTTTCATCAACACTCTTGATCCTTGGAATCATTCCACTCTCAAGCGGCATTTATGCCACAAACCCTGACCTTTCGATTCTGTATGCAATCGCTATCTTCGGAATCGCACCGATTGGTGTGTTCTTCGCAGGTTGGTCTTCAAACAACAAGTACACCCTCATCGGTGGCATTCGATCTGCTGCACAACTCACAGCATACGAGATTCCTTTGTTGCTGACATTGCTTTCCGTTGCGGTCCTTTCTGGAACCTTCAACATCATCGAAAGCATTCACTTCCAGCACAGCGCTGGGGCTTGGAACTTGTTCTTGATGCCACTTGGTGCAGCCCTCTTCTTGGTCACCATGATTGCTGAAGTGGAACGTGTTCCGTTCGACATGCCTGAGGCTGAAGCTGAACTTGTCGAAGGATGGTGGACTGAATACGGCGGCATGCGATTCGGTATGCTGTTCATGGCAGAATACATTCGAACCTACGCTGCGTGTTTCTTGTTCACTCACTTCTTCCTTGCAGGATGGCACTTGCCTTTCCAAGGCACCATTAGCCAAATCCCACTGCTCGGTGATGCTTACGTCTTGATTCCTGGCGCCATCGTGGTGCTTCTCAAATCGTGGCTCGTGTTCTTGGTCGTCTTCGTTTGGGCTCGTTTCTCCCTTGCTCGAATCCGCACCGACCAAATTCTCGAATTTGGATGGCGCATGCTTTTGCCGCTTTCCGTGCTCCAATTGGTGCTCTCAACGCTCTACCGCTTGTTCTTGTTCGACCCAGCGAGCATGAAGGACACCGCTGCTGGCGGCAATGCTTGGATGATTCCAGGCCTTGAAATTCCAATGCTTCTGCCGCTCTTAACCACGCTCTTGTGGTTGGGTGTCTTCTTCCTTCTGTTGAACGATGAGGACAAAGACGCTGCTCCAGATCGTATGTACCACGTGTACACATTACAACCCGCGGGAACGCACACTCCGGGAAAGGACTGAGGTGATTTAGAATGCCAATGCACCCAAACGCACGACCTAATTTTAGAAACCTATTCTGGTACCCTTTCAAAATTACATTGATCACGGCGCTCCGAACCTTCCCATTCTTTGGTAAGATCTTTGGAAAGCGCTTGGCCATGGGGTACCACAACACCGAGCACCCAGAATTCCTCAGCGATGGCGACAAAGTCCGCGCTGACAAAACGTCGGAATTCAACGACATCAGCAATCAGCAATTCGCACCCGACCGAGTCACATCTGACCTGTTCCCAACACTTTGGAAACCACAAACTGTTCAATACCCGTATGAACGACTTGAGGAAATGGAGCCTTGGCTCTTCGTTCCAGGAAATTACAACGGTCGAATCGGTGTCATTTGGGAAACCTGCACAGCATGTAAGATGTGCGTCAACATCTGCCCGAACGACTGCCTTCACATGACCACCGAGTTGCGTGTCGACGTCCTCGACAACGCAGAAGGCGAGCATGAAGGACTTGGAGCAGACCTCGAAGTCGGTGGCCACGCTGCTATGCTCAAGCCAGAAGTTGCTGCTACCCTCGAAGATTTCAACCTCGCAACCGCGCACACCGACACACCAAACGAGTGGCGGTTTGCTGAAGTGCTCGATTTGACCGGCAACACTGCAACCGTTCGTTGGAACGATTCCGGTGAAGAAGTCGAAGTCGAACAAAGCGAACTTCGTGTGGCTGACGATCAAATTGTTTCAGGTCGAATCGACTTGGGCCGATGCATGTTCTGCGGACTGTGCATGGAATCCTGTGGCTTTACATCCTTCTTCATGACCAACGAGTACGACGGAATGTCCGGATTCACTCGTCAAGAACTGTGGTTCGACGCCAGTCGAACTCGAGTGCTGCCAAATGTCCACCAAGAAGCGGTTGACACAGAACTTGCGAAGCGAGCCAACAAGGAACGCGACAAGCGGGCCAAGAAGGCTGCTAGAGAAGCAAAGGCTGCATCTGAGGAGAGTGCTTGAAATGGACGTTGCTTATGCAGCTGAACTCGGTGTTTTTTTCCTCTTTGCAACCATTGCATTGGGGGGAGCGCTCGGGCTCATTCTTGCACAACGTGTTGCACACTCGATGCTTTCACTGATCTTCAGTTTCATGGCTGTTTCAGGTATCTTCATCCTCTTGGGTGCAGAATTCCTTGCAGCCATTCAAATCCTCGTTTATCTGGCAAGTGTTGGGTTGGTGGTGCTGTTTGGTATCATGCTCACACGCCGTCAAATCCTTGAGGAGGACTTCGAATGAAGGTTCTCTCCCTCGCAACTCGCATGGGCTTGCTCGCCCTTGGCATGATCCTTGTTTCCGTGCTCAGCGCAGACGCTGTATGGGCCGACGCAAGTGAGGACGAGCCAACCACCAGCGGCCTCGCTGATGCATTGCTTACCGATTGGGCGCTTCCATTGCTCATCCTTGGTGTGCTGATGTCGATGGCCATGATTGGCGCAGCATACCTTGTTCGCGACGAGCGAATGGAGAATCTCTTGTGGGAATTTGGAGGTGAAGAAGAATGATTGATCCAGCATTGGTATCCGCTCTTTCAGCCCTCATGTTCGTCATTGGACTTGGTGGTGCTTTCACTCGAAAGAACGCCATCATCGTCTTGATGTGCATTGAATTGATGCTCAACGCCGCAAACATGCAGTTTGCCGCAGCAGCCGTCCATCACGGTGACACCACCGGATGGGTTTACACCATTTTTGCTATTGCCATTGCGGCCAGTGAAGTTGCCATCGGACTGGCAATTTTCCTCGCTATGTATGGCCAACACGACACGATATCATTGGACGATGTGGATGTCCTGAAGAACTGAGGTGAGATGATGGCAGGTTCAGAAGTTACAGATATCGCAGCGCCTCACGTTACCGAACTGGCACCCCTCATCGTGCTTTTGCCGATGATTGCCTTTGCGGTGATTCTCTTCCTTGGTAAGGTGTTCAACGGAAACCCAACTTGGAAAAATGCAGTGAAGGAAGGGGGCATTATTGCCCTTGGTGTCATGAGCGCAGTGCTCGTGCTTTCCCTGTTGTTAATTGCCGATTTCATTGGCTCAGTGCAAGCAGGTCACGACTCAGTGTTCCATTGGTTCACCTCTGGTGTCTGGGACGGCACTTCAGCTGGCGTCAGTACCGATAAGTTTGGCTTTGGCATCTACGTCGATCACATCACCGTGATGCTGTTGTTCGTGGCTGCTTTCCTTTGCTTGTTGATCAACATCTTCAGCATCGGTTACATGAACACCGATCCAATCAATGACAACCGAAACCACCGATTCTATGCTGAGTTCGTCTTGTTCTGTTCTGGTATGCTCGGCATGGTCCTTGCAGATTCCTTCCTTTGGCTGTTCATCTTCTGGGAGATTATGGGTCTGTGTTCCTACCTTCTCATCGGTTTCTACTACGAACGCCCAAGTGCAGCCTATGCTGCCAAGAAGGCGTTCCTCACCACTCGTATCGGTGACGTGTTCCTCATGATCGGTTTGGTCATGCTATGGGACCTCTTCGGTTCGCTTGATTACACTGTGGTGTTTGATTCCGCAAACATCGAGCATGTCGCAGAACACTCCGCTGGCACCCTCCAATGGGCGCTTGGCCTCATGTTCATCGGCGCTGTTGGGAAGTCTGCTCAATTCCCACTTCACGTTTGGTTGCCAGACGCTATGGAAGGCCCAACACCAGTATCTGCGCTCATTCACGCAGCAACCATGGTTAACGCCGGATTGTACCTCGTGGCTCGTATGTTCCCATTCTTCGGAGCAGAAGCGCTTCACGGCGACCTTGCAGACCTGGCCTACATCATCGCCGTTGTCGGCGGTATTACCGCCGTGATGGCAGCAGCCATCGCCTTTGTCCAAATGGATCTCAAGAAGGTCTTAGCGTATTCAACAATGAGTCAACTCGCCTACATCTTCACGGGTCTTGGATGTGCGCTCTACCTCGCGAACACACTTGATTGGCACCACAATGACAAGGACCATTACATCGTGATTGTCGCTTTCGGTGCTGCTTTGTTCCACTTGTTCAACCACGCCATGGCCAAAGGAATGCTGTTCATGGCCAGTGGTTCGGTGATTCACGAAGTGCATCACGCTCACCACCATTTGCACCACCATGATGACCACGGTGACGATCACGATGATGATCACCATGACGACCACTTTGATGCTCAATCCATGGAGAACATGGGTGGGCTTGCCTCAAAGATGCCAATCACGGCAACCGCAATGCTCGTTGGTTCAGCTTCCATCATGGGGCTTCCACTGATTGGCGGATTCTGGTCCAAGGAAGGCATCATCGCCAATGCATGGCGAGTTGCTCAAGATGATCCAAAGTTCCTCTTGCCCGCAATGTGCGTGCTGATTGGTGCTGGAATGACCGGGTTCTACATGTCCCGAATGTGGCTCAAGACCTTCGCAGGCAAGCCAAACAACGAGGTTGCAGCCCACGTCGGTCCAACCAACACCTGGATCAAGATTCCACTGTTCCTCCTGACCTTCGTTAGCCTTTCCTCAGTCTTCTTTGCCGGCATGGGCTTCACCCATTGGGCGCCCGATGAAAACTATGCGTTCATGTCTGAGAAATCCCTTGTTGAGGGAATCATCTACGAGATGGAACACGCATTTGCGAATGAAGATGCATACTTCTTCATCCTCACCTACATCGCCATTGCCCTCGGTGCTGTCGCAGGCCCCGGTCTTGCTATGGCCCTCTATGGCGGCGAGTTGGAAGAAGGCGAATCCGCTAAACCATGGATGATGCCAGTTCTTCGCCTCAACTCGTGGGTAAAGGCTCGGTTCAACTTCGACAACAGCGCTTTTGCTGAATCAACCCTCGCAGTTGCCTTGCAAAACCGACTGTACATCGATCATTACTACGACATGGCCATGCTCAAGATTGTTGCAGGATTCTCTGCAAAGGCTGCTGACGCAGATTCGGATGTTATTGATGGGACCATCAAGACCATCGAATCTGGCTCGCAATCAATTTCCGAAGTCGTTCGCTCGCTCACAACCGGCTCCGCCCGTGATTACATCCTCATGGTGGCGGTTGGTATGCTTGCGATCTTCATGCTTGTTTGGGGGGTGGCTTGATTGTTCGAGCCAGGTACTGATTGGATTTCGATGCAACTTGTAGGTTTCCCTGTTGTCGCAGGTATTGTTTTGTTGGCATTCGTTGCGAATGCCAAGAAATCAGCGCATGAGAAACTCAACAACCCAATCCGAATGGCCAGCTTTGCCTTCTCGCTGGTGCTGTTCGGTTACACGACTGCCATGTTCTTCAACTCGTTTGCAGACATCACAACCGATGGTGTTGCGTTCAACAATTACACCTTCCACGATTCGTATGAATGGTTCCCAGCACTGGGTATTCACTGGACTGTTGGTTTGGATGCGTTGTCGTTCCCAATGGTTTGGTTGACCACCTTCTTGCTCCCAGTGACCATCATCGCTACATGGCACGAGAAAAACGGTGCAACCTACTTCCCAACCCTTCTCTTGATGGGTGGCGCTTTGATCGGTGTGTTCGTTTCCCTTGACTTGTTCATGTTCTATGTGTTCTGGGAATTGACCTTGATTCCAATGTTCTTCCTCATCCTGAACTGGGGTGGCAAGGACCGGAAGTACGCTTCTCAGAAGTTCTTCATCTACACCTTCACAGCCTCTGTTGTGATGTTGCTCGGTCTTGTGACCCTGTACCTCATGCAACCTGACCAAATCGGAACGGGTGGTAAGTACGGCACAATGACCGGACGTACCTTCGACATTCCAACGCTCGTTGAGAGTGCAACGCTGGCCAACAAAGATGGATGGTTTATGGGAGAGAGCATGCAAAAGGTGCTCTTCGTCATGCTCATGCTTGGCTTCCTCGTGAAGTTGCCTGCGGTTCCATTCCACACTTGGCTGCCCGATGCGCACGTACAGGCACCAACAGGTGGGTCGATGCTGCTTGCCGGTGTGATGCTCAAGATGGGTGCTTACGGTATGTTCCGCCTCCCACTCAGCATGTTCCCACATGCGTTGCAACACTTCCAGTTGGCATTGATGATCTTCGGTATGGTTTCCCTCGTCTGGGGTGCCATTGTCTGTTTGGGACAAACCAACCTCAAGAAGATGGTCGCCTACTCCTCTGTGTCACACATGGGTGTCATCCTCATCGGTATCGCTACCATGCAACCAATGGGCTGGGCTGCGGCTTTGTTCATGATGTTCGCTCACGGAATTATCAGCCCAATGCTCTTCGCAGTGTGTGGCGCATTCAAGCACCATTACCACAGCATGGAGATTGGTGCAATGCGCGGCATGGCTAAGCATTCACCATGGCTTGCTACTTCGATGATGTTCGCGTGGATGGCTTCACTTGGCCTTCCATTGCTTGCAGGGTTCGTTGCAGAATTGATGATGCTCATCGCATTGTGGTACTTCATTGACCTCGAAGGATGGAGCGTACTCTGGATGATTGGACCTGCACTCGTGTTGGCCCTCACCGCTGCCTACTACCTCTGGTCGATGCAACGCACAATCTTCGAGGGCGGCGACGAAACACAGCCACCTGCATCACTTCATGGCGACCCCGTACCGGACATCTCCAATGAAGAGAAGATTGCAATGCTCATCTTGGCCGCCTTTACCATCCTCTTCGGTGTCATGCCATGGATTGGCTTGGACATGATGGACGATTACTGCCGAACGTTCTTCGAACATATGATTTCGAATGGTATTTTCAAGGGAGGTGCCTGATATGAGTGAGACACAAGCTTTCAGCAACGAGTTCTACTCAGCCATGCTCCCAGAGATGCTTCTGTTCGTTGGACTGATCGCCCTCATCATCATCCCGAACCTTGGAAAGGGTACGTTCCGCATCCCTGGGACGCAAATTCGCCTGCCTTGGTTCATGGGCGGTCAACGATACGGCCTCACCAGCAACCCACGCCTCCCAGCATGGATTGCCACCATCACCCTTGCAGGTGCGTTCGCAGCCGTTCTCGACTCACTCAATGGGGGCGTTGACAGCCTCCTTGTGGTGAGCAGTGATTCAGACTCTGCAAAGGAATTGCTCATGGTGAATGGATTCAGTCGTGTCTTCGAACTGATCTTCTTCGGTGCACTGGCGCTCGCTTCGTTCGCCAGCATGAACCGATTGAAGGTTGAAGGCACTGGTGGAAAACTCACCGAAGATCAACTCTTCAACAACCGACGCCAAGCCGATTTCTACATCTTGATGTTGACTTGCGGTCTTGGAATGTCCGTTGTCGCATTGGCTCAAGACCTCTTTGTGCTCTTCATTGGACTGGAGTTGGCTTCCTTCTCGACCTACGTGCTTGTGGCCTTCATGAAGGAATCCAAGGCCGGCTCAGAAGCCGGAATGAAGTACTTCATCGTCGGTTCAGTTGCATCCGGTGTTGGCCTCTACGGTCTTTCGATGCTCTACCTTTGGTCGGGCTCGCTTCAGTTTGATGCCCTCGCTTTGGCCTTCGCTGAAACAGGAACGGAACCTCTGCCACTCATCGGTATTGGATTTGTTCTCGTTGGCTTTGGTTTCAAGGTCAGCGCTGCACCATTCCACTTTGCTGCTCCTGATGCATACGCAGGCGCAAGCAGCCCCGTAGCTGGTGTTCTGGCAACTGCAAGCAAAGCCATGGGCATGGTTGGTTTGATTCGAATGCTGTTGATTGTAGCCGCCCCTGAATCCTCTGACGGTTCAGCAGTTTGGCTTGTCGCTATTGGCGCACTCGCAGCTCTTACCATGACATGGGGGAACATCGCAGCACTCGGCAGCACAAACCCGAAGCGCATGCTTGCTTACTCTTCTGTGGCTCACGCAGGCTACATGCTCGCTGGGCTCACTGCGATCGGTGCATGGACATGGGACCCATCCTTTGCTGGACAAGAAGGCGAAGCCGCCTTGCTCGTGATGACCGCCTTGATGTTCCACTTGCTCGTGCTTGTTGCGTTCAAACTCGGTGCGTTCTTGGTGCTCTCCGTCCTCGAAAACGACGGTGATTCCTCCCGTCTCTCGTCGCTTGGTGGTCTTGCAAAGCGTGAACCACTGCTCGCCTTTGCCATGTTCATCTTCATGATTTCACTTGCTGGTGTACCACCTATGGCAGGATTCCTCTCCAAACTGATGGTCATCATGGGTATCGTCAACGTCGGTGTCGGCTCTGGTGTCAACTCCTTCGGAGATCTTCACTGGGTCTGGTGGCTTGCACTCTTGATGGTGCTTAACTCAGCCATTTCGGTGTTCTACTATCTCCGAGTGGCTGTAGTGATGTTCTTTGAATCGCCTGAAATAGGACGAGAAGGACCGCTACCATCGGGATGGCAAGTTCGAACCTCGATTTTCATATGCGTTGTGGCAACGATTCTGCTCGGTGTCTTTGGCGACTCCGTGCTTGAGATGTGTCGCGACGCTGCGGAGAGCCTCACCACCAAGTGGTGAAGCGGTTCTTTCGCTGGTTGTGCAAAGAGAGTCGCCCTCCGAGGTGCTGTATTCAAGAAGGGTGGGCTGCACGGTAGATTAGGTGCAACCGTATGGGTCGACGACGTGAAGAAAAAGTGGACGAGGAAGAACTCGCTCGACTTGAATCTCCAGAAGGTTCGTCGTCAGGCAAAATTCGCGTCAAGATGCCGAACAAAAGAGTCAACGAAATGTTTGCTCTCGCTGAGCAAATCCTCGGTGGCCGAAGGGTGACCGTGCTTTGTGCAGACGGCGAAACTCGAATGGCCCGTATCCCTGGCAAAATGCGCCGACGTCAATGGGTCCGTGATGGTGATCTGATCATTGTTTGGCCTTGGGATTTCCAAGACGCCAAAGCAGACGTGAAGCACCGTTACACCAAAACTCAAGCCATGTACCTCTCTCGAAAGGGCGTATTGCCGCCCGATGTCGATATCTTTGGAATGAACACCGCTGTCGATGAGGACGATGAGCACGACGACCTGTTCGGTACGATGGATGACGACGAGGAGGACGACCTCTTTGGCGCAGCAGACGAATCAGAAGACGACGATGAAGACGATTTGTTTGGCGAAGAGGATGACGATGGTGACGAGCCTACTACAGAATCGAAAGAAACCGCTGAAGTCAATGCCGAGGAGGCGGAGACGAGCGATGAAAAATCCGAAGAACCATTTGTCGTTGTTGAAGAATATCCCTCAGAAGAAGGCGAAGATAGCGACGACGATGATGAGGATTTGGAAGACCTCTTTGGTTGAATCAATTGATGCCCATGGCGCTCCAGTGGTGATTTGATGGCCAAGGACAACTGGGATGAGTTGAACGAAGGCAAGCACAACCGTCACAATCATCGGCGGAACAAAAAGAGGGGGAAGCGCTCTTCTCGAACCCAAGACCTTGACGACGAATATGTTTCGTCGGAAGAGGATAAATTTCTCAGCAACCTCGCCTCAAAGCAGAACAGCTACGGCTGGATGAAAGAGGCACGCTACAAGCGAATGTTCAGGGACATCGAAAACAAAATTCAGGGTGCCATGGGAACCGGCACCTTCGATTGGGTCGACCGTCGTGTGTTCGATCAGGTGTTTGACCGCCTTACGCTGATGTCGCTCTACAAATTGATGAAAACAGGCGTCATCGATACCCTCGATTATCCAATTGCTCGAGGCAAAGAAGCCCACGTGTTCCATGGAACGAACATCGATGGAAAATCGGTGGCGGTGAAAATTTTCCACACATCGAATGCGGTGTTCAAGAACCTAGTCCAGTACATCGAAGGCGATCCAAGGTTTGGCGGTCTTCGACGAAGGCATCGAGACCTTGTCGACATATGGGTCCGTAAAGAGCATCGAAACCTTTCACGTCTTTCTCGCTGGGGGTTAAACGTGCCAAAGCCCCTCGGGATTCACAAGAACGTCCTTGTGATGGAATATTTGGGTCACGAAACAGGTTCTTCTCCTAAATTGAGGGAAGTGCATGTGGAAGAGCCAGAACCTGTGTTCGACGATCTGCTTGAATTCTTAGCCGTAGCGTGGCAGAAAAGCAACCTCGTTCACGGTGATTTCTCGCCGTTCAACATCTTGTGGCACCAAGACAGGGCCGTTGTCATTGATGTCGGGCAAGCGGTCGTTCAAGGCCACCCGAAGGCAGAGGAATTCCTTGTACGGGACGTCACTCGTCTGGTTGAATGGGCCAACAAGAACGGCATCGAAGTGACATTGGCACAAGCAATGTACGAAGTCCTCAACATGAACCTCGATCACGTCAAACAGATTGAGTATGATGACGAGGAAGAGTGAATCACTCTTCTTCCCAACCGACTTGTTCGTCTTCAGCCAATTCCATCATGGCTTCGACTGCGCCTTCGTCTTCAGGATCGACTTGAGCCGCACGCATGCGTCGGCTGCGTCGGTTGGCGACATCAGCAAGTCCAGGCACGAGGTTCTCAAAGCCACCTGCTTCGGGCACGGGTTCTGCTTTGATTTCGATGGTGTCGAGGCTTCGATTGACCAAACGACTGCGACGGCGGTCTCGCTCGAGGAAATTGAGCACAGTACCGTGCTCAGCTCCACCGGCAAGCATCTCCACCGCTTGGCGAGCAGCAGCCAACCCCTCTTCTTCACCGACAAGAACAACGGTTGAGTTGTAAATCGTGATTTGAGTGTCAGTCAAGTTTTCAATCAACTTGCGAATTTTACCTTGGCTTCCGATGATTCGGGCACGGATGCGTCGTTGTTGGTTGGAGCGCTTACCCACGAAGGAACGAATGTCGACGAGTTCGAAGAAATGATCATCATCGAGCAGGCGGATGGCGGCCTTAGGAGCCATGCCCCGGCCAATTGCTTTGATGACATCTGGGAATTTCATGGCCTTGACAGGGTCGTAGGAACCCGGTTCGCCCCATACCACTTCGACATCACCCGTGTTCGAATCAATGTCCAGCGTCTTGCATCCAGCAGCGTGACGCAACGACTTCGCAGTTGCACCCTTTGCGCCGATGAGCACCGCTATGCGGTCCATTGGGACACGAGGTAGGGGTTGTCGCATGGTGGTTCCTGCGGCCGACCTCTTTTCAAACTCTTGTACGGCGCTGGAGGAAGCCAAGAGCAACTCCAACAAGCAGGATGATGATGATTGAAGGAGCAAAAGAGGGCACAAGGCCGGGTGAACCGATCGATGCTCCAGTGACCACCAAGTGGTTGTTGTTGTTGCCTTCATCGTATTCGTCAATGACGTTGAGGTAGTCGATCACGAGACGTAAATCATACTGACCGGTCTGTGGGACCGTGTAGTTCCAGATGAGCGTCTCAGTGCTGTCAGAAAGTGTTCCCGATGGCAACGTTCTCGCCTCCATCACGGTCCAACTCACCGCGGAGGTTCGATCGGCAGGAGCAGATTCCAATCGCACAACAATGCTGCCACCGTAGTCTTGATTGCTCTCCAAAACGCTGGTGATGGTCACGTTTCCTGAGTTCTCACCAGGGCGGACGATCAGGCGGTCGAGGTTGGTTTGCGTGCTGTTCCACGACAGATCAAGACCGGGAAGAATTTGGAACGAACTTGGGCTCGAACTGTATTGGTTGCCAGCTTGGTCCACGACAACTGCGCGGAGCATGAGATGCTGACGAGATTTGGTAGCCCAATTTGAGAGAGCTACAGTGGCATCAAGCCCTGTGACGCCGAAGTTCAACCATCGGCCTGAGAGGTCAGGCGTCTGCCCCACCCCGTTTGTATCGAAACCATACTGCATGTACGAAGCGGTCAAATCGATTCCAGAGCCGTCGTCTTGAGCGTTGAAACTCACGTTGGCAGGTCCAACCCGACTCGTTGTGAGTTCGTCTACAATCCATCCGCTTGGCTCGGGTGATGTTTGGTCGATTCGAATGACGACATCAGATGCAGGGCCAACATTCCCGACTCGATCCACAGACCTAAATTGAACAGTGTGGTTTCCTTCTGTAAATTCAAATGAAGCAGCGTCGGTGGTGACAGTTGTCCATGCAGTGCCATCTGTGCTGTATTGGCATGAGGCAACGCCGCTTCCTTGGCCATCGTCAGCAGCACTGATGAGGCCGCTGATGGTGATGCTGCCGCTGTTCTGCCATGTCGAGCCAGAACCAACAGTGAGGCCGCTGAGTGTGGGGCCAGTTCGGTCGATTCCGATGAACATCGTTTCAGTTGCGGACAAACCTGAATCATCATGCACGGTGAGTTTCGGGTTGTAGGTCCCCTCGCTCATGGCGCCACTCGACCAGTCCCATCCATAGTTGAGGGAGGTTGGACCGTCATTGGAGGGTGCACCAGGCCCGGGGACATTGGTGAGCGTGGCATAGGTGAGGTCGTCATCGCTTGCGCCCCAACGGAACGCAATTGCCTCATCAGCGTCGATCCCAAACCAGGCTCGGTCGCTTGCGGAATCACCGCTGCCTGCTTCGCTGTTGAGCGCAGTAAAGATGGTGATGAGTGGAATTTGGTTGGCAATGGTGAACGTATCAGAGGTCACCACGACGCTTTCGTTGACATCGTCATCCCAAGCGGTTGCACGAAGGGTGTAACTGCCGTTGGTGTATGCGGTTGTGTCAAAATAGGTCAGCCATGGAACGCTCGTGAGGTTGTTTACAGTTGTCCACAATGTTCCATCATCGGAGGCTTCAATGAGAATTGAGGACACATTTGCATCGCCGCTTAATGAGAAGGTCAATTGGTATTGGCCTGTGATTGAATCACCGCTCGAGGGGCCGTTTGAAAAACTCATCACGAGGTTTGAGGAAGTTGCCATGGGGAGATTTTCCTGCAGAGCTGTCGGTGGTGCCTGTGCGGGTTGCCATAATGGTGAGGCGGCCATGCCAGCCAAGAGGAAGACGAGCAACGCAGTCACCGCGGTCCTTCCCATGGACCCTTGACGGGTGAGGTTGTCCTTCAATGCTCCCCTTTGCGAATCGAGAAAGGTGGACGGTTGAGGGGTTGTCATTTGGCTCGAAAACCTTCTACCTCGAGGCTCAATGGCGATGTGAGAATCCTTTTGCGAACTACGATTTTCCGTGTCTGTTTGAGATGGGTTCAAGTGCTTTGCAGGGTGTCATCCCTATGTATGGCGAACACATGGAAGGCCCTTGTTGTGATTCTGTTGCTCGGAATGGCGTCGTTGCCGCTTGGGGCCAATGCTGAACAAGTCGGCGACATTCAAGCCTCGGCCTCGACCGTCGCCCTGTCGCCATCTGCTCCACAAGCAGGCGATACGGTGACTATTTTCCTTACGATGTATAACAGCGGACAGAGTTTCGCATCTGATGTTGAATACACGTTTTATCGAGAAGGACTTGGCTCACCTAACATCATTGAGCAAGGGACCGTCGACATCGATAGTGAGGCCACTGCTGAGGTCTCCACCCAATGGGTCAATATGATTGAGGGGAATCACGAAGTCGTTATTGAAATTGAACATCCACGAGGATCCGGTAATACCGTTGATTTCTATGTTCCATTCACCGTCACCGGCCTACCAAACCTCAAGGTCACAACCCTCGAAGTCGCTCCAGCTTCCGGAATTTTTGCTGGCGATACCGTCACAGTCTCTTCACTTGTTCGAAACACTGGCAGCGAACCTGCTGGTGCAAGCGTGCTTCACTTGGACCTCCCTGATGCTCCGAACCAAGACCTTGCGACCCCTGCCATCGATGCGGGTTCTTCTGCTTGGGTCAACACGACCTTTGCTGCACCAGCAAGCGGGTCTCATACGATTTATGCGACACCGGATTACGAAAGCGCCGTTGAAGAGTCTTCGGAAGTGAACAAGCAAAAGAATGCCTCCTTCACCGTTGAGACGCGCATGGATGTCTACCATCAAGGCGAAATGAGTGTGGCCATCGAAGAAGGTGCACTCGAAGGACCATGGGTTGTTTCTGGTCGACTTGCCCGTACCAACGGAAGCGGTGCCTCTGAAGTGCCAATGTGGTTGGAAATCCCAGATGGCAACGGGGGCCTCGTGACCTCGACTCCATTCACTGTCACCCTCACAGGCGCAGGGTATGCTGAGACAGATTGGAGCCACACCCTGACCTCCAGTGACCTCAGTGCCTTGCCTGTTGGCCAACACCAAGTCACAGCACAAATCGATCCTTTCGGAACAGCCCCATTCACCCAAGAGTCGACTGAAAACGATCGAAGCACAACATCTCTTTCGATTTTCCCGATTCCAGATGTCTTTGTTGACCCGATTGCAATTGCAGACAGCCCTTCGGTAAATTCGGGCGACAAGGTGGTATGGCGAGTCAGCATGAGCAACAATGGTGACATCGGAGTCTCCGGGCGATTGCAGTACACATGGGAAGGCACTGACAGCCAGTCGCCAGTCATTTACCTCGACAAAGGTGAAACAATCACATGGGATGTTGAACTCACGACCTCGCTAGGAGCCCACGAAGCCACGTTCGTTGCAGGTTGGGTTCCGCTCGCCGGCAGTTGGGATGACAACCCCCTCAACAATGAAGCATCAGGCACCGTTTCAGTTGAAGCTGAACTCCGGCTCGAATGGTGGCTTTCTTCTTTCAGCATTCTTGACGATGAAGCAAATTTAGCCGTTTCTCCGCTTGATGCTGGTGAAACGTACACCATCGGCATCGAATTGACCAGCACTGAGACTGGTAGTTTGACCTTTGATTGTATGGATGGGAACAACGAGATGCTTGGCAACACGAGCGTCGCCGTTGAGACTCGCGGGGAACGAGTCGCGTTGACATGTGATTTTGTTGCCTATGCACCCCTCTCAACTGTGAGGCTGGTTCCTTCTGACCCAACGGTGACGACAACCTTCACTCGAACGTTCGCAACAGTGTTGACCGATGAGGCCATCGATGACCTAAACTCGAATTCGGAACTGGGCACTTTCACCATCATTGGCTTGAGTGCGCTTGTGTTGATCGGCGTTCTCGTTGCTGCAATTTTGATGACAAGGGACCGGGAAGAAGAAGTCGAACGGGACATTTTCGAATATTGCCCTGCGTGCGACGGTGAACTTGAGGGCGATGAAGACCGTTGCCCTCACTGTGCTTTCAACCTCAAGAAGGCGAGAAAACAATTCCACGATTGTGACGAGTGTGGAGAATCAATTCCAGACTTGTTGGACAATTGTGTATACTGTGGTGCAGACCAAGATGTCTCATCTTACTTCGAACAGCGCACACGAAGGGAGCCGAAGGTCAAAGAAATGGTCTCACTCCCAGAGGATGAAGAAAAAGACGATGAGATTGTCGAAGGAACAGAGGATTTCGCTCAAGCAGTCAAGGACTTTGGCTACGATGAGGACAACCTCGAAGACGAATGGGATGAAAACATCATCAGCGCAGAAGCGGAAGTGGAAGCGGCTTACGATCGCAGGAACGCTGAAGAGATTGAGCGCGAAAACATGACTGAAGAGGAATTGGAAGCCTACGATAACACCGTCACAACTACCTTGAAGAGCATGGAGGACCTTGGAAACGAAGGGGTCGACATCGATGCGATTCTGAAGGCAAAGGGCGAGGTAATCTCGCTCAAGGATGATGGCGATGACGGCTCAGAATTGAGTGCAAGTGACGCCAAAATCCGTGGTCGTTTGTACGAGATTACAGGTGAAGACGGTATCATGCCTGGCGATAAGGTGCACGTGGGTATGAAACTCACAGATTCCTCCATGGCAGGAAACGAGGTCTCCGACACAACGGCCGATTTCACATGGGACAGCGCTGATGAGGAAGAGAAACCACTCACAGACGAGAATCCAGAATCTTCCAAGGCAAAGCCCGCCCGACGCCGTGCACCACGCCGTCGAACCGCTGAGACACCACAAATGTCGGAATGTGGGGCTTGTGGTGCAGACTTGGCTATGGACGCCAAAGAGTGCGGTACATGCGGCGCAAAGTTCGAGTGATCGGGTGAAGTGAAAGGCGCCCGTCGGCTTTCATAGGGTACGTCACAGCTTTCGCTCGGCAGGTCCAGACGTCATTCGGGCAAGTCAAGCCAGGGGGTTTTGATTTTCAACCCCTCGCAAGAAACAGCATTGAATTGATATGGAAGGCGTTCTTGGCGTGAACCATGAAGCGGCATCTGCTCCCTGTGGCATTGGTTCTCATGCTCTTCATGTCGACGACAGCTGGGTGTTTAGGATTGATTCCAGCCCGTGAAAGCCTTGAGGCAATGCGGGGTGAAGCAAAGCCTTCAATCACCGTTGAAAGCATGATGCTGAGCCATGTCTTTGACAGCATTGAACTCGAACCTTACACCAACACCTCTACGCTCGATGTTCGAGCCGATGCCACGCAGATTGTCATTTACAGAAAGGTCTCAATCACCGGTTCGGATACCATTGCGTGCTTTGATAATGGACTCACCCGATACGTGCAGGCCACGCTCGTTGATCCTGCTGGCAACACGCGATGGGAACTCAATGAATGCCAAGATGTTCAACCAGCAACCGTCGAAATTAATCCTGACCCAACCTTGGAAGTCGGAGACTGGACCCTCTCAGTCGAAGCACGTGGTATTGGCGTACCAGGCACGGCTGCACAAGATCAGTTCACAATCACGGTAAGCGTGCAGAACACCTGCATCATTTACCCGCCGAACAATGAGTGTGACTAGGTTCACACCAGTGAGTCGTCACACGCATACCTGCGTGAGCAATTTTGACACTTGCCGGGTCGCTCATGGTTTCTCTTTGCGCCACCCTCAACCATCAACCGTTGAATTTCTGAGATGGCTGAAAACAATTCTTGTTTGGCATCAGGCGTCCAATCGATTTGGTGCAAGTTTTCCTTGCCATAGCGGAGGACTCCGTAAGGAGAACTTTTCTTCGTGCTCACCTCAACGAGGTGAAGATAGGCCAAAATTTGCATTCTGTGAGAGGCATGAGGTCGCTTTGGTACCTTTCCGGTCTTTTGCTCCACAGGAATGAATTCGCCATCAACAATTACAATCTGATCTGGACGGCCCCGGAGCCCGGTCACTGGATCGACGAGGAGATTGGTTGAGGTGTCATCGTCGGAGTAAGTCACCTCAGTATCGGCTTCCAAGTCCACATCCTTTCGTGCTAATTCCAATGCGTTTTCACTGAGCAAGACCCTTTGCAGTTGCCAAGAGGCCGCCAAGGTCCATCCCATGGCTGTCAGAAAGAGAATGAACGTTGCCTGAGCCCTGTTGTCCGCTCCAGCAAGGGCGATGGCATGAAGGCCAAGCACAATCGCTCCAAAGAAGAACGAAACTTCGGTGCGGCCCGCTTCGAACCAGCCACCAATGAAATTTGGTGGTTCGATGACCGGTTGGATTTCATCGTGGTCCAACAAAATACGGGATCTCGTTTGTGCAACCGTTTCATTCCAGCCAACCCACTTCCGCCATGGCAAGTATGTAGCGAAGAGTCCAGCAATCAGTAGCACCAGTGCCCAGAGCGCAAGGTAACGAGCCAGATCAAGCGGTGTTGTTACCACATCATCGATGTAGTTGAAAGCAATCCCGTCGATTACAAATGCCACGGTCACAGAGAACCACCATGTCCAGATAATCGTCGCCCTTCTCATGCTGGTTTTCATTTCCTTGAACGATTCCATCTGCTGATGGATTTCAGCGTGTTTTCGAATCCCGGCTTCAATGGCTTCGCCTTGGCCAGAATTTCCCTCTCGGGACAACGCCCAAGACATTGGGCAATATTCGTGGCGTTCGAGGTCGCTTGCGCTCAACTTCAACGCGGCGTCATTTTCGTCTCGCCAAAAGTCGTCATTATGCAAACGGGCTTTGTAGGTCCCGATTTTGGAGGCATTATTGACCAATGATTCCTCCCCCATGAGAGGGAGTTGAGCGTCTCATCCTTGAGTTCTTCCACGGCATAAGTCAACAAAATCTATCGAAATTGGGTTGTTCCTTTTTTGGATTCACTACGAAGCGGTTTAATATGGGGTTCAAGTCGGGCGATTGCTGAGGTCTTGCAATGTCCGAAGAAACTACTTTACTCGTCCCCTTTGAATCCTATGAGGAAAACGCAGTCAACATTGGTACTCAACAAAAGAGTGCAGATATGGCTCGCTTTATTGACACCGTCCGTGAAGATGGTCTTTACCTCCTCGATGTTAACATGACTGACTCCCGAATCCGCTCGATTGCGGAATTCCTCAACCGCTACGATTCCCCTCGCATCATGGTTGTCTCCGCACGACAGTACGGTCAACGCCCAGCTCGCAAGTTCGCAGAATCAATCGGTGCAAACGCAGCCGTTGGCCGCTTCATCCCTGGTTCCCTCACCAACCCAGTGCTCCGATCCTACGTCGAGCCTGACATCCTCTTCGTGACCGACCCAGCCGCTGATCAGCAAGCACTCCGTGAAGCTGTGAACTCTGGTTTGCCGATTGTGGGCATCGTCGATGCAAACAACAACCTTCGAAACGTCGATGTTGCGCTCCCTGCAAACAACAAGGGTCGCCGCTCACTGGCCTTGGTCTACTGGCTCTTGGCCCGTGAAGTGCTCAAGGTTCGTGGCGCCACCACCGACGAGGACTGGGCAGAAGCCCAAGATCTCGAAGATTGGCAATCCACCTTCTGAGGCTATATCATTCGCTGCTCTTAGCAGACAAGAACGAACTGATTCCATCTGCGAATGCCTCAGGCGTTGGCGCACCGTGCATAACAGCCCTGATTTTCTTTGCACCCGGCAACCCCTTGGTGAACGCCACCGCGTGTCGTTGCATCCATCGAGGTTGAAGGCCTGCTGTTTTGTGTGAGAATTCGATGTACTTGTCCCAGCACCATCGGCGAGCGGCAAACGATTGACCAACAGGTGACAATTCATGCCAGGATTCAGCGTTGGCTCGCACCCATGGTAAGTCATCGTGTTCCATCCATCCGAGGCCGACCTTGATTTCACCAAACACGGAAGGTCGGCCGATGGCCCCCCTCCCGACCATCAATCCTGATGCACCAGTAACTTCCAAGCAATCCTTAGCGCTTGCCGCATCGACCACGTCTCCGTTCGCCACAACAGGGGTTTCGACAGCATCAACAATCGATTTGATTGAATTCCAATCTGCTTCACCGGAATACCGTTGACGCAATGTTCGACCGTGGACACAAAGACGAGCCGTCCCAATGTCTTCAAGTTCTTTGCAAATCTCCAAGGCATTGTTCGCTCCTTGGCCCGTTCCAAGCCTCATCTTAGCCGAAACGGGAACATCGACTTTTTGGATTATGCCGTCAACCATTGAAACAAGGTTGTCAGGTTCACCCATGAGGGCTGCACCAGCGCAAATTTTGGTCACCTTAGGTGCAGGGCATCCAAAGTTGAGATCGATGATGTCTGCGGTTGGTGCAAGCATCTCAGCAGCCGTGGCCATATCATTAGGGTCGCCGCCGAAGATCTGTGGAATAAAGGGGACTTCAGTCTCATGGGATTCCATTTTTCGCCAGGAAACGGCAGCCTCACGGCTTAATGCCGTGCTGTTCGTGAATTCAGTGATGGTGACATCAGCTCCGCATGCCTTCGCCAGCAACCGAAACGGCAGGTCTGAGACGCCCGCCATCGGGGCGAGGAACAATGGACGAGGTTCCCCGTCCCATGGGCCGGATTTTGGAGCGATGTGTTCGGGCATGGACACTCACCTATGCATCGAGTTGCTCGACCAGTTCACCAACCCTGCGCATTCGGCGCAGGACTCGGTCGAGCCGTTCCATGACTCGCTTAGCAGTTTCTTCTGGCCCCTCACCTGACATTCTGTGACCCATCGGAAGTCGTCCGCCAAGCAGGTTGAGGAGAAGCATCTGTTCTGCTGCCTCGACACTCTTCATTGCGTCGTCAACATCCTCCACTGTGAGTTTTCCTTTCTTGAGTTTACTTAGCAGCAAGGACTGCTGCTTTGTTCCCAACAACCGCTGAAATCCGCCCTTTTTGAGCATCCAATCTTCGCCTCTTCGCTGGTGTTGAGCCAGCATGGCTGTCCACAAGGCGATGCTCAACCGATCGATGCGAGGCACGCGCTCGACCGCACCGCTTGAACGGAATCGTTCGAGGATCCGTCCCAATCTTGCTTTGGGGCCGTCCACGAGTTCAGCAGCCTCATCGAGGGACAGTGGCGCCCCACGGGCAAGGAGGATTTCGAACAATTGAACAGAAATGGAGGTTGCACTGGCTTCTTTCCCGGGTCGTTCTCCGAGCAATCCGAAATCCCCCATCCATTGGGAGAGTCGGTTCTCATCTTCGTTGCGCACGGGCCGCACTTCTACCACACCGAGGCTGAGGAGGGGCGGGTCGCTTTCAGGAACCTCAAGCGCCATTCGCAAAGGTTCGCGCGTCCACATTGCTTGAATGAGGCCCAAGCGTTGACGAACGATGGTTTGCGTCTGAACGGAGAAGAATTCGATGGCGTTGCTCAGTGAACCACCACGGAGGTAGTACCTCCGCCACCCTTTCCCTTCATTGGTGTAACCAACAAGGCCTGATTCCACCAAGCGAGCAAGGTGGTGATTGAGTGATGCGGGTGTGAGCGCTAACTCATCAGCGAGCATCTGTGCATCCCAACTCGAGGTCGGTTGGGCAAAGAGGAAATCTCTGAGCAGCCGATGAACAGGTCCTGCACGGCCAAGATCAGCAGTTGCTTCGCCTCGTTTCCTCACCAAACTCAGCGTTTCGATGAACCATGCGACCAGTCCATCGATGTCACGTTCAGTGGTCGGAAGGGGGACCTCTTGGATGCGTACACTGAACATGGACGGCGTGGCCCGACGAGGGTCTTTGAAGACTGTGCAGTAAATGGCGCTCAAGCGGCGAAAAATGAACCGTGTTGTCGAAGCGGTCAACGTCGGTCGTCGTTCCAATCGTAGTCCACGGCTTTGGTGCCTCGCCATTCGATGTCCATGTTGATATGTGGCATCAATTCAATGCGATCTTCTCTCAAAATGCCCCGCCGTCGGAGGACTTTGATGGCAGAATGAGTTGTAGCACGTGAGCGTCCGATGCGGCGGGCAAGGGCGGCTTGGCTGCGCGGAACGCCTTCTTTGACAATGTCTTCAACAATGAGCCGTTGAACAAGCGACAAGCCGATTGGAAGGGCTGATGCAGCGCGTTCCTCATTCACATTGATGCCTCGTAGAATCTCCACTTGGGTTGGGGCACCAGCGAAGTAACATGTTCGCCCATTCACCGGTAAAACAGTCACGCTTCGACGGGTTTGGAGCACATCGAGATGATGGCGCAAGGTCCCGTTTGCAGCGCTAAGAGTGCTTTGCAACTCCCTGTAGCAAAGTCCCGGGTGTTGTTCCAGCGTTGAAAGAATACGTCGGCGAAGTGGGTGCTCGAGGGCGTTTGTTTTGGTTGAAATACTGCCCATGGCCATGCCGCCAACAGCGCTCGCAGCAGCAGCGATTCCACCGGCCAAACCTGCAACGCCACCTGCAGCTGATGCGATGCCTGCGGCCAACCAAGGACGCTGTCGAACCCACTGGGCAAGCAAAGGCATGATGTTGGGTTCGCCTTCTTGTTTGTTAAGCCATCCCAGCGATGTTCAATGATTGAGTTCAATCATCTGAGAGCAACATGCCAGCATGAATCTTGAGATGAGCCACCAGGGGTGATAACAATCGGCCGCACGTGCGTCCATGCTCACTGAGAACGTATGCGACCCGAACAGGTGGGCCTTCCTCGACTTGGCGCAACACAAGCCCTTCTTCAACCAAAAACCGCAATTTATCCGAAAGGGTGCGAGAGGAGATGCCTTGGAGCAGGCTCTTCATTTGGTTAAACCGCCGCGGTCCAGCGATGTAAAGAGCAGTGAGGATCTCAGTGGTCCAGCGTGAACCAAACACATGCAATGCTTCATCTGCGCGACGAACTTCCCAATGGAGCGTGTTTGCTTCCCCTCCCCCAGTTTGGTTGCCAAGGATGCTTCGAATGTCGCCACCGTTGGTGATGGTCGATTCGATTGAGGCGCGGACAGCTTGGTATTCGGAGCGTGGAATTTTGAGCGGTGGCGTCGACATATTTACTCCCAATCTAACCCTGTCGGCCTCACCTACTTAATGTCATTTTTACACCGAAGTTTCAATAATTTAAATTCGATATATTTCCACTTTCTCACAACTTATCTTCAAGAGGGGCTGGCCCTTGGTTACGATATGGGTCGTAAGGTCATGCTCGTTCGGGGCGGAACACTCGGTCCGAACTCAGGCATTGGCGGTGCACACCATGCGTTGGTCGAAACCCTTGCTGCGGGCAATGTTTCCGGTTGGTCGTTGCACGGCGTGGAAGAATACCATCTCGGGGCTCGGCCGAGTGCCTTTCGCCGAGTGAGTCAGCGATGGTTCAGCCACCCCCGCAGGATTCAACGGCTCTCAAAGAACCAAACTTCTGTAGATTTAATTCACATTACCGATCAAGAGCAAGCGCATCTGGTCCCACGCAACTCAGCTATTCCAACAGTGGTCACTGTTCACGACCTCTTCCATTTGTTTCCAGAAGTGAAAACCTTCGGACAAAGCAAGGTGGAGATTGGGCAATCACGACCGTCCTCAGTGCGTCGTCGAGACCTACGGAAATTGAGAGAAGGCCTCGCAAGAGCGGATCTTCTGCTGTGCGATTCTAAGTCGACCCTTGCCGCTTGCAAAATGCACTTTCCAAACATCAATGCGGTGTGGCTCCCTCTTGGCCTCTCTATGGAGCGTTTTGATCCCTCGCAGGCCAATCAGGCCAGCGCAAGTTCACCAGCACAACACCTCAGGCGGGCCTGCCATCTCTTGATTGTTGGAAGCCACGATCCGAGAAAACGAATGGATTTCTTGTTCAAGGTGCTCGGCAGCCTCCATGCAGAAGTGAAGCAGGAACTCCATATTCATCATGTTGGGAATCCCAATTCACCGACAGGGGCACCATCGATTGTGGAACTCGCCACTGCACATTCCATTCCTCACTTTACCGCTCACGGCGGTGATTTGTCGGACACTGCCCTCATGGACATGCGATTTGCTAGCGAAGCACTTTTGTTTCCAAGCATCAGTGAAGGCTTTGGGTACCCTCCAATCGAAGCAATGGCAACAGGAACGCCTGTGCTCTGTTCGAACGAAGCCTCACACAATGAATTGATGCCAGAAGGCTCCTGTTTGCCAGCAGACGATGCAGAGGCATGGCGCGCTGCTTTGCTTGGCGTCCATCAAGGGTGGAAGCAACGCACCTCTTCAGATGAAGATCACCGATGGCCAGATGCTAACAAAACGCTGGTCACCCACGCTCATTCGTTCGATATGAAGGCCTACAATCAACGGACATGCGATGCTTACAACAGCCTCTTTTGAGGGAAACGCAGGGCCGCATTGTTCATGAGCGAAGTTCCATTCGCAGAGCCATGCAACCTATTCAGCGAGTGGCAATTGTTGGTGCGGGGAACATGGGTTCCGGAATCGCACAGAAGACAGCTCAGGAAGAATTCGACGTTCAAATGGTGGACAGAGAGCAACAATGGGTTGACCGCGGTCAAGGCATCATCAGCGATTTTCTCTCGGAAGCAGTGGAGCGACGAATTTTCTCCCCGGCTCAAGTAGATTCCATCCAAGGGCGCATCACCGGGGTTGTCGGTGTTGAAAACACCGCTGCAAACACCGACCTCGTCATCGAGGCTGTGTTCGAAGATTTCGATGTAAAAACCGCCGTGTTTACCACACTCGATGCAGCGTGTGGACCCGATACGATTCTTGCCTCAAACACCTCTTCGCTTTCCGTGAATGCACTTGCAGAAGCAACGGGCCGCCCCGATCGATTCGTTGGTCTGCACTTCTTCTACCACCCAGCCAAGAACCGCTTGGTCGAAGTTATTCCCGCAGCATCATCGAGCCCTGAAACAATCGAAAAAGTCGTTCAGTACTGTAAGATGCTTGGAAAGGTGGTCATCGTTTGTGGCGACCGACCAGGTTTCGTAGTCAACCGTTTCTTCGTGCCTTGGCTCAACGAAGCATGCTTGCTTCTAGAAGAGGGCGTTGCAACAGCAGCCCAAATCGATGCGGCGGCTTGCAAAGCATTCCGCATTGGACTTGGTCCATTTGGACTGATGAACCTGACTGGGCCCCCGATTGCGCTTCATTCAACAGATTACCTTGCTGAACAATTGCACACACCCCGCTATGTCGGTGCCCAAAACTTGCGTGATTTGATTGAAGCCAATGCGCATTGGGATGTTGCTGGTGATGATGCCTATTCACCTGAACAATACACAACCATCGCAGAACGACTGTACGGTGTTGTGTTTGGTGTTGCAGCACAAATCGTCGAAGAAGGCGTGTGCTCGATGGAAGATGTGGATCGAGGCGCCAAGGTTGGTCTGCGATGGGCACGAGGTCCATTCGAAATGATGAACCGAGTTGGAATCCAAGAAGCCCACCGCATGGCTGAAGCCTACGCTGCGTTGAGCGCTCAAAGCGATGAAGCCCGAGCGTGGAAGGTACCTGCATTCTTCAGCGAACAAGCTCGTTCCAACCATGCATGGAACTTTTCTTATGTTGACACTTCAATTGAGAATGGCGTTGCAACCCTCACCATTAACAGACCAGAGGCCATGAATGCCCTCAACGAAACTGTGGTCGGCCAACTCAACTTAGCCCTTGATGCAGTGAACGATGATGATTCAGTCCACACCATCGTCCTCGATGGTGCTGGTAAGGCCTTCGTGGCTGGAGCGGATGTGAAATTCTTCGTCGATAAAATCCGTGCGGATTCAATTCCTGAAATTGTAACCTTCACTGCAGATGGCCATACGATGCTCAACAAATTGGAATCTTCAAGCAAGACAACGGTGGCACTGACCACAGGTTTGGCGCTTGGTGGCGGCTTGGAACTTGCTCTTGCATGTGACTACCGAATCGGAACACGTCGCACACAATTCCGCTTCCCCGAAACATCGATTGGTATCTATCCTGGATTGGGCGGTACTCAACGCCCTGCACGAATTTGTGGCATCCCAGCAGCTCGCTGGTCGGTGCTCGCTGGAAACTTCATGAACGCTCAGACAGGGTTCGATTTGGGACTGTTGACTCACTTAGTCGATGTCGCATCGGTGGATGCATGTGTCAGCGAACTTGCCAACCAAGGGAAACCGAGCAACAAATACCCCGGTTCACCAGCACATCCTGAATCAGCCATCGCATCATTCGCTACTTCGTTCTACAGCGACGAGAACATGCCGACGATCATGGCAGGAACCTGCCCAGATGGATTTGATGCAGAAGACAAGAACATCGCTCGGCAAATGAAATCGCTCTCCAGAACCGCCCCAATTGCGTTGAAGATGGCAAGCGATTTGATTGATGCAACTTCCGAGACAGACTTGTCAGCAGGTTTGCAAATGGAACTTGACCGTTTGACTGAAATTTTCTCAACCAAAGACTCGCTGGAAGGGCTCTCTGCGCTGATTGAAGGCCGGAAGCCCGGGTACAGCAACTCGTGATCGTGCCTTTTTCAACTCGGTCACGAGACCATTGGACAACGTGTGGACCCGAAGGGATGTTGCCAGATCGTTGAGCATGCTGATGGCGTACAAGGCTGGATAATCACCACTCGGGCATTCTAATTCATGGCCATGGGGTTGGATACAGACAGCGTTTCCAATTTCCTTGCACTTGACAATTGGCACCTTTCGATGACTCGGGAGAATAAGCCAGTGCAAGCCCGATTCACCATGAACGGTCAAACTTCCATCCTCCTCGACGACAATTCGGTCAGGGTGCGCTTCCACTGTTTCGTGTAAAAAGGTCAATGCCCGTCGTTCATTTGATGGTAGGCCCTCAAGAACAGAATGAATTCGAACCATGCTGTTCCTCAGCCGGAGGGCATTGTTCACACCATAGTAGCCATGCCAGATTTCTAGGAAAAACCTCGTTGTATCGAAATCAAAACGGCCCATCAATCGACCGCGTTGTTCGTAGGAAACCTCGCCATCAATGTCAAGCATCATGTATGGCGTTAACGCAAGCCAATCTTCCAAAGTCAATGCCACATCATCCTTCAACGCTCGAGCCTCAAGTTGATGGCGCAAATTGGCCTCGTTATAGCCCATGCAATGAGCCATGAGTTGCGGTGCTTCGTCAGGTAGTGTGACCAGTGAAACACCGGCTGGTTGGTCAGGTTGAACTTGATCGAGCAGCGTATCCAATGTCATCTTGTTGGATTGACCAGTCGCTTCTACCCGTTCGTTCGGCATTGCTTGCAGGTTCTTATGCCAAGCACGATGAAGGTCTTGGCGTCGTGATTCTTTTGGCGACCAAGCGTGACACAGCACACAATTGAACGCCGTGCATTCGTTGTGTGGGACCTTCATCTGTTCACCTCTATACGTGTTCATTTTGGAGTTCAATAATTCCTTGGACAAGGGCTGTAAAATCGATTGTTTCCTCTGCTTCTTGTGCGAATTGAATTCGATTCTTGATGGCCATGAGGAGGGCCTCATCAGGGATTTCTCCGATGATTTCCCCAACCACATCGTCAAGACTGCGCCCCATGCCTAATGCAACAGCAAGGTGCGCCTTTCTTCGCTCGTCTTCGTCTTTAGGGGCTCGAATTGACGTCATGCGCTCACCTCGATCATTGCTTGTTCTGATAACTGGGCATAGAACGAAGCCCATGTGGTCACAGCCTCATCCGTCCAATGATTCAATGGTCCATCGGGCGAAATCCGACCCACTTCGTCGTCAACTGAAGCCAGCGTTGCGTTCAAGCTCTGCTTGATGCCCGGTGCCCCGAGCACCAACGCCTTGGCGACAATACCGCTCGCAATCGCCAAACTGTGGGTGTCTGTTCCACTCCAATACGCCTCGAACCCTGGGTGGGTGTGCGTCCACACCTTGAACGGCGCAGCGCATCCAACTGGAGGTGCGAGGGCGACCCGGCCGGGACTCCCCCAATCGACTGAGACATTGTCTTCAGCATCGATGAGCACCGATGTTTCCAAACCCGCAAGTCGAGACAGAACATACACCACATCCCATCGGCCAAGAAGGGCTGCTTTTGCTTGTATCTCCATGATCTCATCCCCAATTTGACGCTCGCTCGCCATGGTGCAGAGATGGCCCCATGCCTCGTCGTCCAACTCAAGTTGGTCTAAATCTGGAATGACAATCATGCGCTCACCTCACCGACAACTGGGAAGTTGAACGCACCATAGGTCAGTGATCCCATCGATTGTACGGGCGGTTGTTGACCTCTAAGCAATTGAAGCGCCCATTGAGCACCGAGCGACGCAGCATTGGCAAATCCAAATTCGAGGTTTCCATCTTCAAGGGCGCCGGGATGTTGACAGCTCATCGGTTGATGGTCCGGTGTCATGTGGCGAACAAGCGAACGCTCAGATTGGTAACTCAACATCACGTACCCGTCACCACCACATCTCAAGTCGACCCAAGGAACATCCAGAGCATGCACCAGTCGGCGTGGTTCTGGTCGATCGACGCAAACTACAACCATGTCAAAACCAGCCAGTTGAGAAGTTTCACGAAGGTTTTCTGCGCATGCTGAAACTTTAACACTGCTTGAGGTGTTGTGTAATCTTGAAACCAATGCATCCACCTTCTTCATCCCAAGATCGTCCACAGCGTAGCGTTGATGGCCAAGATTCCCCGCTTCAACCACATCATCGTCCATGATGGTTATGTTCGCAGATATGCTCAACCTTCGCAAGGCAGGAATCAACAGTTCAGCAAGATTGCTTCCGATGCCGCCAGCGCCGATGATGGCCAGTTTTTTTGGGGTCCCCTCAGTGTTCACGAGAATTAAACGGCTGACCCTTAATGAAGAATCAACCATTGTTCGAGGGCTTCGATTGTACCTGCATTGAGAACAGTTCTGTTCACGAAGGGAGCGAGCGAACTGCGCCCGACGAGGATGCCGAGGTGGTCTTCCACCCCTTTCACCTGCACTGCCGTGGTTCCACAACCGTCGACCTTCTTTGAAATCCACTCTTCTTTGGAGAACCACCTTCTTTTTCGCGCAGGTCTTGACACGACCGATTCAAAAAGGGAGATACCTACCGCAAGTCATGAGCGGCAAGACAGCAATGGTGACGGGTATCACTGGCCAAGACGGTTCATACCTTGCAGAACTCTTGCTCGACAAGGGCTACGAAGTCTATGGATTGGTCCGACGGGTCTCACAACCAACCTCCGGTCGAAGCCTCATCAACCACCTTCTGACTCACGAAAAATTCCACCTCGTCAACGGTGACTTAGCCGATCAAAACTCCATTGACAACGCTGTTGCACAGTCTCAACCTGATGAATTTTACAACCTTGGTGCCATGTCCTTCGTTCCAGAATCGTGGCGCTCACCAATGATGACCGCAGACATCACCGGTCTTGGGGCACTGCGCTGCCTTGAAGCGATTCGAAAGCATGCACCGCACTGCCGCTTCTATCAAGCCGGTTCTTCAGAACAATATGGAAAGGTGCGCGATGTTCCTCAAACAGAAGCCACACCCTTCCATCCTCGCTCACCGTATGGATGCGCCAAGGTGTTCGCTTTCGAAATCACCCGAAACTACCGTGAGTCCTACGATATGTTCGCCTGTACTGGTATCCTCTTCAACCACGAAAGCCCTCGCCGTGGCCTTGAATTCGTGACCCGCAAGGTGACGATGACAGCAGCTCGAATCGCAAAGGGCTTCGATGAATGCTTGTGGATTGGCAACGTCGATGCAAAGCGCGATTGGGGCTTTGCTGGCGACTATGTGGAGATGCAATGGCGCATGCTTCAACAGGATACACCAGGCGATTACGTCGTTGCAACTGGCCGCACGCACAGCGTTCGTGACATGATCACCCTCGCTTTCAGCCACGTTGGCATGAACCTCGTTTGGTCCGGTGAAGGTGTTGACACCATCGCCACCGATCAAGACGGTACAATCCGTGTTCGTACCAACCCGAAATTCTTCCGCCCAGCAGAAGTTGATTTGCTGATTGGCGACCCCGCTCTTGCTGAAAAGGAACTCGGTTGGGTCCCAGGTACCTCCTTTGAGGAACTCGTGCAAATGATGGTCGACTCCGATGTCGCCATTGTGGAAGAAGCAGTGAAGGGTGGCTATGCACCACCAATTCCACCAGAATGAAGAAGGAGGCCAGATGATGGCGTTACCCATTCTCTACTCATTTCGCAGGTGTCCATACGCCATGCGCGCTCGGATGTCAATTGTCCGAACTCAATTCCAAGTCGAACTGAGGGAGGTGATCCTTCGGGACCGGCCTGAACACATGATGGAAATTTCACCAAAAGGTACTGTTCCAGTCTTGCTGTTGACCGATGGAACCGTCATCGAGGAGAGCCTCGAAATCATGCAGCATGTCTTGGATTGGACACTGTCTGAGGAAGAGCAACACTGGATTTCACTCAATGATGACGAATTCAAGTTTCACCTTGATCGTTACAAATACCCCAACCGATACGAAGATGTTGACGAAGTAGAACAACGGACTGCAGCATCAGCCTACCTCATGGATTTGGATGAGCGGTTGGCGAGCGAGCCGGCCATCAGTGAGGCATTGAGCGATGCATTGTTCCCATTTGTCAGGCAGTTTGCTAATCACGACCGTGAATGGTTTGATGCTCAACCATGGAACCATGTGCTCGCTTGGTTAACAGGGAACCTCGAGAGTGAGGCGTTCAAAGTGTGCATGAAGAAGCACAAGCAGTGGTTCGAGGGAGATCAAGTTGTATGGTTTCCTCGACACGATTAGACGTCGCTCGTGTTTCGTAACACAGCGGTTGCACATGAGTGCAATGGCTAAGTTTCTCAAACGCTAAGGTCTGATGGTTGGAAATCACTTCTCAAGCATTTGCTCGATTTCTTTGGTGGCGAGGATGAGGGTTGGGGCCCAAAGACCCACGAATATTCCCAACTCTGTATCGCCTACTCCGAAATAGATGTACAATGACCCTACTACCGATAACATGCTTGCTATAAATCCAATTCTTGATATTTGTCCGCTCATTTTAATTGCTCCTTGCTTCCCCTTTTTCTGGTTTCACTATTAATATGATGTATGTGAAATTTAATGTTCAGTTCCTAACAAAAAGGTTTTTTTTCAACACGTTCATCCCGATCATTGCTCTTTCTATTTCTTGTTTTTTCGAATGTTACGATTTCGTCTCGGAGCATTCCGGCTTGAACATATTCCTCGCGGGCGGGCGCGATAATGTTACTTTCCGGGCGCGTGGGAGTAGATTATGCTCAGAAAAGGCTTCGCTGACCGAAGGTTTTTTATGGGTGGTCCGCTTATGGTAAGATGTACCGGAACAGGTGAGCAAGTATGAGGGGACCAAAATTCAACATTCTATTTTCGTTGATGCGGACCCTCCGTCATCGCAGTTAGTGCGACTGATCTGGGTTTGGCAGTGAATTCTGCTCATGCAACCACAGGAAGAGCGTTATCGCTCTTTTCCAACATTGCATGTGCGTTTTCCCTGCTTGAAAGCAGCATGGAGGTATGGTGTAGTGGATAGCATCAGGGGCTTCGGATCCCTGGACCCCGGTTCGAATCCGGGTACCTCTGCCTGCTTTGACCTAGCAAATTATAACAAAGAAGGAAAGATTACAATGACAAAGAAAACAACCCAAATGAAACAAGAAAACTGGTTTGTCCAACAGGGATACACCGACCCAGATGACCTCATCGACCACAATGGCAATCTGCAATTGCCTGAGAAGTTCATGCAGATTTTCTCAGCCTACAATCAGCACAATATCGCAGAAGGCAATGATTGGGACACATGGCCTGAATGGGAATTGGTCCTTACTTCACTTGACGACTTCTTGACGTTTGGTGAACCAGAGACCGACCCTCCTGAAGCTGCTGCTGAGAGGGAGCACTGGCTCTCATTGATGCAATTCATGCATGATACCGAGGCGATTTCAATCGATGGTTACACCATCACAGTGGCTGGAAAATATGGCCACACCTTCAGCTTTGACATGTGCATCGAATACGAAGACTGGGTGACGCCAGGCTCCCTTGTAAAGCACTATGAGAAGACGGTTGGCAAAGGAATTGAACAACTTGGTCCACCCTGGCAACCCAATGTCCTTCAATTCTTCATGAAGGGTATAGTGGAGCACTCACTCGGGGCGTTCTGGACCTGTCCAGAGCATGTGCCAGTGTATGGCGGAAAGCCGACCGTGCACGCCACAGAAGTCGATTTTTGCATTGAGCAAAAAGAAGGGCAAAGTTTCCCACTCGCGATGCTCTCAATGCTCCATCTGTGCATCGAAGACACGTACATTTGGAAAATGGGGTTCGAACACGATCTCGACCAAATTGAGTACATGAAAGAAATGGAAGAAGAATGGCCATCAGGAAAGCCACATCAAGACAGAGAATACCTATGAGGTGAACACGAATGACAAAAAAGAACAATGAAAAAATGAATATACACGAAATAATGGCGATGTTTATCGCTTACATGAAGCAAGAAATGGAATACACTGGCATGAGAATCAAGGCCATGAAAGAATGGGAGATTGATGATTGTCAATGCCTCGATTGCGAAGCTAGAACCGCGACGATGTCCAAAGAAGAGGAACCCTCCTTCGGTGATGAGTTTTCCAAGGAGTGGTTGTAATGGCGGCATGGAAACCCAATCCAAGTGCCCCATTGTGGGATGCACCGGAGGTGAATGAAGCACAAGGACCGTACTTCTCGGACCTTCATATCAGGCACGAAAGGCAAGTAGGGCCATCATGTGTGGCAACCACGCTGGCCATGATTGCTAGGGCAACAGGGCCCAATGTGACGCCGGAGGATTTCAAGAGGGTCACAAATTCTCAATCACCGCATTCGTGGTCCAATGCGCTCAAACCCTTCGGAATGCAGTTAGCGTATTGCAACAACGATGTGAGAAGAATCGAACATTACATCGAGGAATTGGTCGCCCACGACGATTTGTTTTTCCTTTGCTTCTACTCCGTGGATCCGCCGAGTGACCCGGACGCGAGGGGGAAACTTTGCACTGCCCATATCGTAACATTGCACAAAGGCATCATCTATGACACTGCCAAGGACAACGGTGCTGGTGGTGTGATTCCAGCCCAGGATTACGCAAGACTCGAAAGACAAACCAAGAGAATATTCAGGGTTGTCCCTGTTGGCCACCCGAGGTGCGTCTGATGAGTCAAAGCACAACAAGAAGACTACCAATCGACGGGTTTGGGACATGCGTCACCTATGGCGAGGCCAACGACATGGGGGTTGGTTTACCCATTGAAATTGATGAAGACAGACCCCTTGTGGTGGCTCACCCAGCAGCAGGAAGCCACTACCATGCGAGCATGAGTTTGTTTGAAGATGCGGGCCATCCGTTTTTGCAGGTCTTGGTTGATGGGGGGATGTTGTACGTTCCCGACCAATGGCCCTATCACGCAGATGTTGTCAATCATGCCATCTATCAGAGGTTGCACGACTCCTCGGAGGGCTGGCCGGTGTTCAGGAAAACCTCACTCGCCACACCTCACTGGCAACTGCATGTCATGAGGGAGGCCTACGATTTTCTGACCAACTCACCGGCCCTTGATGTGCTCTATGTCGAATGGTTTTCATGGCTTGACAGGTTCATTCAGAACAGGGACAACGCCTTTCCAGAGATGATGGCTCAGTTTGCTCACAAGATAAGAGATGGTGGTCTCGTCATTTTAGATCACAAACATATGCCAACCGATGAATATGGCGTATGCTGGTACAACCATCCAGGTGGAGAATTTCCAGTCACAGAATCCACCTCGATGAGTGAAGTGTGCACCATTGAATGGCTCGGAGAAAATGCCAATCATGAAATGCAAACCTACACCGGGACCGTGTTCAAAGTGCATCACCACAAGAATGGATGTCTCGGTGAAGTGAACTGGTTTGATGCCATCAAGCCCTGGTTCTGGAACACAATACCAGAAATGGCGTTGATGCCGAGTCAGGTCCACACAATGTTGGTGGAAGAGCATGAAGAAACTATTCATCCAAAAGCGATTACATGGGAGAACTGGCACGACACATGGTCAACGGTGTACATGGATGGAGAAGAGCATGGAATGGTGTTCAAAACGCCGGTGCCCGCTAGGTTCGCTTGGCCGTTCGAAACGTATCACGCCTACCTCCAATGGCTCGTAGATCATCCGAAATGCTTGGTTGAGCAAATCAAAAAGAGTTCATACAGGCTCAAGAGTGAAAAATTCCAACTCAACATTGTGCACGGCGACCTGGTTAGGCTTGCACCCTCTTTGCATTCGAAGCACTCAGCATTGGCCGTCAGGCATGCATTGCAGCAACAGGTGGTCGGAAGGTGCCCGTGGTGGAAGAATCAAACCACCGTACTGCAAACAAAAGAACCGTGGATGTCGAACCCAATTGTTGGGCTGAAATGGTCAGGTCCATCCGCTACACCCCACCTTGCGAAACATTTGATTCAGCATTCAAAGACTCAAGCGTTTGGCGTCACCATGCACACTTCGAAATCCTTCGATTGCAGGGAGGTCATCACTGTGGCGCATGGAACAGCTCAGTTGACAGAAGTCATGGCGGCAGTCGAAGCGTATTATGACGAACTTGGCTTCGACGCTCCAAGGCCATTCCACAGGCTAGAATTGACCGTGGTCACAAGAGATGAGGGTGAATACGCAGAGCATGAACTTCCGCCTCAGTGGAGGAGGTTTGTCGATGAGTGATTCCGAATTTCAATTTCACTGGCCGTTGATTGCTGGCGCTTTAGCCGAGCAAGGCGACGAGTCTTGATGATCTTGCACACCACTGCCACTGGCCCAGTGAATGGGGTTCGCACTTTGGCACGTGTTCGCACACATGTGGTGATGTGAGAATGGTGGTAAGCCCGAAATGGCCTCCCTTGGTGTATGGTGCACGCTGCGGAAGCAGAGGATCTGGTTCGATTCCAGAAGGGTTGTTGCGAGGGTACCGTCTGCCTAGACGCGTAAGCAAAGGGCCCCCTCT
>OCVR010000089.1_pt1 | contig 68617 bp, 114 predicted proteins | sample 1539091 | NCBI WGS metagenome assembly OCVR01 (sample SAMEA3355530, study PRJEB22509) | marine metagenome | biome: marine; feature: coastal ocean; material: water | place: USA | collected 2010-08-07 | depth 16 m | reverse complement strand
ATGTATGTTTCCTTATTTGCTGTAGTATTGACTGAATTATTATACCACGTTCATGTGTCGTAGTACACCGCTATTTATACTTTATTCTTCGAAGACAACGGAATCTCCATCGCTATACTGATCTTCGATTTTTTTCCAATGATTGGGATCAGCGTTATTTATGGTTTGACAGGCGCCAATAGTATTACATGGATAGCCAATCTTACCATAGTTATGCATCTTAATATTGTTCATAAAGTTTCGGCGTTCAGGCGAATTCCAAACTTCTATTAAGGTTTGCTCTTTCAGATTTCCTACAACCAAGTCCTGATTATCATCAAGGCAGCATGCATAGAAATCTCCGTTAGGTGCTACATACATAGTTTCTGTCATAACATTAACCATAGGACATTTAGAATCTGGGTGAGCTTTAAGCTCTCCTGATTTAAATCGAGGTCTTTCTGCCCACATACCTGAACTACTATGTCTAACTACACTCAGTGAGTTGAATATATCTTCACCTAATATTTCTGTTAGGCTTTTACATACCAAACTGTATGAGCTAAATGGTACACTTGTACCAGCCGGAATTTGAATTGGGTTCTTGTCATATACCGAGAAGATTGTGGCAGCATATTCAAAGGCAGGCATTACGTTAATACCAAAATCTAAATCAGGATAATGTTCCATCCGCAAACCTAAGAAATGTTTTAGGTTTTTCATTACAGATTTAAACGGAATACCTTTGACAGCCTTATAAGATTCGTCGTTGTGTCCATCAATATTAACTTGAATAGAATCGAACAGTTTTTCTCTCACAAGTATCTCAGCAACCTTCTTAGACATTAGTCCAAAGTTGCTTAGCATATCAACCTTCACATTAGGAAGTTTCTTTTTAATATATCGAAGGATCTCAACAAAGTCTCTATGATATAGTGCCTCGCCATTTTCACTCATATGCATACGCTGCAATTCATACGGAAAATCAGGGTGAGCTGCTTCGTCTATAATTTTAAATACTAACTCTTTGTCCATATCAAAATTACTTTTAGTGCCACGACTTGCCGGGCACCACACACAAGTAGCATTGCATCTATTAGACAGTACAAAATTTATATTCTGAAGTGGTTTCATTGTTCACTCAAATGTTAATTCATTACCGCGTGGTAAGTAATTTAGTTTCATTGCTTCGGCTTCAATCTTATCCTTAATAGGAGCAGATATAAATTTGCGTACATCTTCAGGATCGATACCTTGCTTTTCACAGATATCAACGACTGCATCAATGTACGACATTTTCTTTTTGATAACAGAGTTCTCGATTAACACCGAGAACTTGCTTTTAGTTAAAAATTGTGTTTCTACCATTATACCTCGTAGTCTGACCAAACAGTGCCGATGTCTTCGTAGAAAACACCATGTGTTCTTTTCTGTGTACCGTCTTTATAGTAAGCAGGTGCGATACAGCGCCATTTGATCTTCATTTGTTGATGCTCGCCATAGAATTCATCAACGTAATCACCATCTCGTAAAAACTTTTCAAGATTACGAATATAGCCTTCATGAGTAGAGACGCGCGCAGCAATGCCTTTTGTATTGGGCTCTTTGCGCATTAGCTTCTTTTCGGCTGATAGTAGGTCACGTTGTGTTGCTATCCATTTGCGAACGTTTTTAAAGTAGAACGCATCATCCTCCGGTAGTGCTAGTACCGCAGGATGAACGTTCTTATATTGTGGAGGATTCTCGACCGCCCGTTTCTCACGAGCCTTTGCTAGTCTTTCTCCGGCGGCTTTGCGTTGCTCAGCCGACATTGGTTTTCTAGGCTTTCTGGCTTTTACAGCTTTGGTCATGTTTCACTCCATAATATATGATTAATTGTACCACGTTCACACAAAAATGTAAACCCTAAACTTCACCTTCTAACGGAATTATTTCAACTTCGCCATCTGCTAGTTCACGATGTTTGACATATCCGTTTTCGCAAAGATAGATAATCGTATCTTCGATTGCCCTTTCGTTGTTACGGCTAAGAGCATTGCTTCCTATACCATAACCACAGACGGCGCATAGTAGTCCAGCGCCGACTGCAATTAAACCAGGATCAATTGGCAATGATCTGTCCGTCAAACTGTTCGAGGTTTTCTACGCGAAACGAGCGCCAACCCTTTGCAGTCACGTCAAAGCAAACAACCACTTCCTCATTGATCTCACGCACCTTAGTCTGTGACAGTGTATCAACCTTTGTGGCTGCTGGCATAAGTGTAGGATCAAGCGTGCATTGCATAAGTCGCTTATCACCATTTACCTTTTCAAAAAGTACTGTGTGTACGCCGCTTTCTAAAGCAGTCGTTATCTTTTGTCGATTCATTTTAATTCCAATCATTGTCAAATCGTTGAGTGTGATATTTCACCTCACCATAATATTCTTGGGCATAGCTTGATGCGTCTGTCCATTGGTTGATATTAACGTGTTCGTTTTTAGGCAAATCCATAAATGAACGAGCCTTTTTTGGAAGACGTGTAGGCAGTGCTTTTGATTTGGCTTGCACTTTCGCCAGCTTAGCTTTGCGTTCAGCAATTGTTTGAATTAAAGCTTTACGGTCAGCTAATTGTTGGTCGGTCATCATGTATCACATACTCCATTATAATTTATCATAAGTAGTTTATACCATATCTTAAAACGAATGTAAACCCCCTAAATGTAATTTTTAACTAGATAATACATTTTTTATTGCATCCATGTTCTTGCGCATTGCAATAAGTTCTTCGTTATGCGTAAGAGTACGTCCTTCAATCATGACAAGTCTTTTCTCGACCGCGTTAAGCTTATCGCCTATTTGCATAAGCGTAACTTGCATATGTTCGTATGTCATATCTCTTCCTTATACACTATCGTTTGATAACAGCCTTCTGGCTTTCGAAGTGCCGTTAACATTTCTGCAAACATCTCTGGCGACATTATAATAAGGTCCCAGCCAGGTTTATTTTCGTTGTATTGCCGCATATACACTTCATTTTCATCAATGAATAATGCGACATCCTCATAGCGATCGCGATCACATACAATAGTAGTGATCGTCTCATCAAATTCAATTTCGTTTGTAAACATTAGCCCCAGTCTTTATAATCACCTAATTCTTCATTATACTTATATCCAGCATAATATTCAGCAATTTCTTTTTCAGACATGTCTTCTTCTTCTACACGATAATCTTTATACGTGCCGCTGGGCCAATAGTGTGGATCCATTCTGCGACCGTAATATGAGTCGGCTGATCCTCGATCAAAAGGATCACCGTTTACAGTGTCATATTTTACACCTTCAAATTCTATTTTCATGCTACTTCAGCCTCTAACATTGCAATCAATTCTTCTTCAGAAGAGTTAACAATCATATTAGCAATTTTGACTTCACGATTAAATTCGCTCTGAGTTATTTCACTAAGATCGAGCCATGCGATGTTGTCATAAACAGCTTCGGCATTTTCTGTGTCACAGTCAAGAAGAGCTTTGATTTGATTGATATAGTACATGCTGATTCCTTTATTTATCTGATATACCTTTGTAACATAAAAAAAAGGGGCTGTAAACCCCTTAATTTTATTTTGTTACGACATAAGGACTTTTATGGCTAACGCCGACATTAATGTCACAGTAGTATGCAACATCGAAATAGTCAGTCATGATATCGCTGTTGTCATACCAATTTGCGCCTTTCATAGCGGCAACTAGATCATTAAGAAAGTTCTTAACGATTCCGGTGTAATGTTTGTCAATCCAATAAGTGTTGACATTGTATTGATCTGTAAAGTCATATGGGCCTGATTTAAGGTTTACAACAAGCGTGGAGTGATGACGAACACCGACAGTGCCTTTGTAGCCATACTTATTAAGCACTTTTTTGATTTGCACAGCACGTTCTTTTTTTTCAACTTGAGTAATAAAAGCCATTATGATTTCCTCTATCTGGTTTATGATTCTTTATACCATACTACAAACGAGATGTAAACCCCCTAAATGCACTTTTTTTAAATTAATTGTAAATCAAATTCAACAAAATCTTTTCTATATTTAGATGGCAAAGCCGGATTATAAAATACGTATGTTTTAATTCCACACGCTTTAGCCCAAGAGCTCCACGAGCATGTGCTACCAAAGTAAAACTTAGAATCTAGTACAAACTGCATTTTGTGTATCAGCGAATATGAACAATGAAATCTTCGTGATTTTCCTAAATCAACATAGTCTGGATTATTGTGCATAGTTTCGATCAATGGAGCTAGATGTGGATCTAACGACCTATGCTTCAGTCGCACTGTCCGTTCACCGCCGTCTGTACTATCTAAGTCGTCCTCATACATCCACGAGCTTGTTATCCATCGTTTCTTATTAGTTTTAGTTATCTTATGTTCCCAATGAAGTGGCTTAGAATAATCATATACAGCTGCAGTCGTGTTATTATAATCTATCTGTCTAATATCAATATCATGTGTGTCAGCCACGAAATGCTTGAACGCGTCATAGCAAATTTTAATGTAATCAGGATTTGTTGCCTCTATTACTAATACATCAGGGTTTGCAAAAACCTGGAAGAGTTGAAACCAACCGCACCGTCCATCATGTGCAGTCGTTTTTGACTCCTTATCAAATCTGATATTCATTTGTCAGCAAATGTTTTAATATAGTATTTCCAAATGTGCTCTGCAATATCTTTTTGGCCGGCCGCGTTAGGATGATTGTCTAAGCCTCCAAGCCAGGGCATGGTTCCACCGCTGTTGTTAGCATCACCAGGTTTAACAGGGCGAATTCGCAGTTTGCAGATATCGCCTTTAGAAGATTTTAAATTCCTTCCAGTTGTCCAGTCCTGAGCATCTGAAACGAGAAATTGGTTGTTTGGAAAATGTTCTTTCCATTCCATCAAATAATCTGCGTAAGGAGTTTTTGACCATTCGACCTGCCGCCATTTATCATCCCATGATACGCGCGCGTCTATATCATCTAAGTCAGGAAAAACTCGAGCCAGTGTACTTTTAACGGAATTTGCGCTGGGCAGTGTCTTTATTAAAGGATACTCTAAATATTGCGCGCCGTGACTTCTGGCCATATGGTGAGCTTGGTACATGTGCTGAGCTCCACTTATTATTAACCTTCTTTGCGCCTCAGGTTTACTAAATTTTTCTTTGTAATACCAACCTGTCAATTTAATAATTTCTTCATCGCAATGGCGCGCATCTTCCGCCCAATCGCCGGTTGACAAGAATTTTTCATACCAATGAATGTCTGCTCCGATGTTTAAAAATGAACCAGTCCAAAATTCTTCGTGTCGCTGCCACTCTGTACTGCCCCAAAACACGTATTTTATTCTATCGCCATATTTGGCAAAAGCCGCGGCCATATTCTTAAATAGATAATTGTTGCCCGCTCCAGATCTGCCTGTGTTAACCAACATATGTTTTTCGCCTGTGTGGCGTTCTATGTTTTGTTTGATGTAATCGGGCCACATATCCCATCCGCCGCGCTTGTCATCAGGAATATCTTGAAGGTGTGATTTAAAGTTAGGATCAGTAAACGAATCGCCAATAGCCAAAATGATTGGTTTAGTCCTCGTATATGTAAACATCGTCATCCTCATTGTCAGTATTTTTATCGCGCGAGAAAAGTAGTCTTAAATACAGTATTTTATACTTTATCCATGTTTTCACAGTATTGCTCCCATATGTAATTGCCGATACGCTCTTGGCCATATGCGTTCGGATGGCCGTCTCGTTCATTAGGATCTTTAGCCGTCGTGGCTATAAACAGATGCTTTTGATCTTGCTTCACATTTTCAAATAGTTTTGCATCTGGTCCAACAAAAGGCAAGCCACTAAATTGTCGTCTGTGCTTTTCTAATACATTGAAATGCGGAGATTCTAAAAATGCTTGTAATGCATTGCTGGTATACCGTGCTTTCCACGAATTTAATGACGGATTCCAATCATATTTTGGTGTTATTCCTAATGCAATAAGCTGCTTATAAAGATTGTAATCTGTCATCGGTTTTAACAGCTGCGCCCAAAATAAACTTATGCCCATACCTTCACACGTGTGTAAAATAGATGCCATGTATCCAGTATTTCTTTCTACGTTAGCTTTGATGCCTTGAGCAGTGAACAGTTCATTCTCTATATGCCACTCCCAATAATCACGCATACCAGGAGCTCTTTCTTTCCATCTTTCTATTTTGGCCCAGGCCCCTTTGCGGCTTGAAAAAAAATTATGAGTATCGATATTTATCGACGCATTTTCGTGTGGACCCATATATCTGTTGAATTTTGTACCTCCAACAAACACATACTTTATTCTGTCACCATACATTGATACGGCTCTAAAAAAGTCACGCTGTATGTGCTGGTTACTTTTACCGGATGATGCCAAGTTAATGCGTTCGTACCTAATGCCGTCACGTTCTTCTAATTTATTCTGCACATACGAATCCCACATCGGCCAACCGCCGCGGCGATCATCTGGCAAATGTTTTAATACACTTAAAAAATTTGTATCTGTCCACGAACAACCTAGTACTAGCATAATAGGTTTTTTATTCAACATAATTAATTCCTTTTAAACACGATTTATTTATAAATACTTTAAGCATATATTATTTTATATTATATTACTTCTAGTGATTGGACCAGAAACATATAAGGTAGTATAAGTTTATGATCGATCCGATAACAGCAATAGGTTTAGCGTCAACTGCGTTTAACGGCATAAAGTCCGCAATTAACGCCGGCAAAGATATACAAAGCATGGCAGGGCAACTTGGTCAGTGGGGTAAAGCTATTAGTGATTTAGACTACGCCCATGCAAAGTCAGAAAACCCTCCAATGTTAAAAAAGTTGTTTGGCGCATCAAACATAGAACAAAACGCATTGGAAGTGTGGGGGCATAAGCAAAAAGCAAAAGAAATGCGCGAAGAATTGCGTAGTTATATCAGTGCATCATACGGTCCAAGCGCCTGGGACGAAATTGTTCGTACCGAAGTTCAAATGCGTAAACAGCAAAAGGAAGCTGTATATGCTGCTCAAGAGCAAAAAGAAAAAATAATTAATATAATAATTGGCACTGCTTTGATTTTAACAATGTTCGCTATTAGTGGCGCAATTATATATTTTATTGGGGCAGAACAAGGGAAGTGGTAGCATGTGGATATTAATTTGGTTAGCATTGAATAATGCCGGTGATATGAAATACTATCATTTAGGAACACATTTAACTGAAAAAGAATGTGGAGAACAATTAGTTAAAGCCAGCATACTTGTAACTAAGAGCGGTGAATCTATTGACTGCTTGTGGATCGAAGATCCTGGAACTACAAATTAAATTTCTTACATTTTGCAATAAACGTAGTGCGTTTCAAACCTATTGCAGCGCTTGCCTTACTCTTGTTCCAATCAAATTTTATTAATGCGTCTTTGACCTTTTCATAAATTATGTTGTCAAGTTCTTCTGATAATGTAAGAGGTTCAGCCGCCGGCCAAATCTCATCAAATGTTTCGAAAAAAATATCTTGTTCTGTTTTATTATCATAATCGCCCATATGGTTATTTATACTGTCAGAAAATGGACACGCGATTATAAATAGTACCGAATGGATATAAGGAAACTATACCTATGCGTAGATATTTAATAGTCGCTGCCTTGCTTGCAGCAGCACCTACCTATGGCGAAGTGACAGATGACGCCGACGGTAAATTTGATTCTACTAGCTATGTTGAAACTGACAGCACAACCACTAATACTACAACTAGTGATATTACTACTGATAATACAAATACTAATACTAGCACCGTAACTTCGACTAACACTAATAATAACAATAATACTAATAATAGCACTGTTACTAGCACCAACACAAACAATAATACTAATACAAACAACACGACAGTGAGTTCAACCAGTGCTAATACAAATACTAATACTAATAATAATACAAACACCAATACAAATACTAATAATAGTACGGTGACTCAAACAACAAATAGCACAGTAGATCAGACAGTAGATCAAACGACAGACAGCACAATCGACCAAACTGTTAATTCTACAAGCAACGTTACTTCTAATAATACTAACACTAATACTAACACTAATACTAACACTAATACCAACACTAATACTAATAACAATACTAATAACAATACTAATAACAATACTAATAATAGCACAGTAAATTCTACTAGTAGCAATACTAACAACAACAATAATAATAATACTAATGACAGCAATATAACTCAAGAAATTATTACTGCGCCGCCTTCTGCTATAGCTCCTACAATTATGGGTGGCGGAAATGATACGTGTACTGTAACTTACTCTGCTGCAGTTCAAACCCAAATATTCGGTGCGTCAGGCGGTGGGCATGTCAGAGATATGAACTGTGAACGACTAAAAAATTCAAAAACCCTCTATAATATGGGGATGAAAGTCGCAGCAGTGTCATTGATGTGTCAAGATCAATCTGTGTTTAAAGCTATGGAGATGGCCGGCACACCATGCCCGTTTAGAGGTTCTATTGGTGCAGAAGCTCAAGCTAAATGGGATAGTAGTCCAGAAGAATTACCAGTAAAAGGACATCAGCCAAATGTTAAAACTAACGCTATTCTCGGCGGTGGTCTTCTTCTTTTGCTTCTCTTGCTGTAACGCTCAAGCAACAAACGGATCTACATATACCTACGACGGTGATCTGGGCCAAGATGACATCGATCAAAGTATTCTTTATGGATCTCCAGGTGATATTAATCAGATGGATGAAGGTAAAGCGTATATGGATCAGATCATAGACAACAGCCCTACAGAATTTTCAGCAACGTCAGGTTGTTTGAATGTTACAGCCCGCGACGGCTGGTGGGGAGGCCAAGCTGAGGGTGGATGTGCTAACGTTGGCTCTAACGGCGAAGGCGCGATTCGTTTTGGTAGTGGCAATACTATTGTATCTCAAACACAAGATGCTATTGCCGAGGCATTAAAGATTGCTGGCATCACGGTCGTAGGCTACAGGTATCAGTGGAAAGTTAAAAATTATAATGCCATGGACGATAGTGAGATTCAAACCGCAGCGCAAGATCCATTATATGTACGAGTTATAGTTAAAGATCCTAGCGGCAATGTGTTGGACGAAAAAGAGTTTGATTACAGTAAACCAATAAATGACTGGCAGCTCAAGTACGGCATGTATTGGTATGAACCATTTATAACTGGCGACAAAATTGACACAATTACATTAGAGGTAGAAGGTAAAGACGCTGCTGGCTCAGCAGGGTATTATGGGTCTGAGTTTAGAGAAGCCGGCATTTACAGTATTTTAGTGGTAGATCCTATCATAACACAAGATTGTACTGATCCACTTTTAGATGCCACATGCCCTGGATACGCCGATGCACTAGTAAAGCAACAAGACGAAATCATTGCGCAAATTGCTGAAACAACTTCGATAGAGGTTGTGCCTGAGGTTGCGCCTGTTGAAGAAGAAGTTGCATTCATCGACGAAATAACGCAGATCACAGAAGCGCCTATAGCAGAAGAACCTGTGATAGTAAGTGTTGAGACTGTTGTAGTAGAGCCGATTCAAGAGGTTATTGTAGAAGAAACTGTTGAAGTTATAACAGATGTTATAACAGAAATAACAGAAGCACCACTTGTTTCAAACGTCACGATAAACCCCCTTTCAATTGCACAAGACGCAGTAAGCGGTGCTTTGGCTCAAGCCAATATTAATATATCAAATACATTAAATCAAACTAACAATTCTGTTTTAACTTCTGAGTCTGCATTTAACGATCAACAAACAGGCAGTGATCTTTTACAAAATGATATAAGCAACAACCAATTTGGCTCAGATCAAGGAAATGACAGTTCTTTAATCGTAGATAATTATGGCAAGATTAATACTGAATTGAGTAGTCTCAATAACGCTCAAATGATAAATAATACGAATCAGTCTGATGGCTTCGGATCAACAGCAAACAGTGCTATTGATACAGATGAAATTGTTATTGAAATTACGGTTGATTCATTTGAAATAGCTGCTTTAGACTTGGCGATAGACCAAGTATTTCAGTCGCCTTTAAATAAAAATGCAGATATTCAGATACAACAATCTGAAGAAGAGCAAGTAAGTTTTGAAGAGCAGAATGCCGAAGAAGACGTGTTAGTTGAACAGGCATTATCTGGTGATGAGAGTGAGGATGCCCAAGCGGCATTACTTGGTTATAATCCCAAGTTTCGGGCCTATCAATCTCAGCAAATGCCTGATGGTCAATTCTATCAGTCAAAAGAGATATATGGCGGGCAAGAAAATTACGATAACCCAGCTGCTCGTTTCTTTAACGGCGCATCCGATGAAAAGCATCGCGCTATGGTACGGCAGCAGTACGAGAGGAATTAACATGGCCGCTAAGAAAACTTTAGAACCAGGTTCTAAGTATGCAGCATATGATTTAGATGGTGATGGAGAAGTGACAGATGAGGAAATGGCAAAAGCCGAACATATGATACAAGTTGAGAATGAAGATAAAAAGCAAGATGCACAGCGCAACATGGCATGGTTCGCCTTGTTTGGGATGCTACTCTATCCGTTTGCAGTAGTCATTGCAAGTGCGTTTGGACTTGAAGATGCCGGTACTATTTTAGGTAACATGGCGCCGACATATTTTGTATCGGTTGCTGCAATTGTTGCTGCGTTTTATGGTACTCAGGCATATGCTAGCAAATCTATTAGTGTAGATCAGGACTACAAATAGATGTATGAATATAGATCTACAATCGTCAAGATCGTCGACGGTGATACTGTCGACGTAGATATTGATCTAGGTTTTGGTACGTGGTTACACAATGAGCGAGTTCGCATCATGGGTATAGACACACCGGAGTCAAGAACATCTGACAAAACTGAGAAGGTTTTTGGCCTTGCTGCAAAGCAAAGGCTAACCGAGCTTCTTGGTCCTAAGCCTATATTAAAGACTATGGTCTCTAAAAAAGGTGAGGATATGAAAGGTAAATTCGGCCGAATACTGGGCGACTTTATAACAGAAGACGGTCAAATGGTTACAGATATTATGATTGCAGAAGGTCATGCTGTATTGTACGAGGGCCAGAACAAAGACGATGTGCATGCTGCACATATGTCAAACAGAGAACGACTTATTGCTGAAGGCATAGTCACACTTTAGGAGAACAGTATGGCCGAGGTAGAGTTTGGCGGAGTAAAATTTACAGGCGGTAAGATGTTTGCAGTTCTAACTGCGCTATCTACACTCGGCGGTGCTGCATGGGGAGGCTTTGAAGTCTATAAAGATTATATGGACATGAAAGAAATAATTACAAATATTGATACAGATGCGATTGATGCCCGCAATAACGAAATAGAAATAAAACTTGACGAAGCAATAGGATATACACGGGACATTAAGAACGACCTTAAAGGTGATATCAGTAGGATAGATGTTGGCTTAGATAAACTGAAGGCTAAAGTAGAAGCATCTAAAGATCACGTCGAAGGCACAGTTGAACATTTTGAAGAAAAGACTGAGATTGCTATAGAAAAATTTGAAGACAAAACTAAACAGCAACTTCGCGAAGCCGAAGACGAATTAAAGGCAGCTCAAGAAGAATTAGAAGCTATGGCAAAAGAGCTTGACGATGAGTTAGAAAAGATTCGCGATACCATGGGTGAAATAAGATCTGAGACAGGCCAAACCCTGCGAGATGTAGAAACAACAATGCGCGTGTCTGAGAAAGACACACGCGATACAATGAAGGCTACGGTTAAAGATCTAAACGAAGCTATGGCTGATTTAAAAAAGAACGTTATTGAGAGGATCGAAGAGGCCCTTGATAATCCGTTAAATGACTAATGTTTAAGAAGACAAGAGCTAAAATACATAAAAAACTAAGGGATCTGTGGCACGTCGATAGCATGATCGACCTGATTGTCGATGTTCTGCTTATCGTGTTTGATGTGCTGTATTCGCCTATACTAATAGTTGTAAGAATATTTAGGCATTTGTTTAACGAGTGGCTTGTAGGCACTATTAAGAGGATGCTAAAATGGTTTGCCCATAAAGTATTGCGAATACCAGAGGAACAGAAACCTACAATAGATCCTTAAGATCTCTGCCGTCGTTCCAATTATAGCAGGTGTATCCTACGACAGTCCATCCGTTTGATTCGGCCAGGCGCATACCTGCGCTTAAACTTTCTAAGCACACATCTATCGTAGGCAATGGGCTTGGAAATGCCATAACCTGACATGTTGGCGTTTGAGTTTCTATGATACATCCTAATATTATTGCGCTAAAAATTTGTCTTGCCTCCCAAATATTTTGGAACATCCGATTCTTTTTTAGCTAGCCAAGAATAATATGCGGCTTTAATCCATTTAATCATTAGCTACCCTTATAAATTTTAGTTAAGTGGGTTTCAAACTCTTCTACCTTTGCAAGGCGGTTTGGCCACAAAATATAATCTTTTTGTGGGTTAGCTTTAAGATTATTAAGCAGTGGTACAATAGCATTGTACAACGCATCAAGACGATCTTCAACAGTTCCGGCAGCTGACGCTGCTGTTTGTACTGCTTCAAGTTCATCTTCGTTTACGGCCGTAAAGCCAAAATCAAACATATCTGACATTATTTTGCCCTTAGTGAAACTTCCACAGGAATACGATTTCCTACCTGGTATTTATTATAAGTCATGGCAGTACCTTCGTGGCCGTTCCATGTAAACCATATTTTGTAATGTTTTAGTGTCTGCGCAGTGTGCGATTCATACACTGTTTGGCATTGCTGTTCCGAGCGATAGCCAGTAACTACTTGACGAGATTTATTCGCTTTATCTGCAGCAATAATACCGCCAAAGACTGCGCCTGCACCAGCGCCTTTATCGTTTCCAGATACACCTTTACCAAGCAACGCTCCAAGAATCATACCTCCAAGAACGTCACCACCAGTAGCACCACCACCTTGCACAGTGCCGTAAATAGGAACTTCAACATTCTGACAAATGTTACGCGGTGTGTTGACTGTAGTGTTATGATAAATTGGATCGACTCGCGACACTGTAGCTTTAACAGTATCCGCATAAGCCGGCAGTGCAATAGCAATTGCCGTCAATGTAGTTGTAATCAGTTTCATAATATTCTCTCCTATGCAGATACTAGTTTTTAGTTTATTGACTTAGATTTTTTTCGTCGGAGTTTTCTTGCTTTTGAAAATAGTCTGAGTGTCTTACCAGATAAAATATCTTTTAAATCTCTACGACGTTGTCTTGCCGCGCCGGATTTTGCGATACGTTCAGAACGTGTTGTTTGCACTTGTATTTCCTCCGTATTATATTGCAGTTGTAAATTCACGAGGCCGCTTACTGCAGAGCGGCCTCGCTACATATGCACTTAACGTGTGCATCAACCGGTTGGGTTTTACAACGGTACCAACGCTTACACCGACCTAGAGCACCTCGTACGAGATCACGTGTCTAGGATTTAACTACATACTACCACATTTCTGCTGCGTTGTACATAGTTATTTATGTCACCTTCGCATATTTGCTGCGTCAATTGCGGCTTGTTTATTGTCTTTACGTATAGGCATAAGATTAGACTTATGTGTAGTGACAATACCTGCAATTTCATCGCCGGTGTAAATTTTACGATCCTTAGCTATGCCATTAGAACAAATGACATTGGACGTTGGTGGTGTATTTTTATCCACCGTGTAATCAGGTATGTTAGAGCGATGCTCTTTACCAGTACCTTTGTAGCCAACACTTTTAAGAAACTTTTCGTGCTCTAATCGTGCTTTTGCAAGAGACTTAGAATTACTACGAGTCTTACGTTTTTTAGTGTTGAGCGAGGACATGCCTCGCACAAGATGCATTGTCATAATAAAAACCTTAGTTTAAGTATAGGCTGACATCATCGGCATCACAATAGTGTGTAGTGAGAAACGAAATAAGTTTTTGAGTAGTGCCAGTTAATTCAATAAGAGGATTACCGCCAGCAGGGCCATCAAGTTTGACAAGTGTAAATTGTAAGTCATATTGTTTGGCGACAGCAGGAGTAGTGTCGAGTGAATTATGATCGATGTCGATTTGAATTGTTTGAGTAGTCATGTGTATTCCTTATTTGTTATACACCTTTATACTACGTTTAAAGGGGTTTGTAAACCCCTAAAATGCATTTGTGATAAAAAAATGTTTATGTAGTATATTTGCTACATTAGCGGCGATTAAACCAATAAACAGTCCATACGACCATACTTTAAGAGTGCTCAAAATATTATCTCCATACCATCATGTTCTTGCTCTATGAGCGCTGCAGGTTCTTCAGTTTGCTCAGGCACCATAAAACCTAACCGCTTTACACCAAAGTACTCTTTTTGCTCTTCGGTCTCGGCCATTCCCCAAATATCCACTTCACTGATTCCACTGGTCATTGCATCACACCTGACCGTACCATTGCGGCACCACTCTGTGAAAACTGCCGGTGGATTTCGCGAGACTGTTGCCGTGTCAGACATTCCCATATCTGAACCTGTTGATTGGTCCAGCTCTCAATAACTTCAACATACCACATTATACATAGTCCACTTCATATTTTACAATTGTTAATAGTTCTTTGACAAGCTTTTTGCCATAGTCAGTAAATAGAATACCTTGTTCCCAAACAAAGCTTTCGACGTCTTGACCGTGATAAAACTTTTCTTGTCCAGTAATCCAACTAAGCGCGGTCAAACGATTGCCTGCGCCAAGACCAATCACGTCTTCAATACGCGCTTGGAATTCTTCAACAGCAGCTTGCTCTTGAACTTTTTCTTCTTGTTGATTTTGCTCGAGTTGAGCGCATAAGTCGTCATAGACATTTTGCTGTCCAGACTCAGTTAGCGACCAAAATGCTTCCAAATAAGTCGCACCTGGACGAAAGCCAAACACGTCTTTATGTAGATCTGAGATCAGATCAAGTTGGCCGTCCCATGTAAAGTCATCAGTTTTTTGCATTATTAATCTCCGTTGATATAACTGTTATACCATATGTGATCTACAATGTAAATAGCTAATTTGCTTTATTTTCACTTTTTTTATCTGTTGTGACCGTATTATCACAAACCGTCTCGCGGTCTTCTCTCAGTTTTCTGAGGATCCACTCGTGGTATCTCTCTTGTCGTTGATTCATTATGTACGTACCTTATCCATGCTGTAATATCTGTAACTGTATCATGCGGGTCATCAAGCTGCGCCTCCCAAAGGCGTCGCTCGGCGTCATCCATTCATGCTTCCGTTTATAATTTCTATCACTAGTATTTATAAAAAAGCGCAACTAGATCGCGCTCTAAAGCATGCGCTTCTATTTCCCATGGCCGATTACAATATTCGACGTCATGCGAGTAAGCGCGCTTCTCAAAAATGATCTCATGCGACCATCTTTGTTCCATACGCTTAGTCACATATTGATAAACGTGAACCATTTCGTGTATCACTGTAGCCACTAAATCTTGTTCAGATTGTGAAGTGTCTACTCTAATCGTAAACTCACGATCTTCATCGTCCATGACATCGCCATGTACGCCTTCTTTAGATCTAAGAGTTTTGATTAATTCAAACGTCACAGAGACGTTACGATGTCTTGGAAACAACTGTTGCTTTGTAAAATGCGCAGCGGCAGCTATTGTTTTCTCAAGGCGACGGCCTTTGTGACCTGTAAAATCTATTTCCATCATAAGAATAATCTACCACAAATGATTTGCATTGTAAACCCCTTATTTTAACTTTCCTGGAATTACTTCAACATTATCAGGTAAACTAATCTTAGGTTTACCATGCATATGGTACACCACAAATTGAGTCTTGGGAAATTCACGGAATAAGCCTTCCCAAATTGGCCGCCAGTTTTGTGCTAATCGATGTGTGTTAAATGCGTCGCGCTCAGAGTTTAATACGAAATCAGTTGTGGATACCAGATTAAAATCAAATATAGAATCAAAGCCATACATGTGTATTTCATCGCAATTGAGTCGATTAGCTGTGTAGTGTGTACACATGTGACCACAGTTAAAATCAGTATAATTGTTAGCATATCTGGGTAAATCAAGATAAAAATCCTTAATGTTTCGTGCAAAACGCATATGAAACTGAGGATTCATTTCTGTAAACTTTTTAGGACGTGCGCCCATAACCCACTCATATGCGTTGAGATTAACACTGCCTTCGGTCAGAGCTCGACACATTTTAAAATCCACAATAGCCGTGGCATACACGTTATCAACTGCCATTGGCGGCAGATTACACGTAAGCTTTAATCCCTTAGCCGGTTTGTAGAAGCGATGACTGTCACCGTTGCCAATAATGTGGGCTACTTTACTCATTCATCAAACCTCTAATAATCTCTTTTCCTTTAGCACCAGTGTGATGCTTAATAAGGATATTCTTTACTTTGTTGCCGTCAACAGCGTCTAGTCGTAAATAATTATATTGTGGCGGCAGCTGGTTTATGTATATAGCTTTTTGAAGCGGATCTAACATGTAGTGTAGTTCTTCTTGATCCCCGCGTTGCGTAGGATTTTCAAAGCATTTGCGAGCCCAATTGTTTAAAATGTCTGGCTTGCCTTGATACGCAACTACGCCTGAGTTGTACCACTCTTCACCAGCGCGCTTTGTCCAAGGTTTATCAAGACACATGTTGAGTTTCTGTGGCATGCAATGTTTCCATATGCCAGAAATGTTACCAAGTATTTCACAGTCCACATCGATCCACACTGTACGCTTATAGGGTGAATTAAGCATTGCTCCAGGTTTTTTGAACCAAGTAGGCTGACCAGTATGGGTTTCAAGGTGCCCGATAGAATTAACCTGCGTTTCAAGCCACTCTAACATTGAAGGTGACATGCCAAAGTTAATGACAGACAAGGGCATGTCGTTATGCCTATAATAGTTTTTAATAAACCAAGGTAACATCCACTCGGCTTCTCTATCGCACCCTGTTAGTACGCACTGACTTAAATCTGGTTTAGACATCAATTATCTCATAGTTAGGGTTATAGTTATGTTTGGCTTGGCAACCTTCTGACTTCTGGATAGTCGTGAAGGTGTCTTTGGCCATCACAGGCCATGGATAAAATTCTTGCAAAAACGGAAATGTATCTATATTAAGAAACACATCAGTCGGACGCGCCTGCATAATAGCTTGCTGTATCAATATTGATGCGCCTCCCGGATTTACTCGGTATGCATGCGCTCCTGGAAAATATCTTTTAGACTGCAACGGCACTACACCAAAAGACGTTGGCGTATTAAACTTACCGTACGAAGGCGCGCCAAGTGATACGCAGCCGTTATACTTAATAACTGTAGGAATATTCTGTACGCAGACTGCGTCATGCTCGAATATAGTTATTTCCTGATTTGTGTCTACTGATTCTTTCCAAAGGCTAAAATGTGATAAGAACGCTGCCATGCAATTTGGTGTACGAGAATAAATCTCGTTCATAGCTGTCATGTTGATGCCAAAGTTCTTTATCATAGATTGTATATCATCGGCCGGAGTAGTTGCTTTCCATTTGTGTACTTGGATGCCGCCATGCTGATAGCCTGATTTGATGCACCGTTCAGCAGCCTTAACTGATTTTGGATTATCTTCTATTGTGATAACATAATGTTTCATAATGTAGTTGTACTTGGCAAGCCTTGCACCCTTGTATAATATTCATTGCTGACACGAAGAAAAGAAAAATTCTGGTAGCATAACAACGCGTCATTTGGCCATGCACCTATCCGCTTGATCTTTTTTAAAATCATCTCTGCGTAGGCTGGTTTGATTATATATGCGCTGTTTCCGGCTAGTCCTTGTGGCACATCATACTGATCGACTCTCGGGATTGTTAGACATTGTTTGTCTTTGTTATGCGGCAGGTTTTTAGAGTTCTGAATATTTTCATGAAACATGCCTGCTCTACGAGTTGCGCCTTGCGGTGAATTAATACCTAAAACACCTGTTTTAGGCGCAGTAAAGAATTGATGAGTAAGCGGAAACTTTTTTATACATAAAGCATCGTGTTCTAAAACCACAACAGGCTCATTAATATCGACACATTGTTTCCATATTTTGTAGTGACTCATAAAGCAAGCAATCCGCTTTCTGGGATCAGCTGTACGATATGCACTGAGTGTTAGCCCAGTATCCATATCCATACGACTGCCTTCCCACGGATATGTCCATTGCAAACCCTCTTGCTTTAATTCTTCTTGAGCGTCGTCTGGTCTAGTCCCGTAAAATTTACGAATACTAAACTCATTGCCAACATCAGCTGATGACTTGATAGCCACTTCTGCCGCGGTTTCTGACATGTCATTTTGGAATACCGTTATGACATAGGCTCTCATTTTCTTAGCTCTATGATATAACTGTCTGGCTGTTTAGTCAGTTTCCGCTGATCGTGGCGTTTAATTTTCATATTAGATTTGTCTAGTGCACTAAGAAACATATTATTATCTAAGTGGTTGTATCGATCAGGATAACGCATTAACCAATCAATTGATAATTCTTTTTGCGTCATTATTTCCATCGGAAATACATCTTCAATAAAGTAAACACCGTCATCTGCCAAAAACGGCGACAGATTATTAAATGTCTGCATGTTAGCCTTAGGCGTGTGCAAGCCATCGTCAATGATTACATCGAACTTGATGTTGCCCCATTTTTCTTTGAGTTGCCTACCAATTGAAGGATCAGTGCTACTTGCCTTGATCCAGTCTGCCCGCTGAAATGTATAGCACGGCAAATCTTGAGCGCGGGTCCGAGTAAAAATATCTAATCCGTACATATGTGCCATAGGCAAATACTGAAGAAATGCTTCGGTACTATGTCCATTGAATACACCAACTTCTAAGACGTTGATTCGTTTATTCATCATTGTATCGAGCACTGGTGCATACACACGATCGTACTGATGTTTACGTGTCTTATCGCATCCGTACTTATTAAATAAATCTCCTAATTCACTCATTATCTAATCTCCAATAATTCTTGCTTGGCCCAGTTCCAAAATCATAGCCAAAATAATCAATGTCTTCTTTATACCAGTCGCCAACAATATTAGCTGTATCGGTGTTGTACATGTCCCGATAGGATCCTTCGTTTAAGGCTGTAACGTTCCGTGCACGTGACATTTGCGGGATGTTAAAGTATTTTATTAGATCAGCATTTAATTGCTCAAATCTAATTATATCACACCTAACAGTCCCAGTGTCATCAGTAACATGATTAAGAGCAGGATACCATCCTCGAATCGCACGGTGCCACATAAAAGGGTGATTGCCCCATTTATGACGTTCTTCCAAAAACGCTTCAAACGACGAAACATCTGCATAACTTGCATCTACCTTTCTCTCTACCTCAATAACCTTTTTGGCAAAGAAATAGCGAGACACTACACGATCCCACGGATTACGGATAACAGCAAAGGCGCCAAATTGTTTAGTGTAGTCTGGATTTAGATCCTTCCATCGTGCGTGTTCAATGCCATGGTGATCTCCGGTCATTGCCATTGTATCTAAAAGTTCTTGTGTATACTCTCGACTCTTATGAGTGTTCTGATTATTGACTAAGATCTTGTCTTTTAAAAATACACTATGCCTGATAGTCATACCTGCGTTCTTAGGTATATGCACAAAGATCTTTTTATTAATCAACATATGACATGAGCTCCTGTACGTTTTCGCCGCGCATCGGAAGTTTATCTTTTAAGAAAAAGTGCACAAAATTACACTCTTTGATTTTCCCTGCGTCGATTGCAGAAAACAAACCGTTCCATTCAAATGATAAGTTCTTTGTCATCATTTTAGATTCCTTTACCCATACGTTAAGCAACGTTTGATCGGTTGACCATTTCCAATTGCCAACGCCATCCACAAACGCTTTAAACTCTGGACGGTTAAGAAACTGCATAGGTGTCTGGTTACGTGTATGAGTAGTTATACCTTTATTGAGGACCATCATACCCATATTATAAAAGTCTGCACCAGCACCGCTCTTATGTTTCCAATCAAACAAATGATTGATGTTTGACATGCCATATTGCATACGAGAATAATTTGCTATTTTACGAAGGTACGGTGCAGTGACAGGCATATCACGTTCTAATACTCCGCCAAAATCATACTGCATAGGCACCGCATCAAATATGTTCGGTGATCCTGGTCTAATCCATATGTCGGCATCAATGATAGCAACTGAGTCATAAGTTTTTAAATACGTAAATGCGTTTTCTTTCTCAAAAATAGGAAGAAAACCACCGTGCTTTTCATACGACTCTTTACTGCGATTTGTGGCAAAGACGTCTGGTTTAATTTTTAAGATTGGTTGCTTTTGAATAACATGTTCGATGTTATGCTCTTTACAGTATGCGGCAACAGAGGCTATACAATGATCGTATAACCTCGATTTTTTACCGACATACACTTGATAAATCAAGCGTTTCATTATGTCACCTTTTAGATTCTCTTATAATTATTTCTGCAATAGTTACAGCTCTTATATAAGACGGCCTGAGCCTGTTCGGTTTACAACCATGGCTTAAGAACCATGTCACACTATCTATAGTGCTGTTCTTATACTCATTTGGTATCTTATAGCGATTTATAATTGCTTCGTATTCTGTCCGCAGATTAAGCAGACTAGCCAGTGATAAAGTCATACACTTCTTTCCAATTTTTCATTAGAGCAATGTCAGCACAATCCATATTATGGCCATGTTCAATTAAAAGAGATTCAAGGCCGTATTTAACACCAAGCTCGGCATTTTCTACTTTGTCTTCAATCCAAAATAAACCGCTATCAATGTAAGGCGCTAGCACCTCATCTTTATCTTCGCCAGTATCAGCAAAGATGAATTTAGTAAAGGCCGTATCACCAAACAACTTTTTAGTGTTTGCGATCCGAAGAGCTTGAGCACTCTCATCTTTTGACAGAGAAGTAATCATATGAAATGTATAACCGTGCTTCCGGTGAAGCAGATCTACATAATACATAGCGTCCCGTAAAGGAGGCAAGAAGCCAATTGCGGCAGACTCGTTAAAGTTCCGAACGACTTGTTGTTTAGTGGTATTGTCTAGGCCATACCGATCGCCCATATCGTAATCATTTTCATTACCAGGCACAGGAGTATAGCCCCGATGTTGCATCCAAGTATGGAATGCGTATTCCCAGTTCATGAGGACACCATCACAATCTGTGAGGATGACTTTATTTAAATTGTTAATCATATATATTCCTTTCATACTAACTTAACTATAGTCTTTATACCACATTTGAAAGGGGTTGTAAACCCCCTAAACGCATTATTATCCAAATAAAGCACGTTCATTCTGCTGTTTGTTATAAAGTGCTATAGTTTCTGTGAGCTTATCAGTCCAATTATCACGATGTTCTTTATATGTCAAAGGCCTTCCGCCATCGACATCCATAACAATAACAAGATTTGGCATAGCCATGCCAGTGCGCTCTTCCCACATAATAGAATATGCGGCTGCTTGTACAAAGTAGTTTGAAATAAGTGATTTTTTCTTTGGCCACTTTGATGTCTTAAAGTCAACAATACTGTTGACACCGTCAAACTCACATGCACAATCACATGTGCCGGCCAATTTAAGATGATCGCTATAAAGCGGTACCTCAAGTTCATAGATTTTATTAAGGCGTTTATCTAGTATCGGCTTGAGATTGACTAGACTTTGCATCACATGTGGCAATACATCCTTGCCATACTCAGGATCATTGAGTAGATATTTTTCTATTAGATTGTGAACGGCCGTGCCACGCGTAGCGGCTTTATGGCCGATCTTATTTGCTTCTTCGTCACCTACACGAGCGCGCCAAGCCGCTATGCTGTCGGCATTGAGAATACCTGTAACTGTTGTGACTGAAGGATAAGCGACACCGTTTGGTGTCATATATCGACGTGTTTCGCCATCCTCACGTTTAAGTGTGTCATAGCCTTTGTCGATTTTTTCGTGTATAAACTGCATGTGATTCCTAACTTAATATAAATCTATTATATCAGATCACATGCAGCTTGTAAACCCCTAACCGAGAAGTTTTTCTAAAGTATTTGGTCCGGCAATACCATCAGGTGTTAAGCCTTTTGCTGCTTGCCACTTCTTAAGAGCTCGTTCTGTGCCTGGACCAAACGATCCGTCTGCACCGATGCCCAATGCTTCTTGCATCATCTTAACGCCTGCGCCACGTGAACCTTTGCGCAATACACCAATATCATCGATGTCTGGTGCATCATCACCGTCGTTGAGAGCGTCAACTGCAATAGGTGAACCAAGGACTGACATTGCCTTCACATACCTAGACTGGCGATCAGCTAGTCCGATATTGCCGCCATTGATTTTCTTAGTCATGCGCTTCACGTCGTCAGTATCTGCAATCTTGTTTAACTTGTTTGCATCCCAAAACCAGCATGCACTCTCAACAGCACCCTTTGGTGTGGCAACATAGCTTGCTGCTTGTTCTGCAGTCATACCAACAGATTTGCCAAATCGCGTATAGTTTTCACGTCCGGTAAGTTGCTTTAGGCCGCGGCCGCGGAACAACCATCCGTCACCTGGATTTACATTGCCCATTTTATATTTACGAAACTCGTCCTGATAAACATAATTAGCAATTTTCTCTGGGTTGCGTGCGTATTCTGCTGCGTTACGTTTGGTTCCGCCTGTGCCAAAATAGCGGCCAAACACAGCGTTCAATGCCTTCTCACTGTAGTTTAGATTTTCAGATAAACTACGAAAATTATTAGATTCATGCGCGCACTGAGAAATAAAATGCGCGATCCTTCGTTTAGATGTGATGCCATACTTTGGCATAATAGCAGCCAAGGCTTCGTGCCAAGCGCCTACGTCTTTGTTTCCGGGGATTAGCTTAGCTAATTCTTGTTCGGTCAGCATCTCTGCTCCTTATAAGTTTAACATTTCTTTGGTCATGATATAGTCTCGGACAAAGTCAGATCTTACAATATCTTCCCAGCCAAAGTTTACTATTTCAAAGTTCTTTAATTGTTCTACGATTGATAAGAATTTATATATTCCTGATTTATCATCATTAAACTTAAAATCTGTTTGTAGATGGTCGCCAGAAAAAATAATTCTTGAGTTACGGCCAACACGAGTAATAACAGAATCAAGCTCATGAAAATTTAAATTTTGCATCTCATCAACGAGGACTACAGCATTATCTATAGTCACACCTCGTATAAAGGATGTAGATTCAAAAGAGATTTTCTTTGTGTTTAGTGCTTTGTTCCATGTGCCTTTTTCGTTAAACAGCTCATCAGCAATAGCCTTATATGGCGCAGTGTAAACGTCTTCTTTCTCTTCCCTAGTTCCTGGCATAAATCCCATATCGCGCGTCGGTACCATAGACCTAATTACGACGAGACGATCTTGAAGCGTGTCAGGATCAAGCACTGCTTCTAATCCAAGGTACATGCCCATAAATGTCTTGCCAGTACCAGCAGAGCCTGTTAATACTAAATTACAGTCATCATCCCATGCCTGATATGCAATGCCTTGATTGTCTGTGATAGGCGGATACTCAAGCATATCGTCATATCTAATCTGCAGCGAGTTGTTTTTAATAATACTTTTTTGCTTCATAGTTTAATTGAATTATTTCTGCCAGCTTGGGACTTGATAGTAGAAAGACGATCTTTCCAACCATCTGAAGTTTTATTGATCTGATTACCTGTGCTAGTCACAAAGTTAGGCGTAGATAATTCCTGGACTAATCCGTATTCTTCACACATAGCTGTAAGCTCGCTATAAGAGCAAGTTACTTCCCATGCGGTGCTGTCTTCGACACCTGCGCGTTTAACTTTGTATATAGGCATAACCTTACTCCTTAAAAATGATTAAGCATTTCAATTCGGTCTGTATTCATAGCCATTTTGTCAAGCTCTTCTTGCATTGCTTCGACAATATCGCTGTGTTCACCAATACCAACACTTTGATTCATATAAACCATAACATTAGTTTTAGCGCGCTCAAGCTCACCTTCGGCGTGCATGCGCATTGCTTTAATTAACTGGTCTTTCATTTTGTACTCCACGTAGGTTTTTGAGTGCACCCCTAACAATAGACGGATATTTGCCTAAGTAAGTTCCACCCTTTAAATCTTCAATTGTTATTAAGTCTTTGTGATAATGATATATATTCATCCATTCGTCAAGCATAATCTTTGACATGTTATCAAAGAAGGCATCAGAGAATATAGGATCATCATCCTTATAATATGCATATGCAGCCATTATGTAATACGGAACCATCATGTTAATGTTTTTATCAAATATGTTTTGTGCATGAGTATCAAGCATTGAACCACTCCGGTACATCTCGCTTAGTCCACACCATGTTAAACCGTGCTGCCTTAGTTTTATAATACGCTTGGTATGATTTAACTGGATCATCCATCATGCATTGAGGCTCATGCTGCATAGCTAATGGAAACGCTGTACATGCGTATTTATGACCGGCTTTGATATTATTAGGAGTTTTTGAAAGCATTTTTTTAAGTAGCTTTTCAGTTGCATGCACTTTGCCATATCGATAAGTGTATTCGCGGCATAGTTCTGTAAAGTGATCGTAGTGCCACATATAATTATTATCGTTATTCATTGTCCACACTGTACAAGGATGACCGACATGCACTGCTTTGTACATAGTGTCTTCTCGTTCGTCAAGCAATTTCCAGTACTTAACCATAGTCTTGCCAGATTTTGAAGGACGTTTTTCTTGATAGCCGTCAATCATGCGATGTGCAGTAGATAACATCTGTGCTGATTCGACGATCATTTTTACTACGTGTTTATCGCATTGAAGCCTAGCAGCCTCGTGTGGATTGCGATCTAGTATAAAAATGTTCATAGGGTATTATCTCCTCCGAATAACGAATACTTCTTATTGTACCATACTCGGAGGAGATTGTAAACTCCTTTTTTACTATAAAGCCTCATTTATACGTTTGTCAAGATATTGACGCTTAGCTAGAATTTTTTGATATAATATATCCTTTCCTCGTTCTTTAAGTTTATCTGCATATAATCGCAGTTCGTTCGAGTCTTGGATTAATCTATCTAGCTGAGTTTTTGACATGCATAGGTTCCCCTTACAGTTAAATTGTAGTTTAGTTCCTCACTTTCACATCATGTATCTTTCAACAACCCAGGGAAGGCTTCTTCCACAGCGGGTCGAGAAATGCCGGCTGGTGCTTTTTTGTTCACCATGTTGACAACGTGCTTGGCATCGTTGGGGTCAATGCCTTCTAAAATTTCAAAGAAGATACGCTCACGTTTAAATTGAGGCATCTCGTCGTGACGAGTACCTTTGACAAAGTATACAAACCGCTTATGTTCTTTGAGAAGATTTCTTGGAGCGCTATACTCCTGTCCTGGGGTATAGGGTGGATCACCATCTGGGATCACAAATTCTACTGTCGAATCCATAGATCCTCGTAGAATATCTTTAAGTGCCCAAGTTTCGTTTTGCTGCAATACAGCAACCGTCTCGGCCTTAGATCGTTTCTTACGTGCTTCATCAAGCACTTCATGAATTAGTTTAACCATCATTCACCTCATTTTATATAACTGTATTTATACACGAACATGCTTTGAATGAATTTTACAACCAATAAATTCATTGTAATAATCATCGCTGAGTAACACGTCGTGCTCAAACTGTAATTTTGCTTCATAGTATGAGCATGCGCCTTTAGTCTTACATAGTTTTAATATCTCTCTTTTGTAATTTTGCTCGCCTTTCTCTTCCACAAGTAGCTTGACCTGAGCGCTTGATCCATAATATTTAGGCCAGTCAGAGGGAACCCGTGTACGCTTCCGGCGTTTACGAGTCTTAGTGACAGGTAAAATCTTTGGTTTCCAAAAAAATTTCTTACCGATATATTTCTTACCGGTATCAATTTCAGTAATACAATAGACAAAGCCCTGAAAATCCTCAAGATCATCAGGGCTAAGTGTAAATTCTTTATTTTCATATAGCCACATAAGGCTATCTATATCAATATTCGTCTGAGTCCAACTCAATTGCATTTGCTGTGTTACCGCAAAACGGACAGTAGTCTGGCGACAGCTCTGCCTCGCTAACTACTTCACTCTCTTCATCACAAAAACTACACTCTATTAAATACGTATTCATTTATGCCTCACAACTTGCACAGTTCATAATATCCCGCACCAGCTCTTGTGCTGGATTAGCCGACCGTTGATAATAGAAAGTTTTGATGCCTAGCTTCCATCCTTCTATAATCAGTGCGTTAACATCTTTAGCACTAACGTCAGGATGTATCATGGTGTTAAGTGATTGTGCTTGGTCAATGTGCTTTTGACGCGCTGCAGCTTGCTGAACAATAACGAGTGGAGTAATTTCACTAAACGTCTTAAATACTGATTTATCATGTTCTGATAGAAACTCTAAGTGCTGTACTGATCCACCACGTTTTAGAATTGACATCCATACTTCGTCTGTATCTTTATCTGCATCTACCAAGATCTGTTTGAGATATGGGTTACGGTATGTAAATTTACCCTTTGCCAAATCTTTAGTGAAATAATTAGACGCCAATGGCTCTATACTCGGGCTTACCTGTCCTAGGATGAAACTAGATGACGTGGTAGGTGCTACAGCGGTGCGAGTTAGGTTTCGCTCGCCATAACCAAGCATACCTACAGGTTCACCATATTCTATAGCTAATTCCTTTGAAGCCTCAAGAGATTTCTCATCAATTGTACGTGAGATTTTAGCCGCTAGCATATGTGCTTCAAATGATTCGAACGGAATCATTTTAGACTGAAGGTACGAGTGCCAGCCAAGTTGACCTAAACCAAGCGCGCGCCATTTCATAGCAAATTCACGAGCGCTCTCCATAAACTTAATGCCTTCGGTTTTTTCGATGTACTCTTCCATCACGGCATCAAGGAACCAAGTCATAGTTTCGACTGCATCGGTTTCTTCCCACTCATCAAATGTAAGCAAATTCATAGATGCCAAGTTGCACACAAATGATTCGCCTTCGGATGATGGCAAGCAAATTTCTGAACAAAGGTTTGATGCCCAAATAGTAATGTCTTCGTCTTTTAAAACCTGTGGCTTATTATTATTTACTGCATCTTTGAAAAACAAGTACGGATAACCACTCTCACGCCGCTTGCGTAGAATACGCGCCCAGACAGTCCGCTTGTTATTATCACCATGGATCATTGAGTTCATCCACTCGTCGCTAATGCATACTCCAAGCGAAAGGTGCATAATAGTCGAACCTTCTTCGCGGCACTCAAGAAATTCCATAATGTCTGGTGATTCAACATCAAGGTATGCCGCAAAAGATCCTCGGCGCACTGAGCCCTGAGCAACTACATCAACTTGCGTTTCTGTCAGATTCATAAAGTGAACCGGGCCATCTGCAGTGCCGCCTGAGTTAATTACATGCCCGCGCGGTCTAATAGCACCAAAGTAACCAGAAGTCCCGGCACCTAGCTTAGTCTGCATACCGACTTCTGCATTTTTCATTAGGATCGATTCCATGTTGTCGTTAATAAAAACACCATTGCATGAAATAGGTAATCCCTTCTTAGTTCCGAAGTTTGACCATACCGGAGACGACAGGCTATAAAAACCGCGGCTCATGTAGTCATAAAACTTATCGCCAAAGCCCTCTTTGTCTAAAATAGCTTCGGCGGTTTTAGCAATTTCCCTTACTCGTTCTTCGGCGGTCATATTACCGTCGATATATCCACGACTTAAAAACGTTCGTGAGTCTTCGTTTAGCCAATCAAATCCCATTATATACTCCTTTAAAATAAATCATCTGCGGTAATGCCTTTTCCTTTAGCGTATTCAACAGGCCGCTTCTGAAAGAAGTCTGTCATGTTTGCGCCATACAATTCTTCATCAAACCAAAACGTTTCGTCTGATAAGGCTTTGTCATACACAATTTCACTACTATCAAATCCAATTGCATCAATTGATTCTGACATACGTTTAGCGATAAAGGCCTTAAGAATATCAGCACTTAGACCTGGAGCAGAATATCCGTCCATAATCCAATCAATTACCTTGCTCTCTGCCTTTAATGCTTCGATGCACTCTTCTTGTACACGCGCCTGTAGTTCTTCATCAAATAATTCTGGATACTCTTCACGTAGCGTCTGGATCAGCTTGATGCCTACCTGAGCATGAAGCATCTCTTCGTTACGTGTATATTGTACCTGTTGAGCGCAATCTTTCATTACTGCTTTATTACGATTAAGGTGCATAATGATGTAGAATTGGCTAAACAGAGATACGTTTTCAACAAACAATGTAAATAGCATAATAGAATAGATATATTGTTTTTTGTCATCCGCATATACTTTTTCATTGTATTTACGTAAATAGTCTACGCGGCCACGTATGACCTTTTCATTTAAGTTTTCTTCGAATACGTGAGTAAGATGTAGAACATCAAGAATCTTTTCATAAGCCATATTATGTATGACTTCAGAGTTAGCCATAGCATAGCCAAGATCTTTGATTGACGGATGAGGTAAGTGGTTTCCTACGTCTGCCCAGAACGATTTTACTGCAATTTCTATTTGACCAATTGCACTCATCGTCTTAACAACAACCTGTTGTTCCTCTGGTGTTAAGTCTGTCTTGAATTGTGAATAGTCAGATCTAAAGTTAAATTCTTCAGGTGTCCAAAAACCTTTCCATATAGCCTCGATAAACTGTTTAGTCCACGGGTATAGGTCAGGCTTCCTTGCAATTTGTTCCTCAAAAAGCATGAGCGTAATCTCCAAAATGTATATGATTCTTTTCTGTATAGTGCTATTATATATCAAAACGCGAAGTTTGTAAACAGCAAAATATAGCTATATTTGACAATTTGTCACAATATATTGTGTTATTTAGGACCCATTTCCGAAATAGATTTTTCGTAATACACAATAATTTCGGTCTGTTGTAGAACATATCTGCGCAAATCATTAATGCCGATTGCGAGATTTTCATAGCCCTTTGGAGTAATAGCAATAAAGGCAGGCACACCGCCAACTGCCTTGACGCGCTCTATAAATTCGTCAAGTGTTTCTTCATTAACAACAAACCACTCGACATCTGGCATGTCAACTGGTTTTGGTGGTTCTTGTAACTGAATATTAGGATAGATGAATTCAGTCTTCGTTACTACTGTCGGTTCCTGATTGCTCCTCAGGCATCCCATCAGCGGGAGTGTCAGCAGTGATACCGCCAGTATCTTTAAATATGTCTTGTATGAGTCTGTCAACGCCACGATTAATTCTCCGTTCGAGGTCTGCAGGATCTGCTAATGCGTCCCTCGTAATATCAATTTCACTAAATCTTTTTCTCAGTCGATCAAGGCCGGCTTCAGATTTTTTAAGTTTCTTCTGCAATTCAGCAACATTGAGCTGAGATTGTTCGGCATCATATTCAAGTTGGTCTACTGTAGTTTGCAGCGTTTCTGCTGCATCGACCAATTTAACATTATTCTCTCTTAATTGTGTTAGTCTAGCTTGTGTGTCTTCATAATACCATTTAGCTCCCCAGGCAACACTGCCTAAGGTTCCTACAATAAAAATAAAGACGTAAATTCTAACCATCGTTGTCTAAATGCTTTCTAAATTTCTTTAGCACCTTTGGGTGTTTGTCTTTGCGCCGGCGTCTATCAACTACTACCGTGCCTGTAGGATTATTACCAGCGCCCACAACTGAAGTAGTAGAGGTTCCAGGAACATCTTCTTTTCTAACAGTAGGCGGCTTGGGTTTACGCTCTTGCGCGATCCACTTCTTAGCAATACCGTTCGATGCTTCTTTCTCAGACCACTTTTTAATTTGTTTGTATGTTGTCATAGTAGCGCCTTGCCAATTTGACCCTTCGCTATTATCGACTACAAACATTTTGTTACGAAATAAGTTTTGAAATTTACCTATATTCTTCTGGACATCTGCCCACATCTTAGTTACAACTTCTGGTCCCAACGTTCTTTTACGCTTGGCATCTCTGTCTATAGCCGTTTGCTTATCTGTGTTAACAAATATCATAGCAACTTCATAGCCAAGCGCACGAAGCTTAGCTGCCTGCTTAGCGATCTTAGCGTAATCTTTGCCTGTACCATCGATTACAAGACCGAGACGACCTTTCAAAGCTATTTCCATTTTCTTAACAGTAAGTGTAGCAGCACCCTTGCGTATTGTTTGCCCTTTGACCGAGAATATATTTTCAGGCGTAGTGTCCATGCCTGCTTTCTTCATAGCCATTTCAAATGCGTTGTCAGAGTTAATAATTCTAAAGCCAAGAGCAGTCAGAGCAGTTTGGCCAACCATAAACGATTTGCCTGAGCCCGGGCCGCCGGCTAAAAACACAGCATGAAATATAGCGGGATCGTTAACACCTTCGTTTACGCTTTCTACCGGAAACTTACGATCAGGGGATGTAAAATTCTTTTTTCTCATAACAGTCTTGGCCACCATTTCTAATTCTTTTTTATCGGCGTTCCAGTTGAGTACAAACGGTATGTTTATGTCAGACTCTAAATCCTTCATAACACCTTCAGCGTCGTCGCCCATCTTAGCAATAGGCTTGCCCCATTTGATGTACTCTTTTTTAAATAGCAATGCTAGTTCTTTAGGCGTGATCTGTGTCTTGTTGCGAGCATCGTTGACACGATCTAAGAAGTGACGAGTAAATTCCACATCCATACCGATTTTAGCAAATACTTTATCGAGTATAGCTTCAAGTGAATTTAGCTGTTTCTTTGTAACTTTATCTTCAGCTATGCAGTTTTTAAAGTTAATCATTTAATTAGCTCCATAGATGATACGTATATCTTTTGCATAGTATTTATATGTATTGCTTCGTATATATCGATGCCTCGAATATCGCCAATAGGATATGAGTCATCTAATATCCGCACTTTGTCGTTACGATTAACGACTTCTTCACATGTAGCATTGATAGCCTTTGTGTGATTTATGCGATATGTTCCGGGTGAAAGCTGTTTGTCTTCAAGCATAAACCATGCGGTTTGCTCGGCAAGTAATGACGATGGATCGATGCCAGACTCGACAATTATCTTATCAACGCTTGTATTGGTCAAGCCAAATGTTTCTTTAAGCAAATATAATGCTGATGCGTATGATCCGATCTTACCTGCAGGTATTAATTTTTTGATATTAAATACCATACGTATAAACGGCGTTAACGCATCCTTTTCGGCTGATGTTTCAGATTTCTTTAGTTTTTTACCCTTGTCGTCAATAAGACCAAGCTCAAAGGCTTTAGTCTTGTCAAATGGTGTGACAAGTAATTTTAGAAATCTAAATGTATAAACTAAGTCAGCAGACTTCTTTAAAATACCCATTATATCTTCCTTAGGGCCTCGACAACATGTTTGTTCATATGTAGTTCGGCGTATTGTTTATTATCGATATAGCGCAGGAAGATCAAAAATGGTTTTATTACTGGCCAGTGCTCATCATCTAGTTTAAGTTCTAGAATTTTACAACCAGCTTCAATACCAAACATATTAAAAATTACTATTAGATGATTTAATATCAGCCGTTCAGGTAATTCCTTGGTCTGCAAATATTTGTTTACTAGCCTTTTTACGTAAGTAAACCTTTTTAAATCTTCATAAAAATCCTCTGAGCTTGCGCCCAAAGGATTATGATAGTTCTTTGCCGCATATAACAACAAGTTACTTTCGCTTACATTTTCAAATTGCATTATGTTCTCAAATAAATTATATTTCAAACTTATTTATGCAATTATTCAGTAAGTGATTTGACCTCATCTACTAGTGCGGCCTTTGATTTACGACGATCTAACTCGACACCATACTCTCGGCCTAGGGCTTCAAGCTGAAATTTAGTCATATTATCAATCGAAGTGTTGTTAACAGGCGCTTCATTTAGTTGTTGCATTACTTCCTCTTCAATTTCGACTGTGGCTACGGGTGCAGGTGCAGGCGCAACCGGTGCAGGAGCAGGAGCAGTAACTCCGTTATATGCATCGATGTCAGCTTGGCCAATACGCTGTGATTTCAATAATTCGCCTGAGCGAGGATCCTGCCAACCGTTTGGAGTTGGCACAGCGTTCTTCGCCCAGCTAGGTGGTGTGATTGCCATTTACTTTCCTTTCACTGGATTAATAATTGCCTTATCGCCTTTCATATTATCATTTGGGCGAGCTTTGGCAGATGGTCCTGCGCGACCAGCTTGTGCTGCATCGACATGACCTTTTTCTTCAACGTCATTAACTTCGGCCTTATGGTCAGCCTTCATTTTTTTGGCAGTCGGAGAATCTTTTGAATCGATCTCTTCAGCTGGCGCGCCGCCTGTGTGCGAGGCCTTTTCCCACATCTGAATCATAGCTTGACGCATGCCTGATTGAACACCTTGATATGTCTGCTCGACTTGAGTTTCAAGATTTTCAAGCTCAGTTGACTCTTTCTTATAAGAAGAAGAGCACTTTGCCTTTTCAGCTACAGCACCTTTATCATCGTCTTGCTTCTGATTAGGCTTAACTTCGATTTCAGACTTTTTGTCTTTTTTGTTTTTATTGCGCAAGCCTTTAAAATCTGCCGCGTCAATGTCACCGTCTTTATCGTGATCTAGTTTATGCTGATCGCCTTTTAGGGCTTCATTAGTAGCAGGCTTATCATGAGTGTATCCCATTTTTTTCATGCGAAGATGGTCGGCTTCTTTTTCAGCCTTATATCCTTTGCCTGTTTTAGGATCATACATCATGTGCGGCTCGAATGCTTCTTCGACTGACTCGATGTTAAGTGTTTTAGGGTAGCCTTTATCGCCTGGCTTCAGCTTCGGCTTACCAGCTTCGCGGCGCTTGCGGATGTTATCCCACAAACCCTCTGCCTTATGACCTTTGCCGCCGTCGGCTGCTCTGTTGCTGGCATTTTTTGCAACAGCAACTGCATTTTTAGTACCAGAATGATCAGGGCCAAACTTCTTGTGCATATTAATTGCATGTTGATGAGCTTCGGCTGCATTATCATGATGTTCAGCACCTTTTGGCCACTTATTACCTACAGCCTTTGCCTTTGCTGCATGATCTGCTGCTGCTTTCTTATGCATTTCAAGATCTACAGCTTCTTCTACAGAGTCGTGATCTAGTTTATGCTGACCACCTTTTAGCTCTTCGCTTTTCATTTTTTGGGCCAGTGACGCAGGCATAGGCTTTAAAGATACTTTATCTTTTGGCGCTGCCATTTTAGAAGCCTTATCAAAATCTTTTTGATTCTGCTTGGTACCAGGGCGCGCGTCGTTATACGCATCCTCTTTTTTCTTACCGTACTTTTCGGTGACCGCTTGGAATGCAAGGGCCATATTTTTTATGTCTTGTGTTTTCATTGTTTTTTCCTTACATCCAAATCTGGGCTGCTATTGCTCCTGAAATAGCTACAATAACTACCCAGAATAATTTATTTATAATTGCTACAGTATGTGCGTTGTCCTGCACCTGTAATTCGATACTATCTAGTTTTTCAGAAAACTTATTCATACGATTCCAAGAATCTTCACGATACCTGTTATAGGCTTCGAGCTTTTCTTCAAACCGCGCGATACTTATGAGTGCTTCTGACAACCTATCAATCTTTTCTTCTATACGGTCGAGGCGTTGACCTTCTGACTTTTCCATAATTCGTATTTCCTAGCATTTCCACCGACGACGAGCAGCTTTGCCTCGTTCGCCAGTCCAGCCTTTTGATCTTGCGCAAAATGATTTGCGGCGGCCAGCGTCTTTGCTGCCGGCTTTTACCTTACCTGTGACGGCAGTTTTAAGCTTACTGCCAGGATTTTTCGCGCGATATGCCTTAACACCCTTAGGTGTCATCCCAGCTCCCTTTTCAGTCGGAATGAAATGGCCTTTTGCGTCATCGCCTTTTTCTGCAATATACTGTTTAAATCTAATCATCTTCGTCCGTGCCTTTGCCCGCTGTAGCTGTATCGCATTCGCCACAACAGTCTGGTGTTCCACAGTTATTGTGTTCTTCATCTAAGACTGGCATTTCAGGTTGCATTTTACTTTTTCTTATCCATAGATTTCATATGCTTTTCCGCGTCTTTTTGATTTGGAAACTCTTTGAAATATTTACGATCATGGGTATGAACAGCAAATGTCGCAGTGCTCGTGCCAGCCGCCCGTGATTTTCTTGTTGTCGGATTATAAATTTTAGTGATTTTATAATCTTCATTAGTTCCAGACTTTTTGGCTTTGTTAAGGACATGACCAAAGCCACGCGTACGCTTCATAGCAGTCTTATAATCATATGTGTCTGCGGCCTTATTAATCGAAACCTTGGCCTTCTTTTTATATGAGTCTATTGTATGATTTGAAAGCTCAGAAACTCTGTTCTTGTCCATCTTATCCGTAGCTTTAGATACGCCTTTTACTCTTGCTTTAGCTTTATCAGTATCTCCGGCTGCCCATTTTGCTCCAGCGTCGTCATAGGCTTTAGTTCGGTATTGGCTCATCTTATGATTTGAAAGCTCTGAGACTTCTTTATCCGCTTGACGTTTTACAACTGGTTCCATGCGTGTCACAATCTTACCATCGACATTCACATTGACCGGGCGCTTGTCTGCACTCTTAACTTGTTTGTCTTCACGTGTGCCGACTCTTTTACCAACTTCTTTGTCTTTAGGTTGATTGTAGCCGCCCTTTGCCGGGTTATAATCTAGGTGTGCTTCTTGTTTGGTGCGAGACAATTTAGCAAGTCGACCCCGTAAAGCTTTTAAATCATTTCTGATCTCAGCCTTCTTGTCGTCATTTTGCTTGTTATTAGTGTATGTAGGAAGTTTTGAAATTTTGCCCATTGGCATAGTCATCTCTTCGCCGACAGCTTTCTTTATTCCGGCTTGACGTTTTGCAACCATCTTATCATTTTTGTCTTTAGCGTCGCCCTTCATATATTTACTTTGTACAGCACCGACTTGTGCTGCGCCAGACGCGCGGGCAACATATCGATCCTTGGTTGCCTGCGAAATCTCGTTGACGTCTTCGCTTCTTCCGAACAATCGGTTGTTGTCTATCTTATTCATAGCCTTATCTACGCCTTTTACTCTTCGCTTAGCTCCGGCTACGTCTCCTGCAGCGCCCTTTTTTGCAGCATCGCCAGCAGCTTTACGCACATATTGGCCCATCTTATTATTCGAAATTTCGCTAACATTACCTTCTTTTGCAGGTACTTTAGCTTTACCAGTTAATTTATCAACAGCAGTAGATGTACCTTTATTGCGATTAATAAATGTCTTAATACCTTTTTTAGTCTGAGCTTTTCCTGCTTTAGCAATATCACGATCAGGCGAGCGTGAGTCAGTGTATCCACGTTCAGTACTCTTTGCAGCATCGGCTGTACTTACTTGCGCCTTTTTGATATAACGGCTGGCCATACCTTTTGAGATCTCGTCAAATGTTTTAATGCCTTCGTTCTGACGTTTTAGTACGGCTTTAACTTGAGGATGATCTGACAAACCTTTCGAAAGTTTATTAATCACCTTCGTTGCGCCGGTCATATTTCCGCCCTTGTACCTAGGATCAGATGCAATGCCGACTGCCTGCTTAACATGCTTTGGATTATGAGCTTCTTTTTTGGGCATACGTGCTGCAAGATCAGCTGTTGATACACTTTTCTTTCCAGCTTCACGTTCTTTTTCTTGGCGTTTCTTTGCCATTGCAGTGCCCTTTTGGACATCAGCAATTGTTAGCTCGTTAACATCTTCTTTACGAGACTTACATTTAGATTTTTCAGTAGTGCATTGTGCTGCAGTTAAATTATTACAATCGTTTTCGCACGTGCAATCAGGATCAGGCTTACCCTTTTCACAACCACAATCTTTGCAATACATCGTTTTTTCTTCACTTGCCTCTTCGGCGTCTGAAGGATTTATTGCTGCCTTTTTAGCTTCTTTGGCAAGCTCTTTTTTTAACAAATGCATTGCGTTTTCTTGAGCAATGTCTTTAAATGATTTTAGTTTATTCATTTTTTATTAGCTCCTCTGCGCATGTTTCGCAGCCAATGCGCGCGCTCTTTTTTCTGCTTGTTAGTTGTAGTATTGTAAATTTTATCAAGGTCGCTTAGCGATGCACCCTTGGGAATACCATAATTGTTATGTGTTGTATTGGCCTCGTTGGGTGTCATGCGCTTTGCTTTTTGAGCAGACGCATCTGTACCCCAGTCAGGTTTATCAGCATACATGCTTTTTGTATTATCTTCTTCAAGATGCTCGACATCGTGAATCCACTTACGCAGTTTCTTCTGACCTGACTCGACGATAAGATAATTAGATCCGATAAGTGTAATCTTACCGACTTCATCTGTATCCTTGATAACTACCATTTCACCTAGCTCAAAAAGTGTTCCGCTCACAAATTGCTCACGTCTTTCTGATACTGGGCTTAATTGAATATGGTTCTGGAAACTTGTTGTTTCTCTTAGGCCTAAACCTGAGCGTACCGCGTTCATCAACTTGCGAGCATCAGCAGTAGAAATACTTTTACCTAAACCCTGTGCAAACTTAGTAAAGTCACCGTCTGTGGCGTACTTCCGCATTTTAGAAGCGCTCATGCCTTCAACGCCTTCAGCATCAGGATCACGGGCGCCGGCTGATACGACCTTAATCCCGTCTTCAAAGTTATAAAAACCGTGCTTGCCTTTTTTTCCGTTGTACAAATTTAATCGTGTTTTATACTCATCAACACGATCACTGCCTGCTACCATGACAACCTTTTTACAGCCACTATTGTAAATGGCAGTCAGCGCGTCAAACGGTGTTTTGACTTTATTGTCAATAATAATAGATCGAGCATATCGAGGAAACATCTTACGACAAAACTTAACTTTGTCAGAATATGACAAAGGGTCTTTTTTATTGTTCTGGGATTGTGATAGGTATATTCTATAGTTGTTACGGCCCGCTTGCTTAGCTAGCACGTCCAATAGTCGGCCATGCCCTATTGTTGGCGGATTCATCCGGCCGAACACAAAATAGCATACCTGCTCTTCTTCTACTAAAAATTGACTAAATCTACTTATCATAATATTATCTACCGTGAGCCCTTGCACGTACGGTCGGCATGAGTTTCTTCATCATCCTGCTAACACGAGGTTTCATTTTAGAGACGCGGCGCTCAAGCTCTGCCTTTTTGGCCGGCGTCATATCAGATTTAGGGACACCTTTTGCAAGCTTCTTGTATATGTCACGCATAGCTTGCTTCTTCGCGCGCTTCTTGATTCGCTCAGGATTAGCGACGCGTTTCATCGCGCGGCTACGCCCGATTTTTAATTTGTTCTTATTCTTGCGCATATCCATCTGGCGTTTACGGCGAGCCTTTAACGACAAGGCTTCTACTTGTTCGTCATCTATTGCTTCGTCATACGTCTTGCGCTTCTTTGCGTTATATTTTTCTTGATCTGTGGCGCCTGGTTTCAGGTCCACATCAATATAATCTTTAAAACCTAGCTGTGCCAAGTTACTTCCTTCCCGGTTTATCCCATCCCTTTAATATATCAGGCGAAAAGTTATTGGCCGAAAATTCCATACGGTCAACTATCTTTACAGCATCACCACCAAGTTTATCAATCGCAACATAGCCTTCTTCGCCTGTTACTTTATAACCATTACGTGTCTTAACAAAGGTTTTAATCTTTGCTAATCTGTTTAATATATTTATAAGTTTTAACTTCGCTAGCACGATCAATTTTTGCAAATCAAACATAAATTTTAATCCAGATTTGTTCTGTGGCGAGAAAAATGCTAGTATGTCGTCTAATTTTTTTTGTTGTACAGCTTTACCTTTATCGGTAGATCGCTTGTCCATTTCTTTTTTAAATCGTGCCTGCACCCACTTAATCAGTCCATCGACGTGCCGGCCACTATCGCCTGGACTTGTTCCGGCACGGACAAAACTATTATTGTAGGTTTCGATGAGGCTAGATAACTGCTTGTTAGCTTCAAGCGTACGGAGCGTTGAACCAGAGATCTTATTAAAGATTTTACCGGCATCGCTAAGGTATCCATTGACTTCATCTGTATCTGCTTTTGACATTGTCACTTTTGTTAAATCGCGAAGCATTGCATCCTGTGACCATACGTTTTTAGATTTTTTAAGTGCTTTAACGTTTACACCGTATTTGGCTCGCATTGTTTCAAACGAGTTACCAACGTATGTAGTGTGCCAAACAATTCCGACCTTTGCCTTTTTAATATCAGCAGCAGCAGGCGTATTTGCTGGTACAGCATATACAATGGTATTTGGATGAAAGGTGACATATGCGTCACCCTTTATCTTATTGGTCCCAACGTCTCCGCGGCCGAATAGGAAATCTCCTTGAATAACCCCTTTAATTCCGAGTTCCGGCAGGTATTGGAGAGCATCTTTAAGTTTAATAGCAAGATCACCAGAAGTGTCAGCATCAACATCAGCTGCAGATTTGTAGACCTTTGGATTCCTATTGAATATCCCTTTTTTAGCAACAAAAAACTTGCCATCACTCGGATCAATACCAGCAAAAACAGCAGGTGCACCATCCCACTTAACACTAACGTTTCCATCATGTTCTCCTTTAAGCATGTCGCGTAAAGACCGTAGGGCATTAATAGCATCACGCGTACCTTTGACTCCACCGTAGATAACTTTATCTTCGATATGAGTCATATGTGTATTTTTATTTTCAGTGATATGTTGACTAAAGCTTTGCATTATTTTTTCTCTATTTTCATGTATACTGAGCTTTCATTGCCTTTAGACGCTGCTTTGTTTACAAGCGTCGATGTAAACAATCTTTGCGCAATCCTATTTCCACCTACGACAGCAGCTAATATATGCGCTGCTCCTAAATTTGCGTGGATTTGATGTGCAGCTGCGCTTGACAGTTCAACAACCCACTCATCATAATCGAGATCTGGATGTATTATTTTACACAGTTTAAACATATCTTTATTTAAATTTTCTTTTTTACCACCGACCATAGCTTTGGCCGTAGCCTTGAGCTGAGCGTTGGTTGGTATTACCTTTTTAAAATATAGAGCACACCATTTAACAAGGTCTGCATTACCTGCACGACCACCTCTTGCGCCTTGACCTGCTAATTCAAATCCTACCGTGGCAAACTGATTAGATGCGCGCACATCGCCGTACCGAGTTCTGTCAAAAAAGAAGTAACCACCCTTTGACGACCACATCTGCGCGCCTTTACGATTTGATGTAATAAGCGTCGCGCGCGTAAATTCATGTGAGTCTAATTTAGTGGCGTCTAAATTGTACTCACTTATCTTAGGTTTGTCAGTTAACTTTTCTATCTGCTTAAGGGAAATACCTACCATTTCCCTTTGTATAAACATGCCTTTAATTTCGCCATTGAGCGCAATGAGCGAAGACGTGTTAAGGGTACGAGGATTAAAGCCTTTTTTAATTGCCCATATATCGCCTGGATTCCATTTGTCACCTTGGATCGGACGCTTACCTTCATTAGCATACGCTTTCTTCTGTGCATCGTAAATTGCTTGCATAGCCTTAGAGCCACGATGTAAGGTGTGTGTCTTGTTGACATATCCCTTGTTTATAAGTTCTATAGCTGATACGTATGCAGAGTGGTGCCATGCCGGCGCTGCCGTCATATATTTTTCAAAAGGCAAATCAACATCTATGTCTGCATGGTATTGTTTAAGCAACTCTGGTGTATAGCGTGCAAACGGATGCCGTGTTCCTATGGCAAGCATAGCGCAAAGATATACGCACTGCAAACACTCGCCTTCTGCGGTTTTTCCGGTAGCACCAGCTCCTTGGCCTTTACCGCCAAATACTGCAGACTTACCTATCGATAAGGAATTTACGTCTGATCCGTTCATAGCTTTAACAGTAAAAGTTTCGTCTTTGCTATCTAAAAACGCGTCAATAGCATCGTGATTGTCACGACTGTTGTTTATGAAAATGTCTTTTCCATCAAAAGACGAGACAGGCAAACCTTTGCGGATGATATTTTTTAAGATATCTATACGAAGCGTATTTGTACCAGCTTTCGTTTTACTCCACTCAGTTTTATTCATCTTTGTAAACATCAAGAATCTCCGTAATCTTAATGCTATTTATATAAAAATAAACCCGCATGAAGCGGGGTTCTGGTACTCCCCACAGGACTCGAACCTGTAACCAAAGCGTTATGAGCGCTCTGCTCTAACCAATTGAGCTAGAGGAGTGTGTTGGCGGTCCCTATAGGATTCGAACCTATGACCTGCCGCTTAGAAGGCGGCTGCTCTATCCAGCTGAGCTAAGGAACCTTTCTTGATGCTCAATAGCCGTAAGCATTCCGCTCGTAGATATAAGCGTCAACACTATCAGCAACGTCAAGAGGCATTGAGTAGTAATACCGGCCACTCCGCTTTACTTGACCAGACGCAGAGCGACCTTGACATTTAACATAGAGCTGAGTAGCTTTTTTACCTGTCTCGGCGGCTTGTTCGCGTGACCATCTGTTGATAATTTTAACAGTGTTTCGTAGCGTCGTGAGCTCTTGCATTTCGTTTTTGTTAGAATAATTGTATGTGCCTACATATGCTTCAGACCATCTGTCCATGAGTTTTTCCTTCACGTTTGTTTTAACTTATACACCTTTGTACCATAAAAAAAGGAGGTTGTAAACCCCCTAATTTAATTTTTTTTGCCAAAAAACATATCCCAGAACATCCAAAACAATGCACTGACTTGTATTAGTATTGCTCCGATACCCACTCCAACGAAAAAACAAAACCCTGCAAAGATTAAAAGATCAATCATTTTCGTAATCCTCCTCATCATCTGTATTAGAGTGATGTGCATTTGCTTGGATGATTAACCAAACCTGTCCACATAGTGCAACAAGAGCACCAAGTACAACATCTCCTAGTGAGATAAAAACGATGCCTAGTATTGCACAACCAATTGCGTAAATAATCATTCCTTCTGACATTTTTTGTCCTTCATGTTTGTTTTAACTTATACACCTTTGTACTATAAAAAAAGGGGGCTGTAAACCCCCTAAATGTCTGTTTTTTAAATTAATTTTTAGGCAGCAGTAGCATATTCTACTGCTTTGTTTGCTGCCTTTACTTTGGCAAGTTGACTTTCGCCAAACCACTGATTGTGCAAGCGGTTTTCAGAGTTTTTGCCTTGCAAGTGGTCAGTGTAGTAAGTTACGCTGTTGAACGCTTGCCACCATGTACCAGACGCGTACTGAGCACCTGGTTGTGTGTCAAGTGCGTCGTAGCACATTTTAGCTGCTTTAGAAAGTTGGCTATACTCAACAACCGGAGCGCGCTCTTTTGTAGAGCGTGAAGTTGTAGGAAAGACATCATTGTAGTACTGAATAAGTGATTCAGCTGATATGCTACGTGAACCAAGAAACTGCGCCATCTCTTTGTACTGTGCAAATTTCTCGTGCGCAATACCAAGTGTTTCTTTGACTTTGTCTGTATTAAACTCTGTCTTGTGGTTCACTTTCACAGAGCGCTGAGCATTTTGATTTAAGCTCATTGTCAGTGTGTTGTTGCACACAACACGAATTGGCGTGAAACGAATATCGACTGCTTTGCCATACTGGTGTGGATTGCTAAAGAGAAGAAACGACTCAACAGTGTCGTCACCAAACACATCAAACGACTCTTTCACTTTTGCAAGGGCCCATACGTTTGTTCCGCCTTTGAGTGAACCTGCTGTGTGCATCTCCATATCACCTGCGGCTACGAAATCAGCAAAGAATTCAAAGGCTGTATCATTTTGTACTGGCTTCCAGTTTTCGCCTACGTTAGTAAGAATTTTACCGTCAATCGAACGAACAAGAGATTTTTGGCCAGTCGGAAAGCGATTACCATCAAGTTCAATAAATGATTCGACTTCTTGCACAGACCAGTCAAGTCCTGCCTTTTGTTGCATTTGCAACGGTGTGAGATCATTGCTCACAGGAGTTCCAAGTCCGTGCCATGGAACATCACCGGCATAAGCCATTTGAGCTACGCCATTGATTTCTTCTACTTCATGTGCCATTTCATATTCCTCTTTGATTTGAATTATACTTATATTATACCATACTTCAGATGGTTTGTAAACTACTTAAATCAGCGCCCTTGGGTTTTGTGCTTTTAAGTCCGGTTCTCTCTACACGGACGCTGGTTAAAATAGTTTAACGACTAGCGAGATGCCATGACTAACCATAAGTCCACTCGCTAGAGTCGTCTTGAAGCCTTAAATGGCTTCAAGCAGTGAAGGTGAAACTTTCCAATTACAATTGCCGGATTTTACGACAATAGTTTTTTGATTCACCTTTGTGATAATTCCTTTGATAATTCCGCGAGTCTTAGCGTCAAACTGTACGTTCTGACCTTTGTAGAAAGTAACAGCGATTTGAGTTTCCATGAATTTAGACTGAGCACGAAACATATCAAACAAGCAGTCGATTGTGTTTTTGTCTTTGATGTTTTTCAGCATGCCGCCGATTGCGCGCAAGATTTCTTCGTCAGTCTTTGGTGAGCTCATCATGTTTTCGGTATTCATTATATAATCCTTTATTTTCGATTTCTTAGAGTATCTTACCATACTACATACAAGATGTACATAGTTATTTTGTGACATACTCAATTACTTCATTAACTGTGTCAAAATTAACACTGTGCGTACATTCGCCTTCAACATAGTCAGCAACACAGAATTCTGCGGCAAAGTCAAGTTCACGCGCAGAAGGATCTTTATAGTCAACCCATATTGCACGATATGTTTCGTTATCATTGTCGCCTTCGAGCACAAGAGAAGGACAAACGTCATTTCCCCAAGAGCCATTATCAAAACCAAGATAACATACATTTGACAAAATTGTGTTCAGTGATTCAAGGTTGTCGTATTCCCAATGTGGTACTTGTGTGATTTTCATATCTGTGATTCCTTAATTAGCTTATACACCTTTCTACCATACTACACATTGAATGTAAACCCCCTAAATGCATTTTTTTAAATTAATTTCAAACTGTTCGCGCTACCATTCTATAGATATCTACATCTTAAACAAAAGGTGTGACAAAATGTGCAGCCCATGGAAACGTAAAGAAGCCAACCGAATGTTCTGGTTAGTCAAAGGTCATCTTATTCCGCGAAGCGAAACAGATGAAACTGTCGAGGGCTACTATGAAAGTTATTTCAAAAGATTGTGGAATAACGAATCACAGTGCTTAGATAATTATGAACTTGGATTCGAACAAGCTTATAAAGCAAGAGAGGCAGAAATCCTTAAAGAAGAAGTCTCTACCGTAGCTGTGCTAGGCGGGCACTACGATTAAACCCGCCTAGAAACGTCGTCGACATAATCGACAAAATGGTATTTAGGACCAAAGATGACAATGTCATCATCACCGACTTCGGTGAATACTCGCGCATCGTAATGAAGGTGAATAAAGATCGGTCCACCAAAGATCCTGCGCGCTCTGACATATTCGTCACCGCGGAAACCTACGTAGTGAACACATCTCATTTTTTTTCCTTACATAAACAGAGCAATAAAGCCAATGATACAGATTATCGACAAAGTAGACGACGCAGTATTGATTAAAAAATTCTTCATTTGGTACGCTCCTTAATTAACTTAAGATCTTTTGTACCATAAAAAAAGGAGGTTGTAAACCCCCTAAATGTAATTTTTATATTTTTTTTACAGGTAACGTCCATGGACTCCATGGAGTATAGTGTCCGGCTATGCTGTTTTTATAATTAACATCTCTTTTCATGAGATGTAATGTTAGGCCAATCTTACTATCTTTAAAACCAGTCGGAGCATGCAACACCGAAGTATCTTGAACAATAGCATGACAATGCTGCCACTGAAATATTTCCTCTATAGACAGACCGTCGTATACTGAAACTGGTATATGCTTTGGCATTATTTCTTGTAAAATTTTATGATCTTTATTTGACTCATCAATACCTTCAACACCGTAGTCTTTGTACGATTGTTTTTTGATTACGTTATGATAGTTTGCATAACTTGCGATATCTCTGCCGTTCATGAACATAGTAGCATGCCCACGATATCTCTGATTAAAAGTTACATATGTGCCAGGGCCATTAATCGATATTGGAATAATAATATCTTTGTATGGCCTATATCCATCTAAGTGTGATACTGAATCTGTGTGTAGGCCATAAGGTTGTACGGCTTTAAAAAATTGATCGCCAACGCTCATAGGATCATTGGTTGCTATGTCAGAATAGAATATAGTATCTTCACCAAACTCTTCATATATTTTTGGTCTGATTATATCGGATATAATTGGATATGTTATTGGATATGTAATTCTATGGATGTGCTTGTTGATAATTTCACCAACGGTATCAAAATTAGTATTCCAAAAATCTAATAGAGTAAGACGCTCTTCTTCTGATATAAAATTTTTAATGCAGTACGATTTATCATTTTGGTCCGTAAACAGGCTTGTCTTTGGATTGTGTATGATATCCATAGTTTTTAAGTCGGCATCAGTAAATGGTCTCTCAGTTTTGTAAGATGGCATCAGGTATCGCTTCCATTACTGTTTCCCAAGTTTCACGCATAACAAATTTCATTTGTAATCTTTCATAAGGCACTGGTGTAACCCAATGGCGAATACATCCGTTGTTAATCGCTAATGCTTCATAAGGAACTTCGCCTAAGTTTTCTATCCCAACATTGGGAGTTTGATCTTTTAAATTAATCTGTATGCTTGTCACATTATCTTCATCATAATGTATCGGTATATCGTGATTAGGTTTTAGCCAATAAAACCTAGGCCTATAATCAAATTGGGATATATTTAACGCAGCGGCCACTTCATTTATGTCGGCGTCTACACCTTGGTCAGGGTATGTTTGCCACCATTTGTCCACTTGCTCAAATTGTTTCCATTGATAGTATCTGCCACTATCTCTCCATTTTTCAGCTACATTTCTATAACGAGGCTTATCTATTTTAAAATTAAGATGTTTTAAATTCATAATCCACCAATTCATGCCAAATGTTTATAGCTTCTTCAATATGCTCTTTAAACGAAATATTGATGCTATAGCGCGTATGCTCGTTATTAAATACTGCGTGTCGTGCCTGTGTGTTTAAAAGCATAGGACCAGCAAAGGTCTCATCTTCAAATGAGCAAGGAGCGTAATTATCTGATAGCGGATAACTCAGCGCAGCATTTCGCTTCCCGTCAACGTGCCAATCCATAACATCATGAGGATCAAGTTTAATTAACGCAACATTGCGGTCGGCAAAAGACATGCCAGTTTGATAATAGTACATACCCATACGATTACCTGATACTGTTGATTGATACGGTGTCCACTCTTTAACGCCTTTGGCCAAATCAAAAAAGAAATCGTGTTGGGTTTTTGAGAGAAATTTAGGTAATTCATAGTAGTTCATATTATTAGACATTTTTGCATTCCCATCAAAGTGCGAGGGTTAAATTTAGTATCATGCACTTTGCCACCAAATGTTTTTTCGGCAAAGTCATCATTATAAAAGGTCCAAATGTATTCTTCTGGCTTAAAGGCATAAACATCTGATTGCGTTATTTTACTCCAATCAGGTAGTGCGAGCTTTCGAAATCGACATATATTATTTAAAGCTTGTTGATTAGTATGAGAGTAAAAAGTAACATATAATGTTTTACAACGTTCTTTTAATTTTCGTATAGTCTCTATTGCTTCATCCTTTTCCATATGAGTAATAACTGAAAATAAAACTCCGACATCATAATCTCTGCCAAGTGTGAGTTCTTCTGTACCATTAGGATTATACATTTTATTGTATCCATCATAATGAATCCATTCACAACCTGGATATTGTTCTTTGTTTTCTTCTATAATAGCTTTATTAATATCGATACCAGTATAATCGTAGTGAGATTGATACCTTACAAAGTTGCCATGATTGCAACCAAAGTCTAAAACAGATTTTGTTTCAAAAGAAGTATATTGTTCGAAGTATTTTCTTACGTCATATTTAAAGTATTGTCGCGACAATGTGTATTCTCCTCGATATCGAAGCATTTACAAATGTATGAATGTTTGTTGTGTCAACCTCATACACGCTGCCGTCGGCCGGTAGTCTGAATACCGTATCTTCCATTACAAAAAAGTTATTTTCATTTGTTTCAATCGGAATATGAATCCGTTTTGTTTTATCTTTATGATATGTATAGCAATCCTTACCGTGTAGCATCATAACTCGAGCATAGCCTACATTATATTTCTTTAATAATGAATTAGTATACGGCATATCAAAGTGAAAATTTATCAATTGATCTGCGGTTACACGAGGAGCTCTCTCCCATGCATTAGTTGAATTTGTTGCAGGTATTATATACTTACGAGGATCGTCGCTCGCAGCCACACCTTGTAAAGCATATGTTTCATTTCGATCTATCGTAGAAAGCTCTTGTTTTATAAGATCTATATCAACGCGGTCAATTACTCTATAATATTTGCTACGCAGTGACACTATCAATCCAAGCTTGATCCGATACAGCAAAGCTGTCCTGCGTGTATCTTACAAGAATAGAAGTTTGTACCCCGACAATCGAAGCAGATGATATTTTAGAGGTCGCATCTGTTAACACCCAACTGTTGTCAGACAGTGTGATTGTTGACGCAATGTTGTCTTCGCTGTCGTGCGTGTGCACTACGCCATTGGCTGCACTAATAATATACCGAAGTCTAAGAGGAGCAAATCCTAGAGTATAGATTCTATCGTTCAAACTACTATCAAATTCTTGCACAAAAACTTCACATCGCGCAAAAAAATCTGCCGGGATGTGTTCGGCTAATAAATCTTTAAGCGCTTCGGTTGCTTCGTATTGCTTGTAATTAGTCCTAGAGCTTTGAAAATTCAATGCACCTTTGTATTCGGTCGGCAGCGTCAAGCTAGGCAGATTAATTTGTCTATTCATTTTAGTTCTCCGAATTCTATGTCGTGTATTCCCATGTGGAATACGATACGTTCTTTTGTTGGTGATTGCACACCATGTGGTTTCTTTGTGTTAAGCACAGTCATAGTATCATACACAATCGAATCTCGCCCAGTGTCCGATTCTACATATAATTCGCCTGTATTTTCTGTTACTGGTATTAATACTGAGCATTCACTTTTCACATCAACATGAACAGGCAGCTCACCGCCTTCTAATACTCTAAAAAAATTACAACGAAACTCTTTAGGTCTAATGCTAAATTCGTTCCATATCGTTTTAATTAGTTTAAGTAACGGCCTATCAAAGTTATGAATTTCTTGTACAAAGAACTTATTCATCTCTTTACCACCGGTTGCGTCCTTGACATATTCCGAATATAATTTATTACTATCTTGCCATTCACCTGTGAAGTATGGATTCCAAAACGCTGGATCTACCTCGTAATCTGTTTCAATAAATGAATCATTGCGCCACGTTTTAATCATACAAATCTTCCTGGCCGTTAACTGATAATATAATGTGTGATCTTGACGTAGTGCCTTTATTCCATGCCGAATGCCTTAGTCCTTGATTTAAAAACCAGCAAGATCCTGGCTCCATTGTCTGATACACCTTTTGGCCATCTTCAACACAGTAAAATCCACAATCCTTATTAGTAGTAATCGGAATATGGAATCGTATAGAGTAATCAGTATTATAATCAATGTGCTCGGCAACATAAGCACCAGGATCCATAATTGCTATTCGTGCACGAGTAACTTCACCTTTAAACGATTTTATAACTTCTTCCAGATAAGTGCCTTTAACCCAGTCTTTTAAGAGATTATAATGGCGCTCATCAAGTCTGGACTTAGGTATCTTTTTTTCGTACACTCGGTTTTCTTCGGCTGGATTATATTTAGTTAATGCAATTTGTTTGTACGGAGATCCGTTTACTTCATACTTTCCTTGCTCGTCTTTTACAATGTAATCTTCAAACGGTTTGACATAGTTTCTAAAATCCCATGCCATACGCTTGCCGCCAAGACCTTTTCTAAATTCAGATTCATTTACGTCGTTATCTTGCAAAAACGTGTATGCATCTTCAATAGTATCAAATTTTAAACCAAACGCCTTCTGGAGTTTTGGCGATTTGCCACCAACTAATTCACCGTAGCCGTCTTTTTCTTTAAGATCATCAGTTTCATTTGGCATGTTTCTCACAGTTTCAATAATCTTATCTACATCAAATTGAAGACCTAAATTTTGAAATGGTGGTAGTTCATGTCGCTTTTTCATAATTTTGTATATCCTTTATATTGCCAGCATTTAGGACTTTTAGGGCTACATACTGCAACCTTAGTGTCATGTATATCCCACAGTGTATCTGTAGCCTGCGCTATTTTATTTATCAATTCTGCAAAGACTTTAGGGTTCTTTTCTCTACTTATAAACGCTTTTGTGTAGCCAACGCGCTTTGCAAAGCTTAATTGTTGCTTGACCATCATTATTAAATGCGGTCGTGCCAATTCTCTACCCGGCCTTCTTAGTGCACTGTCTTCCCAATATCGATTTAATATTCTACACTCACCATCGTCATAAAATTCCTTCCGGCGAAACACTGAGCTAAACCCTACTATACTATCACCATTAATCAATATAGACACACAGTCAAAATCGTGCCAATTTATAGTATCATAATTCACATGGCCGTAGTTTACTGCACTTAGGCGTTTAATTAAATCTGGCCGATCGGCAGGGCAAAATGTTTCAACATTACAGTCTGAGTTCCTCAACATAATTCCAGAATTCATTTTTCTTTTTTCCGTGTATTAATAAATGCAATCGATCTTCATTTGAATTGTTTTCTACTGAGTGAGGATAGTGAATGTTTAAAACAATAGGTACGCCAGGTGCATACGGTATTTCTTCTCCGTCGTGTATAAACTTGCTGCCTTTAGGATATGTGATAGATATATTTAAAGGATCAAGCCAATTGTGCTCTGGCACATCGATATGCTCGGCTATATAACCACCTGCCTTAATCACTAGATATCGCACGTCATCGATGCGCGCGTATGGGAGTGAGTTGACAAATGCCATTGTCTTTGGACATAGTTCTCCGATAGATGTAATTTCTTTTTTGCTGCTCCGTCCATATTCCCAATGGCTATTTGTGCTTTGAGCATTGACACCATAGAGTGTCATAGCAAACCAGTCTTTATGTCCGTCTTCTGGCCTATGAATAACTAGTGAATCTTTTACTGTGTTATATTCATTTTCAATATCTAAGCATGGAACATCAAATCCCATCTTAACCCATTTAGCGCTGTCACTTCTTTTCATGATGGTCATAGTGATTTCCTTCAAATGGTGCAAATACATTTATCCACCAACGATTTTTCGCGCCGGCATCACCATGGCCTAATAAATTGAGAAGTCCATAAAACATGAATGATAAAGGAATAAGTGAAATAAAATACAATACAAGCACCGGGCTAATAGCAAAGGCTATAGCGTATGTTGTAATAAAAGTGTATAAGCGATTTCTATGAAAGAACACAACGCGAGGATTTTTATACAAATCTTTAACAAACCTGCGAGGTATTTTTTTAATTCTGTATGTAGAAAACAATATTTCTAACCAGCTTTTATATTTTGGAGAATGTGGATCTTTTTCGGTATCAGCGTACGCATGGTGCATCCGATGGACGCCTGCCCAACTCAGTGGTGAACAACCGCTAGCTATTGTTCCTGCCCATATGACAATCGCTTCAAGCGGAGGAAATAGAACAATTTGTTTATGAGAGATACATCTGTGGAATCCGGCTGTTAAACCGACAGCGGCCATGATCCAATAGAAAATATATACGCTAACAAAAATCATATTTCACCTTATAAAAATGCGAGACTAACCATGGTCCCGCGCGCACTTATTAAGTAGTGACCCTATAGTATATACAGTTATATATACGAAATTTAGAAGGTAAATGCCGCTCCGAGAACAATGTCAGCACGATCTTCTTTTTCTAAGTCGTAGCCAGTTTCGGCATATACTTCAAGACCGTCCCACACGCCATAAGCGACTTTAAAGTCAAGCGTTGGATTTGTGTCCATGAATACAAAATCGTCGTTGTAAATCATGAGATCGGTTGAAGCTGTAAAGTCCATGCCGTAAAGACCATAGCCTACAGTTGGTGTTAGCTCCAATGTCAGGTTCTCAGCATCAACATTATATTCAGCCGTTGTTGTGGCACCCAGTGAGATACCAGTGGCTCCAAGCTCTGCGGCTTGAATAGATGTTGCTGAGACCAGCAACGCAGCAGCAGTAATAGCAGCAAATTTCATTAGTTAGTTCCCTTATAAGAAAGTTATGTACGTTTTTAGTAATATGCCACTTTTCTGTTGCTAAGCAAGTGGCCAGCTCCCTGTGATTATGCGGCTAGCGCAAATCCAGCTGGTGCAAAGTTATTGTTTGCATTTGTAGTGATTGACCTATTTCGCAGTCAGCCGGTAAACTCCACTTCCACTTTCACACCTGTCGATCCTATTTCAGCCCCATCAAATTTACTCTGTAGAGTAAAAATCAATAATTTACTTTGTAGAGTAAATTTGGTGGAGCTGTCGGGTACCGCCCCCGAGTCCAGTATGTGTTCACGTTGCTTCAACGTTTACGATTTATTTATCTGTATATCCAAGATATAAAAGATGTTCACGGACAATGCGCTTGTTATGTGACATTATAATCACACTATCATTAACATAGCCAATGTATTTACCTTTCCTCTTCACTATCGTGAATATAGAGCTGGATAAGGGCATAATGTAAAACCTTCATTAAATCCTTGCGTGCATCGGCCCTTGAGCCTTTCTTGCCGTATCTGTTAGAGTATTTATCTACATTACCCATACAAAATCCAGTTCCATGACCACGCTCAATAATCACTTCAGTAGACTGAAATTTATTTGTGGCATAGTGCCCTTGATATGTAGAATCAATATAGCCTTGAAACTCGTCAATGAGTTCGCGTTCACGGAATTTATAATCAATGCTCATTATTTACCTTTCATTCTATAAAAAATATGTGAACCAATACGAGCAATTCTGTCAAGAGTAGGTGCCCAATATGGTGTTACATACGACGCATGATAGTGCGTAGCGCCTTCAGTTATTCCAATATACTTTTCGTGCCGATAGATATCAGTAGCATATTTTAAAGATCTTTTCCATGCTTCATTATCTGCCGGATCATCGCTCTTGCCATCACAGTACCAACTAAATTGACACTTGTTGCGCTTAGGATTTCCATTGGCATCTAACTGTGCTTGATGTACTACTGAGCATACCTCATCAGGAAATGATGTATGCTTTACACGATTTAAAACGACATCACTTACTGCCATAGCGTCGGCAAGCGATACTGCTCGTGTCTCATAATAAACGTTTGTTGCTAAGCATTGGATTTGTTGTGCTTCGTATTTTTTAAATTCCGTTTGCTTAGCGTGCGCTACAGATAAGCCCATTGCCATAATAACACTAGTATTTGTTACGACAGCAAAGACCTTACCTGCGATATTGGTCATGTTGTTCATATTAGCCTCAATGTATGTTATCATTATTATTAAGATATAATAACATACATTAAAGCATATGTAAACCCCTAAAACGTATAAATTTTAGATATAACATCTGATATTGCTTTTGCTAATTCAATATGCTCTAGCTGAGTCCCATTAGACGAACGCAATTCAATATAATGAATCCAACTACGAATAGTACCATTAACATAAAGTCGAGATAAGGTGTTGCCCTCAGGCAATACACAGCGAGCTTGTTCTTTAGCAATGCCATTTTGTATAGCCCAGTCGTAAGCCAGCTTTGCTTCATGAATAATTTGCTCCTGTTTAGCGCGCCATTGCTTAGCGATCATTGAATCTTGATCCAGCTCAACAGAGTTCTGTCTATTCTTAGGATCTTGAAGACGTGCGTCACGCGTCACAAACGTATCATTAAGATCATTCGGATCTGCATAACGTTGACTAAATTCTTGAAACGAAAATGATCTATGCCGCAATAACTGCCGAGCAATGTCCCGTGTTGTTTCGACTTCGATCGTAGCACTTGCCATTTCAAATGGAGACCAATGTTTGTGCTTCATTAAATATTTTAAAAGCTTATCGGCAGTCTCTTTATTATTCTGGTTTGATGGATTTGATACACGTGCACAATACGCGATCAGATCTTGTACATCTTCTACTCCAATAATTCCGTGAACCGAATCTGGCTGTGTGTAACCAATTAACCGTGCTTGCATAATTATTATCCTAAACCTTAAAATCTTTAAATCGTTCGTTCATTTCTGATTTGTCAAATGCTGGCGTATCATCAGACAAAGTTTGTTCGCTTTCATCTACGTCAAACAGGCGCATCTTAGATCTGTCAAGACCAACTACAAAGCGCTTTTTATATGATATATCATTATAGCGATTTTTAAGTTGCTTTACCATCATTTGGTTTTGTTGCTCAAGTTCTTCAGTGGATATAAGCGCAAACATTAGATCGGCAGTCGCGGGTAATCCAAAAGACTCGGACGTATCTTCAAGCCCAACATCTGAGTTACCATAACCGCCACGAGTCGTTTGCGTTGCAGAGATGATCGGAACGTCAAACTCGACCGCAAGGCCGCGTAGCTCTTCAGCAATTGCTTTAATGTAATTGTATGAATTGATCGATCCTCCCATACCTTTCATACGTGATGATGCACAGATATTAAGGTAATCGATGCAAATAAGATCTGGCATAAATTGTTTTTTTAATTTTAGCTCAGTCAACAATGCTCTAAAGTGCCCTGAGTGAGCAGAGCCTGTAGGATACTCTTTAACAATTAGCTTGCCACTTGTTGAACGTTTAACCCGTGCGACCTTCTCAGCAAACATATCTTTAGACATTTTGTCAAGCTGGTCAATCGGCACGTCCAACAAGTTGGCATCTATCCGCTCAGCAATACGCTCTTCACTCATTTCCATAGTAACATAGAGAACGTTTTTACCGGCAGATAAAGCGGATGCTGCAACATGACACATAAACAAAGATTTGCCAACGCCTGTGCCGGCAAGGGCAATATTCAAAGTCTTGTTGGGCAAGCCGCCTTTAGTGATAGCGTTAAATGATTCGAGATCAAAGGGCAATACTTCTTCATCTCTAGTGTAGAAGTCAAAGCGTTCGTTAAAATCATTCAGATAATCGTGGCCTACATTAGGATCAAATGTGATAGACAAAGCCTTTGTCAGAACATCGGGTATTGCGTTCTTAGTTAAAGTCTCATGCTTGCCATCGATGATTTGAATTGAGTCCATGATGGCATTGTGAATAGCTCTGTCTTGGCACCACTTCTCAGTTGTATCAAGTAACCACTCAGCATCGCTTTCATCTCTGCGAAATATCTCAGGGATAATTTCAATAGCATGCCTATACTGTTCATCAGAAAACCCATCGGCCTGATCGATCTCGACTTTAAATGTTTCGGCCGAAGGCAGGCGGTTATACTTAGCAACGTATTTGCACTCTTCTTTAAAGAGTTGCTTATACACGCCTTCAAAATATTCTGGTTTGATAAATGGCAATACTTTGCGCATAAACTGTTCGTTAACAAGCAGGTTACGCAGTATTGTCTGTTCAATGTTTGTATTCAAAGAAGTCCTTCTTTCCGCATTTTGGCACGGATTTTAGTGGCAGATATATCGTGAATTGCTTTGCCAAGATCATGCTCGGTAAATGTATATCCGACACCTCGACCGTAACTAATGTCAACAATGTTTGGTACGAATATTATAACATAATCTACACCTGATGTAAACCCGTCCTTTGCAAGTTCTGTACTCAACCGTGCAGATACCTGATTCATTTCAAACGGGTTATCATCTTGACCTGGAACACGAGCATTTGCTTCTTCATCACTTGGCACAGTTCTAATCATGATAGCAACTTGTCCAGTGATAGCATGAATACGTTTAAATAATTCCTGATGACCTTCGTGCCACGGTTGCCATCGTCCTAACATTTGGACTGTAGGTTTTTTCCAATCAAATGCCATGAGATTTCTTAAGCTCCTCTGCAAAAAGTTGTATTTCATCGTCAGACTTAAATCCGCTCATGACGTATGTAGCATCATCGGGTTTTTCAAACATTTTATTTGTGTCCTCAAATCTACCTTCTTCTATCGTGTTCATCCATATCATGATTTCATGACTAAACAGTTTTCGAGTTTCATTAGTAGGACATACAAAATCACAGATTACGGTTCTGCCGCGAGTGCCTTCAAACATAGCGATACTATTCATTCGTTCGGCCTGCCTTCTTCGGCCAGCATCTGAGAAGTCCCAATCATTAGCCATTTTACGAATAGCATCGGCATTGAACCAGGCGCAATCATCTAGCCAGCCTTGTAATCGCAATGCTAAATGTGTCTTACCAGAACCTGGTAAACCCATAATTAATATTCTCATTTTTGCTCCGTTATCTGCACTTCATCACGGGTGATACCCATCTCAATCACGTCATGAAGGATCATCCCGCAGTATTGCTGTAGGGCTTCGTTATCTGTTGTTAAATCTGGGTCAGGTGACTCAACAATAGTAAAATTAAAATTAATTGATTCGTTCTCGCCGTCAATGCTAAGGTTACCAAATGATATAACAGTTTCAATAAATGGGCCAGTCAACGCACGAATCCACCATGCCTGCTCATTTGTTTGAGCAGCAGGGATCAGCTCATAGTCGATCCCTTCTGATAATTTATTTACATCAATCATTTACAATTGCATCCATTGATACTTCTTCTTTATACCCTATTGAATATTGCTTTTTAACAAACTCTTTGAAGTCTGTATTAGCAAACACTGGCTCCCAAAACGTTTGTAACAATGTGTCCTTTTCACGGACCTTTCTCTCATCAACTTCTCCAGTAGTTTGATCTACGTAAGAGTACCAGCCGTTTGAAGGCTTAGTAACATATCCACCTGCAAGAGCAACATCAAGCAGACCAGAGTATTTTTCTACGCCGCCATCCCATGAAACCGTAATAGGTATTTTAGATTTCTCTTTAACAAACCGCGATTTCTCTACGTTAATAACAAAATCATAGCCTGAGATCTCTGTGCCCTTTTTATTCTGACGGCGGCCTAAGATCCAGATGTTATTGGCAGAGTAATAAATGCCCGTGCCGCCTGAGACGATTGCCTTAGGGAACAAACCAATTTCTTGGTATGTGTGGTTAATAGCAAGCATACAGATATTTTTCATAGCAAGGTAAGGTGTTGCCATACGGAACAAACCTTTAAGTGCTTTAGCTCGAGACATATCTGCAACAGACTTTTCGTTCATTGTATCTTCCATCTCTTTTTTAGATGCAAGGTTGCCGATCGAATCGATTACGATGATTACTTCGTCTTTCTTGTCAAGCTCTTCAAGCTGCGCAATAAGATCAAACTTAAGTTCTTCGACATTTGTAATAGGTGTGTGAAGCACGCGGGCCGGATCTACATCAAACTGTTCAAAGTACGACTGTGGCGAGCCAAACTCTGAATCGTAAAACAACATAACTGCATTTGGATTTTTTTCCATATATGCGCCGGCCATAAGCAAGGCGAACGATGTTTTAAAGTGTTTTGATGGGCCAGCAAGAACTGTTAGCCCAGGTGTCAGCCCACCATCAATAGAACCTGACAGGGCAACATTAACCATTGGTACTGCTGTAGATGTCATTTCTTTTTCATTAAAAAACTTACTCTCAGATAAAACAGCAGTATGTTTTAGCTTAGACGTTTTCTTTAGTTTGTCCATTACGCTCATTATAAGCTCCTCTAAAAATAGGATTTATACCAGGAAATAAATTTAGTTATCCCGGCTTCAACTGTAGTCTTCGGCTCATAGCCTAGTCTTTTGATTTTAGTAATATCTGCTAAGGTATGCTGCACGTCTGCTGGATGCATCGGTGCAAATTCTTTAATAGCTTCAATGCCTAAATTCTCTTCAATAAGTTCGACAAAGCGCATGAGCGGAGTTGACTTGCCCCCGCCAATGTTGTATATGTCATGGCCTTCGCTTTTTGTAACTTTGTCTATAAGTAATTGTACACCATTTATGATGTCTTGTACATAGGTAAAATCACGCGACATATCACCATTGTTGTAAATAGTTATAGGCTGATTATTTACAATCGAGTCCGCAAAGCTATACAATGCCATGTCAGGTCGTCCGAGAGGGCCATAAACTGTAAAAAATCTAAAACCGATCGACGCAGGAATTTTACTATGTTTAAACTGGCACTCATTTGCGTATTTGCTCCATGCGTACGGATTACTTAAATGTGGGACAAGCGCGTCTTCAGTAAAGTTGTTGCCACCATAAACAGAAGACGAAGATGCATAAACTACAGGTATTTGATATTTCTCAGCGATATTGATAACTTGCTGAGTTCCTGTAACGTTATTATCTATATAGGTTTGCGGATTTTCAAGCGAATATCTTACGCCTGCATAACCTGCCAGATGTAGAATAACATCAGCGTCTTTAACTATATCGCTCATATGCAGTGTAGACAAAGATCCATGATCTACACGGATCTGTCTTTCCTTTAATAACTTGGCGCGCCAGTTCTTGAGGTGGACGTCATAGTACGAATTAAAGTCATCAATGCCAGCCACCTGATGCCCGGCTTCTTGTAAGTTCCAAGCAGCGTGATATCCTATAAAGCCTGCGATACCTGTTATAACAATTTTCATCTTTCGTTAACTAGAGCAACTTCTCCACTCATATTGTACTGCACGTTCTGAGCCTTTTCACGATCATCTAATTCATAGAGCGATCTATATATGTCGTTTTCTTCTACAACAAAATCAAGAATTGGAAACTGTTGTCTGCCGGGTTTGCTCTGAGCATAAGAATTAAATGCTCTTGTATCTTTAGGAAAGCACGCACCTCCAAACCCTAGTTTGCCATCATAGCCTGGTGTGCGTGTATGTGAAGAATTAATTCGTTCGTCAGTTGACATAATGCTAATGACCTTATCAGCATTGCCACCACGATCATTGACTAGTTCTTTAAACTGATTGAACCATAACACTTTTGATGCAAGATAACAATTAAGACCATACTTAATAAAGCTTGCATCTGCCACAGTCATATGATAAACTGGCACATTGACGTTAACCATGCTATATTCATAATAAATGCGTGCTAATTCATCTGTAGCTTCTTTATTACCTCCAAAGACATGCATGCGTGGATTGACGATGTCTTGATTTGCATTTTTCTCAGTAAGAAATTCTGGTGCGTATACAATGCGACCTTTAACATTATCTGTAATAATCTTGTCTAAGATGTCTGGTGTAACAGTTGATTTAATAACGATCAAGCCAGTCATCCGCCGCTTAATTTTTTTCATAGTGTCTATCAAGATAGACGCATCAATTTTACCATCTTCGCCCATAGGCGTAGGAACACACACAAACGTAACATCTTCTTCTAATTTTTTAGTCGAATCAATAGAGCTGCCATAGATCGGATCAATGATTTTCTTTTCAACATTGTGTTGGAAAGCGTAGTCAATAGCTTTGCCTACAAAACCATGGCCAACAATAGTCATGCGCAGTTTATTATTCATACATCTTTTCCCATAAATTGATATTTTACACCGGCTTCGTCAAACATCTGTGCAGAGAGCAGCCAAGAATCTCTCCACTTAGGATTACTAAAGTCGGCCAATTCCATGACCACACGTTTGACGCCAACTTGTACAATGCCCTTAGCACATTCAGAACAGCATGGCAGCCCTGTCACGTACAATGTAGATCCTTCAAGTGACACACCACTAAAAGCTGCATTGAATATAGCGTTCATTTCAGCGTGAACAATAAATTTATACTTCTTGTCTCTATCGCTTAAGCGATCTTCAGTATCGTCTACGCCACGCGCAAAGCCGTTATAACCTTGTGCTAGCACTTGACCTTTATTGCCAACAGCTACTGCTCCAACTTTACTTGATGGATCTTTAGACCATGTCGCAACAACATTTGCTAGTTCTAAGTAGCGCTCATCCCATTTATTTGACAAGGTTGAAGTGCCTTTCATACACATGTAAGTTTTGTACTTGCCACTGAATAGCACCTGGTTCGATACCTAAATCGCTTGCAAGAGTTTTAAGAACGTATTGCTGCCAAGCATAATCATTTTTATAGCCAAACACAACATCGTTAGATCGCATCTGTACGACTGCCTGTAGTTCACCATTGCGAATATAATATGTTACTGCGTTAGTACAAATAAAATCGTTCTTGCTATTTTCCTGAAACTCGACTTGAATAGATGGGCGGTTGTAAATCATACAAGCTCGTCTACTATCAGGATTTTCAGTTAGCTCAATAAGCGCTTGCTCATATTGCCGGAAGTACTTATCGTCAAATATCAGATGGCCATAGTTCGAGTTAATCTCACCGTGGCGGTTTGCAGAGTATTTCCATGCTTGTGGAGGTTCGCGTTCATCGCCATATATGTCATTAATATTTGTAGATCCGCTCATATACCAATCAATTTCTTTACGTACATATTCTTCATTAACAGTGCCAAAGATAGAAGGCTCGGTAGCAATAAAGCTAGCGCCAATCATTTCTATTGTTTTAGCGCCAGTCTTGTCTATAGTAAAACGCTCATTAGCTAGTTCATTAATAAAAATGCTGCGAATATCAGTTACTGTCAGTTCGTGCATGTTCTGCCTCCATCACACGTTGACGTAGATCGCTAGTGCTAAATCTATGGTCACGCTTGTTAAAATATATTTGTATGCCACGGTTGCGGCACTCATCTCGGCCTGTGAAATCTTTGTCTTTGTATTCTACGCCTAAGATACGCACATCAATGTCATACATGTTTATTATATCACATAAATCATCCTCTGTACAGTAAATAATGACCTCGTCTACATATTTTATTGCGCTCAGTTGGGCTTGTCGTTCGACTATAGACTGGACCGGTTTATTCTTGCTAGGCCTATCTATGGAAGGATCTACTTGCAAAGCACAAATGAGATAATCGCATTGTGCCTTAGCTTCACGTAACATTGATATGTGGCCGGCGTGTAACAAATCAAATGTAGATGCTGTAAATCCGGTAATCATGGCTTATTTGCATCAGCAATAACTGAGCGGCGGCCTTCAGGCCCAAGTTGATTATCTAGCATATTTTTAACTTTTTGAAGTAACACACACGCAAGCATTAAAATATCTTCGCGATCATCGCACAACATAATTTGACGATCAATCGGTTCAGATAATTCGAGCATCCGTTTTGTGATAGGATTTACCGCCATGATGCTGCCGCCTTAATTTTCTGAATGTTGTCTGCTAATTTTATGTTAAATTGATTATCTGTTTGATCTGCATACAAGCCTTCTGATAAAGCTCGACTGAAACTTGCACCCATGTTTTGGTGCTTTAATTTAGCACATGCATCGTCTGTAGAATAACCACCACTCAACGCAACGATCTTAGCAACATTATTATACAAATATAAGCTGGAATACAAATACGGCTTTTCAGGGATCGTCAATTTAAGTATTAAGCTCTTTTTAAATTTTGACAAATATGTAGGCAGTGCTTTTGCTAATGCGTCTTCTAGGTGTGGCTTGTCTTTAGAATCAATTGGTATCTCAGGTTCTACAATAGGAATTAATCCTTTGTCAGCAATAAAACTGGCAAATCTAAACTGTTGCTCTAAGATATGGTGCAGCCACCGTTCTGTTTTTATAATAGATCGCATCTTAGTGCCAATCATATTATGTGCTCTAGCATAGTTGCACATATCTTCAACACCAAACGGTTTTAACATACCGGCATCATCACAACCACTATCAATTTTGAGATAGGGTGAAATGCCTTTTTTTCTTAGAATAGGAACCATGCCGCGATCAACAGTGTCTTTATATAAGATAGCTCCTGAGATGTTGTTATTAGTAAATGCCGGACAGTCTACCATACGAAGGCGCATGCTGTGCACTTTATCCATTTTATTGTCTTCAGTATATTCTTCGCCATAACGTTCAAGAACACCTCCGGTAGAACCTCCGCTGTGATCCATTGCTGCAATAAATTTACTCATAGCTTTCTCCTGTCTCACGAAAAAAGTTTTCACTCCAAAAGGCTTTATCGTCAATCCAGATGTCGTAGTTTTCTTTTTCACCAACACTTAGTTCGTGGTGCTTTGCACCCCATTCGTCTAATTGCTTCTTAGTTAAATCAAAATAGTCAATACCACTTACGCATCCTCGAGCTGTCATATATTTAATAGTGTGGCCAGCATCGAACAACGCATTTACTTTTGCAATGCGTTCTGTCATAGGAATGTGGTTAGCATAATCTTTCTTGCCGCCACTATCAGGAATAATTACTTCCTTGCATATAGTGCCATCGATGTCAATTACGTATTTCATGCGTGCCCTACAGTTTCGCGCTTGATATCGTTGTGGTTAAACTCGGCCCAATACAATTCAAACGCAACACCTGATTGTACGCATTCAAATTGATGGTATACGCCTGGTGGCACTTTGTGATATTGACCTGGGCCAATAATAGTTTCATCAACTAAATCATAAGAGTTTTGCCAAACGCGAACTTTCATAATACCTTCTTCAACGTAAAACCCGTTCCATTTAAATTCGTGCATATGCTTAGAACACGTGCCACCCTCATTCATCTCAATACGATGAAACTCTAAAGCTCCGTTTGCTTCTACGAGTTCTGTTTGTCCCCATACTTTACCTGCTATCATTACTAAGATCCTTCAATATCTGTTCGTACTTAAAAAATAATTGTTCAAATTTCCATTGATACAATTGCTGCATACCCATCAGAGCGTTCATCAGTTCGTCATGTGTAGGATCACGCTCGCCGTCACCTATCTGTTTGAACATTGTCTCAAGATCATTGCATACTGACCAGCAATCCATAATTGGCTGTTCTAATTCATAGGGTTTCATTCGGTTTCATTCCATCTCTCCGCATCTTCTGGTGTGTTAATTTCTATTCCGCTAAAGGTCACTGGAAGAACACCAATGTCCCAACCATTTTTTAACCAGCGTAATTGTTCTAATTGTTCAATTCGTTCTTCGCGGGTGCCGATTAGGTTTGGATACGATTCTAACGCTTCACGTTGATAACCGTATATTCCTAAATGCCAATCGCCATAACCAGTCATCCCTCTGCCAAACCACAGGCACTTACCATTACCTCTTACTAATTTAACAGAATTAGGATTGTTTTGTTCTTCTTCAGGCATCATGGTACATACTGTTGATACCTTATATTGATTTAGTTGTATCTGAGCTTTTTCAATCATCTCAACAGTTACATCTGGCATATCACCTTGGACGTTAATAAATTGATCGTATTGTTTTAAAGCTCTCCATTTTAATGCGCCAGCACATCGCTCAGTTCCGTTTGCATATTCTGCTTCCTCAATCCAGCAATTACGATCGCTGAATAAATTAAAGATCCGCATATCATCAGTAAGAATGTAAGTGTCTAATCCTGTTTTGATACATGTATTATATACACGCTCAATCATGGTCATGCCAGCAAGGTAGACAAGCGGCTTACCAGGAAATCTGCTTGACTCATAACGAGCTGGAATAAGAATAGCGGTTTTCATTTTGTGGTCAGCCTTAGTGTTTTTTTAAAGAATAAGCCATTATGTCAATTATGACGCTTTCAAAATCGTCTAGTCTTAGCATATTAGGTCCATCGCTTGGTGCGTTATCTGGGTCAGGATGAACTTCTAAGAAAAAGTTGCTAACTCCCAAAGCAGCCGCAGCACGAGTAAGACCTGGAACGTAGTCACGATTACCACCAGACGAGTTGCCGAGGCCGCCAGGCTGCTGACACGAGTGGGTCGCATCAAATACGATCGGTACATCATAGTTATTAAGCATGTACTGAAGGCCATTAAAATCGACCACAAGATTGTTATATCCAAAGCTAGTTCCTCTTTCGGTAATCCATACTTCCTCAGCATTTTCGCACTTACTTAATATTCCTGCGACGTCCCATGCTGCTAGAAACTGGCCCTTCTTAATATTAACAATACAGTCTGTTTTGCAAGCTGTTTGTATAAGATCAGTTTGCCTAGATAAAAAGGCTGGAATTTGCAAAACATCCACAACATCTCGGCATCTACTAATTTGACCTTCAGTATGAACATCTGTTAGGATCTTAACTCCGAGTTTTTCTTTTATATCGATGAAGTCAATAAGCGTGTTGTCTATTCCGACGCCTCGCTTTCCATCAATAGAACTGCGGTTAGCTTTATCAAAGCTTGCCTTAAAGTAATAATTAATATTGTATCTATGACAAACTTCTTGGCAATGTTTAGCAATTGCAAACGATTGTTCTAATGACTCATGTTGGCAAGGGCCAGCAATAACTGTAAGCATTACGACGCGCCTTTGCCAAAGGTAATTGGCCAACCGGCTCGTTCAAGATCAACAGGCGTAAGTTCTTCGCGAAAGCGATCATCTTGATTTACATGCTTAGCATGATTCATTAGAATAATAATTTGCGTAGCAGCATGAGCTAAGTGCGTGAAGCCTGATTCAGGATCGACATCTTCACAGTCATTCCATGCCGTAAGGTGGCGTTGGATAGACGCATATGTTTCAGACCAACTAGTGGTAGAACCATCATGGCGCCAGTTGTTGCGGCCATACTTATCTGCGCCAAAGCCAAATACTTCTGCAATTTGTGTAAGTTGCTCAGTCGGAATAAGGTCTAGCTGTGGTTTGCCGGCATTATATTTCATAGGCTTGACGCTCCTTGAGTGCTTGTTTGATTGTGTCTATCATATCATAATTTGCCTTAATTGTAAACCCCCGACACGTAGTTTTTTCTACTATGGCTTGTAGTATCTCAGGCACAGGAATATGCTCAAGTATTTTGTATTTAATCATATCACCAGCCTCTAAGTTTCTAGTCCATGGCGGGCGATTAATATATTTCCAAGCAACAACAAAGTTAGTCGTGCCTTCAATAAAACGTTGAAGTATCCATGACGATATGTGGATTTCGTTAAAGCGATTGACATGTTTATAATCACAATTATTGAAAAACTTGTGTGTCGTATCGTATTCAGCTCCTTCATATAACGTTTGCATTGGGTCAATCACGCACTGATGCATTTCAGCAAACTCAAAGTCCCACTGCCTTTCGGCCGTGTGTTTATCTCTTTTGTCTAGTTCTACCTTAATATCGCGTTGGGCTATAAACTCAGCCGTCACTTTTGCATTATATAATGTCATCAACCATTCCTATAAACATATTCTAAAGCTCTATCCGCTTCGACTTGTAGCGGCCGGTTCTCATACCAGTTGCCGTTTTCACAATCAAACTCACGACATAGCTGTGCTATTTCATTTGCCGTAATTGGATATTGTTTTCTGATAGCACCAGAGGCAATAGCAACCATCATCTGATACATTTTAGAATACCAACCAGTGCCTGATATAATTACATATTCGCTGGCTAACTTGCGTGGCCAAAACGGACAATCACGATAACCATTCCAGTGAATATCTGTATTATCTAATTTGTTTTTACGATAATCAATCACCTGCTTTTGTAGTGCTTCAGGCAGGCGATCTAAAAAACTATTGGCATGCTTACGGTCGTCATAAGGATGCTTTGCAATAAGAGCTGCCACGCCAATAGGATCACCGTCAACATCAAAATAAAAGTTGTTAGCACCACTATATAATGCAGGGATGTAATACATGCGGCTAAGATCTTTAGTTTGCTTATCTCCCATTTCGCCAAGTTCGGTGTTGAGTGCGTGCCAGAAGTGTCTGATGTTTTCTGCTGATAGTGTTTCATCAAGTCTGAACACCAGTCTAAACTTAGGTTGATCTTCCGTAGAGCTAGCAGTTGAATAACAGATATAGCCCCAATTAGGAATAGCACGATCCAAAGCATCTTTTAAAACTCCTTTAAACTGCCAATCATCAACATCAACAGCACACCAGCCTGACCAAGATAATACATTTTTATTGGCTCGTGTAGTTCCAGATTTATAAGTAGCCGGTGAAATGAGCTCTGCATCTCTTTTACCTTTTCTTGGTTGTTGTGATAACTCACGCAAAAGGCTCGAGAATTGTTTCCAACTCTCGAGTTCCATTGTTTTGTGTGTTTGATTGTCAAACTGGCTTTTAAATAGAGTTAATGATAATGTCATAATATTACCAGGTGCTGTTGACGACAATTTCCGGTGGCGTGCCTATAGCTAGATCTAGATCGCCGTGGTTACCAGTATGGTCTGGAGCTACCCATCCCTCTGGCTTAATCAAATCTGGGAGTCCGAATTTGTTAGGACGGCCTTCTTTAACTCCAACATTTTTTGCCACATTAGCATTATACACTCGATTCCATGCTTGATTAGCGTCTACTCCCATAACGTCAAGAGTACCAATAGCAAAAACGCACATATCAATCAAACCATCAACAACTTCTTCAGCGTCTGAGTTGTTAATAGCAGATAGTGTTTCTTGGTATTCTTCACCAATCATAAGCATACGAAACATAATATATTTTCGCATGAGATCTTTATCACCTTTATTTTTTTCAAACCATTCTTTGACGCCAAACTTATTATGCATCATATAAATGTCATTAGCCCAATCGCTCATATCATATCCTTTATCCGAAGAATTCATCTAGTGTTCCATGGTTATCGTAGTTGATATACCATCCGGTTGCATCGATCACTGGTTTAAGTGGATCGATAAAAGTCTTTTCAAACTGAATATTGTAGTTAACATATCCGCCAAGACCCAGCTCATTTGGTAAGAAATCAGGAAACGCGATAACATTTTCCTGCATACGATTTGGTGTACGCAAATAGCAGAATTTAACTTTCTCGCCATCATTGATTTTAGCATATTTCTTACCTAAGTTTAATTTATCAATAAGGTCATTATACAACAAAGCGCCGCGAATGTGGATAGGTGTTCCTTGATTATATATTTTTTTACTACGTGTATCTTTGTTAATCCACTTTTGCATTGTACTATTGCCAAAACCTACGCCACGCGGAAATGATACAGATTCGGCCGGCAATGATCTGAATGTATTATAAAAGTCAGATATAAAGTCTTGAGTCTTTTTCTCATCGCCGCTGATAATAACTTTAAATACTTGACGGAACTTTTCGCGCACAACTTCAGGTGTCGAAGACTTGATAGCTTCAATACCCATGATCTTAAGTTTGGGCTCGGCGTATTGTACACCTTCATTGTTATGTACGTTTAATATGTAGCGCTTTTTAGCAGTCCAGATGCCCTTGTCAGAGATGCCTTCGCGTTCCATGACCATACGATTTTTGTAAGCGTTCATGTGAGTAAACAATTCATCATAAGCCGCGTTAAGGTTATCTTGAAAATGTCCACCACAAATTTTATCAAGAAACTTTACAGGATCTTTTGGATTTAGTTTTTTTATGAGCGGACCAAAATTGACATAAAGCGAATCAGTATCAATAGCAATAACATAGTCAAAGTTATCAGTGTTCATGATTTTGTTAAGCTCTTCGTTGATACACCGCTCAGACCATTTAATAGCAAGCTGGCCAGACAGTGTAATACCTTCAGCCATAGCGTGTTCGTAGTATCTAAACCATTTATTGCCAAGTGCGCCATAAAGTGAGTTAAGCAAAATCTTAACTGCCATTTGACGGTTGTTTAATCGGTTTATTTGTTTTTCTATCTCAGGAGTTTTATTCTTCTGGTAAGCGCGCTCGGCTGTAAGCATTTCTTGTTTAATTTCTTTACGCTCAGCATAATAACTTTCAATGATAAGTGGAACAATACCCTGAAAATCCTTACGGTATGAAGAGCCATTGGCTGCCACGGCTACGTCGTCATCACAGTCGGCAGCGGTATTCATATAATGCTCTACGCCGTTTCTATGTTCTTTGCCTTGTTTAACTAAGGTTTCTGGTGACATATTATATTGAACAATAAGGTTAGGATACAGCGAGTTTAAATCAAACGATACAACCCAATCATGGAGACCTACTTGAGGCTCTTTCACATAACCGCCGTCATACTTCTCTTTGATTACGCTAGTATCATTTGGCACTAGTGCTATCTTCTTTTTGTTGAGCTCGCGATATATGATTGAATCCCATATAGCCGTAACGCCAAACGTGTCACTGATATTAACGCCGCCTTTGTATGCCATAGTTTGACATAGTTCGATCAAACCCATTTTGTCTTCAATGCGCTGCACAAGCTGAACATCTTTAATGTTATAGTCAATAAACTTTTGGTGATCGTTTTTGTATAGATTAAACAAATCGCCATGTTCTTCATAAGAAAGCTTACGCTCGTTAAGAACAGTGTAGGCAATTTGATCTAGTTTGTAAGATTCTTGTGGCCCATACGAGTAGCCAAACTTCTTAAACAACTCAAGATAATCTGCTTGTTGTATGCCATAGATTTCATAGCCGTGTTGTACTTGTGAGCCTTTCATGCCACGAGAAGTATCAAATGGATTTATGATACCAAATGGCGAAAGCTTAGTCTCATCCATGCCAAGTCGTTTAATACGATTAATTAGATACGGTATATCAAAGAAACGTATATTCCAGCCAGTAAGAATATCCGGCCAGTTGTTTGTCCAGTACGTTCCAAAGGCGTGAAGTAGATCTTCTTCGCGATCAAACTTGCGATAGCTAATCATATCGCGGCCCATATCTAATTCAGTTTTTGTGTAATCATAATCGCCCAAGCCCCAGACTTCGTATACCGAAGACTTAGAAGATTTAAGTGCAATAGAGATAATAGGATGCAGCGCTTCTTCAGGCTTTGGAAATCCCTGGTCAGACGCAACCTCAATATCAAAGTTAACTATATTAACAAACGAAGGATTAAATTTAATTTCATTTGGGAAGCGCTTCGTGATATATTGCAGATGATAGCTTTTGTTGCCATAGACATCTATATACTGTCTCTCTAAATCGCTTGCTGCTATTCTCATCTGAGACATAGTTTTAATGGGCTCACGTTTGCCATTATTGTTAGGATTTTTGTATGTAGTAATAGGCGTAACTTGTACGCCGTCACCACCGATCCAACCAGTTTTAGGTTCATCTTTACCAACCTTTTTATAGAGCGTTGGCGTGAAATATATTTTATCTTGTATTGCCGCGCCTGAATCGTTGTATCCACGATACAAGATTTGGTTTTTACTGCGCTGGACAGATGTATAAAATGACATGTAATACTCCAATGATATAGACTAATTATACCACACAAACATGGTCATGTAAACAAAAAAGAGCGCCGAAGCGCTCTTTAATTATGCTGTCATACTTAGAACATCACCGTTCACTACGCAGCTTCGCGATTTGCATCATACAGCTCTTCGCTTCCTCGTGATAACCATAACGTGCTAGCTCGGCCGCTGCCCTCGAATATCCCACTACTTGGAAAAAACGATCGAATGACGACCACAAACCCGACAATGGTGAGAATACATAGTTGCTTACTAAAACCGTCATTAAACCCATCCTTGCAAATTTTTGTTTACTTTGACGTGTTCAATAGTTGCTTTAGCTCGAGCGATTTCATAGATTTCGCCGCGACAAATACCAATGTCTGCTAAGTCTTTATTAGATAGTTTGCTTAGAGCCTTTTCAGTTTCACGAATAGCTTTATGTTCTATCCGTGCGTTGTATACGCTTTTCAGCGCTTCGATGATTAGTTCAATTGCCCGTGTTGAATAACTATGGGCGGTTAGTATCGCTTGTGTCATTTTGTTTCCTCGTTTGACCAATGTTGATTTTACGAGGACGCATTTCTTCTGGTACTTCATACTTCAATTTAATTGCAAGTACGCCGTCCTGAATATCTGCTCCATGCACTGCTACGTGCTCGGACAGCCTAAAGGTTCGTTTAAATTTCTTTGTTGAAATGCCACGATGGATAAATTCTCTCCCTTTAGACACGTGTTCACCTTTAACAGTCAAAGTGCGATCCTTGACTTCCACATTGATTTCATCCTGAGAGAAGCCTGCAATTGCAAGTTCAATTAGGTAATCGTTCTCATCTTCTTTAATAATATTGTGAGGGGGATAGTGGTCATTTGAATGTTTAGCTGTATATTCTAGCTCATTAAACAAATGGTCAAACCCAACAAAAGATGATCGTGGGAATAGTGAGTGTAAGCCTGTCATGTTTATCTCCTTATGCAAGCAAGATTATAGTGTCGAGCCGGATTATTCCGCGCTCGTACTATTTATATAGTAGCTGCTATGTCAAATGTACATAGCCGCTATGCTATTTATTTTAATGTAAACTTTGTCCATTTAGTTGTCACATCAATTGTGTTGTTTTCTGGTTTATTGCCATATTCACGCACGTTCATTATCTGTTTCCTATGTTATACTTTGGACAAAGCTCCCATTGTTCTTTTTCTTTAAATGGGATAATTTTAATTTGGCGCAAAGGGGCAAGCGGTTTAGCCTGCTCTAAATTCTGG